>WNGF01000158.1_pt1 | contig 172779 bp, 145 predicted proteins | sample 5400641 | NCBI WGS metagenome assembly WNGF01 (sample SAMN13153371, study PRJNA577476) | soil metagenome | isolation source: 80 cm soil or saprolite under grassland replicate 2 | place: USA:California | collected 2016-06-15 | reverse complement strand
CGATACCTAGCCTCATGATCTGAAGAATTCGATCTAACTGCGGTTTGACCAGTGAGTCTGAGGCTACACCATCCACGGCAACGCTCAGCTGCATCGAAGCGCTCTGGACAGTTTGCAGAAGAGTGTCATGGAGTTCCCGGGCAATTCTGGTGCGCTCCTCTAGACGCACATTTTCTTGACGGACCCGTTCTTCCTGCTGTTTACGCGATTCAATTTCCGTCGCGCTCACGTACCATCTTCTGACTCGGCCTTCCTCTACCATGGGGTTGTACCGCCCCAGGAACCAGCGGTAGATGCCGTCTTTTCCAAGGAATCTTGCATCGAGTTCAAACGGCTCACTCCCGGCAAACCCATGCTTGCGTGCAGCTCGCACCCTCTCCACATCGTCGGGATGAATTACCCTGCCGATCACGTCCATCCCCGCCATCCCCGACCATTCCTGGAGTGTCAGACCTGTGTATTCGCGGGCGACACGATTTGCGTGAATCACCTTGCCGTCCGAGTCGAACACCACAATTAACTGGGGAACAAAATCAACGAGCTGCTGAAGCTCCTGCTCCGCACGCTTACGCTCGGTGACATCGATCACGGTCCCCACGAACGCGTCGAGATCGCCGGATTGGTTGAGTACCGCATGGCCTAGGACGTGAATGTCTCTGACCCCTTTGTCCGGATGAACGATTCGGTACCCGAATTCGAAATCCGCCTTGTCGCGGATGGCTCTCTCCCACCGTTCCCTGCTCGCGGCCTGATCGTCTGGATGAATTCGATGAAAGAATTCTTCAAATAACGGTGGCGGCCCCGCGGGGTCGAACCCCAACACGCGGTAGCACTCCTCCGACCAGTACCTGCTATCAGCGAAAGGTTTCGAGGCCCAACTGCCGGTTTGGCTCAGTCTCTGCGCTTCCGCCAGATATGCTTCGCTCTGACGTAAAGTTTGTTCCGTACGCTTACGCTCGGTGATATCGATCACCGTTCCCACAAATTCAACGAGATGGCCGGACTTGCTCAGAACAGGATGACCTACGACGTGAATGTCCCTGACGGGGCCATCCAGATGCACGATGCGGTAGTCCGCCTCCCACTCTGTCTTCTCGCGGACAGCCGTCTGGATTAGTTCCCTAAAGCCGGGTTGGTCGTCGGGATGAATCCGCTGAAAGAATTCTTCGAATCGGGGCAAACCATCCTGTGGATCGAAACTCAGAACACGGTAGCATTCCTCCGACCAGTACCTGATATCCTGGTCTGGACTCCATGCCCAACTGCCGGTCTGACTCAGCCTCTGTGCTTCCGCCAAATAGGCTTCACTTTCACGAAGTGTTTGTTCGGCAACTTGCCGCTGAGAGCGTTCGCTGGCCTCACGCAAAGCCCTCCGGACCGAAGGCACAATTCTGGACAGGCGCGTCTTGGAAACATAGTCCGTCGCTCCAAGCTTGAGCGCTTCGATCGCATCTTCTTCTCCCAGGGTTCGCGAGACGAAGATAAATGGCATATCAGGAGAAACTTCTTTTGCCACTTTCAGTGCGGAAATACCGTCCAACCCCGACAGGGTATAGTCCGCGAGAACCAGGTCGAAACCACCCTGCTCCAGGGACGTACGAAACGCCGCCGGAGTATCAACGCGTGTAACGTCGCAGGCAATGCCCTCGCCTTCCAGGGTCGCCTGGATCAGCTCTGCATCCTTGGGGTCGTCTTCAAGATGAAGAATTCTCAATCAGAGGTCCATGTAAATTCCGAAGACTTTCGCACTGGCAAAACCGGACTACGCTACTTCTTCTTACGGTTTTGTTCGCGTCATGGCTGGCTCGCGATCGATTTGTTGCGCGTCCTATCCCACGATCCGGGAACCATGATAACGCAATTAGACTTGCTAAGCTGCGTTTTACGACCCGTTTCGAAAGCTGGTCGTCTATCCGTCACTGCTGCGCAACATTCGCGCGACCTGGAACCCAAGCTTCGGGAAAGCGGGACAACGCCGCTAGATGTAACTGTTGAGAGCCTGATCTCTCGATAGTTATTTGTTGAAACGATTATCCTCATAACGCATCTAATTTGACTGAGAGAAGGACAGAAGCGGTGGCCGCACAGTTCCCCAAATTGCAGATTGTCTGGCGAAACCCCCAGCCGGTCCGGCGTCGTCACCGCTGGGAACATATAGAGGTAGGTGCGAACTCGGCCTTATACGCCATCCAGGAGTTCCTCTCTACCGGAGAGCACGGTTTCTGGAGCACAAGCTGCCGCTTGCAGATTATTTCCGACGGGGGCAGCGCAGTGGCAAGGAACTGGCGCTTGCGGATCGGTTGAGTTGATTTTGGTGGAGAAATGAGAAGAAACATTACCAAACGGCGCCCCGGTTCTCCCGAAGAGGCCGACCCAGTACAACGTGCTCCGCATTTTGCGGGGATCGCCGCACGGCCTGCCTTGCGGAGAAATTGCCAGCCGCATGATTACTCGGGATCCAGATGTCACGCGCCTGCTCGACCGCATGGAAAAACGTGGCCTGATCTCACGTGTCCGTGACACCAAGGACCGCCGAACAGTAATTGGAAAGATCACTGCCGAGGGACTCAAGCTTCTGGCCCGTCTGGATGAGCCGATTCAGGAGGCCCACCGCAAACAGTTGGGGCACCTGGGAAGAAACCGGCTGTGGGCGCTTACGGAGCTCCTGGCCGCTGCCCGTGCCAATGTGGGCTGAATTTTTTTGAGGACCTATATTTGTTGAAACGAATATCGTCATAACGCATCTATATAAATCGTACCGGCCGAAAAAGGCCAGAAAGGACAAAACATGAGCACCTTAGCGATACCACAAACCTCAACCACCACCTGGAACATTGACCCGGCACACGCGAGCGCCGAATTCAAGGTCAAGCACATGATGATTGCCAACGTGAAGGGGCATTTCGCCAAAGTCACTGGAGTCCTCCACCACGCTGAAGGCGACCCGACAAAGTCGAACGTCGAGGCACTGATTGAAGCGGCCTCGATTGAAACGCGCGAACCGCAGCGCGACGCGCACCTCAAGAGCGCCGACTTCCTGCACGTCGAGAAATTTCCCAGCTTGTCTTTTAAATCCAGCGACATCAAAGTTGTTGGCGAAGGAGAATTGAAAGTCGACGGCGACCTGACCATCCGGGGCGTTACCCGGAAGGTGACGTTTGCGGTTGAAGGGCCAACACCGCCGACGAAGGATCCCTGGGGCAATACCCGGATCGCGACCTCGGCGACGACCAAGATCAACCGGAAAGACTTCGGCCTGACCTGGAACGCGGCACTCGAGACCGGTGGCATTCTCGTCGGCGACGAGGTGACCATCACGCTGGATGTTGAGTTCGTGAAGGCGTAAACAGTCGGAACCGTCTGCACTAGTCAAAAGACATCTGCCGGCGGTCGAAAGGAGGCGCCTAATGTCACTGCGCCCAGTTAGACAAATTATTCAGCCCAAGCCGACCATCGAAGGCGCCGGGGTGAAACTCCAGCGCGCCTTCGGCTTCGGCAAAACCAAGGATTTTGATCCGTTTCTTTTGCTGGACGATTTCCGCAACGATAATCCCAGCGATTATGTCGCGGGGTTTCCATGGCACCCGCACCGCGGCATCGAGACCATAACCTACGTCCTAGCAGGTTCGGTCGAGCACGGCGACAGCCTGGGCAACAAGGGCAAAATGACTGCCGGCGACGTGCAGTGGATGACGGCCGGCAGCGGCATCCTGCACCAGGAGATGCCAAAGGGGGACAGCCACGGGCGCATGCACGGCTTCCAACTCTGGGCGAACCTGCCTGCGTCGTTGAAGATGACCGACCCGCGTTATCAAGATGTTCCCGCAAGCGCGATCCCCGAGGTCACCGACGATGATGGCACGCGCGTTCGCATCATATGCGGCGAGTTTTGGGGTAAGAAAGGCCCGGTAGAAGGCGTTGCGGCGGATCCGAATTACCTGGATATCTCGGTTGCTCCAAGGCAGCGAAAGCGGCTCAGAATCGAGACCACTCGTAACGCTTTTGCCTACGTTTTCGCCGGCTCTGGGACGTTTCGAGATGCGTCGGATCCTCGCGCGGTTCTCACCGAATCGGCCGTAGATCCGAACGCGCCAGCCAAGTACGAGGTAGGCAATCACTCGCTGGTGCTTTTCGACCGCGGAGACGAAATCACTGTTCAGGCCGGCGATGAGGGTATCCGGTTCCTGCTGGTGTCGGGTAAGCCGATCGAGGAACCGGTAGCGTGGTATGGCCCAATCGTTATGAACACGCAAGAGCAGCTACGTCAGGCGATGGCCGAGCTGCAAACCGGTGACTTCATCAAACATCGCTGAGGATGATGAAGACTTCCGCAAACGGCAAAGTCTCGTGATTGGCGCTACCCGAAGTCCTCGGTCGAGGGGCTCGCAGGTTGCGCCAGACTCTTCGGCATCGTGTCTGAAGTAACTACTCAGCGCTACCCAAAACGAGTGACTTAATCTTCAAACACCTGGGGTAGCAAAAAAACACTGCATCTCGTGATGTGTTCTCATCGGCGATTTGCCAGACTACTTATCGTTGACGGGATCGTAAGTGTCGAACGTGGAGGCAAACATGCTTGGAATTTTAGGTGGAGGCAAGAACGTCACTTCGATGGAAATCGCGTGGCGCAATCCGATTCAGGTGCGGCAAAACCCCAGGCGGCATAGTTTCGAGCGCACGGGTGAACGCGCCCTCTACATCTTGCAGGAATTCGTAGAAGACGGACAATCAGGTTACTGGGCGACCATATCTGGCTTCGAAGTTATGGCGGGAGGCCGCGCGGCCTGATTCAAAGCAAAGCTTGAGCCGCACCGCTTGTCATTTTTCGCCTACTCTTGCGGTGACCTTGTGGGAATAACAATCTCCCGCCGGCCGAACAGCCGTCCGTCGAGTGAGTAAGCGCCTGGCCCAAGGCAGATCACAGCAATGGCGACCGCCGCGAATAACACTGCTGTCGTTGGTGTCACAGAGAGGGCGGTATTGACTCTGGGAAACCAGGAAAGACCGCTGTTCACCGCGATGACAACCGCCACGAGAGCAGCCATCCGGGTCAGAAACCCAATCAGAAGTAAAAGGCCAACTACGCACATCGCAGAAAAGAAAACTAGTGCCAAGAATCCCAATCCACTCTTATCGCCTAAGTAGGTGACACCCTGAGTAACAAGGACCGCTCCTGCTGCCACCCGCAAAAGCAGCAGGCCTGCACCAGGCGACCCGTCCGGAAACATAGAGAACATTTGGAGCAGGAATCCCCGTCCTTTACAGCAAAGACTCGAAGGTACAGGGTTTGATCGCGAGGTGAATCCCTAATCATTGTGATCTTTTTCTACTACTATTGAGGTATTCCTTCAAAAATTGTTGGGATGTGTATCAGAGCTGAATAACCTTCACCAGCTTCTTTGCGGCATGCTGCGTCGGCCATTCCCCCAGCTTTTCCGTTTTGATGCTGTCAAATCCGTTTTCGCGCTTACCCCTGCCCCAGCAGTGTCGCTCAATTAGCGGAGACCGAGATAACGAGTTACAGGTGGATGATTCCGCGGCGCACGCCGATTGCTACTGCCTGGGTGCGATCATTGGCGCCCAGCTTGCGCAGAATATGCTTGAGATGAACCTTGACGGTTTCCTCTGCGATGAACAAAGTCTCTGCGATATCCCGGTTCCGGTTGCCGGTAGCGACGTGACGTAAAACATCCACTTCACGTCCGCTGAGATCTTCGTCGCTCATGTGTTCTGCAAGTCCGGCAGCTATTTCCGGCGAAATGCACTTGTGACCGGCGTGGACTCGACGAATGGTGTCAACCATCTGCTGTGGGGGAACGCTCTTCAGCAGGTACCCGTGAGCTCCTGCCTTCAGGGCCCGCTGAATGTCCACATCGCCTTCATATGTAGTCAGTACAATGATGCGGGCCTGGGGAAATTCTGTCCGGATCGCGATCATGACTTCGATGCCATTGAGATCAGGCAGCCTAAGATCCATCAGCGTAACGTCTGGTTTGAGGGCGCGGAATGCTTCGATCGCTTCGGCGCCATTCGCAGGCGCCCCCACCAGCAGCATGTCGGGTTGAGTGTTGATCATTGCGGCGATCCCCTCTCGAAGCAAAGGGTGGTCTTCCACGCTCAAGATTCGTATGCGAGAAACACTTGCCATAACCTACTCCTCGTGACTGAATTGCTTCCGTAACTGCGAGCCAGTGTCTTTAGGGCTGATTGTCGAACAAGCTCTGCTCTCGCGAAACCCCAGATCGAGTTATGAGTGGACTAAATGGTGACCGCCGGTGACTCTTTTGGGCCAGAGAAGACCCTCAAAAGGGGAAAAGAATTAGCTCTGTCGATTGTGAACATCGATGCGCTTCCATCCAAAAAGACGGGCATCAACTGACCACGCGCCAGGTCCAAGCAGCGCCAAACCCGCGCCGATGGTTGCAAAGAAAATGCAAGCCCACGGATCGCCGGGTCGCGAAATGATATTCCAAATTCCAAGAGCTGCCGCTAGCGAGCCCACGATAGGCGTCCACAAGCCTGCGAGCAGAAATATTCCAACAGCCATCGCAAATATGCTTGAAACGATCACTTGAGTTTGCGATCCAGTTTGTAGTCTCGCAAATCCGTGAGCAATCACGGAAACTCCAGCAACCACCCGCATGAGCAGAAGCCCCGCGCCAGGCCAGCCTGGCGCGAATGTTGAATATAGCCGTCGCAAAATCGCAAAGTCCTCCTTTTGCAGCCTATTTAAATAAGGATTGCGCACAAAGCCCCAAAAGGGCGGACAGGCAACTATTTCGAGTCTCTGAAATTCCAGACTTACGATTGGATAATTCCGCGCTTTACCCCGATCATCGCTGCGTGGGTTCGATCATTCGCGCCTAGTTTAGAGAGGATATTCTTGACCCGTCCCTTCACGGTTTCTTCGGTGATGGAGAGCTCGGCGGCGATCTGCTTGTTGGCATTCCCCGCCGCAATCAGCCGAAGGACCTCGACTTCTCCAGGCGTCAGCGCGTCGTCGGTTGCATGCTCGGCAAGCTCATAAGAGGCTTCGGCGGCAAGCGTCTTTTTCCCGGCGTGAACTGCGCGAATAGTCTGAAGCAGTTCTTTGTCCAACAAATTCTTTAGCAGGTACGCGCGAGCGCCAGTCTTCATGGCGCGCAAAACCTGGACATCTCCGGTGTAAGTGGTCAGTACGATGATTCGCGCTTCGGGAAATTCGTCGCGAATTGCAATCATCGCATCCAGACCGTTCATTTCCGGCATTTGCAAATCCATCAGAGTAATGTCCGGGCGGTGCGCGCGGAACCGCTCAATCGCCTCTCGTCCATTGGAAGCTTCCGCAACTAAACTCATGTCCGGCTGGGTAGCCAGGAGGGCGGCTATCCCACTTCGAAACAGGGGATGGTCATCAACCGCGAGAATCCGAATTGAATTGGGGCTGGCATTCATGGCTTAAGCGCTTCTTCCCCAAAAAGTCGAACGGCGAGCTGCCGACGATTGTGCGTACGCGATCGAGGCGGGAATGGTCAGCTCGGCCTCTGTACCGGAATTGAGTTCACTCCAGACCGCCAGCTTTCCCCCGACAAGTTTGGCGCGTTCGTGCATACCCGGCAGACCATAGTGTCCGGGGCGCCCGCCTCCATTCAGGACCGTCGGATCAATGCCCTTGCCGTCGTCCCTCACTCGCAACCGAAGCTGCCGCTGGTCGTAGCGAATTTCCACTTCGATCCGTTGCGCATGGGCGTGTCGGAATGCATTGCGCAGCGCCTCGCCGGTAATCCGATAGATTTCGTCCCGCAGCAGCGGAGCGAGGTCGCGCGGTGCACCTTCTACCACCACACGAAAGTTGGGAGAATTCTGACTGCTGGGGCCGGAAGCAAGTTCGTCACCAAAGGTGCTGATCGCCTGAGCTATGTCGCTGGAGACAAGCGTAGACGAGCGCAGGCCCTGCACTGCGTCCCGGCCCTCGGTGATGGCCTGTCGGGCCTGCTCGATGACGGTCTGGAGCGTCTTCTGGGCGTCGGCAGGGCGATCCAGGATCACGTACGTCACAGCATGAAACTTCAGCAACACTCCCTGAAAACTTTGCAGCAGGGTATCGTGCAAATCTCGCGCGATGCGTGTCCGCTCGCTGACACGCTCTTCCATACGCATATTGAACTGCCGTGCCACCTGCCGCAGGCGCATTTGATAGGCCCCCGCGAGCAATGTAAGAAAAGCGGCCGCGCACAGCGAACGGAACCACCAGGTCTGGTAGTACGCCGGGGCGACGGAGAAATTCAAAAACGTGCCGGCCTCGTTCCACACGCCGCTGTTATTGCAAGCCATTACGCGGAAGCGGTAATTGCGGGGAGGAAGATTGCTATAGAACGCTTGCCGTCGAGTGCCGGCGTCCTGCCAATCGCGGTCCCACCCTTCCAGCCTGTAGCGAAACAGCACCTTTTCCGGCGCGACCAGGCTCAGCGCCGTGTAGTCGATCTGCAGATCGCGCACCCGCGGGGGAATACGCACCTGCCCGTTTGCATCGGAAGCCGCTTCGTAGGTCTTGCGGTCGGCGGTGATTTGCTCGATGTGCACTGGCGGCGGAAGTTTGTTGAGCGCAAGATGGCGTGGGTCGATGACACTGACGCCGTCCATGCCTGTGAACCACAATTTTCCATCCGTGGTCTTTGCAGCCTGTGGCCCCAGAGTACCGGCTCCGGCAACAACCCTTACGCCATCAGAACTATCGAAAACCGTGGATTTAACCATTCGGGTCGTATCTGGCTTGCCCACTGAAGCAGCCCAGGCGTCCATCTCCCAGCGCGCAATACGAACTAGGCCACAGGGCATAAACAGCCAAAACGAATGATCGTTGTCTTCCATTGACCAATGAACGGTATCGCAGGGCAAACCGTTCTTGCTGCTGAGTGTGGCGAAATGGCCGCTCTTGAACCGGCTCAGCCCACCGTCGGTGGCAGCCCAGAGTGTTCCATCCTCTTCGAGTCGTAAGCTGTTAATTTTGCCTTCTCCCAGGCCGTCGGCAGGTCCATACGCCGCGCGGATTCCACCATCGCTGAAATAGGCGACGCCGCCTTGAAAAAATCCAAGCCATAGGCCGCCATGCAACGGATCAGCTGCGAGAACAGAAGCCCAGTCCTTATGTCCGAGTCTGGCCCATGGAATTTGTTGAATTTCCCCAATGGGCGACAAACGAAAAAGACCAAGTTCCTGATTCGCGATCCATAGATTCCTGGCGTTATCCTCGGCAACGGAGAGCACGACCCAGCTCGGAACGGCACGGACAGGCATGAAGCGATTGCTTTCTATGTAACCGAACTCGCGGCGCGTCATGATCCAGACTCGCCCCCGACTGTCCTGAAGCATGGGGTACGGGTCACTTCCACCGATCTTCCCATCGTGCTTGCCTGTGACAGAGGCACCCTGTACGCTTTGGTCTCCGTAAGCCGAAATTTGCCCATGACTCCATTTGTTCAAGCCGTCGTACGTGCCGAGCCAAACACTCCCGTCCTTGTCCGCCAGCGTGGTTCCGACGAGTGAATTCAACAAACCCTGATTCTGGTTATATGTAGTGACCGCGAATTCGTGAAAGCGATCCAGGCCGTTTGTTGTAGCTGCCCAAATATTGTCTTCAGCATCCTCAAACAGATCGTTGACGCCACCGCCAGAGAAGCCGCTCGACGGCCCGAAAACATCCGTCCTGCCGTCATGTACATGGACCACGCCGCGGTCCGTTGTTCCAATCCACAGACCGCCATCGCGATCGCGGAGCAGCTTTCGAACGTCGAACTGCTGTGCAGTACCCGGAAGCTGATACGCCTCGATCTTTCGGTCAACCAGTCGTGCGACCCCGCTCCTTGTGCTTATCAGGATTGCGCCGCCATCGTCTTCAGCCAGACCCAGGTGGCCGTTCGGCTCGCCGGGTACCCGGTAAAACTGTGCTGTGTCGGGCTTCCATCGCCACAACCCGTCCCTCGTTGCCGCCCAGAGATTGCCTTTTTTGTCTTCATACAGTTTGAATACCCCGAGTCCCAAACTACCGTCTTCTCCTGAGCAGTGGACCATGCCATTGTGAATCGCGCAGAGCCTACCAGGCGGAGGCACCCCTATGCTGCCGGCCCATACCGTGCCTTCCCGATCTTCAAGGAGCGTAAAGACAACTTGGCCCGAGAGTTCCGGATATTCGGTCAGCTTGCCGCCCTTCCAACTTGCAAGGCCCTTCCTTGTGCCGATCCAAAGCGTGCCCTCGCGAGCAGCAAGCAGACTTAGAATGTTAGTGGAGGGAAGATGTTGATCCGGCGACGGCTCCCAGGGAACGCTCCTGACACCGTCGAAACGAACCAAGCCGAATTCCGTACCCAGCCAGAGATAACCGTCCGGCGTCTGGGCAATTGCGTGGATGGAGCCTTTGGAAAAGCCCTCGCGGACCGTCCAAGCTTTGTGCGCGTATTGACTGACGTCGAGCGCGGGATCCAGCGCAAAGGCGCAAGGGCGCGCCGCGAGTAGGATGCCAAGTAGCACAATCCTCAGCGCAAGAACACTTCGTTCGCGTGCGTGCGCTCGCCCCCCCACAATGCCCCACATCTTATCTCAATTTCTGAATCCTAACTCCTAATGAGATCGCACTCTTTCGAGTGATCGTCATCACTCTTTTGGGTAAGCATCTCATCCCCTTATCTAGGGTTGTGCGACTGCGAAAGTCGGAATAGGCTCCTGGTACTTCACCTTTCCAATTTCTAAGTGATGTCAGTCTCATGTCCCGAGCGCCCCTCGCCGCCCTGCTTTTCCTTGTTTTGTTTGCATCGATTCTGCGCGCTCAATCCATAAATGCCTCCCTCGCGGGTCGCATCACCGATCCCTCCAAGGCCCTGATCGTTAATGCCAAAGTCGTCGCCATCAACACCGGCACAAATGTCCGCTATGAAACCACGACCAACAGCTCGGGCGAGTACCATCTGGCGAATCTCGCTCCCGGCGCCTATCGCATGGAACTCGAAAAGTCCGGCTTCAAGAGACTGATCAAACCGGATGTGATTCTTCACGTCCAAGATGCTCTGGAAATTGACTTTGCGATGACCGTTGGTTCCGCGTCGGAGAGCATCACGGTGGAAGCTGGCGCGCCCCTGGTGAACACCGAGTCGGCGACGGTCAGCACGGTGGTTGACCGCACGTTCGTTGAGAATCTTCCGCTCAATGGCAGGAGTTTCCAAACGTTGATCATGCTCACTCCGGGCGTCGTCGTGACCGCCACGGCTTTCGACGACCAGGGACAATTCAGCGTGAATGGGCAACGGGCGGACGGCAACTATTTCTCCGTGGATGGAGTCAGCGCCAATTTCGGCGTCACTGGCTACTTTCCGCTGGTGCAGACTGCCGGGGGAGCGTTACCAGCGCTCAGCGCTACCGGCGGGACCAACAGCCTGGTATCGGTGGATGCGATGCAGGAGTTTCGTATCCAGACTTCTTCTTTCGCTCCAGAGTTCGGGCGCACCCCTGGGGGACAGATTTCGATCTCGACGCGATCCGGAACGAATAGCTTTCATGGCACGCTATTCGAATATTTCAGGAATGACGTGCTTGACGCCAAAGACTGGTTTGCGAACCTCAACCACTTGGCGAAACCCGAGGAGCGGCAGAATGATTTCGGCGGTGTCTTCGGCGGGCCCATACTCAAAGACAAGACATTTTTCTTCTTTTCCTATGAGGGACTGCGGTTACGCCAGCCATCTAGCCAGCAGACCGCTGTGCCGGACGTAGCATCGCGGCAGCAAGCGCCAGCTGCGATGCAGCCATACTTAAATGCATTCCCTGTCGCGAACGGCGCTGCGACTGGACCGGGATTGGCCCAATTCAACGCCGCCTATTCGAATCCCTCTAGTCTTAACGCGTACAGCATACGGATGGATCATTCTGTCAACTCAAAGATGAACTTGTTTGGCCGTTACAACTACTCGCCGTCCCGGTTAGGCGAACGGGGTCCGCTTACCTCCGCTGGCTCAGTCCTTAGCTCGGTCCAGTCGCTCTCATCTTCGGTACAGACTTTAACAGTTGGGTTCGGCGAAATCATAAAGCCGGCTATTAGTAACGAGCTGAGGGCGAATTATAGTAGCGACAGAGTCGGCACCAAATTCGCTTTGGATAATTTCGGCGGAGCTACGCCGCCCCCGGATACCCTTTTGTTTCCCCCCGGGTTCTCGTCCACAAGCGGCATTTTCGAGTTCGCTATCTTGGGCGCCGGCTTCTACCGGCACGGCAAGGAAGCGACAGATGAGCAACGCCAGTTCAATCTCGTTGATGACCTGTCGGTAACAGCGAGTGGTCATCAGCTGAAGTTTGGCGTGGACTATCGCTGGCTCGCTCCTTTCAGCAGTCCGTTCTCTTATGCTCAATTTGTATTGTTTTCGGGGATGTCAACCAGCCCGGGAGGAGCGCTTTCCGGAACGGCGCCGGGTGCCACTTCAACAACGGCTGTATTTGCGCAAACAAGCGCCTCTCAAGCGGACGCGCTGCTGTCGCAAGACTTTTCGTTTTATGGCCAGGACACCTGGAAAATCACGCCCCGATTCACATTAACTTACGGCTTGAGATGGGACATCAATCCGCCGCTGAAAGGCAAGAATCGGGCCAACGATCCATTTACCGTGACCAGTCTGAATCCGGCAACAATGGCTTTGGCACCTCGCGGCACGCCGCTATATCAGACAACTTACGGAAATGTGGCGCCTAGAGTGGGACTCGCTTATCAACTAAGCCAGAAGCCAAATTGGGGGTCTGTTGTTCGCGCAGGCTTTGGAACATTCTACGATCTCGGGTCTGGTTCACTGGGAGGAGTTTCCAGCTACTTTCCTTACAACGGCAGCAATAACTTTTTCTCCGCACCATTTCCGCTTCCGAATGCTGCTCCTCCAGTCCTCACCACCAATCCACCTGTTTCCGATATTGTTGTGGCCGACCCCGACTTAAAGCTTCCGCGCACTTATCAATGGAACGCCGCACTGGAGCAGTCGATGGGAACCAGCCAAAGTCTATCCCTGACTTACGTCGGTGCGATCGGGCGCAAGTTGCTTCGCGTCACTAATCTAGTCGTGGATCCTAGTGTGAATCCCGATTTTTCCTTTGTCTCCGTGACCAACAATTCGGCGACATCGGACTACCACGCTCTGCAGCTCAAGTTCGAAAGACGCCTGTCGCGAGGGTTGCAAGCATTGGCATCGTACACGTGGTCCCACTCGATTGATATCGCATCGACCGATGCGTTTGCGAACTACCTCAACACACCGAGCACGTTCGGAAATCCGAAAATAGATCGCGGGGATTCGGACTTTGACATCCGGCATTCATTCACAGCTGGCGTCACCTACAGTGTGCCTGCACTGGAAAAGAACGGTGTTGCCCATGCTGCACTGGGCGGATGGTTGGTGGACAGTTTCATCACGGCCAGATCAGCTGCACCGGTTGACATCGCGGGCAGTATTTCCTTCACTTCAGGCATTGCGCTCCGTTTCCGCCCGGACATAACCTCGGGAATTCCTCTTTATCTTTACGGCTCTTATCCCGGGGGGAAGATTATCAACAACACTCCCGGCGCCGTGGCCGGTGGATGCCCAAATGGTTCGGTGAGTAAGGGCCCGTTTTGCCCCTCTCCCTCTGCTCGTCAGGGTAATTTTCCACGCAACGTGCTACGCGGCTTTGGCACCGCGCAGTGGGACTTTGGCGTCCACCGCAGCTTCCCGATCCGTGAAGCCTGGCATCTCGAGTTCCGCGGAGAGTTTTTCAATGTCCTGAACCATCCCAATTTTGGCAATCCCGTAAACGACCTCACGAGCTCCTTTTTCGGGCAGTCGACTCAAACACTGGCCAACAGCTTAGGCTCCGGCGGGGCTAATGGCGGTTTCAACCCCCTCTATCAGATTGGCGGACCGCGCTCCATCCAGTTGGCGCTAAAACTTCAATTTTGAGCACGCCACGGAAGACCTTTCCACCATTACTTGGGTGTCACTTCGTCCTCCCGCTGTTGACGGCGGAAACCTGGGAGCCATTTAGAGGCCAGACTGGATGGATGGGATTCGAAAGCAATATCGCTGGGCAGACGGAAGTCAACTTCTGTTCCGCCGCCAGCGCGGCTCAGGACTTTGACTCTCGCGCCAATTTTCTCGGCTCGTTCGCGCATCCCTGAAAGCCCCCGGTGTCCGTCACGGCCTGAGTGCAAAACTTGTGGGTCAATTCCGCAGCCGTCGTCATGAACAAGAATTCGGAACTGATTGGGAGCATACTCCAGATGCAAGGCGATACGACCCGCTGCGGAGTGCCGAAAGGCATTTGTTAGCGCTTCGCGGCCTATGCGATAAACTTCATCGCGAACCGCGGGCCGCAACGGCAGAGGCGCGCCTTCCACGACGACGCGGAAATCAACTCCCGGCTTGCCCAGTTCCTGTAGAATTCGTGAAAGTGAACTCGCCAGATCGTTTGGGTTCTCAATCGATGACCGCAGCCCACGAATCGTGTTGCGGCCTTCCTCGATAACTGGCCCCATCACTTCCAAAACGTGATTCATTGTTCCGCGCGCCGGTGAATTATCCGGCAACTGGTCCATAGCAACGTGCAGCTGCATCGACACACTGAGAAGACCTTGCAGAAAAGTGTCATGCAATTCTTGGGCAATGCGTGTTCGCTCGGCAAGCCTTTCCTCAAATCGAACGTTGAGCAACTGGGTCAACTGATGCATCCTTACCCGGTAGACCACCAACGTCGCCAACCCCGCACAGAGGACGCAGGCCAGACGAAACCACCACGTTTGCCACAGTGTCGGCTCAACTTCGAACCCGATCTCAGCCCCCGACCCATTCCAAAGCCCGTCGCTGTTACTGGCCATCACGCGGAAGCGGTATGAGCCTGGGCCGAGGTTACCGTATGTGGCTTCAAGGTTCGTTACAGGTTCACTCCACTGGCGATCAAAGCCGTCCAGCTTGTAACGGTAGCGAACCCGCTCAGAATTGCTTAGACTCAAGCCCGCGTAACGAAACGTCGTTTTCTGCTTTGCGGGTGGGATCCGTACTGGTCTGAGCAGGTCCACCGGAGTCCCATCTGCTGAGATCGCCTCGATGTGAACCAGAGCCGGGGCCGGATTCGCCGTCGCTCGCGCAGGGTTCACCACAGAAACGCCGCGATTGGTGGAGAACCAAATGCGTCCCTGCGAGTCCGTGACAACCGATTGATATCGCTTTACCCCCTCTGTGCCAAGCGAGCCATCTTCGGGACCGTACTCGCGAACGTCCGCCTCACCGACTGCATCACTTATCAAGCTATTGCGGTTCACCTGCAGGACGTGACTGGCCGTCGCGATCCAAAGCCATCCGTTTTTGTCTTCCGCCATTCCGAAGATCGGCTCGTGCAGCGCGTCTGGAACTGTGCGCGGTACATGGATTTGTTTGTCACTGAGGAAGGCCAGGCCAGCAGCAGTTCCGATCCACAACACGCCATTCGAATCTCGCAGGAGGCTATTCACATCGGGAGAAGAAAAACCGTCGCGAGCGGCATAGGCGCGCCAGCCACTTTTCGAGAACGCGCTCAGGCCATTTGGCGTGCCAAACCACATAGTTCCGTCTGAGTCTTCTGCAATCGAGGACACCGTGTTCGACGCCAAACCGTTCGCATTTGTGTAAGTTGTGAAGTGTCCGTTCCGGAATGCGCTAACACCGCCACTCAGTGTCCCAGACCAGATCGTTCCATCGCGACTTGCGTACACCGCGTACACGCTGTTTTGCGCGAGGCCTTCGGCTTGAGTGTATGACTTGGTTGTAAGTGAGCCATGGCCGTATTGCAGATGAGTAAGCCCGCCACGTTGTCGTCCGAGCCACAGGTCGTTGCCCCTGCCGGTGATGGAATAGACGATGTCTCGACCCAGTCCGGCGGATTGGAATGGTTGGATAGTCCCTCCCGTCAGCATCCCCAAACCTCCCGCAATGGGCGCAAGCCAGATGTGGTCGTGACTGTTGGCGTACAACGGGCCAATGCTTTGCGATTTAAGGGACGGAACTGAGTAAGTGACAAAGGCGCTGTCACGCAGACGTTCAAGGCCGCGTGGACCACCAATCCAAATGTTTCCCTCCCGGTCCTCGAACAAGGCGGTCACCGCAGCGTCGGAGGCGGGACCGTTTTTGGCAAGTGCGGAAACTCCGTTGGCGTTAAGTCGCAAGAGTCCACGATTCGTCCCTACCCAGATGTTCGCGTCGCGGTCTCGAATCATGGAGAGAATCTGGGCATGCAACAGAGATGATGGCACGCCTGCGCCAGTGACCTCAGATCCGTTCCACCGCAGAATGCCTTTACTGGTGCCGATCCACAATTCAGAGTTCTCGAAAGGCAGGAGGCAATTGACTTTCCCACTGGGCAACCTGTTCGGTATTGCGGAGACGTGGCCTTCGCGTAAATAGAACAGCCCCCTACTTTCTGTACCCAGCCAAATCTTGCCGTCGGCGCTTGTTGCTATCGAAATCACCGCAGAAGTGGGTGCAGCCAAACGGTGGGGCGCGAGGCCAGTCGACCAACTCAGGCGCGTTGAACGTTCATCAGGAGTTTCCGCAGGGGAACCCGCCGCAGACTTGTCTGACACAGATTCAGAAGAGGCACTTTCAAACCGCTCGCCATCGTAGGTCAGGGTGCCCATCGCGAGCGAGGAGAGCAAGATCTTATTTCCGATCCCGCGGCCGATCACCGTGATGCCATTTTCGCCCTCTCCACGAATGAGTTCGAAACTTCCGTCGCGGTATCGCAGTAGCTTCGTGCTTCGCAGTAAGACCCAAAGATTGCCCTGTTCATCGCCTAGTAGAGTCTGGACAGCACCGATCGCAAATGAAGACGGATTGGCTTGTTCAAATTGATGAAAATTCAAGCCATCGAATCGGATCAGTCCCTTATCCGTCCCAATCCAGAGATAGCCATCCGTGGTCTGAGCTATTGCAGTTACTGAGCCGCTTGCGAAACCTTTCTCCGGTCCCCAGGAGCTTCTTATGTATTGCGACACCGTCCGATTTGGATCTAGTGCGGATGCCGAAACCGCCAAGTAGAGTGCGACAACTCCGGCCATCACCCATTTCGACAAGGAAAGCGCGGCAAAACTGCCGTTACGGAAGATATTCAAATTTCTCAACCACGACTTCGCCGCCCTTTTGTAATGGGTTCTTATCACTCGCGAGCACATAGAAAAAGAGTTGGACCCTTTCCTGACCCGGGGTCGGTACCCCCGAGGTGAATTCATGTTCAGCAACCAACGAACCTTCGCCGCTGCCGGATGCTCCGCGGACCGTTTTGAATCTGACGCGTCCCGATTCCCAGCGCATTGAGTGCGTGAGGGTGCCAGGAGGCGACTTAAATTGGGAAATATTCCCAGGAACATAGAACGGTTGGATGCCATATTGTGCATTATTTTTGTTGGAGGCATCGCCCCAACGGCTGATCTCGACGTCCATTTCGCGATAGTGTTGGTCGCCTCCCCCATCGTCAAATGTATTAACACTGAAAACAGCTGCGGGCTCCAAATGAGAAGTGTCACGCACGGTTACAACATACGTGCCGTAACCGAGACTGCGACTTAAGACCACTTCCGCGCACGACCACCTACCCGACTGTCGTTTGATTTGCAGATGGAGCGCGCCGCTGGCATCGGCCCAGGCGTTGTCAGGGTCATATAAATTGTTCGTTCCTCCACGATCACTCGCGATTGTGCGTACGTCCCAATCGTACCCGCTAAACTTCAGAGGCTTGGTCGGGGCCAGGGTTGGAGTGCCGACACCATTGACAATCGACACCAGGGCCACTGGACCGCCTTTGCTGGGGGCAGCATCCATGGTCGGAGGTGGGTGAAATCCAGGATCTACTAATAGTGCGGCATACTCAAATCCGAGATGGGTTTCGCTTTTCCATGTTGAGTCTGCATCAATGGGAGTGAAAGGCCGGTCAGGCCAGGGTTGCACCCACCATGGCCCGCTGTGCGCATAAATAACAATCTGCTGTCCGGGCCGAGGATTTGTGACGCGCCCGGCGATTGTGTCGACCCTCTCGCGACCGCCCTGTGCCGCAGGCGGAATCTTAGTAAACTCGATCGATGGTGCACTGTTCCGTTGGTGCGACTGGCAATTGGTCAGGGCAATGCAGAGCGCCAGCAACAGAATTTGCTGCGACGACAACGCGGCAAGGCATCTCAATCTCATGCAGAATCCCCCAATGGTGTAGACTCTCACGTCTCCGCGGCCGCTAATTTATCGCGCCGTGTGGATTGCTCGATCGTGTCAGGCATGTCCTTGGTCCAGCCCATAAGTCATCTCGCGGCTAAGCTCGCTTACCAAGAATGTGAATCAGACAACGCGAATCATACAATCTATCGTTAAGGGTACGAGGTCAGGGGCGAGCGCTGAATCCCTAGGCAGGGGAATGACAGAGTACTACTTTCGAGGTATGGTCTTGTGTGCGCGGACGAATAACAGGAGGGTGGGTTCCGGCCGGGTCGGTCGGTCCTGACCCGCGCGAGAGGTCGATAGAAAGTCACGCCGGAACCGATGAGCCTCCACGGCGACTTCCCTAGAAACTTGTGACCGAGTTGTTGGAGATAAATGATCAGCGAGACGAGTTCTGCGCACTGACCCAAAATTCGAGTCCTCCTTGTTGACTCAAGACCGCTGGAAACGGCGAGTAGGCCGTATCCTGCGCACGGTTCCGACGGCCTCCGGAAGGGGACGCTTTGCGCCTTGTCTTCGAACCAGATCCCGAGGCTTCAATTTTGGGTGTACGTGTGACCTTGTGAAATCGCGCGATGAGTTTGGCTCGGCCCCGAGCGAGCTGAGCCTTTACAGTACCTACAGGGACAGCTAACGTCTTCGCTGTCTCTTTTATGGAAAGGCCATCTTGTTGACGGAGCAACAGAGCTGCCCGCTGATGGGGCGGAAGACCGTTAGTGAGCTTTGTGATGATCTGACGGAACTCGCGTTGTTCCAGAGTTTGCTCCGGAGTTGGCCTGGGATCCAAGAGAAGCTCGGCAAGAGTTGTCGATTGGTCTTCTTTGGGGCTGCGGTCGAGCGACAGCATGTGGCCTCGAGGACGGCGGCGCATCTGCATGCGTACGGCGTTTATCACAACCGCCGTGAGCCAAGTCGACATCTGCGCGCGCCCCTCGAAATCTGCGATGTGTTTGAAGGCCGACAGCATGGCGTCTTGCACCGCGTCCTCGGCGTCTTCGTGATTGCCCAACCAGCGCATCGCAATTCGCCTGAAACGTGGCAGCCCACGCGACACGATATTGTCGAATTCTTGCAGACGTTCCGGGGTCGCTTCTTGCGCGACTACATGTGCACCACCGGCCGTCATCGACCGAAGACTCCAGTCTTCGAATGCAGCTACAGGTGTGGCCATGTTTGGTAAATTTCCCTTTCTTGCTATGCGCTCAGTTTCGAGTTGAGCCTCACTGCTCGCGTGCCACTTTCGCTAGAAGCATTTGTTGTGCCAGAGAAGACCGATCTCGATTGGCCATAGAGGTCCGCAGCAAAAACGACAGTTATAGAAGGATTGCTAGAGTTACGAGAATTGAATGACTGGACAGTCTGCCGTCCGAAGCCGATGGCGTCGGCCGTCCGCAACCACGCCCGCGATTCCGCGAGCATTACCCCCTGTCATATGCCAACTGCTTGTCACGGGCCCTTCTTCCGGGACCAAACTCAGTGGCTCCTTTCTCGGGCCTGGGTAGCTAAACGACTGTCAATGCACACAAATCTGCGAGGAAAGTCCAGAGCTCTTATTTGGAAGGTTGCATGCCTGAACGAAAAAGGGGGAACTGTACTTGAAGCGAGGCAAACTCAACGCAGCCGATGGACTGGAGATCACCGTGGATGACGCCGCAGAGGGCACGGTCCTGCGCCTGCGTGGCCGAGTCACCATCGATTCGTCGCCAGCCCTTCGCGACCGCCTTCTGGTCATGCTCCGTGGGCAGGCACCGCCAGCGGTGATTTTCGACCTGAGCGAAGTCCCCTACATCGACACCTCTGGCATTGCGACCCTGATTGAAGGACTCAAGATCGCCCGCAATCGACAGATTGCCTTTTGCCTGCAGGGGCTGCAAGGGCGGCTTCTTCATTTATTTGAGGTCACCGGCGTGTTGGCCCTCTTCGAAGCCAACGGCTGCATTGTTCGTCCGGTGGAGAAGGTGTCTTGATGGCAACCGTTCTCGAAAGCGTTGGAAAGCGAACTCTCAACGACCTCGACTACGTCGGGAGTTTGAATATTCAGTTGTGGGCGACTCTGCGAGCGATGCGAACCGCGTTGCCGTTCGTAGGGAACCGCTACCGCTGGCAGGCCACCGTGCGCCAGATGCTCCAGATCGGCGTTGACGCACTGCCAATGGTTTCCCTGATGGCGATTTGTACGGGATTCATTCTCGCGATGCAAGGTGCCTCTGAACTACGCCGCTTCGGGGCATTGAACTATGTCATCGAGCTGGTGGCGGTTGGGTTTACGCGAGAACTCGGCCCGCTGCTCACGGCCATCGCGGTCAGCGGACGTTCCGGTTCCTCGTTTGCGGCTGAGATCGGAACTATGAAGGTGACCGAAGAACTCGATTCGCTTCGAGTAATGGCACTCGAACCAGTCGAGTTCGTTCTCGCGCCAAAGTATCTGGCCGCGCTGATCACCGTCCCTTGTCTGAGTGTTGCCTGCAACGTCTGCGGAATTTTCGCGGGCGCGTTGTTTATGTTCTTTAGTACGCACCTGTCCCCATCGCTATACGTTCACTACGTGATGAATTCCATCCAGTTGCACGACGTAGTTACTGGACTGATCAAGAGCGTGGCCTTTGCCACAATCATTGCGCATGTCGGCTGTTTGGAAGGCTTCCGCGTTCGTGGAGGACCCGATGCGGTTGGCCGGTCAACGACGAGCGCGGTGGTGAAGTCAACTTTTCTCGTCATTCTAGCTGATGCGATCTTCACGGCCATCTTCTACTTCACGGTGAAATCCTGATGCCAATCATTTCCATCCGCGACCTGGTAGTCGAATACGACGGACGCCGTGTGTTGGATGGGCTGAATCTCGATATCGAGCATGGAGAGACGATGGTTCTGCTCGGCGGCAGCGGTTCCGGAAAGAGCACGCTGTTGCGCCAGATCATCGGGCTCGAACGCCCGAAATCGGGCAGTGTCACGATCAAAGGAGTAGATATAACCCGCTGCTCCGGCGCCGAACTAAAAAAGCTCCGCCGTTCGATTGGAGTGGCTTTTCAGAGCGCAGCCTTGTTCAATTCACTGTCGGTCGAGGACAATGTCGCACTGATGCTGCGTGAACACACCGCGCTCGCGCCGTCGATTATCGACCTGATGGTCTGGATGAAGTTGGCCGTCGTCGGCCTGGCTGGCTTCGGCAAGTTACACCCGCAGGAACTGTCGGGTGGCATGAAGAAGCGCGGCGCGGTTGCTCGTGCCCTGGCGCTGAATCCTGAAATTCTGGTGCTCGACGAGCCTTCTGCGGGACTGGATCCCATTGTTGCAGCCGAACTGGATGAACTCATTCTCCTTCTTAAGGAAGCCTTCCAGATGACCGTCATCGTTGTCACCCATGAAATGCCGAGCGCGTTCCGCATCGCCGACCGCATTGCGATGCTTTACCAGGGCACGTTTAGCTCGATTGGAACAAAGGAAGAAATCCAAGCGAGCCAAAATCCTCGCGTGCGCCAGTTCCTCGATCGGGTTCCAGGAGATATGGCGCATGCGCCTGCCGTCGCCGCTTACTTCGAAAAATATTTGCAGACTCAGGAGGCATACCAGTGACAACCGAAGCAAAAGTTGGGGCCTTCGTTCTCGGATGCTTCGCGATCCTGTCGTTCACGATCATCTATCTTGTGAATGCGCAATTCAGCGGAGACACGGTTCCGTATCGGACTTATCTGCGTTATGCCGGCGGTCTGGAGCCGGGGGCGTTAGTGCTCTTTGGCGGAATCAACGTGGGCAAAGTAACCGCCGTGCGGCCTGGGGCCGCAGATCCTACTCGCATAGAAATTCTGCTGTCAGTGAAACAAAATACCCCTGTTAATGAAAAGTCGATCGCCAAACTAGGCATCGTCAGCGTGATGAGCGGAGCTGCACTGTCAATAACTACCGGCAGCAACGATGCCAAGCGTCTTCCGCCCGGTTCGTCTATTCAATCGCAGGAGGAGGCCAGTCTGGATGAGATCGCCGGCAAAATGGCCGGCGTCGCAGACAACGCAGACGCCTTGATCACGCAGGCGCGAGGAGAACTGGAGGGGATCACCGGCGACGCGCGCAGTCTGCTTGCCAACCTGAACAATGTGACTGGAAAACCCAATCAACAAAGGATTCAAGCTGTTTTGGATCATGTCAATGGAATGCTGGCGACGGAAGGTCCAAAGATCGATCGAATTTCCGATGAAGTGATCGCGCTGAGCCAGCATGCCGATGACACCATTCAGAACGTGAATGGCACGGTTACAGACGTCCGTGAGCCGATCCGTAAAGACTTGGTTGATTTGCAAAATGCCTTGCAGCAAGCCAAGGCTTTGCTCGCAGATATGCAGGTGATGGTGCGTGCGAATGACTACAAGATTGACGACACCATGGAAAACCTGCGAACCGCGACCGACAACCTGGACCAGCTGACCGACTCACTGAAGCAGCGTCCGTGGAGCTTGATTCGGATCAAGCAGCCGAAGGACCGTGAGGTCCCGAAATAAGAAGACCGTCAGGTCCCGCAGTAATAAAGAGGATGAATATGAAGAAGCGTCGCATGGCAGTTTGCTTGGTACTGGCAACCCTGATTATCTTGGCTGGCTGCGGAGGCGCCGCAAAGTACCCGAATTACTACACTCTCCACATACAGCCGCCGGTGGATCCGCCGGCGCCGGAGGGCGTCCACACATCATTGGCGGTACGTGAATTCCGATCACCTGCCTACTTGCGGCAAGGGGCCATTGTTTATAAGACGTCGCCTGAGCAAATCGGGTTTTATAATTACCACCGGTGGGCGGTTGATCCGCGTGAGTTCTTGACCAACGCGGTGGCGGACCATCTACGCGCCAGCGGAAACTTCGCCCAGGTAAAGCTGTACGACGGACACTCTGACATCGATTACGTTCTCAGCGGACAGCTAGAAAAGCTGGAGGAAATCGATTACGAAGGCGGCCTTAAGGTCGAAGTTGCAATCTCCGCCCAGATGGTGTGCCTTACAACTGGCGCGCAAGTGTGGACCAACGCTGTCTCCGAGGTAGGAACAGTTGACAGGCGCGATGTGCCCACTGTTGTAGCGGAGATGAACAGGACGATGGAGCGTGCGATTGAAAAGCTGCTGACTCCGGCACCTTCTCTCGTCGCTGCTAAAGGGAAGTAAAACAATGTCGTTTTGCTCAGGAGTCGCGGCCGCGGGGACCTTGCTTGGGTTGTGCTCTTGTCGTTGGGCGGTTGTGTTGGTGCTTTTGATCTTCATTAACTTCTCCGCAGAGGCCGCTCACTCCGCTGATGCAACAGCACAACCGATTGCGTCGAGTGCAAACGCTTCTCCACCCGTGATCGTGGTTGGCTTCGTAGGAGGATTTGTTCGTCACGACGACCTTCGCCATTCCGAGGTACAGCTAGCACGGAAGCTCCAGGCTTCGCACCCAGAACGTCTTCATGTCGTTATGTTTCAAAACTGGCACCGCGAGGCGGCGCATCAGACCATTCTTCAATGGCTGGACACCGGCCATGACGGACACCTTACGGACGAGGAGAGGCGTAGTGCACACATTATCCTCTTTGGACACAGCTGGGGCGGTGCTGCTGTCATCTCTTTGGCGCGCGAACTGCAGCAAGAAAAAATTCCAGTTCTGCTTACCATCCAGGTTGATAGCATCGCAAAACCAGGCCACGATGATCGAGTGGTTCCTGCGAATGTGGCCTATGCGGTCAACTTCTACCAAACGCGCGGACTGTTGCATGGCCGCCCACGGATTACGGCCGCCGATCCGGCGCAAACCAGGATCCTGGGCGATTTTTTCCAGGACTACAACAAACCTCCCACGGAATGCAGCCGGTATCCTTGGTTGACTCGTCATCTATTCTCGGGACACATCGCCATCGAGTGCGACCCTCAAGTGTGGTCTCAAATAGAGGACCTGATTGACAACTATTCGTCTGCGGAGCAAAAAGCCTCGGACTTGCGGTCAGGTGAGCTGCCCTCTGAGCGTACGTCTGGCCTTCGTCGCCAGTCGGCGCAAATTCCTTCCGCAGATGGCAGGGAATTACGGCCCACAGTCAACTGATGCTCTGTCAGCCCTTTGTCACTTGCTATAGGCTTGACACGTCTCGGACCACCCTCGGTTTGGTTTTCAAAGGCTTACAATTGGCCTTAGGATTGCCCTTTAGAATACGATTCGCCACCTGCGTGCCGCAGGAGCAAGCCACTGAGCCGCCAGGCAGGGACACAAATTGTGACCACTGCCCCGAAAAACGGGAAGAACACAGGAGATGACAATGACGTTGTTGGAATCCTTAAAGCAATACACAACCGTGGTCGCCGACACTGGCGATATTGATGCAATCCGCCAGCACAGGCCTCAGGACGCCACCACCAATCCCTCTCTTCTTTATAAGGCCGCCGAGATGCCGGCGTACCGCCATCTGGTAGAAGAAGCGGCTGAACAGGCCTCCGACATCGGTGGCAGTCACGCACAGATGGCCGAAGAATTCATCGATCAGATGTTCGTGCTCTTCGGAAGCGAGATTCTCAAAGTGGTTCCCGGCCGAGTGTCGACGGAGGTCGCGGCCAGCTTGAGCTTCGACACTCCCGGAACGCTTGCCAAGGCCCGCAAGCTCATTTCGCTCTATAAGAAAAAGGGTGTGGCTCGCGAGCGTGTGCTGATCAAGATCGCCAGCACGTGGGAAGGAATTCAGGCAGCCACCGAGCTCGAGCAAGAAGGCATCCACTGCAATTTGACTCTGCTTTTCAGCTTCGCCCAGGCAATCGCATGCGCCGAGGGTGGAGTGACGCTGATCTCGCCTTTCGTCGGTCGCATTTACGACTGGTATAAGAAGGAGGGAGGGGGCAAGGAGATTCCTCCCGACCAGGATCCTGGAGTCACCTCAGTTACGCGCATCTACAACTACTACAAGAAATATGGTTACAAGACCCAAGTGATGGGAGCGAGTTTCCGCAACGTGAATCAGATCATTCGCCTAGCTGGCTCGGACCTGCTGACCATCAGCCCCGACTTGCTTGATCAACTGGAAAAAACCGAGGGCGTTGTGGAGCGCAAACTTGATCCGGCAAATGCTCAGGCAAGCAAAGATGAACGCCTTCGCCTGACGGAAAAGGCGTTCCGCTGGATGCACAACGAAGACGCCATGGCGACCGAGAAGCTCGCCGAAGGCATCCGCAAATTCAACAGCGACGCACAAAAATTGCAGGAGTACGCGCTCTCACAGGTCGCCGAAAAGGTCGGGTGAGTATTGGCCCCAGCGAAGGGTGCGGCTCACCTCAGGTTGAGCCGCACTGCGTCGTATCAAGCACGCTGATTCGGTCTTGACGGCCAAAAATGCTAGCTTTAGCCGCTGAGGGAAGCTCTCGGCGCATCCACGATGGAGTGTTTGAAGTGAATGCTGACCGCGCAGTTCTTTGGGATATGGACGGAACTCTGATCGACTCTGGAGACCTGCACTGGATTTCCTGGAAGAACACACTGGCGAATGAGGGAATCTTCATCACCTATGGGCAGTTTCTTTCCTCATTTGGCCAGCGCAACGATTCCATCCTCCCCCAATGGCTAGGTGCCGCGGCGACTCCAGAGCGCATGGAGAGAATCGCAAACGCCAAAGAGGAACTATACCGTCGCCGGGTTCGGCGGAACGGCATCTCGCCTCTGCCCGGGGTTGCAAATTGGTTGCACCGCCTTCACCAAGAAGGATGGCGTCAGGCCATCGCGTCGGCGGCCCCCCGCGCAAATATCGATGCAGTGCTCGAGGCTTTATCGGCTACCCATTTTTTTCAGGCCATCATTTCCGCGGAAGATGTACACCGAGGCAAACCAGATCCCGAGGTGTATCTGGGCGCCGCTGCTCGCATCGGAGTACCGCCCGAGCGGTGCATCGTTGTAGAAGACGCCCTCGCGGGCGTCGAGGGAGCACGTCGTGCTGGGATGAGAAGCATCGGAGTAAGTCGCGACGGTAAACATCTGCCCGCTGATATTGTTGTAAAGACCCTCGACCTTTTGGAGCCGGACGCATTCGATAGATTAGACAGAAGCTCACTTGCCGGCTTCGGGGACCATGCCGTCAGTAGCGCCGATGAATTTCACAATTTGAGCCGACTGTCAGAGAGCCAGGCAGATTTCATCTCGACAAAACTGAGCCACACCGATGAGCTTCGAACCGATTGAGAACTACGGCGTAATTGGTAACATGCGGTCGATTGCGCTCGTCGGGGTAAACGGTTCAATCGACTTTCTCTGCTATCCCAATTTCGATTCTCCCACGGTGTTTGCTGCGCTACTCGACGATGAGCGCGGCGGCCGTTTTCAGATTCAGCCACAACTCAAGAAAAGGCGCGTGCGGCAGCTTTATTTGCCAGACACAAACATCCTGCTCACGCGATTTCTTTCCGAAGAGGGTGTGGCCGAGCTGACTGATTACATGCCCATTGGGGAAGACGGCGAGCAACCGAATGAAATAATCCGCACCGTGTCCGTTATCAGGGGCAGGCTCGAGTTCAAAATGCTGTGCCAGCCTCGGCCAAACTATGCTAGGTGTGGGCACAGCGTGAATATTGAAGACGGGTGCGCAATTTTTTCATCGGCGGGCGATGGTTGTCCAGCGCTGGCCCTTTACTCAACTATTCCTCTTCGACAAGAATCCAAGGATGCAACCTGCGAGTTCAGCCTTCGAGCCGGCGAGAGGGCGACATTTGTTTTTGGTGGAGTTCGCCCACGAGGACAAGAACCCGAGATGGATTTCGTGGAGCAGCGCTTTCACGAGACAGCACGTTTCTGGAAAGGCTGGATAGCGAGATCAAAGTACAAGGGCCGTTGGCGCGAGATGGTCAACCGTTCCGCCCTGATGTTAAAGCTGCTGATCAGCCGCGAGCATGGATCCCTCATTGCAGCGCCCACATTTTCCTTGCCAGAGGAAATAGGCGGGGTGCGCAATTGGGATTATCGCTTCACCTGGTTGCGGGATGCGGCATTCACGCTGTACGCGCTGATCCGGCTGGGTTTTGTCGAGGAAACGGAAGCATTCGTCGAATGGCTGAAGGGCCGTCTGGGTGACGATGCAGAGCGGGGACCGCTACAAGTGATGTATGGAATTGACGGGAGGCAGAAGCTTGATGAGCTGACACTTGATCATCTACATGGGTACGAAAATTCGCAGCCGGTTCGTATCGGAAATGCGGCGTATCAGCAGCTGCAGCTGGATATTTATGGAGAAACGATGGATTCCATCTATCTCTCCAACAAGTACGGGGATCCAATGACGCATGCCGGATGGCAGGAAGTCCAACGGATGTTGGAGTGGCTGGGCAAGAATTGGCAGCGGCCCGACGAAGGTATCTGGGAGGTTCGTGGCGGCCCGCGAGAATTCCTGCACTCTCGCTTGATGTGCTGGGTGGCTTTCGATCGAGCACTGCGGCTGGCGCAAAAACGGTCGCTTTCGGCGCCATTCGACACCTGGCTTCGAACCCGCGACGCCATCCGGGAAGACATATTCACGAACTTCTGGGATGAAGATTTGCAGTCGTTTGTGCAGTCAAAGGGAACGAAGAACCTGGATGCGTCGGTTCTGCTGATGCCGCTCATGCGGTTCATCAGCCCAGTCGATCCGATGTGGCGATCGACAATGAAAGCGATTGAATCGCGATTAGTCGAAGATACTCTTGTCCATCGCTATGAGCCGGAGAGCACGCATGTCGATGGGCTTCCTGGCGGGGAGGGCAGCTTCACTGCATGTTCGTTTTGGTACATCGAGTGCCTGGCGCGCGCTGGGGAGTTGGAAAAGGCTCAATTGTTGTTCGAGAAACTCTTGGGATACGCAAACCATCTTGGGCTCTACTCGGAGCAAATCGGTCCGAGCGGGCAACACCTCGGGAACTTCCCACAAGCGTTCACACATCTGGCGCTGATCAGCGCCGCAACCTATCTGGATAGAGTCCTCTCGGGCAAAGATGACTCAGTGTGGCGTTAGCGTTTTTTAGAGATCGGATAACTTTGCTGTCCTTCGCGGTACGCAAAAGTGCGAGAGAATACATAGTCTATGGCAAGTCAAATAGCACCCGGGATTGACGAGTACCTCCGCAAGCGGCTGATGCCGGTCGAGGGTGCGATCCCACACCTCACCCGGACCGACATGTACGGGAATGCCATTCCGGCGGGAAGCGTAGGCGGCGATCTCTTCGAATACATCAACTTTCAGCAACGCTATAACATCGATGCTCGTATCGCCCGCGCTTTACGGTTGTCCAAAGAATATCTGGAACCGCCCCCCGAAGGCCAGGTTCCGCGAAACTCAGTGGATAGGTTTGTGCAATGGCTTGCCTCGAGTCCTAACCCGAACGGCTTGCAAGAAGACGAGTACAGAAGGGCAAGAAGCTCAGAACAGCTGATGGTCGCAGAGAATTTGCGCGAACTCTACACCTCCGCAGGCATCCTGCTGGTGGATGCTCAGGGGCATGGGATCATCTCGGCGAAGATAGCCTCGACTGTACACGATACATTTCACGCTTTTATCCTCTCCGAACTCGACCGCTACGGGAGAACAACCCCTAAGCTATTCGAGGACATTAATCTACGTCTGGCGCAATCCGTCACTGCGCGCAATGCTCTGGGCCGCGATGCACACGACGAGTCGCGCGAAATTGCGACCATGCTCTACGGCGAAATACGTCCGGAAGGGCAATTCCGTTTTGTGAATTTCGGCAGTCCGCCACCCTTGGTCTTTTCGGCGGAGTTCGGGTGCTTTGTGCCGATGAGCACCGATTACCTCGCGCAATTCCCCGCACTCGGCTTAGAGATTCCCGAAGACCATCCTGACCGAAACAAGTATTTATCGATGGCGCTCCGGCGAAGGCAAATCAACGCCGCGAATATCTCAGAGATCACATTGATGAGCCCAGGAGACATCATCTTTCTGTACTCCGACGGCGTCTATGACGGCAGCGATGTGGAAGCTCGCCAAAGGATCGAACGCCTAGTTCGCGACCACAAGGACCGTCCAGCAAAGGAAATTTGCAATGCAATCCTGGACTATGCGTTAGAACAGGATGAATACTTTCGCCAGATCGGCGAGCCAGATCGCATTGACGATAAAACCGCGTTTATCATCAAACACGGTAATTGAAATTCGTCCACGGCCCACCAGCACAAACTCTCAGGATTGGTGGACCGGCGCAGCAACAGAGTCGTTCTTCGTCACGACGCCGGGTTCAACCTTGGGTGCGACGACCGCACGGTCTCCACCCGCCATTTCTCGATTGAAGTTGAAATCAGTGGGAGCCAAGCCGGTAATCAATCTCGCTCCGCGATTGAACGTCAGATCCTGGATTGCCCATTGAATGAAAACTATGATCCGGCTTTGAAACTGGACAATGTACGTCAGGTGGATAAGCGCCCAAACCAGCCACGCAAGCAGGCCAGACACATGTACGCCAAAAATATTGGCTACCGCAGCAGCACGTCCAATCACCGCCAGATTTCCTTTATCGAAATATTTGAACGCCTTTTGCGCTGGTTGGCCCTTCACTTTCCGCACAATGGCTTTCGCGGCGTACGCCCCTTGCTGCATTCCAACCTGCGCCACGCCCGTCAGCGGCTTCCCACTGGCGTCCAGTGAGAGGGCCATATCTCCGACGACATAGATGTCGGGAAAATTAGCGATGGTGAGGTCGGGTCCAACTTTCACTCTTCCGCCGCGGTCGGTCTCCGCCCCAGTACGTTTCGCCAACGTCCTCGCCAGGGCAGTAACGGTGACGCCGCCCGCCCATATCACGGTCTTTGAAGAGATGTGGTCGCTAGAACCGTTGACTTGAATATTAACCCCGTCTCGATCAAGCTCGTGAACCATGGCGCCCATCTTGGTTTGCACTCCGAGCTTGGCGAGGGACCGCTCGGCCTTTTGTGCCAGGTCTTCGGGGAAGGTCATTAGGAGTCGGGGAGCCGCATCCAGCAGGATGATTTGCGCGTCTTGGGGATGGATGGAACGAAAGTCGTTTTTAAGTGTCTGCCGCGCAATTTCGCCGATCGCCCCTGCCAGCTCGACTCCGGTGGGGCCAGCTCCGACGATGACGAAGGTAAGCCACGCCCTGCGCTGAGCGGGATCTGAGAGCCGTTCCGCGACTTCAAATGCGTAGAGAATCTTGTGCCGGAGGGTGGTTGCTTCCTCGATGCTCTTCAGGCCAGGGGCCCACTGCGACCACACGTCGTGGCCGTAGTAAGAGGTTTGCGAGCCGGCTGCGACAATCAAGGAGTCGTAATCGAAAGTTGCTCCATCGGCGAGCACCACCTGCTTCGAGACCGGATCAATGTCCAGGACGTCGCCCAGCAACACACGAGTGTTTTTCTGTCGGCTCAAGACACCGCGCAGGGGCGCTGCGATCTCGCCCGGTGAAAGCGAACCAGTGGCAACTTGGTAGAGCAGAGGTTGAAACAGATGATAGTTGCGCCGATCGATCAGAGTTACATCAACTGGCGCTGACTTCAAAGCTTGCGCCGCACTGAGGCCTCCGAACCCGCCTCCAATAATAACGACCTTGGATTTTTCACTCATAAGCCTAAGCACCCATTCCTTCTTTGTTTATGTCACTAATTCTTACGCCGAAGTAGAACAACCACCGATCTCGGCGCTACCAGATAGCTCGCCGCGCCCAGAGACTGCCCTCGTTCCGAGAAATCGTTAGGGCTCGGTAGAGCGGTGTCCACGATTCGGACCCACTCTTCCGCCATACCTTCCTGAATATGAAACTCCAACTCCTCCCAGTACGCGTTGATCATCACGTAGATGTCATCGTCATTTTGAGAAGCGCCGTGCAGGCAGAATGCCAAACTGCGTGAGTCATATGACAAGTCGGCCCTGTCTCCCGTTCCGTACCAGTCCACATCCTCGCGCCAGAACCGGCTCCGGCTCAGGGAAGGATGTTGTTTTCGAAATGCAATCATGCCCTTGAAGAAGCGGAAGATATCCTGATTTGTCTGAAGTTGGCTCCAGTCCAGCCATCCCGTAGTATTGTCCTGGTTGTAGGGATTGTTGTTGCCAAACTGCGTATTGAGGAATTCGTCGCCGGCCCGGAACATTGGAATTCCGTTCGACAACATAAGTAAGCAGCAGAAATTCTTCACTTGCTTGCGGCGTAGCGACAGCACCTCATCTGGCGCGCCTTCGTCACCCTCGTACCCACAATTCCAGCTGTAGTTGTCGTTCATCCCATCCTGGTTGTTGTGGCCATTTGCCCAGTTGCGCTTTTCGTTAAAGGAGACGACATCGTACAAGGTGAAACCGTCGTGTGACGTCAAGTAATTCACGCTCTGGTAGGCGTGATAGGAGTCGGCGCGGGTGTCGGGAAAAAAATCGTCGCTGCCGTAGAGACGCCGCATCAGGTCAGGGACCATCCCAGAATCGCTTTTGACAAAACGCCGGATGTCGTCGCGGAACCGTCCGTTCCATTGCAGCCACGTCATGCCGGGAAATCCGCGGCCGAGTTGATAAGCGCCTGTGTCCCACGGCTCCGCGATCAGCCGTAACTTGCCTAACTCTGGATCGGCAGCAATTTCACTGAATATGGGCGCGTGTCCCCAATTAAGAGAACCATCCGCATTGCGGCTAAACACCGATGCCAGATCAAAGCGGAATCCATCGATGTGCATCTCTTGTTTCCAGTAACGCAAGCTGTCCATCACCATCTTGCGCACGTGGGACTCGCCGAAATTCAAGGTATTGCCAGTACCGGAATAATTCGCGTAAGGATTCGTCGGATCGCCCGACATCATGTAATAGCCAGCGCTGTCGATGCCCTTGTAGCTGTAAATCGGACCCCTGTGATCGCCTTCACAGGTGTGGTTGTAAACAACGTCAAGCACGACACCCATGCCGGCCTCATGAAATGCTTTCACCATATTTCTGAATTCGACGTGCTGCTCGTCCTGGTCGCGGGTACTAGCGTATTGGGCGTGAGGCGCGAAAAAGTTCAGGGGCATGTATCCCCAATAGTCGCCCTCTTGCGGGTCGCGCTGAAAAATCGGCATCAGTTCGACGACCGTGATGCCGAGCTCTTTGAGGTAGGGAATCTTTTCCACCAGGCCCGCATACGTCCCGGCCCGAGAACGGTCTACGCCCGAGTTGGGATTCTTGGTGAAGCCCTTGACGTGAAGTTCGTAAATTACCGCATCCGACTCGTGCTGCGGCGATCCGCCTCCCGCCCAGTCGAACTTCATTCGGTGAGCCGTCAACATGCCAAGAGGTGCTCGGCCAGCATTTGATCCCTCGCGCATTGCGAATTCACGATCGAAGTCAGGTGGGAAGAAAACTGCTTTTGCATAGGGATCGAGCAGAATCTTCTGCGGATCGAAGCTGTGAAGGCCAGCGGCAGCCTGCCCCGACACCGAGTATCCGTAATAACGACACTCCCTGAACTCGCTGGCTGGAATTCGGCAATGCCAAACCCGGCCCGACTTGTTACGCAGATAGTCAAAACGGTACGTCAGTAGCGGGTTCACGAGATCCGTGGGAGCGTAAAGCAAAAGTGTGACGCTTTCCGCATGTTCAGAATGAATGGCGAAGTTGAACGCTTGCTCCTTTTCAATCCAGGTGACGCCCAGCGGCAACGGACTGCCTTCCGCCTGCTCCCATGTCGCACGTCTGGCTTCGGCGACACTCTCACGCAGAATTCTTCGACCTCGCTCGTCCACACTGGCCGTCACCACTTCAGAATTGTTCACTCTGCCTCTTTGATGCTGGCTGCGATTAGCAGTTTCATGACTTGGCCACGACACACTAAGACGAGATTCTAGCTTTGCGCTTCAAAGGGATTTTGCACTTTTAGTTCCAAGTCGGACGGCACCGCTGACGATCTTAATGGTTCATAGATGCAGCATTCAGTCGCGAAACCCAGTAGGAATCCAGGCGCGTGCCATTTTCCGATGACGGGAGTTTGTCACATGCCAGTCTCATGAGCGGGTTGGTCTCAAAGTTTTACGCGTTCGCATTTTGGACTGACTTTTAGGCTCGCACATTTGTTGATATCTCGCGATGGTCGCGCGTTGAGAGCGACCGTTCCATTTTGGCCCTCCTCGTGCAAACGCAATGCTCGCGAGCGAAGGTACGGATTAACTTTCGGCATGTTGGATCCGCAAGCTATCGCGCAAGCTAACTGCGAAGAAATCCTGCCGGACCAAGCACTCCGCAACCCTCGCTCCGGTCGCGATCCTCGCGATCATTTAGGACTACTGGTATCGCCAGTACAAGAAGGAGAATTAAATGAGTTATTCGTCAAACGGAAATCGTCCCAAGCTTAGCGAGAAGGGACTTCTCACGCCTGATAACTGTGTTGTCGCGTTCATTGACCACCAGCCACAGATGCTTTTTGGAGTATCGAACTTCGACCGACAGAGCATCATTAACAACACTGTCGCTCTTGCCAAAGCCTCAAGGGTGTTCGATGTACCGGTGGTGCTCACCACAGTCGAAACGAATTCCTTTAGCGGCCAAATGTGGCCTCAACTCCGCGCTGCATTTCCGGGCCAGGAGCCGATAGAGCGTTCATCGATGAACTCCTGGGACGACAAGAACTTCGTAGCGGCCATTGAAAAGACAGGACGCAAGAAAATCGTGCTGGCCGGGCTGTGGACGGAGGTTTGCATTGCTTTTCCTACGGTACAGGCCATCCGCGACGGCTACGAGATCTACGTGGCGGAAGATTGCTGCGGCGACGTAAGTCAACTCAATCATGAGAACGCGATGAAACGAGTTATCCAGGCGGGAGCAAAACCGGTGACGGCTCTGTCGACGATGCTCGAATGGCAACGCGATTGGGCCAACCGTGAAACGTATGACGCGGTCATGGACATTGTGAGGACCCATCTCGGAGCCTACGGCATCGGGGTCGAGTACGCCTACACCATGGTGCATGGTTTGCCAGCAACGAAGTTTGCCGAATATGAAGTTCCAACCGCTGTCGCAGCGCACAAGTAAAGCAAAGGGGCGGGAGCTTGCTTCCGCCCTCTCTTACTGGCGATAGAAAGCAAAGAAGGAGATTCGTGTGTCTGCTGAAATCATCTTGCATAATGCCAAGATCGCCACGAATGGGGTGCCCTCGTTTGTCGAGGCGATCGCTATTTCTGATGGGAAGGTAACTGTCACCGGCAGAAATGAAGAGATCCTGCGTCTACGCGGGCCGGCGACCCGCGTCATCGACGGCCAGCGGCGCACCGTCGTTCCTGGACTAAATGACTCGCATATGCATCCGATCCGCGGCGGGCTCAACTACAACCTTGAGTTGCGCTGGGATGGTGTACCGTCGCTGGCCGACGCTCTGCGCATGCTGAAAGACCAAGCGGCGCGGACGCCTGCTCCGCAGTGGGTTCGAGTTATTGGAGGGTGGACCGAATTCCAATTCGCAGAGCGCCGGATGCCAACACTCGAAGAGATCGATGCAGCAGCGCCAGACACACCGGTCTTCGTGATGCATTTGTATGACAGAGCGCTGTTGAACGCAGCGGCGCTTCGTGCGGTGGGCTATGACAAGAATGCCCCGGATTTTCCGGCCGGTGAAGTTCAACGCGACCGTCACGGGAACCCCACAGGTCTTCTCATCGCGAAGCCGAATGCAAATATTCTCTACTCCACCCTGGCCAAGGGGCCAAAACTGTCGCGAGAGGATCAGCTTAATTCTTCACGCCAGTTCTTCCGCGAACTGAACCGTTTTGGAATCACCAGCGTCATTGATGCGGGCGGGGGATTTCAAAACTATCCTGACGATTACGGCGTTGTGAAGGAGCTGCATCGAAATGGAGAACTTTCCCTCCGGCTTGCTTACAACCTCTTCACGCAGAAACCGAAACAGGAACTAAGCGACTTCCAAAGCTGGACCAAAATGACGAAGCCCGGCGACGGTGATGATTTCTATCGCGTCAATGGCGCAGGAGAAATGCTGGTTTTTTCCGCCGCAGATTTCGAGGACTTTCTTGTACCGCGGCCGGACATGCTGCCAGTGATGGAAAGCGAGCTGAAAGCGGTGATCCGGCATCTGGTAGAGAATCGCTGGCCATTTCGCATACATACGACATACAACGAGACGATCGAGCGAGCATTGAATGTTTATGAAGAAGTGAATCGAGAGATTCCGTTTGATGGCCTGCACTGGTTCTTCGATCACTGCGAAACCATTTCCGATCGCAATATCGAACGGGTGAAGGCGCTGGGCGGCGGCATTGCGGTGCAGAATCGCATGGCCTTTCAAGGTGAGTATTTTGTCGAGCGATACGGAGCGCAGCAAGCCAAACGCACACCGCCAATTCGCAGAATGCTCGAAATCGGCGTTCCGGTTGGGGCTGGCACCGACGCAACGCGCGTCTCAAGTTACAACCCTTACCTTTCCCTCTATTGGCTTATCACTGGCAAGACCATAGGCGGCCTTGGGCTGTATCCGGAAGAAAATCGGCTCGATCGGGCGGAAGCACTCAAGCTCTACACGATGGGCAGCAGCTGGTTTTCAACAGAAAACGGTAAGAAGGGAGCGCTTGCTCCTGGACAGCTGGCGGACCTGGCCGTTCTTTCCGCGGATTATTTCTCGATTCCGGATGAAGAGATCAAGCAGCTCGAATCGGTGCTCACCATGGTCGGTGGGAAGATCGTTTACAGCACCGAAGAATTCTCAAAACTCGCGCCGCCGGCATTACCGGTGAGTCCAAGCTGGTCTCCCGTCAAAGAATATGGTGGCTATGCAAGGGGGCAGCGCGAACTTGTTGGCGTCTCGCACTCCGCTTCCTGTGCGCATATTGAGAACTCCACAGCTGGCCGCACAAAGTCGCACTTGCAAGTGCTGGGCGACCTCGGCCTTTGGGGGCTGGGTTGCGACTGCTTTGCATTCTAATTCCGGCGATGGAGGAGGGATGGAGATGAAGGTGTTGTTCTTATCTTTTGTAGTTGGTCTCGGTGTGGGTGTTCTTTATGGGCTCATCCGAGTCAAGAGTCCGGCGCCGCCTATCGTAGCGTTGCTCGGCTTGTTAGGAATGGTGCTTGGTGAACAGTTGGGGATATGGATGCAAACAAAGAAGCTCGACGTTCCGCGTGCTGCGGCCGTCTGCCTTGTCGGCGAGTCCTACAATTCGGCAGCATCCGTCCGAAACGCTTTAGCAGTGTCAGGGCCCGAGGTTGTCGAGCGAATTAAGTGATTGTCAATTTAGGAGAACACGCATGCGCTTCAACAAAATTATCGTTGGAAGATGTGTTGCGCTGGTTCTGACGCTCGGTCTCGCGGTTGGATCTCTCCACATCAGCGCTTTTGCCCAAAGTGCGCAGACAGCTGAATCCGTAAGCGTGGCTGTAGGGCCGCAGTACGACACGACGCATGTCTATGTGGCTCCGGAAGATTTCGATCGCTTCGTGGCGAGCCTGATTGCGACATTTGGCGGCACAACGACCAAGCAGGGAGTCTTCACAGTAACTCCGACCCAGAGCAGCACGATGTCGCAACTGGTCCTCACACCCGTGGGTTCGGTATCCGTTTTCGGCTTCAAGACGCCGATCCCGTATCCGTTTGGTTTGGAACGTTCAGGCTATCTGGTCAGGGACATGGACGAGGCGGTTCGCGCGGCCACCACCACTGGGGCTGACATCTTCGTCGCTCCCTTCAACGATCCGATCGGGCGAGACGCGGTTATTCAATGGCCCGGTGGTGTGAACACACAATTGTATTGGCACACTACCGCACCGTCCTATCCGTCGCTCCAGACAGTCCCGGAAAATCGCGTCTATGTATCTCCGGACAAAGTGAACGCCTTCGTGCGCAGCTTTCTCGCCTTCTCCCACGGAAGCCTTGTCTCGGATGAAGCTCGAGCCCCAGGCGTCGAAATCGGAAGACCTTCGGAAACTTACCGGCGAGTGAGGATCGAATCAACGTTCGGGAAGTTGACTGCGTTCGTTACTGACGGTCACCTTCCATACCCCTACGGCCGAGAGATCACGGGATATGAGGTTGCGAATCTCGCGGAGACGCTTACCAAGGCCAAAGCGGCTGGCGTGGATATCCTCGTCCCTTTGTACAAAACCAACGAGCGAGATGCTGTTGTTGTCAGGTTTCCGGGAGGATACATCGCGGAGATCCATTCCATAACAAAGAAATAGGACGCACGAACAACTTCTAACGATAGTGGGTGAAGAGCCTGGGATCTAGTCGCTTTGCGACAAGAAATCATCAACTTTGAATTCAAAGGAGTATCGAATGAAGACCTGGTTTATTACCGGCGCGTCGCGTGGATTCGGCGCTCTATTTGTCAAAGAAGTGTTGGATCGAGGCGACAATGTTGCCGCGGCAGCGCGCAATCCCCAAGTCCTCGCAGAGAAATTCGGTGCGCGTCCCAACCTCCTTGCGATCAAGTTAGACGTCACTAATGAGGAACAAGCTCGTGAAGCTATGTGGCAGACGGTTGAGCGATTCGGGCGTATTGACGTGCTGATCAATAATGCGGGATTTGGCGTGCTCGGTGCGGTCGAGGAAATCTCAGGTGCAGAAGTAGAAGCCGTTTATCGGACTAACGTCTTCGGTCTGCTCTCGGTCACGCGCGCTGCTTTGCCGCAATTACGTCATCAAGGTTCGGGACATATCATCAATATCTCTGCGGTCGCCGGATATCAAAGCTGGTTTGGCTGGGCCGTCTATGCCTCGACGAAGTTCGCGGTTGAGGGCATCTCCGAAGGATTGGCCATGGAAGTTAAGCCTTTGGGCATCAAGGTGACAATCGTCGAACCTGGCTATTTCCGTACTGATTTTCTGGATGGTCAATCACTAACCATTTGCCCGACCGTCATCGAAGACTATGCCGAAACGACCGGAGCAATGCGTCAGGCTGCAGTGTCGTTGAATCACCAGCAACCCGGTGACCCGGCACGAATGGCAAAAGCCCTCCTGAAGATCGTAGACGACCCGAATCCGCCGTTGCGGATGCCTTTCGGCTCTGACACCATCGCCACGATTGAAGCAAAGAACGCCTTCGTTGCGGAGGAATTGAACAACTGGCGCACACTGGCTGTCTCCACCGACTTCGCCAAGTGAACTTCAGAACGAAGAGATACATGCGAACGTTTCTGATTTTCGTCGTCATGTTTCTTGCAGGTTCGCTACTCTCGCGAGGCCAACCGGTTCCTGCCGCCGAATCCCCTGTGCCGGCGCGGACCTATCATTTGCTTCGCGAGGACGACGACTGGAGTTTCCTTGCCGATCCGGCCAAGCGGCAGGAGTTTTGGGATCCCATCAAATATATTCCTCTGCGATCAGGCCGGAATGACTGGTTCCTATCCATGGGCGGCGAAGCCCGCGAAATTTGGGAACAGATTGGAAACGACAACTGGGGCCAACAGCCATTCATGAACGGCTATTTCAACCAACGGTACATGTTTTACTTTGACGTTCACTACGGCAAGCACGTTCGCTCGTTCGTGGAGCTAAAGAGTGGTTTGAATTCCTACCGCATCGGCGGCCCGAGGCCGATCGACGAGAAGAAACTGGATTTCCAAACCGCATTTTTCGAAGTCGGAACGGGAGATGAACGGAACTGGATCAAGTTCAGAGCCGGCAGGCAGGAGATGGAATACGGCTCTGGGCGCCTGATCGATGTGCGCGAGGGCCCGAACGTTCGCTTAAGCTTTGACGGATTCAAGGTAAAGACCGGCATTGGATCTTGGCAGATTGACGGCTTCGCCATGCGGCCGGATCTGGACAAGCCGGGCTTCTTCAATAACGTTCCGAATCATTCTGTCGGATTCTGGGGCGTGTACGGCGTCCGCCCTCTAACGAAGAACATCACGTTGGACACTTACTACCTTGGCCTCGACCGAAAAGCAGCCGCATTCAACCGAGGCGTCGGCCAAGAGGTACGGCACAGCATCGGTGCGCGTCTCTCTCGTCCCATCGCTCAGGCGAAGCCTGGTTGGGATTTCGATCACGAAGCGCTTGGGCAATTTGGAAGCTTCGGATCCGCAAATATCCGCGCATGGACTGTGGCATCGGAGACAGGTTACCGATTTCCGACCGTTCCGCTGAAACCACGATTCAGTGCCAAGGCCGACATCTCCAGTGGCGACGATCCTAGGACGAATACTCTCGGTACGTTCAATCCCTTGTTTCCGAAGGGAAATTATTTTGGCGTCCTCGCTACCGCCGGTCCCGGCCCCATCAACTTTATCGATTTACACCCTCACGTTGAAACGGCGTTCCCGCACAGTGTGACTGCCTCCTTCGATTGGATCTTTCAGTGGCGCGAGAGTCTGCGAGACGGAGTGTATTCCGTCCCCGGGTTTCTGATTATTGCCGCGGGAAAGAGCAACGCGCGTTTCGTCGGGCATCGTCCAGGCATGGAGGTGCGCTGGCAAGCGAATCGTCACCTCTGGTTTCAAGCCGACTACGGAATTTTCTACGCGGGGAAATTCGTTAAGGAGAGTCAGCCAGGCCGCAACCTCAATTACTGGGCATTGTGGTCCGGCTACAAATTTTAGAAGGCGATCATGTTGGTGAAACCCGATGTCGCAGCCGCTGCCTAAGTACGCCACCGCCGCAAAATTCGAGCGTTCGAGAGTCGATATGGGTGCGGATCGCCCCATTCTTGAACGAAGTGATCTTGTGCTCGCCTGCGCACATGTGTTGCATACCAACGGGCAGTCGACTCACGAAACGGTGCGAGCAGCCGAGTGGCTTGGCACTCAGCTTGGTCTACGAGCCACGATGATTCCGAACTGGGAAGAGTTGGAGCTGCGGGCCGCAGATGACACTGGCAGTCAAGTTTCTTTCGAGCGCGGCAGTGCCACCGGTATAAACATGGACCGTGTTGCCTCGGCAATGTCTGCGATCGAGAATTTTGCTGCCGACCGGCCGACGATGTGCGAGGCATTTGAAAACATCAAGGCGATTGCGCAGGCACCACCGGCTCCAACCTGGTTGTTTACGCTGGCTGCAGCCGCGGGTGCTGCTGCGATGGCGGCGATCTTCGGTGCGCACCACCTGAAAGCAGTGGTGCTCATCATGATCAGCGCAGCAGTCGGAGCGGTCCTGCGTCGCACACTGGCGCGGTACAGCGCGAACACTCTTCTGCAGCCACTTTGCGCAGCGCTGCTCGCTGGCATTATTGGTGCGGTTGCGGTGCGCTACGACCTGAGTTCCTCGTTGCGCTTAGTAGCGGTCTGCCCCTGCATGATTCTGGTTCCTGGTCCACATGTGCTCAACGGAGCAATGGATCTTATCGCGGCACGGATCAGTCTGGGCGCCTCTCGGTTCGTCTACGCTGTTCTCATAATTTTGGCAATCTCCGCAGGATTGCTCCTGGGAATGGGCCTTCTCTCGGTCTCATTGCCAGTCGGCGAACCTGGCAGAGCAGTGCCGTTATGGCTGGACGTGATCGCTGCGGGCGTGGCGGTCGCCGCATTCAGCATTTTCTTCTCGACACCATTGCGTATGTTGGGGTGGCCAGTCGCGATCGGCATGCTGGCTCATGCTGTGAGATGGGGCGCTCTCAAGGCTGGTGCCGGAGTGGCGACCGGCGCCTTGGTCGCCTGTCTGTTGGTCGGCGGGATCCTTGCTCCAGTGGCGCGTCGCTGGCGGATGCCGTTCGCCGCTATTGGCTTTGCGTCCGTAGTGTCGATGATGCCGGGTGTTTACCTGTTCAGAACGGCAAGCGGACTTGTGCAACTCGCTAATAACTCGAATGCGAGCTTCGACCTCCTGCGTGCAACCCTCGCCGACGCCATGACGGCGATTACGATTATTCTGGCCATGAGCTTCGGCGTCGTTGCACCGAAGATGATCATTGATCGCTTCGGTGGCCTGACCGAGTCGTGATTTGCTAGTGAGCATGAGCCCTACTCCATCCCGCGTCGCTGCCCCAGGACTGGCGCCAGCGGCCCAGGTGATGCGGGAAATAGGCCATCCGAAGAAGGCCGTCCATGCAGATGGCATGTTGTGAAAGGAGTGCCGACAGTGAGCAATCGCAATGTACTCGGTCGGCTGATTGTTTATGGCGAGCAGTCCAACCATTGAAAAGGTTATACCTTACGCCCTGCTCGGAATGACGGCGGTCACCGGCCTGGTGGACGCCGTCAGTTTTCTGTCCCTCGGGCGCGTCTTCACTGCAAACATGACGGGGAATATCGTGCTTCTCGCGTTTGCAACGGCGCACGTACCCGGACTGTCCATTGCACGCTCGTTAGCCGCACTCTTGGCTTTTCTAGTAGGGGCGGTATTCGGCGGACGGGTCATGGCCCGGGCGAGTGCCGATTCACAGATTCGATTTGCGGCAAAAGCGTTCCTCCTGGAGGTGGCCTTTCTGTTTGCTGCGTCGCTTTGCGGCATCGGCTATCGAGGCGATTTGCTGGAACATTCTTTTCAGCCGTTTGCTCTGATCGCCTTGACTGCGCTCGCAATGGGCACGCGGAATGCCGCTGTCCGGAAGCTCGCAATCCCGGACCTGACAACAACGGTGCTGACACTAACAATCACCGGCATCGGCGCGGACTCTTCGCTCGCGAACGGCACTAACCCGAGATTGGCGAGAAGGGGTGGGTCGATCGCTGCAATGTTTTTGGGTGCGGCGTTCGGCGCAGTCGTCATACGTTACTCGATCTCAGCGGCCCTGGGGCTTGCGACCGCGATCTCCGCCCTGTGCATTGCGGCATTGTTTCGCGCCTTGCGCACACCCCATAAGCTGTGACGACGAGTTGAAACCTCCCCGGCTGGATATCTGTGGTGCTTGAAAGTCAAAGAGGAATTTCCGTTCGTCACACTAACCCGAACGTGGTAGGTGGTTAGTAACCTTCCGGGTTAGCCCAAAAACACTACATCTAGTGACGCGACCTGACTGGCGTTCTGCAAAAGTAGCGCTGACCTGATCCCAGAGTGTTTGGGATGCGTTATTTTGGCTCATTTGCCAGCCAGCACAACGGAAAAGGTGCTCTCCCTCTAAGCCGCAGCGCAGGAGGACTCTCGTGAGGTTCGAACGTAAATACCAACAACTTTGTTTGAGCAGAGTACCGATTGCGGACTCGACAGCCTTTTCAACACTGGCTTTGGCAAGCCGCAACGCACTGTTCGTCGTGATTGGTCTCGCGAGCATCCTTTTCTTCCAGGGATGCACAAACGGGGCGAGTGCTCCAGCGGTGCCAGTTCCAACGGTCGAAGTTGCCAGCGTCGTGCAGCGAGACGTTCCCATCTACAGCAACTGGGTCGCGGTGTTGGACGGGTACGTCAACGCGCAAATACAGCCTCACGTAACCGGATACATCATTCGTCAAGATTACAAAGAGGGTTCTGTCGTCAGGAAAGGGCAGGTGCTCTTTGAGATTGATCCTAGGCCATTCCAGGCTGCACTTGACCAGGCGAAAGCGCAACTGGCGCAAGCCGAGGCGCAACTGGGCAAGGCCAATCTCGACGTCCAGCGAGACACACCGCTGGCGCAGCAGCGAGCCATTGCGCAAGCACAGCTTGATACAGAGATTCAGGCGAAACTCGGGGCACAAGCTCTGGTCCTCGCCGCCAAGGCGAACATCGAGCAAGCTGAACTCAACGTAGAGTGGACCAAGGTCACTTCTTTGGTCACCGGGATCGCCGGAATCGCGCAGGTACAAATTGGGAATTTGATCGGTCCGAACTCAATACTGACCTCGGTATCACAAGTGGACCCGATCAAAGCGTATTTCACCGTAAGCGAGCAGGAGTTTACCGACTTCCATCGAAGGTTTCCTACCGAGCAAAGTGTTGAGCAACAGCGAAAACGCATCCCGCTGCAACTCTTGCTGGGTGATGGCAGTGTTTACGAGCATCCCGGCACCATTTACTTTGCCGACCGTGAGGTGAATCCCGCTACTGGAGCCATCCGGATTGCAGGTGTTTTCCCAAACCCCAACAATCTCCTGCGTCCTGGCGGATATGGGCGGATTCGCGCGTCAGCGAGAACGCAGAACGGCGCCCTGCTGATTCCGCAGAGAGCAGTCATCGAGCTTCAGGGAGGTCATCAAGTGGCAGTGGTCGGAAACGATAACAAGGTCAGCGTTCGCGCGGTCACGGTTGCAGACCGAGTAGGAGACTTATGGATCGTGACCGAGGGACTGAAGCCCGGCGAACAGGTGATTGTTGAGGGCGTGATGAAAGTCCGAGACGGCGCAACTGTGAAGGCAGTACCGGCAAAACCGGCCAAAGCAGGAGCATAGCGATGTCGAAGTTCTTCATCAATCGTCCCATCGTCGCCATCGTGATCTCGATCCTCACCGTCATTATCGGCGCAATCACCGTGATTACCTTGCCGGTCTCGCAGTTTCCAGCGATAGCGCCTCCCGAAGTGCAAGTGCAGACGACCTACGTCGGCGCCGATGCGCAAACGGTGGAACAGTCGGTGGCAACACCCATCGAGCAGCAGATGAGCGGCGTGGACAACATGAACTACATGTACTCGCTCAACTCATCGACGGGCGAGCTCCGGCTGATCGTTGACTACGATGTGAAGACCGACACGAATACAGACCTAATTCTCACTCAGATCCGTGAGACCCAGGCGGCCTCACAGCTTCCGCCTGACGTGACCAACTTTGGAGTTACGGTGCAGAAAACTCTCACTGCACCATTGATGTTGGTCAGTCTCTATTCGCCGAGTGGCATCTACGACTCCAAGTTCCTCGCGAACTATGCATATATCAATCTTTACGATCAATTGAGCCGGGTTCCCGGCATCGGTAGTGTTCAGGTGTTTGGGGCCGGCCGGTACGCGATGCGCTTGTGGGTAAAGCCCGACCAGCTGGCAAAGCTCTCGATCACCGTGCCCGAGATTGTTACCGCGATCCAAACGCAGAATACGGTAAATCCAGCCGGCCAGATCGGTGGCGAGCCTGCACCGAGTGGTCAGGAATTCACGTACTCGGTCCGGGCCCAGGGCCGTCTGATTACGCCTGAGGAGTTCGAGCAGATCGTCGTCCGCGCGGCACCGGATGGCGGAATCGTGCGAATCAAAGACGTGGCCCGTGTTGAATTGGGGGCTCAGGACTACACCATCGTCAGCCACATGAATGGAAAGCCAAGCGCGATCGTCGCGGTATATCAGTTGCCGGGCTCGAATGCTGTCCAGGCCGCCGACGGGGTCAAGAAGCTTCTCGTCGAACAGAGGCAAAGATTGCCTCAAGGGATTGACTACACCATTGCCCTCGACACAACCCGTGCCGTCACGGAGGGAATTAAAGAAATCGTCGTAACACTGCTTATTGCCATCGTCCTCGTAATCATCGTGGTGTACATCTTCCTGCAAGGATGGCGCGCCACGCTCATCCCGCTCCTGGCTGTGCCGGTCTCTCTCGTCGGAACATTAGTTCTGTTTCCACTGTTCGGTTTTTCCATCAACACGCTTTCGCTGTTCGGCCTGGTGCTGGCCATTGGGTTGGTGGTGGACGACGCCATCGTCGTGGTAGAGGCGGTCGAGCACCACATTGAAGAAGGCATGTCTCCAAAAGATGCGACCTTCAAGGCAATGGAAGAGATTTCCGGGCCGGTCGTGGGCATCGCGCTGGTACTTTCCGCAGTGTTCGTCCCCACCGCGTTCATCCCGGGGATCACTGGGCGCCTCTATCAACAGTTCGCTGTAACCATCGCGATCTCGGTTTTGCTGTCCGCCTTCAACGCCCTGACATTAAGCCCGGCGCTCTCGGCATTACTGCTGCGGCCGCGGCAGAAAAGCAGCGGTCTGCTGCGCAAGTTTTTTGATGGGTTTAACCGGGTCTTTACGATGGCGACAGACGGTTACGTGCGGGTTGCGGGCGCGCTTATCCGCAAGAGCGCGGTCGCCCTCATTGTGCTGATCGCGTGCGGAACCCTTGCGGGCTTTTTCGGCACCAGATTACCTTCCAGTTTTCTTCCTGACGAGGACCAAGGTTACATCTACATGAACCTGCAGCTTCCCAACGCCTCATCGCTGCAGAGGACGGAGGCGACCGCGCATCAGATCGAAGAACTACTGGCCAACACACCTGGTGTCCAATCCACGGCTAGCGTTGTGGGGTTCAGCCTGTTGAGTCTCACACGCTCCAGCTACAGCGCTTTTTTCTTCGTGACCTTAAAAGAATGGAAAGACCGCCAGAAAAGAGAAGAACAATATCAGTTCATTCGGCAGAGCGTGAACCGAAGACTTGCGGGTCTTCCACAGGGCATTGCGTTTTCCTTCTCTCCACCAGCTATTCCCGGTGTAGGAACCTCGGGAGGAGTCACGTTAGTGCTCGAGGATCGGTCCGGCAAGGACATCCAATTTCTTGCGGACAACGTGAACAAGTTCCTTGTCGCCGCCCGGAAGCGTCCAGAACTAGCCTCAGTGAATACGACATTCCTGCCTAGTGTGCCGCAGCAGTTCATCACGGTCGACAGAGACAAGGCGATCAAGCAGGGCGTTGCGATCAAGGACGTCTACCAAACGATTCAGGCGTTCATGGGAGGCTCGTTCATTAACTATTTCAACCGGTTCGGCCGCCAGTGGCAAGTCTATGTGGAGGCTGAGGGTGCCTATCGCGACCGGGCGGAGAACGTCGGACAGTTCTATGTTCGCAACCGAGACGGAGACATGGTACCGCTTTCCGCGTTGACCAGATTCGAATCGCGTTCCGGTCCTGAATTCACCATGCGCTATAACCTCTACCGGTCCGCGCAGATCTTTGCCGGTGCTGCGCCCGGGTACAGCGCAGACCAGGCAATGGCGGCCCTGGAGCAGGTTTTCAAGGAAACGATGCCACCGGAAATGGGATACGACTATATGGGAATGTCGTTCCAGGAGAAGCAAGCGCAGGAGGGCGTACCTCCGGCAGTCATCTTTGGCTTCTCACTGCTCTTCGTATTCTTGATCCTGGCTGCCTTATACGAGAGTTGGTCGCTTCCCTTCAGCGTGCTGCTGAGTACTCCAGTTGCTGTCTTCGGCGCGTTCCTTGTTCTCTGGCTCCGCCGCTGGCTGCTCGGCTACTTTCTGCCTCCTTATATGGTGCAGATTGAAACTGACGTGTACTCACAGATCGGTTTGGTCATGCTGATCGGGCTGGCGGCCAAAAACGCCATCCTTATAGTGGAGTTCGCAAAAGATGCCTACGAAAAAGGTCAGCCGCTGGTGGACGCCGCGCTCAGCGCGGCAAGGCTGCGCCTGCGGCCGATTCTGATGACCTCGTTCGCCTTTGTCCTGGGTTGCGTGCCGCTTTGGACTGCAAGTGGCGCAGGTTCGGTCGCGCGCCAGATCATGGGCACGACGGTGATTGGAGGGATGTTGGCGTCCACGTTGATCGCGGTGTTCATTATCCCCGTGCTGTTTGTGATTGTAGAAAAGATTTCGCACAGAAAGACAGGAATCAACCTTGGACCGGCAACCGGGCCCCTGCCGGCTCACGGAGATGATTAAGATGCGTGACAGAAAGAAGATTGTCGTTATCGGCTTCCTGCTTGTCTGGTGCTCGGGATGCGCCGTAGGACCGAACTACAAGAGGCCAGCTGTTCCCGCGCCTCCCGAATATAGAGGTCTAGCCCCAGACCAGGCGGGCAAGACTGACGCAGCGTCATTCGGCGATCAGAAATGGGCAGACGCATTTCCGGACGAAGCTCTCCGCGATCTCGTCCACACAGCCCTGGAGCAGAACTATGACGTGCGAATCGCGGCAGAAAGGATTCTGGAGGCGCGGGCGCAGCTTGGCATCACGCGAGCGGACCAGCTGCCGACTGTGACTGCTGGCGTAGCAGCCGTGAACGAAAAACTACCGAACACAGCTGGGATTCCGAGTATCGATACCAGCTCGAATCAAGTAAGTGGGTCGCTCGCATGGGAGCTGGATTTTTGGGGAAAGTTCCGGCGAGCTACGGAGTCGGCTCGAGCCGAGTTGCTTGCGCAGGAATGGGCGCGCCGTCAAGTCATCAGCTCGCTGGTCAGCGATGTCGTCAGCGCCTACTTTCAGTTGCGCGAATTGGACCTTGAACTTGAGATTTCGCAGCATACGCTCGCCACTCGAAAAGATTCGCTGCGACTAACTCAGATTCTCGCCGATGGCGGCGCTACCTCAATGCTCGATGTACGACAGGCCGAGCAGTTGGTGTACGCGGCCGCGGCTGCGATCCCCGACACCGAGCGTCGGATCGAACAACAGGAAAACTTTATCAGCACACTTCTGGGCAAGAATCCGCAAGCTATCGCTCGGGGAAAGCAACTTGTTGAACAGCCGCATGCGCTGGAGGTGCCCGCCGGGCTTCCGTCATCTCTGCTGGAACGCCGTCCGGACATTCGCGAGGCGGAACAGCAATTGGCCGCAGCCAACGCCCAGATTGGGGTTGCCAAAGCAGACTTCTTCCCGCAGATTTCGTTGACCGCTACCGGTGGTTATCAAAGCTCGGCTCTAACCAGTCTGTTCACGGGCCCGGCCGGGCTCTGGACGTTCGGTGGAAACGCGGTTCAACCGGTGTTTGAGGGAGGGCGGATACGAAACCGCGTGCGGTTCGCTCAAGCACGCACTCAAGAAGCCACGTTGTTCTATCAGCGAACCGTCCAGCAGGCCTTTCGCGATGTTTCCGATGCGTTGGTTGGCTATCGCAAAACCCAGGAGTTCCGCATCCAGCAAGAACACTTAACCCACTCGGCCGAAGAAGCGACGAAACTATCAAACATGAGGTACAAGGGCGGGGCAACGAGCTACTTGGAAGTTCTCGATAGCGACACAAGGTATTTCGCCGCTCAACTCAATCTGGCCCAAGCAGATCTGAATGAACTCCAGGCATTCGTGGGCCTTTATCGTGCCCTGGGAGGCGGATGGGAATGATTTCGCCAGCCCGCCCGGCCTTGAAGGGACTCATCTGCGTTTAGCAGTTCTTTCTCGGGAGGCCGTCTCGTCTTCCGTCCCGATTCTTCGGCAGTGACAGAAGTTCGTCACGTGCCAATCCGCCTCGAAAGACTTGTTATCCGCAACACACGTGAACGTCAGTACATGCCATCGGAAACGTTTGCGAAAACGGTGGCACCGAAAATGCTTGGATTCTTGCAGGCACGCAAAATATCGACCTCGTGCTGCTAACCCGAACGGGGTAGGCGCTTAATAGCCTTCCTGGGTAGCACAAAAACCCTGCATCGCGGGATGTGCCCCCAGAAGCGATCTGTAAAAGTAAGCGAGTAAGTTTGCGTTCCAGGAGCGCCCGACACATGGCTACTGCACCCATACCAGCGACCGCGCCGCCCAAGGTGGTTGAGCACGCTCCTTCGCGGCTCAAACCGGCGTGGCAACAATTTGGAACACCCATCATCGTTGTTCTTCTTGCGCTAGCGGTCATTGTAACGATCACTCGCAACTGGAATGGATGGGAAGGTGGTCGGATCGAGCAAGTCACAAACGACGCATACGTTCGCGGCGATCTCACGCCGCTCAGCACGAAAGTTCCGGGCCTGGTCCGCGAAGTGAAAGTCAACGACTACCAACAGGTTCGCAAGGGCGACGTTTTGGTTCAACTCGACGATGACGACTTCACGGCCCAGGTGGCGCAGGCGGCGGCCGGTGTCGAGGCCGCGAAGGCCGCTCTCGAAAATAACCGGCGGCAGCGCCAGCTTCAAGATTCAAAGATTGAACGTGCGCTTGCCGGAATCGACCAAGCCAACGCTCAGATCGCAGCTGCACAGGCGGGCAAAGACGCAGTCGCGGCCGACGTAACTCGCACTCGGGCTGAACGTGCAAGACAAGAGGCTCTGCTCAAGGCGAATTCCGCAACCCAACAGAAAGTAGAGGCTGCAGTTGCCGATGAGCAGAGATTCGCGGCGCAAGCGGCCAGTCGTGATGCTGATTTGACGCAGGCTCGCACATTGTTGCGCAGCAATGAATCGGCCGCAGAAGCTGAGCGGCGAGGGAAAGCCGTACTTGAATCGCAAGACGGTCAACTTGTCGCCGACCTTCATGCCAAGGAAGCCGCGCTGCAAGTCGCGCAGGTGAATCTTGGTTACACACGAATTCTTGCGCCGGCCGACGGCACAGTCGGCGAGCGGCAAGTCCGTCCCGGGCAACTCGTTTCTCCAGGAACGCAGGTCATGACCTTTGTGGAAAACATACGCTGGGTAGCAGCAAACTTTCGCGAAACGCAGTTGACAAACATTAAAATCGGAGACCCAGCCGAGATTCGCCTTGACGTCTATCCGGGTCAGGTCATTAAAGGACGGGTGCTCGAGATTGCACCAGCGAGCGGATCACAATTCGCGTTGCTCCCCCCCGATAACGCAACTGGCAATTTCACCAAAGTCGTGCAACGAGTGCCGGTCAAGATCGCTCTCGATGACTCGTCGCTCACTTCGCAATTGCGACCGGGTCTCTCTGCTGTAGTAACGGTGCGAACGAAGAAGTAAGAGAACCAGTAACAGAGACATGAGCGCTACGTCCATTCCGTTTCCAGCAAATCGGCCTCCGGCTGCACCGTCTCCGGGCGCGGCCACGTTGCCGATTGATCTATCTCATAGCCCATTGCTTGGAATTGTAGGCGTGATACTCGGCGCCGGAATCGTAACTGTCACCGGGCGATTGCTCACGTTGGGCTTGGCCGATCTGAAAGGAAACGTCGGAATTGGATTTGACGACGGCGCCTGGATCTCCAGCTCATTTAATGTGGCTCTGATGTTCATCGGGCCATTCTCGGTTTATATAGGAGGGCTGCTCGGGCCGCGCCGCGTTCTCCTGTCATGCGCCGCCGTGTTTACCGGGGTCTGCGTGCTTCTTCCGTTGGTGCAGAACTACGGTTTGTTGATGGGTCTGCTGGCCGTAGCCGGATTGACCTCGGGCACATTTTATCCACTGACGCTGACGTTCGCTCTGCGCAATATCCCTCTTCGATATCTCGCCCTTGTCGTTGCGCTGTATGCGACCTGCATCGAGGCTTCAGTTAATTTCGCGCCCTCTATTTATGGATTTTGCCGGAATAATCTTTCGTGGCAGTGGATGTTCTGGCTCCCCGCGTTGGTCACTCCTGTGATGATGGCCTGCATCCTCTTTGGGATACCTCCAGCACCAAATCCGCAAACCAAAAAGCAACCGCCAAGTTTTGTGGGATTCCTTTATCTCAGCACGAGTTTTGCGTTGCTGTTTGCAGCACTCGATCAGGGTCAGCGTCTTGACTGGTGGCGATCAGGCACGTTCACTGCCTTGTTTGCGAGTGGCATGTTCCTCCTACTGTGCGCTCTCGTCCGGCGTTTGCGTAGCCCGAATTTCCTTGTCGATCTTCCTTACCTACGGCAGTGGAACACGATTCTACTCGGGGTCGCACTTTTCACCTTTCGCTTCGCGCTGCTCGCAACCATCATCATCATTCCCCAGTCACTCTCGGTGCGGGGGCTTGACGCCTCGCAACTTGGGCCTGCCATTCTGTGGACTGCCGTTTTTGAGTTGGTTCTGGCATTCGTCGGCGCCCTGTTGTTGAGTAAAGGCTTTGACTCACGCTTGCTGTTGGCCGTCGGCTTTACGGCAGTGGCCTTCGCGTGTTTGCTGAACGCAAACTTTACCAGCGCCTGGGCGCCGGAAAATTACTACCGCTCCGAATTGCTGCTAGCCGTTGGGCAGTCATTTTCGATGATGGGATTGGTGTCATCGATCATCCTCCAGGCATTTTTCTCTGGAGGACTGGAAGCGCCTCAACGGGCCCTCACTTTTTCTGCCTTCTTCCACACCGTGAGGCTGCTGGGAGGCCAAGCGGGAGTCTCCTTGATGGGGCATTTCATTGCCGAGCGCGAGAAATTGCACTCGAACCTTCTGGGCCTGCACGTGCAATCGGGCGAGTGGATGACAGACGGCACATTGCATCGCCTGGCAGCAGGGCTGGCAGCAAAGTCGAATGGAGTTGCCGGTGCAACCGGTCGGGCTCTTGGGATCGTTGACGGCAAGCTCCGCCTGCAAGCCTACAGCCTGACGTTCATTGACGCGTTCCACCTGGTTGCCTGGGCCTGCGCAGGGATGCTTCTGTTGACAGCCATCCTGCGCAAAGCCCCAATGAATTTCGCTCAAGTGCCACTACTGCAGCAAAGATCCAATTCGACGCAAGGAAATAGGTTATGACGATTCGGCCAACACTGACGGCGATCATCCTCTGTCTCGTGCCAGCATACGCGTTGGGACAGCAAACGGACTCGACCGCGGCACGCACCATCACTCTCCACGACGCCGTCGAGCTGGCACTGAAGCACAATCATGTTGTGAAGATTGCATCGCTCAATGTGGAGGAACAGCACCACGCCAAAGAGGTCGCCCGAAGCGCATACTTCCCAACCGTCAGGAATGACAGCACGTTTGTCCACGTGACGGACACACAAAATATCGAGATTGCCGCCGGGGCGCTGGGCGTTGTGAACTCCAGCTTGATTCCTTCGCAGCCGTTGGTCCTTAACCAGGGAGGAAAAACATTCGAAACCAGTGGAACGGGTGTGGTCCAGCCGCTTACACAGCTTTTCAAAATCAAGGCAGGAAATGACGCTGCACGCGCAGACCTGGATGCGAGCCGCCAAAAGGCCCGCGGAGTTGAGAACGATGTTGCTCTAAGAGTTCGTCAGCTTTACTACAAAATTCTGGTTGTCCAGTCCCAGCACGGCGCGATCGAAGCAAAAATTCGCGCGGTTGAAGACCTGCAGACTGAGCGGGTGCAGCAAACCAAGTACGGCAGCACGCTCGAAGTGGACCTCATCGAAAGCCGGGCACAGTTGCTGCAAGCGAAGCAGGAACTGCTCACTTCGGAGTTGCAGCTCTCCGACTTGCGCATGCAGTTCAACGACGTCGTAGGACTTCCGATCAGGAGCGAAGTCGCGCTCGATCCAGACGTTCCAGCGCTGGGTGAGAGTTGTCAGCGCGAGCAATGCCTAAAGCTCGCCTTAGATACTCACCCTGAAGTTACAGAAGCACGCGCAGTCGTGGAGAAAGCATCGGCCGGAGTGCGGGCGGCGAAACGCGAGTACATTCCAGACGTCGAAGCTTTCGCGCGGTACAGCTATCAAAATAATGTCCCATTTCTCGCCCGCAACTTCGGAACGTTTGGCATTCACTTCAGTTATGACTTGTTCGACGGAGGAAAGAAACGGGCAACGCTTCGCGAACGCGATGCGCAACTGGCGCAGGCAAAGGAAAATCTTGCCCGCATCGGCGATGAAGTCGAATTGAGAGTGCAAACTGCCTACAACAAGCTGCAACGCACGCAACAAATGGTCGCGGTCTCTGAGGAACTTCTCTCAACTCGCAAAGAGGCACGGCGGGTTTCGGCGCAGCAGCTTGAGCAAGGGACTTACCTGCGGTCGCAAGCCGAAGTAGCGGTTGCGCAGGAATTTGAAGCGCAGACGCTACTGCTGCAATCGCAACTCGATTACGCCCAAGCCCAAGATGAACTGACTGACGCGATAGGACAAACGGCGCGGTGACGTCGATAACACATGTGTAGCCCGTCCAATTCGAAATGGCTTGCTCTGGCGGCGCTCATGGTCCTGTTAGAGGGCCGTCGCGTTTCGGCCCAGCAAGCTGGCGACTTGCAGCAACAGCTCCAGGAGCTGAAGCAGCAGTACGAACAGACCACGAAAGACTTGCAGCAGCGCATCGCAGTGCTCGAGCAGCAGATCGAAAAACAAAACGAGGCGGTGGCGCAAGAAAAAGAGACGGCGAAAAAGGCCGACGAGGCGACCATTTCTGCCGCCCAGCTCGCTGCTGAAAATGCGGTTAAGAAAGTCTTGTTCGGAGAATCCGGCAAGGTTGGAGCGCAGTACCAGGGCCAAATCCCATCGCCCCCAACGTACGAACTCTTGCAGGAGGCGGAGACCAAGCTGGAGGGCATGCAGCAGCAACTAAGCAGTTTCGAATTCCATGGATATTTCCGCTCCGGATATGGAGTAAACAGTGAGGGTGGACAGCAGGTCGCATTCCAGGCGCCCGGCGCTGGCGCGAAATACCGGCTGGGGAACGAAACCGAAACCTATGGTGAATTTATCTTCGTGAACAATTGGCTGAACCCCGACCACAACTCTGACAAGGCCTGGTTTCATACCGAGGTCATGCTCGAGGCCAACACCTCCAACTCCGCCAGCTATGCAAACTTTAATAGTTCCACCGCCAACGACCAGTTTCGTTTGCGAGAAGTCTTTGTTCGAGCCGGCAATCTTTTCGAGAGCCAACCGGACGCTAAGTTCTGGGCGGGGGAGAGATATTACCGACGCCAGCACATTGATATTAACGATTTCTATCCTCTCGACATGAGCGGTTACGGCGCGGGCGTCGAAGATCTAAATGTTCGGTTCGGCAAACTGGCGGTGGGTTACTTGGCCGGCGCCCGTCCAGATATCCAAACGCAAAATGGCAATTACATCAAGAGCAATATTGACCTGCGTCTCTATGATGTGAAGGCACCCGGCGGAACGTTCGGCGCATGGTTTGATTTTGCTACCGGCAAAGGCGGCACGACGCCCACCGGCCTGGTAATTCCGACCAGCAGCGGGTATGCCTTTGGGATAAAGCACCAGCGACTCGAATGGCATGGTGGCTACCACATTCTTGGCATCCAGTATGGTACCGGCCCGGCCAGCAACTTCAGCACATCCATTGATGATCCCACTCGGTTTATCAACAGCACCGCCCGGTTCCTGGTAAATGAGCAGGTGCTGTTCCAGCCCAATGACAAGTTTGCCATTATGCCGATCTTCATCTACCAGCGGACACGAGACGGCAATCCGCAACACGGCTGGGATCAGTGGGCCTCGTTCGGCGCTCGGCCAGAAGTTTTCTTTACGAAATATCTCTCCCTGGCATTTGAGGGAGGGTTCGATCACACCCACAGCAGCACTGGGCAATACGATGGCTGGCTGCGCAAGTTCACCATCGCCCCACAAATCGGGGCTGGCCGACAGTTCTTCAGCCGTCCCGTGCTGCGCACATTCCTGACTTACGCAAACTGGTCGGATGGACTACGCGGATTTGTCGGTGGCATTCCTTTTCAGAATCGAACCAACGGCCTTACTTACGGAGTGCAAGCAGAAACCTGGTGGTAGGAGCGGAGGGAAGAAAAATGGCGACTCCAGAAATGACAGCACGTTCAGCTTCGATACAGACTACCGTGACCGTTACGCCTGTCCCGAACTACGCGCGTCCGCTGACGATCGTCACCACGTTGTTTTTCATGTGGGGTTTTATCACTTCGCTGAACGACATTCTGGTTCCGCACCTCAAATCGATCTTTGACCTCAGCTATGCGCACGTCATGCTGATCCAGTTTGCGTTCTTTTCCGCCTACTTTTTGTTTTCAATTCCCTGGGCGAAAGTCGTGAATGTAATCGGCTATCAGAAAAGTATGGTAGCCGGCCTACTCTGCATGGCGGTGGGGGCATTCCTGTTCGTGCCAGCTGCGTCTTCTGCGTCGTTTCCGCTGTTCTTGGCGGCGCTGATTGTGCTTGCGGCGGGGATCACCGGGCTGCAGGTCGCGGCCAATCCTTACGTGGTGGTCCTCGGCAAACCGGAAACCGCTTCCAGCCGCTTAGATCTCACCCAGGCTTTTAATTCGCTTGGCACCACGATCGCTCCAAAGCTTGGTGGACTGCTGATTCTGAGTGCCGCTCCGCTGGCCATCGAAGAAATTAGGGCACTATCGCCACAGGCTTTGCACATGTATCGCGTGAACGAAGCGGCGTCGGTGAAGATGCCTTACATCGTGATCGGTGTCACGTTGCTTCTGCTGGCAGTGATGATCGCGCTATCGAAGCTGCCGACGATCGCACACGCGGAATACCGCCCGGGAGAGAAGGTCCAGGACTCAGTGTGGAAGCATCCAAATCTGATTTTTGGCGCACTCGGGATCTTTGCTTATGTAGGCGCGGAAGTCTCCATCGGAAGCTTTCTGGTGAACTATTTTGGCCTTGCGGATATTGCCGGCTTGTCGGCAAAAATCGCGGCCGGTTTCGTCTCTTTTTATTGGGGCGGCGCGATGGTGGGGCGCTTTCTCGGAGCGGCAGTGTTGCGCAGAATTAGAACCGGGCACCTGCTGGCATTATGTGCGATCTGCACATCTGCCCTGGTCATCATTTCGATGTTGAGCAGCGGACACATCGCCATGTGGAGCATTCTGGCAGTCGGATTTTTCAACTCCATCATGTTCCCCAGCATATTCAGTCTTGGAGTCGCCGAACTCGGGCCGCTGACAGGTAACGGTTCGGGCATTCTGAATATGGCTATTGTGGGCGGCGCGATCATTCCGCTGATTCAAGGCGTAATTGCCGACCATATCGGAATTCATCACGCATTCTTCATCCCCGTGATTTGCTACTTGTACATTCTGTTCTATGCACTGAGCGGATCGAGGCCAAACAGCGAGCGTTACGCAACAGCTTAGGAAAGCTGCGGAGTTAAACATGCTAATTGCAGGCGACATCGGCGGAACAAAAACTGACCTGGCAATCTACTCGACCGAGTCTGGGCCGCACGCGCCCTTGGCTGAAGCCGAGCGTCACAGTGCCGACTATCCCAGCCTGCAGGCCATGGTCCTAGAGTTTCTGGGTCAAGTGAAAATGTCGGTTGACGTAGCCTCGTTTGATGTTGCCGGCCCAGTGATCAATGGGCACGTGAAAACTACCAACCTGCCCTGGGTGATGGATGAAAGCACTCTGGCGAAGGACCTGAATCTCAAAGCCGCTCATCTATTGAATGATCTGGAAGCCGTCGCCCGTGCGGTGCCGGCTCTGCGCGGAGAAGACGTGGTCACAATAAATAAAGGAGAGCCAGTCGCGAATGGCCCGATCGCAATTATCGCGCCGGGAACTGGTTTAGGTGAATCCTTTCTGACCTGGAATGGCTCTCAATATATAGCGCATGGCTCTGAGGGAGGGCACTCAGATTTCGCGCCAACGGACGAGCGGCAAATTCGGCTGCTTACGTACCTGCTGCCACGTTTTGGTCACGTTGGGGTTGAACGTGTTTGTTCGGGAATTGGCGTTCCCAATATTTACGAATTTCTTCGCGACGAAGAGAACATACCCGAGCGGCCTGAAGTTGCTCAGTTGATTGCATCAGCCAAAGATCATACGAAAGTGATTGTGAGTGCCGCGGTTGATCCGCAGCATCCCAGCGAACTGTGTCAAGCAACTGTCGAAATACTGGTCTCGATCCTCGCCAGCGAAGCCGGCAACCTTGCGCTGAAGGTTCTCGCTACCGGTGGAGTTTATATCGCGGGCGGCGTCGCCCTGCACTTGGTAAACGCTCTGCAAGAACCGCGATTCATGCAGACCTTCAGCAGAAAAGGCCGTTTCAAAGATCTGATTGAACGCATTCCGATTCACGTCATCACAACGCGCGCAGCGTTGGTCGGAGCTGCCACATTTGGGCTGGAGAGCCTGAAGAGCATCAGCAGTGGCGCGAAAGTTGCTTAAACAAGCACGAGAAATGAAAGGAGCATGAGCATGGCAGCAAACCCTCAACCGAGACTGAAAAAGCAGGCGACTAGACCGCCGGCGTGGAAAGCCCTAGCTGCGCACTACAAAACGATTTCAAAGCTGCATCTGCGGCAGCTTTTTGCAGACGACCCTGACCGCGGTCAGTGCATGGCGATCGAGGCTGTTGGCCTGTACCTCGATTATTCCAAGAACCGCGTGACCGACGAGACTCTCAATCTGCTGCTGCAACTCGCGGAAGAGTCTGGCCTGCGAGAGCGAATTGATGCCATGTTCAGCGGTGAGAAGATCAACATCACCGAGAAACGCGCAGTGTTGCACGTGGCTCTGCGGGCTCCGAAAGATGCCTCAATCCTGGTGGACGGAAAAGACGTCGTGCCCGAAGTTCATGCGGTGCTCGATCGGATGGCCGACTTCTCAAATCGCCTGCGCAGCGGCGAATGGAAAGGCCACACCGGCAAACGCATTCGCAATGTCATAAATATCGGAATCGGCGGCTCCGACCTCGGTCCAGTGATGGCCTATGAGGCGCTCAAGCATTACTCCGAGCGCGACATGACCTTCCGTTTCGTCTCCAACGTGGACGGAACGGACTTCGCGGAAGCAGTGCAGGGTCTCGATCCTGCCGAGACATTATTCATTGTCTCTTCAAAAACTTTTACCACGCTCGAGACCATGACGAACGCCGGTACAGCCCGCGCCTGGTCAGTCGCAGGGCTGGGAGGTGATGAGAAGTCCGTCGCCAAACACTTTGTCGCGGTTTCGACCAATGCTGCCGAGGTTTCGAAGTTCGGCATTGATACCGCCAACATGTTCGGATTCTGGGATTGGGTCGGGGGCCGCTATTCAATGGACTCGGCCATCGGCCTTTCGACCATGGTGGCCATCGGCCCGGATAACTTTCGCGCCATGCTACACGGCTTTCACCAGATGGATGAACATTTCCGTACCGCGCCTTTCGGCTCCAACCTGCCAGTGCTCATGGGCCTGCTCGGCCTCTGGTACAACGACTTTTTTGGCGCGCAGACAGTTGCTGTCCTGCCTTACGAACAATACCTGAAGCGGTTTCCTGCTTATCTCCAGCAGTTAACGATGGAAAGCAATGGTAAGCACGTCACGCTAGAGGGGAAGCCGGTCACGCATGATACCGGTCCCATCTATTGGGGCGAACCGGGAACCAACGGACAGCATTCTTTCTATCAACTGATTCACCAGGGGACGCGTCTCATTCCTTGCGACTTCATTGCATTTGGCAAGCCGCTGAACCGGGTGGGACGTCATCACGACATGTTGCTGGCCAATGTTTTCGCCCAGACCGAGGCATTGGCATTTGGCAAAACGTCCGAGCAAGTGAAGGCCGAAGGTACTCCCGATTGGCTTGTTCCACACCGAGTCTTCGAAGGCAACCGGCCTTCAAACACAATTCTCGCTGAGCGTCTCACGCCCGAAGTACTGGGCAAGCTGGTCGCTCTCTACGAACACTCTGTGTTCACGCAGGGCGTCATCTGGAACATTGATTCGTTCGACCAGTGGGGTGTTGAACTCGGCAAAGTCCTGGCACAGCGCATTATCCCAGAACTGGAAGGCAGCCCTGAACCTATGCTTAACCATGACAGCTCAACCAACACTTTAATTCGTCGTTACCGCAAGCTTAAGGAGTCGCAATGACCGCCATCGGCTATAACGAACTGTTATATATCCTACCCTTCGACCATCGAGGGTCGTTCCAAACCAAAATGTTCGGGTGGACGGGCACGTTGAGCGCAGATCAAACGGCAGAGATCGCCTCCGCCAAGCAAGTAATCTACGACGGCTTCAAGGCGGCTCTCCACGCTGGCGTGCCTGAGCAGAAGGCCGGAATTCTGGTTGACGAACAGTTCGGCGCTGCGATTCTTCGCGATGCCCGCGCCAACGGCTACACGACTGCTTGTCCGGCTGAGAAAAGTGGACAGGAAGAATTCGATTTCCAGTACGGCGAGGAATTCTCCAAACATATCGAGGCTTTCCAGCCGACTTTCTGCAAGGTCCTCGTTCGCTATAACCCCGAAGGCGATCGCGCTCTGAACCAGCGGCAGGCAGCCCGTCTGAAAAGACTCTCCGACTACTTGCACACTAACGGCCGCAGCAAATTCATGTTCGAGTTGCTGGTGCCGGCGGAGAAGTCGCAGCTCGATCGACTCAAGGGAGACAAGAAAGCTTACGACGTGGAGTTGCGTCCTCGCCTGATGGTCGAGACCATCAGGGAGTTCCAGGACGCCCAAGTCGAGCCAGACGTCTGGAAGATCGAGGGACTCGATCGCCGGGACGACTGCGAAAAAATAGTTGCTGTTGCCCGGCGTGGCGGACGCGACAATGTCGGCTGCATCATCCTCGGCCGCGGAGAGAACGATCAAAAGGTGCGCGAGTGGTTGACGATTGCGGCGACTGTCGAGGGTTTCATCGGCTTCGCCGTCGGGCGGACAAGTTTCTGGGATTCGCTGATTAACATGAGAGCGAAAAAAATCACTCGCGAGGACGCGGTCGCTCAGATCGCCGGCCGCTATCGCGAGTTTGTGGACATTTTTGACAAGGCGCGGAGTCAGAATCTCACCGCGGTGAGTTAGAAAGAGGGAAGTCCGCAAGATGCAAAATGACGTCATCAAACTCGCTCCTTCCATTCTGGCGGCCGACTTCTGTCGCCTGGGTGCGCAGGTGGCCGAAGCCGAGCAGGCAGGCGCTGATCGGATTCATGTTGATGTGATGGACGGACACTTCGTTCCCAATCTCTCCATGGGCGCGCCGATTGTTCAGTCGCTCAGGCGCGTGACCCGGCTTCCGCTTGAGACACACCTGATGATTTCAGACCCGGACTTTTTTCTGGACGAGTTTGTCGCGGCCGGCTCCGATTCATTTCTCGTTCACTGGGAAGGGAACAACAACTTGCATCGGACAGTGCAGCGGATCAAGGACCTGGGTAAACGCACAGGAGTCGCGATTAACCCTGCAACTCCCGCGGCCATGCTGAAAGAGATTCTGCCGGAACTCGACCAGGTGCTGGTCATGACCGTGAATCCTGGTTTTGGGCATCAACATTTTCTTAAGTCAACGCTGCCGAAAATCCGGCGAGTCTCGCAAATGATTGAGCAGACAAATCCCGGCTGTGCGTTAGAAGTGGATGGAGGCATTGATGAATCAACTGCTCCGCTTGCAATCGAGGCAGGAGCGACCGTGCTTGTCGCCGGGACGTCGATCTTTGGCGCCAACATAGAGGTAGCTGACGCCATGGAAGGGTTGCGTAACGCAGTCACACAACTAGCACGTTGAGTCAAAACATTCGCAATTTTCAGAACAGGAGAATTTATGCAACTTGGAATGATAGGACTGGGTCGAATGGGCGCCAACATGGTGCGACGGCTGATCAAAAAAGGACACGAATGTGTCGTGTTCGACCGGTCGCCACAAGCGGTGAGTGATTTGGTCAAGGAGAACGCCGTTGGCGCATCTTCTCTTGCGGAGTTTGTGAAAAAACTTCAGAAGCCGCGAGCGCTATGGCTGATGGTTCCAGCGGCAGTTGTTGACCAGACCATCGCTGACCTGCTGCCTAATCTTGAGGCAGGCGATGTCCTCATCGACGGCGGGAATTCTTACTATGTTGACGACATTCGCCGCGCGAAAGAGCTCGCGCCCAAGCGGATCCACTACGTGGATGTGGGCACCAGCGGCGGTGTGTGGGGCCTGGAACGCGGCTACTGCATGATGATCGGCGGCGAAAACGATGTGGTCAAACACCTCGATCCAATCTTCTCGACGCTTGCACCTGGCACCGGCGACATATCCCGCACGCCTGGTCGCGAAAATCTCGATGGCACCGCCGAAAACGGTTACCTGCACTGTGGTCCAAACGGGGCGGGACACTTCGTAAAGATGGTCCACAACGGCATCGAGTACGGAATCATGGCAGCCTACGCCGAAGGATTATCCGTGCTGCGCTCCGCGAATGTCGGCAAGCGTGAAGGCAAGATTGACGCGGAAACGACCCCCTTGCGAGACCCCGAGCACTACCAGTACGAGCTGGATCTGAAGAACATCGCCGAAGTTTGGCGGCGCGGCAGTGTAATCGCGTCGTGGCTCTTGGATCTTACGGCGAGCGCGTTGGTTCAGGATCCTGCCCTTTCGAAATTTGCCGGACGAGTGTCTGACTCTGGCGAAGGACGCTGGACGATCAAAGCCGCGATAGATGAAGCGGTGCCGACACCGGTTCTCACCGCGTCTCTGTACGAGCGTTTCAGCTCACGCGGCGAAGCCGACTTTGCAGATAAGCTCCTATCCGCCATGCGTTACGAGTTCGGCGGACATCTGGAGAAACCGGTAGAAAAATCTGAGGCCGCTTAAGGAGAGATATTCATGACTAGTTCCCATTCAGACGCGCTCGTTTTTTTTGGCGCCACCGGCGACCTCGCCTACAAGAAAATTTTCCCCGCGCTGCAAGCCATGGCGAAGCGCGGACATCTCACCGTTCCCGTCGTCGGCGTAGCCAAGGCCGGCTGGAATCTCGATCAGCTTCGTGCTCGGGCGAAAGATAGCCTGGAGAAGCACGGCGGAATCGATCCCGCCGCCTTCGAAAAATTGATCGGCCTGCTGCGCTACGTTGACGGCGACTACCAGGATCCGGAGACCTTCGCGGCCCTTCGCAAAGAACTCAATGGAGCACGGAGTCCAGCGCACTACCTGGCGATCCCCCCAGTTCTGTTCGAAACCGTTGTGGGACACTTGGCGGAATCGAATTGTGCCACTGGCGCCCGCGTCATCGTCGAGAAACCCTTCGGGCACGATCTCGCGTCGGCGCAAGAGCTGAACAAGGTTTTGCTTGGGGCGTTCGATGAGGCCGATGTCTTTCGCATTGACCACTATCTTGGCAAACGAGCGGTTAACAACCTGCTGGCCTTCCGCTTTGCCAACACCTTTGTCGAAGCCTTCTGGAATCGCCACTACATCGAGAGTGTGGAGATCACCATGGCGGAGGACTTCGGCGTGCAGGGCCGCGGAGGTTTTTACGACCAGACCGGCACCATTCGCGACGTGGTGCAGAACCATTTATTTCAGGTGTTGTCGAACCTGGCCATGGAGCCGCCCGTGGGTTTCGACAGCGACTCCGTTCGTGATGAGAAAGCGAAAGTGCTGAAGGCGATTCCGCCCATCGAGGAGAAGAATCTTGTACGCGGCCAGTTCCGCGGATACCGCGATGAAAACGGCGTAGCCAAGGATTCGCAGACCGAGACCTTCGCGGCCTTGAAGTTGGAGGTCAACTCCTGGCGCTGGAAAGGCGTCCCATTCTATATTCGGGCCGGCAAGAATTTACCAACGACTTGCACAGAAATTGTCGGCAAGTTTCGTAAGCCTCCCGCGCTGGTCCCTGACAGCCTTTTGGTGGAGAACCACCTGCGGCTGCGTCTGAGTCCTGAAGTGACGATAGCCATGGGGATGATGACCCTGGCTCCTGCCGCCGAAGGCCTCTCTCTTCAAACCGGCGAGATGGTTGCGAGCCATTCTCCCCGCGCCGACGAAATGGACGCGTATGAGCGTGTGCTGGGAGCAGCGATGGCCGGAGACAGCACATTGTTTGCGCGTGAAGACTATGTCGAGGAAGCGTGGCGCATCGTGGAACCGGTGTTGAAAAAGAACACGCCGGTTTATCAGTACATGCCCAACACTTGGGGACCGAGCGAAGTCGAGCGAGTGAGCCCGCCGGGAGGCTGGCACAATCCCGGCGGTAAAGAAGCGTTTGCGGTCGCAAGCGAGGCGGCGTGATGAAAATCGAAGTCTTTGCCGATGCCGACGCAGTCGCCCAGCAAGCCGCTGCGCTCATCGCTGCGAAAGCCAGGGCAGCAGTCTCCACTCGCAGCTCATTTGTGATGGGGGTCAGTGGTGGTCACACTCCCTGGATCATGCTTCGCGATCTCGCAAGAGAAGATGTTCCCTGGAACGCGGTACACGTGGTGCAGGTGGACGAAAGAGTCGCGCCGGAGGGGCACCCCGACAGAAATCTCACTCACCTGCGTGAGAGCCTGCTTCAGCATGCACCCTTGCGGCCCGAGCAGATATATCCGATGCCGGTGGATTCACCCAATCTGGAGGCGGCTTGCATGCGGTATGCCATGACGATAGAGGAGATCGCTGGTTCGCCGCCTGTGCTTGATCTCGTTCACCTCGGGCTTGGACCCGATGGACACACAGCATCGCTGCTACCCGGAGACCCGGTCCTCGATGTCAAGGATGCGGATGTCGCACTCACGGGAATCTACCAGGGACGGCAACGCATGACGCTGACGTATCCGATTATCAACCGTTCCCGAGGCGTGCTCTGGCTTGTGACCGGGAGCGAAAAGGCAGGAATGCTCGCCCGCCTACAAGCTTCAGATGTTTCGATTCCAGCCGGCAGGGTTCGCTCGGATCACGCTGTGGTCTTGGCAGATCGCGCCGCTGCAGGTCTCGTGGATAAGCCTTCGAAGATAGAAGTGGCTTAAGTGGCCGCGAATTCGATTCGCTATGACGAACTCGTTTTGCGAGCCAATAAAGAAGGAGAGCACATGCGTATCGGAATCGCTGCCGATCATGGCGGCTTTGGTTTGAAGGAAGAACTCCGCGGAAAGCTCGCTGCTGCAGGCCATGACGTCGTTGACTTCGGAGCAAACCGGCTGGAGTCAGGCGACGACTATCCGGATTTTGTCATCCCGCTCGCCCGTGCGGTCTCCGGGGGCAAGGTTGAGCGCGGGATTGCCGTTTGCGGCAGCGGTGTGGGCGCGTCAGTCTGTGCCAATAAGGTACATGGCGTTCGCGCCGCATTAATCAATGATCACTTCTCGGCTCGGCAAGGGGTGGAAGACGATCACATGAACATTATTTGTATGGGTGGCCGGGTCATGGGCCCGATGGTGGCATGGGACCTGGTTGAGACTTTTTTGGCAGCCAATTTCAGCCAAGCCGAGCGCCACCTGCGGCGGTTAGGAAAAGTCGCTGCACTGGAAAACAAAACTAAAGACGAGGCCGCGGCAATTCCAGCCTGACCACAGTCAATACGAATTTCAAGATACGCATGGGAGGCATTTATGAGTACCGCAATCGCTCCAGTTGACACGTTGACAGCCGCACAACTCGATCAGCTGTGCGTGAACACTATCCGCACGCTTTCCATCGACGCCGTGCAGCAGGCGAAGTCCGGACACCCCGGCACGCCGATGGCCCTAGCGCCGCTCGTCTATACGATTTGGAATCGCGTCATGCGTTTCGACCCGCAGAATCCGATCTGGCCCAATCGCGATCGCTTCGTGTTGTCGAACGGCCATGCCTCGATGTTGCTCTGGTCGGCGCTCCATCTTACTGGCGTTCAGGCGGTGAACGCAGACTATGAAGCGGTAGGGAAGCCCTCGGTCACGCTCGACGACATCCGCCATTTCCGCCAACTCGATAGTAAAGCGCCCGGACACCCTGAGTATCATTGGGTCTCGGGAGTGGAGACCACAACCGGCCCACTCGGCCAAGGTGTCGCCACGAGTGTCGGAATGGCGATTGCTGAGAAGTGGCTAGCTCATCACTACAATCGGCCCGGCTTCGAGATTTTTGACTACAACATTTATTCCGTCTGCGGCGATGGCTGCCTGATGGAGGGCATCGCATCAGAAGCCGCATCCTTGGCCGGCCACCTCGGTCTTGATAATCTCTGCTGGATTTACGACAACAACCACATCACCATCGAAGGCAACACTCGGATCGCATTCACTGAGGATGTTGCGGGACGATTCCTGGCGTACGGTTGGAACGTGTTGCGGGTCGGCGATGCCAATGACCTCGAGCGCATCGAACAAGCTCTGGAAGTTTTTCGGAAGACGAAGGGGCGACCCACCTTCATTGTCCTGGACAGCCACATCGGCTACGGATCACCGAACAAGCAGGACACTGCTGCCGCTCACGGCGAGCCGCTGGGCGACGAAGAGTGCCGATTGGTCAAGCGCAGCTACGGCTGGCCCGAGGATGCGAAGTTTCTCGTGCCCGAGGGCGTGTACGAGCACTTCCAATCCGGCATTGGGAAGCGTGGCGCCGAAGCCCGGCACAAGTGGACGGAACTGTTCGAATCATATCGCACTCAATATCCGGACCTCGCAGTTGAGATCGAATTGATGCAGCGGCGCGAACTTCCGACTGGATGGGACCGTAACCTTCCTGTATTTCCCGCTGACCCGAAAGGCATCGCTGGGCGTGACGCGTCAGGCAAAACGCTGAACGTGCTGGCGCAAAATATTCCGTGGTTCCTAGGGGGCTCGGCCGATCTGGGTCCATCGAACAAGACCACCTTGACCTATGAGGGCGCAGGGGATTTCCAGGCAGACACTCCGCAAGGGAAGAACTTGCATTATGGCATTCGCGAGCATGCCATGGCCGCCATCGTCAACGGAATGTCACTATCAAAGCTGCGGCCGTTTGGCGCGTCATTCTTCATCTTCAGCGACTACGCGCGGCCCGCGATCCGCCTCGCCGCACTTATGGAACTGCCGTCTCTGTTCGTATTTACCCATGAAGCGATGGGCGATGGCGAGGATGGGCCTACTCATCAACCAGTCGAACACCTGATATCACTGCGTGCGATACCTGGACTTATCACAATACGGCCCGGCGATGCCAATGAAGTGGTGGAGGCATATAGATTTGTCATGCAGCTGCGGCACCAGCCCGCGGTACTTGCGTTGTCACGGCAGCCTCTGCTCACTCTCGATCGCAATAAGTATGCGCCCGCGTCTGGCTTGGCGCAGGGAGCCTACGTGCTTGCAGATGGTCCTGGCGGAAATCCGGAGGTGATCATCATCGCTTCCGGAAGCGAAGTCAGCCTGGCTGTGCAAGCCCACGAGCAATTGCTCGCCGAAGGCATTCGGTCGCGCGTGGTATCCATGCCTTCGTGGGAAATTTTCGAGCAACAACCACAGGCTTACCAGGACAGTGTCCTGCCACCTAATGTGAAACCCCGCGTGGCGGTAGAGCAGGCGTCGACCCTTGGGTGGGAGCGATACGTCGGCCGCTCCGGTCATGTAATCGGCATGAAAACGTTCGGCGCTTCGGCACCGCTCAAGGAATTACAGAGAAAGTACGGCTTCGAGCCAGACCAGGTGGTTGCTGCAGCGAAACAGCAACTTGGCAGGTGAGTTGAAGCAAGAGCGTGTGCTGATTAAGCGGCTTCGGTACATAGGAATCGAAGCGCAAACCGGCCGGGCAAGGACTGCATCCGGCGCAAGAGATGAAGACCTCATCTAACTAACATCGTTCGAAACGCCTCCCGAATCCAGAGTGAGTCCCCGCTTTAGCTGATGAAGAACGCATCGGCGACTACCGCTCTTCCAGCGGGGCCCGGCGTACATCGATAGCACTCATCTGTGTAGAATGAGCAGACAGGAATTCTGTATTTCCAGGAAGAGTCTCCAACTGACTTGCTTTGCCTGAGGTTGCCGAAAAGCTGATGCCGCAAGTGTGGGGACCCGCTGGATTCAATGCTGCGTTTTCTCGATCGTTCTTGGTAACGGTTTGAATCTGGTTCGCGAAAGAGACCTCGATGTTGCGACGCACCAGCACGGTCGACGCATGGAGGAGAGCGTTCCCGCTCGCCTTGCTTCTCCTGCTTGAGGCCTGCGCCCGATGGTCATCTAATTCAGCTCCAAGTATCTCTTTCACCCGAGTCCCTGTAGCGGCCGAAGGGGACCACAGCAAACTCGATACTATTGAAGGCCGCACGGTCGGCGTCCGCCCTGGCCAGCAAATCGTGTTGTACACCAAGAGTGAAGAACTGTGGTGGGTACAGCCGGTTGTGGACCATCCATTCACGAAAATTGAAGACGATTCGAGATGGAAGGGCCAAGTCCATCTAGGTACTGAATACGCTGCCCTGCTGGTCGAACCGGGGTATAACCCGCCGGAAACTGCCGAGTCACTGCCCACACAAGGCGGCGGTATCGACGCCGTTGCAATAGTCAAGGGCCAAGGCACCGCGCCTGCCCCAATACCACCCAAGACCCTTCACTTTAGTGGTTACGATTGGATAGTACGAAGCGCAGCCAGCAATCGCGCCGGCACCATAAATTCGTTTGACCCCTCTAATGCATGGACAGACGAACGAGGGGCGCTGCATCTTCGTATAGCCCGGGGACAGGGGAAGTGGACCTCTGCCGAGGTCAAGCTCGCGCGCAGTCTTGGATACGGAACCTATACATTCGTCGTGCGGGACACCGCGCAATTGGAACCTTCTGCCGTCCTGACTCTTCTCACCTGGGATGGCCTCGGAACGGAACAGAATCGCCGCGAGTTGGATGTCGAAATCAGCCGCTGGGGATACCGTGAGAACGAGAACGCCCACTACGTGGTGCAGCCCTACTTTATTCCGGCGAACCTGGTTCGATTTCGGGTGCCGGGTGGTGTTCTCACGCACGCGTTCCGCTGGGAACCGGGCCAGGTAACTTTCTCGACTGTGGCGGGGTCTCGTGATACAAACGGCTCTCGTGTAGTTAATCGGCACGTCTTTACTTCTGGAGTGCCCTCCGCCGGGGGAGACTCGGTGCGCATAAATCTGTACGTTTTTAATAAGGGAGAAATCCCGCTGAAGAACGAGACCGAAGTTGTGATTGAGAAATTCGAGTATTTGCCGTGATGCGTACGCTGATCCCGATTCGATGTCTTATGAGTGGGCTGGCGGTGGCGTGTTTGCTTGGTCAAGTGCAGGCGCTGGATCCAAATCGGCAGACGTCGCAGTACGTCCGCGAACAATGGAGCACAAGAGGTGGGCTTCTGGAAGGCGCAGTCCATGCGATTGCGCAGACCCCGGACGGTTATCTCTGGATCGGAACGGACAAGGGCCTGGTACGCTTCGATGGCTTCAACTTCAGTCCTGTGGTACCAGGGTCCTCGGTGCATCAGAATGACCCGATTCTAGGGTTAGTCACTGATGGCGATGGAGTGCTGTGGGTACGTATGCAGGCTGCGGGAGTCCTGCGCTATAGCCATGGCAAGTTTCAAAGTGTGGCATCCGGGCCTGGCGCCACTTTGCCTCTGGTTACTGCCATGTCGCGGGAAAACGCCGGCGGAGTGCTACTCGCGGATCTCCGGAGCGGCACCATCCGCGTGCAAGCAGGGAAATTTGAAGAGCTCGCACCGGCAGGGGTCTTGCCTGGAGCGGCGGTCACAATGTCCATGGCGGAGATGCCAAACGGCAAGATTTGGCAGGGGACGCTGGGAGCTGGCCTTTTCTATCTGGTAGACGGAAAGGCCACTCGCGTCACCGCAGGACTCGCAGAGAAAAAAATAAACTGCGTATTGCCTATTGGCGACAAGGAATTATGGGTCGGCACAGACCACGGATTGTTTCGTTGGAATGGCAGCGTATTCAGCCGAGTCGCATTACCGCCCCCGGTCGGGAAACCGCAAGTGCTGACGATTGTGCGAGACCGTGATTCAAACATCTGGGTTGGGACCGCGGCAGGGCTCTTGCGCATCAACGCTGGGGGTATTTCGTTCTCTGACGAACATGCGTTCCGAGAGAACGGTGCTGTGGACGCCTTATTCGAGGACCGTGAAGGTAATCTCTGGATCGGGGGTTCGGGAGGCGTGGAGCGTATCCGTGATAGCGCATTCGTTACCTACTCTAAGAGTGACGATTTGTCTGCGCAAACCAACGGGCCCGTATACGTTGATTCGGGAAATCATACCTGGTTCGCTCCCGCGGACGGCGGTTTGTATCTCCTTAACGACGGTCGGGTTCAGGCTGTTGAGCCGGCGCTTCTGGCCAAAGATGTCATCTACTCAATCAGCGGACGCAACCATGAAATATGGATCGGGCGGCAGCACAGCGGCCTGACGCGTCTTGACTACAACAACGGTATTGTTACAGCACACACCTACACCAGAACGAGTGGGTTAGCGCAAAATAGCGTGTACGCCGTTCGCCAAGGCCGCGACGGTACGGTTTGGGCCGGGACCCTCAGCGGTGGTGTCAGCAAGCTCAAAGACGAGCAAATCGTTACCTACACGGCCACAAACGGGCTGGCTTCGAATACTGTTGCTTCAATTATCGAGACGCGCGACGGCGCGGTGTGGTTCGCTACTCCGAATGGTTTGAGCGCGTTGTCAAACGGGCATTGGACGACCTACGCGGCACGAGACGGCTTGCCTTCAGATGATGTGAACTGCCTCTTTGAAGACTCTTCTGGCGTGCTTTGGATCGGAACATCGAATGGCGTAGCGCTCTTCAGCTCCGGTCATGTACAGGTTCCTCGGGACGTACCCGGCGTGTTGCGCAGCCAAATATATGGGATCGCAGAGGATCAGAAAGGATGGCTGTGGATCGCCACTTCGACTCACGTGCTGCGGGTTCAACGTGACAAACTTGCAAGCGGAACCGTGACCATTGCCGATGTTCGCGAGTATGGCCTTGCGGATGGTCTGCAAAGCACTGAGGTGGCCAAGAGAAACAACTCGATAGTCGCAGACTCTTCGGGCAAGATCTGGTTTTCAATGACTCGTGGCCTGTCTGTTGTTGATCCATCTCACATCACAGACCATTCGCCTCCAGCGATTCCCCATGTTGAGGCTATTTCGGCTGACAACAACGCCGTCCATCTTGGCGACTCGGTTCGCATTCCTTCCTCCCATAAACGAATTACATTTGACTACACAGGTTTGAGCTTGGCTGTGCCTGAACGCGTTCGTTTTAGATACTTCCTCGATGGCTTCGATCGCACCTGGAGCGAGCCAGTGGCAGAACGAGAAGCTGTCTATACGAATCTTGCTCCAGGTTCCTACCGGTTTCGGTTAATCGCCAGCAACAGTGACGGTGTATGGAATGGCTCAGAGGCTGTGGTTGCTGTTACCGTAGCCCCCGCGTTCTGGCAGACATGGTGGTTCCGGTCTGCGTGCGTACTAGTTGTTGGGTCGGGAACCCTCCTTTTGTACCGGTTCCGACTGCACAGGTTGACCCACCAAATGAACGTGCGGTTTGAGGAGCGGCTTGCCGAGAGAACGCGGATTGCGCAAGAGTTGCATGACACGCTCTTGCAAGGTTTCCTGAGTGCCTCCATGCAACTTCACGTCGCCGATGATCGTTTGCCAGACAATTCGCCGGTAAAGCCAATGGTCTCTCGCGTTCTTGCGCTGATGAGGGACGTTATTGAAGATGGCCGAAATACGCTTCGAGGCCTTCGCTCGCGAAGCTCCGAATTGCGTGATCTTGCTCAGGCATTTTCTCGGATTCCAGAGGAGTTGAGCCTTCAGCAGCAAATCGAATATCGAGTGATTGTAGAGGGCCAGCCGCGACCGCTGCACCCGGTCATTCGCGACGATGTCTATCGGATCGGGCGCGAAGCTCTGGTAAACTCGTTTCGCCATGCACAAGCGAGCAGCATTGAAGTTGAGATCGAGTACGGTGCGAAGCAGTTCCGAGTGAATGTTCGCGACAACGGCTTCGGTATCGATCCGCAAGTATTGCGCTCAGGACGTGAAGGGCATTGGGGGCTCTCGGGCATGCGTGAGCGCGCGGAAAGAATCGGTGCCCGGCTGACGGTCTGGACGCGTCCGGCCGGTGGGACCGAGATTGAGCTATCAGTTCCCGCGGCGTTGGCTTTCGAATCCAAATCGGCAAATGGCGCGTCCAGATGGTTTGTGAAACTATATGCAGGGAAGACCAAGGGTCGCTCCGATGTCAACAAGCGAGCTGGATAAATGAACGAGTCCGTCCATATCCGAATTCTCTGCGTGGACGATCACCCATTAGTCCACGAGGGGATTGCCACCGTCATTCGAAACCAGCCGGATATGACGTTAATCGCCGAAGCGTTCAATGGGCGCGAGGCAATCCAGAAATTTCGCGAACACAAACCTGACGTCGTCCTCCTCGATCTCCGGCTTCCTGACATGAGCGGCATCGACACAATGATCACTATCCGGAACGAGTTCCCGGAAGCGCGGGCCATCATCTTGACTACGTTCGAGGGCGACGCCGAAATTCAACGGGCGCTTGTAGCAGGAGCCCGTGCCTACGTGCTTAAGAGCATGCCTCCGAAAGAACTAGTGGAAGTGATTCGCAAAGTCCATGCGGGGAAAAAACCGATTCCCCCGCAGATAGCAGCCCAGTTGGCGGAGCACTATGGGGATGAATCGCTCACCGAACGAGAAATAGATGTGCTACGGCAGATCGCCGGCGGCAACCGTAACCGTGACATTGCCGAAAAGCTGTTCATCTCGGAAGAGACCGTTAAAGTCCACATCAAACACGTAATGGAGAAGTTGGGCGCAAGCGATCGCACTCAGGCGGTCGCAATCGGTGTACGCCGCGGCATTATCCAGCTCTGACTGCACTGTGTAGCATCGGCCTCTACTCGAGAGTGGTATCCCAAAATTCCGAATTGTAGGGATTCGCATAGAGAGTCGCGACCCATACTCTAGCTATGGGTATGTTTGGACGATATGTGCGCACCCAGGGGGCCCTCGCTGCAACGTATATTTTCGACCTTTCCGAGCAGAAGGCCAGGCGCTGGTCTGTTGCTGTTGCGCGCCGTTCTTGGCGCTACGCTGTTCGCTCAAGGTGCCGAATATTTATTAAGGTGGCACGATCTGCCATCTCTGATGGGTGCTATCGCTCTCGTTCTGATCGTGATAGCCGCTTTTCTACTTGTTGGATATCTGACACCGGTAGCCAGCGTTCTCGCAGGGCTGGCTTGCCTGAGTAGCGCAGTTCCCCTGATTTCAGGGCCCACCTCAAGTTTGCTTGCAACGAAGTCGGCAGTTGGGTTCGCGACAGCCATTGCCGCTGCTCTGTTTTGCCTTGGTCCCGGAGCATTTTCCTTGGACGCGCGTCTCTTCGGGCGCAGAGAGATCGTCATTTCTAATTCACACCCGCCTTCGGACCTCTAGCCTTTAACACTATCGAGGTATTTCACTGTGCACCGAGTGGGGTAGAAGAAAACCATTCTATCTCGTGATGCGCCACATACTCGGGCGGGCGATAGTGCTGAGTGTGATGGACGCAAGCGCAACCTACGATCAGCGGAACTCCTTCTCCTTCCGCCCTTCAAAGCAGAACTTCGTGGACACAAGCACCTGGGAGCAGATTATCCGCATTCTCGAGGAATCCAGCATTCAGGCGCCTGAAAGTGCGGACCCTGATTGTAAATAGAAATCGCAAACGACCAACTCTGAAACTGCCTGATCGGAAATGAGCATCGTCATGGTTCGGGGCGTTAGTCTAGGCACTTTAAAGGAAAGCCGCTGAACGGCTGGGCCGCAATTTTTCTTACCAGTACCGCATTAACGAGCGTTACGGGAAAGATTACCAACTTTCGAATTTCACGAGTAGGAGAGAATCACAATGAAAGACAGAATAGCAGTGAAGAATATAGTTCTCGTTCACGGCGGTTTCGTGGACGGGTCGGGATGGGAAGGAGTCTACAAAACTCTGAAGAGAGACGGATATACCGTCGCAATCGTTCAGAATCCGACCATCTCGCTGGCAGATGACGTTGCCGTTACAAGGCGGACGATTGCTAACCAGGACGGTCCGGTGATCCTCGTCGGCCACTCATATGGAGGGGTGGTAATCACGGAAGCCGGCAATGACCCCAAGGTCGCCCGGCTGGTCTATGTGGCCGCATTCGCTCCCGACAAGGGCGAGTCAGTGTCTTCGCTGATAAAGGACCCACCGCCAGGCGCTCCGGTGCCACCGATTCTGCCGCCGCAGGATGGATATCTCTTCCTCGACAAGGCGAAGTTTCCTGCATCATTTGCGGCAGACGTGGAGCCAGGTACGGCCGCATTCATGGCCGATTCCCAAGTCCCGTGGGGCCTGGACGCACTCAACGGCACGATCAGCGAACCGGCATGGAAAACAAAGCCAAGCTGGTACTTGCTAACCACTGAAGACAAGATGATTCCACCTGACGCGCAGCGGGCTATGTCCACACGCGCAGGAGCAACTGTTGTCGAGCTTGCGGGAAGCCACTCCATCTATGTGTCGCAGCCGCAGGCTGTAGCTGCTCTCATCGAAACGGCTGCGAAAGGCGAGGCGGCAATAGCCGCTTAACAGGAGGAGTTGGTCAGCCGGGTTCGACAACTCAAAACAGCGGCACTCGGGAGCTATTACAGTTCCCGGGTGGCGCAGACACGAAATGCGATTCTCATGCGGCGCAGCGTTGACGTGGTTGAATTGCCGTTTCGGCTCATCTCGACATCCCTCACGGGGGAATTCCAGCGGGCCTAAAGCAAATTCATGGCAAGAACAATCGATTTCACCTTGAACCGTTGCGCACCATGTCGCGTGCTGCCTAAACGTCCGAAATGATAAGGAGGAGTGAATCATGCCGACTATCACAGTAAAAGACGGTACGCAGATTCATTACAAGGACTGGGGTTCAGGACAGCCGATTGTCTTCAGCCATGGCTGGCCGCTCACCGCCGATGACTGGGACAATCAGATGCTGTACTTCGGCCAGCTGGGCTATCGCGTCATCGCGCATGACCGGCGAGGGCTCGCTCAGAGCAGACCTGGGACGCAACGAGGACCCGCTATCGACGAAGCGGGTTATGGCTGCCAAACAACAACTAGGCCGAGGTAGTTCAAAATGAAGTCTGGTCCCACCGCCTTCAACTCATGGCACCACAGAACCGCAGTTTTCATCGCTTTTGCAACACTCGTCGTCATCGTTGCCGGGGCGGTAGTCACCAGCGAAGGCGCTGGTTTATCGGTGCCGGATTGGCCAACTTCTTACGGTCATTTAGTGAAAATACCGCCGTGGGTCGGCGGCATTGTCTACGAGCACAGTCATCGCATGATCGCGTGGTTCACCGGTTTATGCACCATGGTGATTGGCTTCTGGACGTGGTTTGTGGACCGGCGCCGCTGGATGAAGTTTCTGGCCTTCGGCGCCCTGGGCACGATCATTCTGCAAGGGATTCTCGGCGGCGTAACCGTGCTGCACTTTCTGCCGCCAGCGATTTCAAGCGCGCATGCCACCGTAGCGCAGACGTTTTTCTGCATCGCGGTCGCGATCTCTGTGTTCACTGGCCGGAAATGGGTCGAAGAGGATCCGCAGCCGCTGGCGGATAACGGCCACCCAAAACTGCTTGTGCTGTGTCTGTGTTCGATTGTCGTGCTCTATGTTCAGCTCATTTTTGGAGCCATGTTCCGCCATCATGGAATGCACTGGTGGCCGCACGTGGTGAATGCGTTCTCGGTCAGTCTGATGCTTACCCTGACAGGCGTGCGCTCGCTTGTTCAATTCTCCAGAGTTGAGGCGATTCGCCGGCCTGCTGTAGCAATGCTCTTCCTTTTGGTGACTCAGGTGTTTCTCGGGTTTGCGGCGTTTCTGACTCATGTGGTCTGGGGACCTGAAACCGTACTGCCTCAGGATTCCATGCTTGTCTCGACCGTTGCTCATGTCGCCGTAGGCGCGTTGCTGTTGGCGACGACAGCCGTACTAACGCTGCAAGTCTGGAGGCATGTGACAGCGGCACGCGCGGAAGAAATCGCTATGATCGGGGCTGAAAGCCGAACTTAATCGGCTCACGCGCTTCACCATATGTTTGATGTTCTGTCACGGCAGAAGTCGTCGCATGGTTCTAAGGGAGTTCATCCGCAAATCGGATCGTTTTGCCGCTGAGAGATGCTCCTCAGTGCGAGCACGACAACTCACATGCCCTGCAATATCCGTGATTATGCCGAGAAGGTCAGAGTAGAACAGTAGCAAGACAAACGTGATGTAAACGTGACGTGCCGACCTTTCTAAGACCACATTTTGCCGCACAAAACCGGATGGCACCTTTTCGGTAAGTGCCAGTAAATCATTCATTTACATCATCGTCGAGGCAGAATCCATCGGCCTCAAAATCCGCCGGGCTTCGGCCCTTGGGGGTTCGACTCCCCCTCCCGGCACCATGGCTCAACCCATTCAGGCCACAGCTAGTTAACGGGCACAGTAGTTGGTGAAGAGGTCGCATCACGATTAACCCTTCTTGAGTGCGGTTCTGCCCAAACTCTGACCAAACTGCTCTTCTGCTGACTTCTGATCGTGTGCGGCTTCGTCATTGTCCCGCTGCTGCCCGGCTTCTAGTTTTGCCATCGCATCGCGAATGTCGGATTGCGAAACGATTGCGTACCGCTCGAACACGCTCCGTGTTTTCCAGCCGCCGATCTTCATGATGACCCCCTCGGCTACCCCAGCACGGCGGAGGTTCCGCGCCGCCGTCCTGCGCAGATCGTGGAAGAGTAGGCTGGGCACCTTTGCCGCTTCACATGCGTTTGCCCACGTTCCTCGAAAGTCGCGCACGGGTTTGCCGTCTTCGCGAGTGAACACGTAGTCTTCCGATGTTTTGTCGTTGATGCATTGGGTGAGCAGCGCCCTTACCGGCAGCGTCATGCTCACCTCCCGGCCTTGGTCGTTCTTTGTGGTTCCCGGTTCGAGTCGAATCGTACCAGCAGACAGGTTGACCGGGAGCATCAGCACCTACGACGGCGAGCTACAGCTACAACGCGTGAGGAATAGACTGAGTTCCCTCGGCATGCCGCTCTATCAGTACAACGCCGCGAACGAGCCAACCCCAACTTCTGCTGGCAGCTATTCCTATGACAGCAATGGCAATACACTGATCCGACGCGCGTCAAGCCGGCCAGACGCCAAGCACAATTCTCTGAGGCCGCTCTTTTAAAGTCTGGAGAACGGTCGCTGGAACTCACGTATTGCAAGCACCTTCCATCTTGGCCCAGCATCTTAGACGAAGTAGTAGTTGGGCCCCGTATGTTGTATGCAGTTTGCAGTCGTTTCCTTCCTGTTAGGTTACTTCTGGCCGGATTCCTCATTTCACTTCTTGTACCCATTGCCGAAGCACAGAACGGCGACTTCAGCATCATTGTTCTGCCGGACACGCAATATTATTCAGAATCGTATCCAGCCATTCTGAATTCCCAAATGCAGTGGATCGTGAAGAATGCCGCTACGCTGAACGTGCAAATGGTGCTTGGAGTCGGCGACATCGTGAACAACGGCAGCAGCGCGACAGAATGGACGACCGCCGATTCTGCTTACAGGGAGCTCGACGCGGCACACATCCCGTACTTCGCGGCGATTGGAAACCACGACTACGACGCGAACAATCCGCGTGGCCGGACCTCGGCAACGGTCAATTTCAATCACTACTTTGGGCCGACGCGTTATCACAATGCGAGTTACTGGAGCACTCCGTACTGGCAAGGGAGCTATCCTCTGAACAGCAATGAGAACTTCTACGGATCGGTGACCATCAATGGTCAGCAGTATCTGGTGCTGGCACTCGAGTTTTATCCGCGAGATACATCCCTCTCCTGGGCGACGCAGGTGATCCAGAAAAATCCAAACGCGCAGGTCATCGTAATCACGCATGCCTATGAATATTTCGACAACACGCGGGTATCGGCATGCAACAGCTTTGACGCGCAGTACTATAACCTGGGGGCCGATAACGATGGCGATGCGATGTGGACCAAACTTATCCGCCAGTACAAGAACATCAGCCTGGTGTTGAGCGGGCACGAAGTGCGCGGAGCGGGACAGTATGCTGCAGGCTACCGTGCTGATCTCGGCACCAATCGCAACCTCGTCAATCAGATCCTGGCGAACTACCAGAACATGATGAACGGCGGTAACGGATACCTGCGCATCATGAAATTTCACCCGTCCACAGACACAATTGACGTGCTGACGTACTCGCCGTATCTGAACAGCTACATCACGGATACGGCAAACAAGTTCACGGTCCGGTGGCACAACTGGACCGGCACAGGAAACGGCAGCATTGCAGGCGTAGTTAAGGACATTTCGACCTGCAGTGCGCTGGTGAACGCGACGGTTACAACCCCTGCGGGTTCGACTGCGACCAACAGCTCAGGTGCGTACACGCTGAGCAATCTGGCGCCGAACACGTATTCGGTGGTGGCGAGTTCCTCAGGCTATAGCCCGGTGGGAAGAAATATCGAAGTCGGTCCGGGCATGACTGCCAGCGGCAAGCTGTTCCTGGGAAAGGGCTCGGGACAAGTCCAGGGTATGGTGACGAATAATTCCGGCACTGCCATTTCGGGAGCCACGGTGCACCTGAGCGGCAGCGCGAGCACGAGCGCTTTCGACGAGACGGTCACGACCGACGCGGCCGGTAAATATTATTCCGGAAGCATACCGGGCGGGACATATCAACTTGGGGCTTCAGCTGCGGGTTTTAACTCTTCGACGGCGACGGCGAGTGTGGCCAGTGGTGCAATCGTAACCCAGAATTTCGCACTGACAGCGGCGCCGACTTCGAAGACAGCCCCACCCCCGGCCTCGCCGCCACCTCCGAGTACAACCGGCGCCACCATTACGGGGCAAGTCATAAAAGACAACACCACTATGCCTCTTGCTGGCGCGATGGTGACATATAGCGGAGGCAGCACGACGGCGAATAACAGCGGCGTGTACACACTCAGTAATGTTCCGGCGGGAAGTTCGATTTCAGTGACTGCTTCGGCCAGCGGTTACGCGGGTGCCACCAAGAGCGTTGCGGTCACATCTGGTGGTACCAGCACGACGAATTTTGCTCTGCCGAATTGCACCATCAACACCACGAACCTTACAGTGACCATATGCGAGCCGTCCGCGAACTCGACTGTGTTGAACCCGGTGCACATCATTGCCAAGGCGACAGACATGCAGGCGGTAAATCATCTGGAGGTATGGGTGGATGGTACGAAGGTTTACCAAGTCGCTGGCGGTTCCACCAACGCGAACGTTTCGATGAGCACTGGGGTAACCCACAGGCTCGCGGTGCAAGCAGTGGACAACAGCAATCAGATTTTTAACCAGACAGTTTATGTAACCGTTCACTGAGGCGTATGGAATGGTTCACTGAGGCATATACAATGAAGACCGTCATAGCTCTCTCGACGTTGCTTCTGGTGGGCTTGCCGGTGCAGGCGCAGAGCGTCGCTTGTCCAATTCAGCCGACGCTTGTGAAAAACCTGGACTCGCAGCTTGCCGTCGATTTCCAGAACACAAGTGGCAAGCCGATCGCGAGCTATCAGTTCTCCCTGAGCTTCTACGATTCCAATGGGCACGCGCATCCTTTTCCGCAGGCATTGAGCGGAACGGTGCAGATGCACGCAAACGCACATCGCACGGCCATTTGGCAGACCAAGCTGGCACAGCATTTTATGTTTCCCTATGCGCAGGCATTTCTTCAGCAGGCCACGTTCACGGATGGAACCTCATGGGCAGATGACGGCTCTCAGGCGTGCAGCGTGACGTCAATTGAGGAGTAGAAGCACAAGCAAACATAACAGTCTTGGTGGAGGAGACGGGAGTCGAACCCACGTAATTGTTGAAATGTTATCGATTCTAGGAAGGGAAAAAAACATACGGTGGGCAGACCCCAGATTATTGCATGCAAAATGCATACCAAAAGCCCGATACTCTGAAGCTGTTCATCTGGTCCATTTTTCGTGTGGCGCTGCATAAAAACAAACATTTGTTGATTAAATGCGGGTGAAACTTTCTTGCCTGCAGCCAGTGCGAGCTAGACTTGTCTTGACTCAATCTATCGCGTGGATGTTACGTTAAATCCAGAACAGGTCAGACTCGGAAAATGCGAAGGCTTTGTGGAAATCATCACGCACGACGAAGATTTCCCCTTGATTAGAGTTCCTATTAGCGGCAACGTATTCTGAACCCCTTCGGCGCACTGCATCTCTCAGCAGATTTCACCCTTTCGGAAGAGTGGGCGGTTCCGGCCGCAGAAGTCCACGTGTCTCTACGGCGTCCCTGATGGAGCGCCCGCTACTTGCCACGAAAATGCCAGGAACGAAGAAGCCGTAAGATCAATCGCTGGCTCGACAGTCGAATAGGACTGAACGAAGTCTTTGTAAACCGCGTTGCTGTTAAATTGCGCGAATGTGTCTACACCGTTCGGCGGACACGCGATCATACCTGATAGCGTTCCTTTCGCTGCGATTGAGTTTGGTCCTTCGACCGCCGCTCCTGAAAGAAACGGCGGTCCGTTGGGCGGCATCGGGACGAGATTTGCAACTTGGTGCTGCATGCAAAGCGGGAAGGTGCTGCCGTCATTCACGATCAGCGATGTGCCCCAGGCATTAGCTCCCAACACATTTGCCAACTGCCTGCCCGCATAAGTGGCAGGTGAGATGCCTCCGGACAAAGCCGGTCCGTGCAGATAGTTGTACTCAGCTCCCATGACAGCCAGACCTCCTCCGTGGGAGGTTGTATCGTAAGTGTTCCAGGGAAATCCGAATCCGAACGGATCAGCCGCGCTCTGCGTGAGCGCCTTATTCAACTGTTTTTGCAGATCAGCGAGCAAAGCAGTCTGATTTGTTTCGAGACCTGTGCCGCCTGGGTTTCCAGCCAGCCCCAGCCCGCGGTACAACTCGAAGTGCGCGAGTCCAGTGACGTCATAGAGGTTAAACCGCACGCTGCGTTTGACGTGGCGGGAGCTGGAAACGTGACCATGGTTGTCCGGACTGCGGTCCACCACGAAAGTGATGGAATTACCACCGGCGCCTACCGTGCGCGCGCCTGCTCTCGACCCTACCGATGAGCGGGGACAGGAAACAGAACCAAGCCAAACCGGACTGAGGTGACGAGGCGAAAGCCCAGTCAAATATCCACCGGGAGACTACAGTTACTGCGCCTGTTCTCGACTCTACTCGCCATTTCACTCATCGCCACCCTGACCTGCCCTCCCCGGCATGTTTTCAAAAAGTGCCCCGCTACGTGCTGTAGCATATCCCAGAGCCGTCCGCCAGTGCGGCGAGGTGGGCTGCTCATCAGTTCAAGTGGAGCAAGGTCATGAAATGTGTCGTCAGCTTCTTGTTACTGGCTCTGTGTGCGTTTGGGCAATCGGATAAAGATCAATGTCCGAAGAGGTGTCTAGACGAAACCAACGCAATGAAGTCTGACATCCAGAACATAAGAAACACATCGCCTAAACTTCAGGTCATTAATGCAGTCGCGGTCCCCCCAAGGGGAGAAGCACGAGCAGTTCCCGCTGAGATTGACCTAAAGCCATTCTGGGAGAACATCCTTCTGATTCAAATCTCGGCGGGTCAGAATGCAATGTACGTTCCTTTCCTGGGCGACATGCAGACCACTGCTTCGAACTCGCTTCCTGAATCCTTTCGGCTTCCTGTCCCTTGTGCTCAGAGTCTTGGGCAGCTTCAACCGGGCGGTGTGACGGTAAGCGTCAATCATCGAAAGCTTACAGCCATCGCATCAGGCTGTCCCAATGAGATGGACGTAGAAGTCACCTTGCTTTTGAAAAGGTGAGTCAATGAGTGTCGGGCGGGAGCCGCGCCTGATCGCGCCTATTGACGAGTTTACTTCCGAATTGCCGCTAGCCTTGATCGGAAACGCCTCGAGGCAGACTTTTGCGCGGAAGGGGATCTCGATCCGAGGCGTTTTCGATAAGGAGGTTAGGAGGAAGCCGCTGGCGTTTGCGGCGGACGCGTGGAGCTATGGGATTTGAATCGACTTTGGGTTGGAAGTTGTTGTATTGATAGGAGTTGCGCGAGGAGCCCGTTATTGATGCTCATCGATATACTGCTGACGTCGCTATCCATGTTCACATCATCGTAACGCGCCACGGCCAGTCGTTCAAGACTCCACCGGCGTATGAGACTTGTACACGCGTAGCGTCCGCCGCGCCAGCGGCTTAGTCCTTGCCCGTCACTCGGGCAGAACAGATATTCTAGTTGCATGCGAAGAATCGTCACGGCCCACGTTCTACGAAGATCTCGCCCGTCGTCGAGTGTCTGTACTCTAGTGGTTTTGATAATCGTTTCCCTTGTGACCGGAACGCTCGAAGCGGCTCAACGCTCTGCTCCGTGGATCACGAAGGACCAACAAGAACAGATCATATAGCGCCTTGGCACAGTTCTACTGCAGGGTTGGACCATTACACGGACGGCATTGAACAGAACTCCAGACGACCGATACACCTTGCACAACCGCGGCTTTGAGATTGACGGCAAGAATGGTGAACATTCATTTCAGATCCGGTTCCTCCCAAAGGGCTGGCTCGGCATAGGGCAACCTAGAGCGAATCGCGCGCGACTAGTGTACTGGGAAGGCGTGCTGATGGGTCAAGATTTCAAGACCATCACGAACACAGACCAAGTGCCCGTCCAAGAAGCTCTCCAAAAGCTCGTGCACACGCCATCGTTAGTGAACAGCGGTTGGTATGAGGCGCAGAAACTCTTTAAAGATCGAAACTCTGAAGTGGATAGCGAGCCCAAACGCTTGTGAGGCGTTTTTGCAAAGATCGATCTTGCAGGGACGAGGCAGCCTATTCCTTGATCGTACTCGGGGTTCCAGCGCGAAGCATCGCGCTGGACTGTGCGGAGGAGTTTCTCGATGGCGTGACGATAAAGCACCGCATCGCGGGCCGCAGGCATGCAGCACTTTATCGTCACTCAGGCGTTCGCTCAGGCTCCTCGATCGCGGCTTTAGCGCGCTCCATGTCGTTGGAGCCGGTGAAGGACCATTCCGCCATCCCCGCTGGTCAGAGGAAAACGTCTGCGGCACGCGGCGAGGAGGCAGCACGGATTCCCCCGCACGCAATTGCACCCGTTGCTCGCCTACCTGAAATGCCACGTTGCCCTCCATGACTTAGAACCATTCCTCCTGAAGGGAGTTGCTATGAAGCGTTCCTGGCTCTACTCGCTCATTGTTGTGCTCGGCGCCTGCTCCTGCAGCGCGTCGGCGACGGAGGCGAGCCTGATCCTCGTCAACGGAAAGCTATGGACCGAAAATCCGCCGGGCTTCGGCCCTTGGGGGTTCAACTCCCCTTCCCGGCACCATGACTTAAGTCTCCGTAATTCATCCCTGTAGCTGCTGGTTCCGCGGTGCATACGCCGGAAAATTTCCTGGGAGACCTCAACGTGATGTAAACGTGATGTCCTCGGGCGACTCAGTCCCGCCTGCGCCCACCTGATGTTCGTACCGACAGTAGCCACGTCTGCGATGCAGCGTGCGTGATGGTAAAGTTGCAGGAGCTCTTGACACCCCGGAGGGCACGGGGTTGTTTCGTGAAGTCGCCTGATGACGTCAAAAGCGCTGAAGGAGGCGAACGGCAATGGCAAGAGAAGCCAAGCTCTTTTCGTCCAGTTCTGGTTCGGCAGTGCGCGGATTCTTCAAGTTTCGAGCAAACATCCCACCTCGATGGATCAGAAATGCCCAGACATCACGCAAACGCATCGAGCCAGAGATCGTTGAGGCACTGCGTTCGGTGAGGAGTATTCAGAGAAATCGACCGCGAGCGCAAGTCGCGCTGAAAAATGCCAACAAGCAATTTAAAGCCGCGCTAAGCCGCTGGGAGACAGCCTACGATAAAGAGAATTTCTATCGCGGGCTACGTATCCTTCTCGAACTTCAGCGAAATGGCTCTTCGGCCTTGTGACGGCATAGGTTATTTCAGGTGCTTATTGACTGCCTTGGTCATCTGAAACATGTCCAATTTTTTGCCGCCAAAAATAGGCTGCAACTTGTCGTCGGCGAGGATTTCACGTTTATTCTGCGGATTCTGCAGTTTGTGCTTCTTGATGTGCGCCCAAATCTTTTTCGTGACCTCACTGCGAGGAAGCGGTTCTGTGCCGACAATTTTGGCTAGCTGCTCTGAAGGTTGCATGGGTTTCATAAATGCGCTGTTCGTCTTTGCTTTACCTGCTGCTTTTGCCATTTGTCTCTCCCATCTTGAGACTCTACTGGAATCAGTCGAATTGTAACGGAATCAGCCGTGGAGGGGATGGACACCCGGCATTTTTTTATCGCGCAGGGATTCTATCGTTGTCGACTATTTCTTCGCAGCTTTCATTGGGCAGCCAGATCGCCCGGTGCGCGGTGCTCATCTTCACTTTCGCCAACCGCTATTGTCCTCCGATTCGTTCTCGGCCAATCAATCCTCCAACGTCCACCAGCCATTGGCACCCAGAACAGTCGCTTCGGCGGCGTTCCCCGCGCATGGTGGTAAAGCGCAGCCGCTCGTTCGTAGAAACCACGAGTGTGCCATGAATCCTCAAACCCGAACCGCTGAAAATCGAGATGATGACAGAACTCGTGTCAGAGCGTGCTCAGGAAGGTGCCATAGGATGTGATCTCTTTGCGCACCGCAGTCCGCATCCAGAACCGGATCTGCATAGTTTCTGGACTGTAGTCGCCGAACAGCTCGGTTGCCCAATGTTCGCGCACTCGAAGCGGTCTAGCCGCGAGTACGAGGATGTCACATGGTAACACCCTAAGTGGGTATTGGGCCGGTCCGTTTGGGCACAATGGCAAGCTGAGCGGAAAGAGATTGGACTAAGCCGTGACCTGGAATGTGTTGGTGGAGGCGGCGGGAGTCGAACTTGAGGAGCGTGGCCAGCGAGCCCAAGACATGCTCTCCTAATTAAGGCCGACGCGGCGGACCAGATCCTTAAAACGGGGATCACTGCGCACCGGATCAAAGAAGGGATGTACCTTCAGAAATTGCAGAATGTTGGACTGCTCCTCGTAGGCCCGCTCAAACCAGATAAATGCCTGGTCGTAGTCGCCGAGTCCCAAGTAAGGGTTAATCAAGGCTCCGGCCGGAACATACCTTGTCTTCCGGCGTTGCTTCAATTCGTTAATCAGGCGAAGCGCTTCTGTGCGGTGCCCGGCGCGCGCATTTGCCGTCGCCAGCAATTCGATGGAACCTGGGCTACGGTGCATGATAGAAGCTGTCTTTTCAAGCTCGGGAATAGCCATCGATCACCACCGCAACCAAACCGTCTCGATCACGGCTGCACATGTGGTTAGGCTCCAGATGACGAACCTGCTGTCGTGGGATGACTAAGGAGCTTTGAATCCCCCTCTCGGCCAACATCCCTTAACCTTAACTCCAGAACACTCCATGCGAGGCTCCCCCTGAATGTTGATCGCCTTAGGGCAGAAATTCTCGAATTTAAGTTTTTTAACCCGACCACAAGTCTCTGGACTTCCGAACGGAGCTAGACCGGTTGCCGGACCGCAATGTTTACAACATGATTAGATTCGTGTATTTATGGCTACCCTACCGTGCTTTGCTGATTACCGACAGGACCGTATGGAACTTGTGTTTTGGCCGCGTGTTTAATCACTATGAAGTGAGGCAGTATGTTCGCGCGGCTACGAATAAGGCCGCAGCAAGGAAAACTCATCATGAACATGAAGAAGATGCGCACGGGATTTTCGATTGCAGCGTTTGCGGCGGCAATCTTCTTGCTGCTTCAAATTATGCCCGTTGCTTTGGCACAGGATTACGATCGCGACGATCCGCCAACGCGCGCCGGCAGAATTGGTTTTGTCGAAGGATCAGTTTCGTTTCAGCCCGGTGGCGAAGGCGACTGGCTTCAGGCTGTGCCGAACCGTCCGCTCACCGTCGGCGACAACCTATGGGTTGATCGCGATTCGCGTGCCGAGGTGCAGATTGGATCTACCTCGATCCGATTAGGGCCGGAAACGAGTTTGACCTTCCTCGATCTCGGAAATGATGTCACGCAACTGCGTTTGTCTATGGGTTCTGTGTTTTTCCGGGTTCGTCGCTTTGATGGCAACGACGCCCTTGAAGTGGACGCTCCGAATCTCGCCTTCAATGTGACCCGGCCGGGCACGTTTCGCCTGGACGTAAATGAAAACGGCGACCAGACGGTCGCCACAGTATGGCGAGGCGAAGGTGAAGTCACCGGTGCCGGCAATTCTTATCGTCTCGGCGAGGGGCAGCAAGGCACTTTCTCCGGGACCGAGCAACTCAGTTACGATGTTGGCGAAATCCGTTCACCTGATTCTTTTGGACGCTGGGCCCTTTCGCGTGATGAGCGCCAGGATCGGTCCCGTAGCTCGCAGTATGTCTCCGCAGATATGACCGGCTACGAAGATCTAGACGATTACGGTCGTTGGCGGAATGTGCCACAGTACGGAAATGTGTGGACGCCGACCGGCGTTCCCGGAGACTGGGCGCCCTATCGTTACGGACATTGGGTATATGTTTCGCCTTGGGGCTGGACCTGGGTTGAAGATGAGCCCTGGGGATTCGCTCCGTTCCACTATGGGCGCTGGGCATTCATACAAAGCAGTTGGTGCTGGGTACCGGGACCAATTGCGGTGAGACCCGTGTACGCGCCAGCTCTAGTGGCATTCATTGGCGGCGGAGGCTTCAGCGTAGGAGTTGGTGTTGGTGGTGGAGTGGGATGGTTTCCTCTGGGCCCAGGAGAAGTATTTGTGCCCTGGTATCGGACCAGCCCTCGCTACGTGCAGAACGTAAACGTGACCAACACTCGGGTGAATGTCACGCAAGTCACCAATGTCTACAACAACTACACGACTAACAAAGTCACGAATGTCACGTATGTAAACCAGCGCGTTAACAACAGCGTGACAGTTGTAAATCACGATACATTCGTGAACGCGCGTCCTGTGCATGGCAACATACAAAGAGTGGATGCACGGCAACTTCAATCAGCCCGAGTAACTCCGGCTGCTGTGACCAGCGTGCAACCTGCGCGCCAGAGCGTAATGGGAGCGGCGCGTCCAGTGCAGATGCGGCCTCCGGAGCAGGCGACGCGGCGGCAGGTGTTTGCAACTCGTCAGCCAGCGATGATTAATCGGCGCGAGGAAACGCCAGGGGTCGCCCGTAATGCTGCTCCTCCACCGGTTCGCACCGTGCGTGCCGCGCCGCCGGGGCAAGCTCAACCATTGCAACGAGGCGCCAGAGGGATGGGGGGTAGGCCCGCCCAGAACGAAGCTGCCCCAAGCCCGGGTGCCCCGGCGGAGGGCAATCGTGGCGTGACAACGCGGCCCGGCGCACCGGAGAATCGCGGCGGAGCTCCCCGCCCTGGCGCGCCGGAAAACAATCCCGGAGCGTCTCGGCCAAACGCACCGGAACCGGGAAACAACCGTCCCGGAATGGGGAACAATCGTGCAGTCCCGAGGCCCGGCGCTCCGGAAGCTGCACCGCGCGGGCCTGAAAACCGTGCGCCGGAGAACAATCGTCCGAACGCTGCGCCCGAGAACAATCGGCCAAACCGTGGGCCCGAGAACAATCGTGCGCCGGAAAATAATCGTGCGCCCGACAACAATCGCCCGAACCCTGCGCTGCGACCGAATGAGGCAGCGCCGCGACCGAACGCACCACAGAACCGCCCATCGCAACCGGAGGATAATCGTCCTGCTCGGCCGGATAACAACCGGCCCGAACAGCCGACTCCGCGGCCTCCGGCGGCAAATCGGTCAGACACGGCTCCGGAACAGCCGCGAGGCAATCCGAATATGAGGCCCGAGACTCGGCCTCAGGAGACCCCGAGCGTCCGGCCACAGCAGCCGGCACGTCCACCGGAGACTCGGCAGGAACCGCCTCAGCGCCAGAACGAAAATCGGCCAATGGCGGCGCCCACTCCCCGGCAAGAACCTCGCAGCGAGCCTGCTCCTCGGCCAGAGGCGCGACCCGCTCAACCACCGCCGCAGCAGCGAGAGTCGCGTCCGGCGGAGCCGAGAAACGAACGGCCGAATCCTCCGACCGACAACCGGAAGGATAAAGATAAAGACAAAGAGCCGCGAAAGTTTCGCTAACGCAACATTGTCATTCGTTGCCAGTCCGGTAAAAAGCCGGACTGGCTTTTTTGTCTCGCCCCGCTAGCTCTTCCTCCGTGAAACTCTGTGTCCTCTGTGGTTAAGGGTGTTTCTAACCACAGAGGGGCACTTGGTTTCACAGAGCAAATCTCACTTGGTCTGGCAAGTTCACGATAAACTGTCAGCAGTTCACTCATGCGAGTCCAAGTCTTATTTTTCGGAATCTTGAAGGACCTCGCCGGGCGCGGCTCGGATGAGCTCACTCTCCCCGAGCACGCCAAAGCCGGAGATGTGGTTGAGCACTATGAGCGCAGCATCCCCGCCATGGGAGGGATGCTGGCTTCAATCGCTATTTCCGTGAACCAGGAATATGCGAGCCTTGGCGCTGCCCTTCACGCTGGAGACGAAGTTGCGCTACTCCCGCCTGTGAGCGGAGGATCGGCAGAAGTCCAACAAACTCCGCTCGAGCCTGTGCAGGCGACAAGTGCTCGCGTGTCTATTACTCGTAGCGCAATTGACGCCACGGCCTGGACTGCAAAAATCAAGCACCCAGAAGATGGGGCTACGGTCGCTTTCGAGGGCATAGTACGAAACCACAGTCGCGGCCGCCACACACTGTTCCTCGATTACGAGGCGTATGAGGAAATGGCGCTCAAGCAAATGGAATCGTTACTTGCGCAAGCGCTTTCCAATTTCCAAATTCGCGATGCGGTGATCGTCCACCGGCTCGGGCGTCTTCAGATCGGCGAGACCAGCGTTCTGATCCTGGTAGCCTCGGCTCACCGTGCGGCCGCATTCGACGCCTGCCGATGGCTAATTGATACGCTCAAACGTACGGTTCCCATCTGGAAGAAGGAGTATTTTGAAGACGGCGCGGTCTGGTCCGACGGCGAACCATTTCCTGAACACTTGCCTCGGGCAGCCATACGGGCAACGCTGCATCCAAGTGAATAGTCCTCCAATGAGAATTTTCCTGCTCCTGCTAGTGTCGGCAGTGGTGTGCCGCGCCCAAACAAATGTGCCAAAGCCGCCTTGGGCAAAATCGCCGACGCCGCCTTCACAAGCCTCTCCCGCGGACGACAGCACGATCAAGGTTGACGTGAAACTTGTCAACGTGTTCATCACCGTTACCGATGAGCACGGGGCCCCCATTTCCGGCCTCAACAAAGAAAATTTCCAATTATTCGAAGATGGTCGCTTGCAGAAGGTATCGGTGTTTGACCGCGAATCTGAGCTGCCGCTTTCTATTGTGCTCGACATTGATACCAGCCTAAGCACGCGCAAAGACCTGCCACTTGAGCTCACTTCAGCTCGGCGATTTGTACATGCCATTCTGCGCCCAGTGGACGCGCTCTCGCTTTACGAATTCAGCGAAGTGGTGGACCAAGTCATTCCTTTTACTGCCGATTTGAGGACGATTGATCGGGGCATTGAGCGATTGCATCTGGGGGCCGCGACCGCGCTCTACGATGCGATTTTTCTGGGAGCGCAAGCGCTCGAAGAACGGCAGGGAAGAAAAGTGATGGTGGTCATCACCGATGGCGGCGATACTGTCAGCAAGACTGATTACCAAGAAGCGTTGCGCGCCGCTCAGATATCAGAAGCCATTGTGTACAGCGTCATTGTCGTCCCCATCGAGGCCAGCGCTGGCCGGGACACGGGTGGCGAACATGCACTGATCCAGTTGTCCGAAGATACCGGCGGCAAATATTTTTACGCGACCACGATTGCGCAACTCGATCAGGCATTCAAAAAAATCAGCGATGAATTGCGCACTCAATATCTGCTCGCCTACTATCCATCGCGACGGCTGGCGGACTCGGACTTTCGCAGGATCGAGGTCAAGCTCACGGGCGTCGCGGAAAGCTCGGAATACAATTCCCGCCATCGCACCGGGTATTACACGTCGAAGTCGCATTAGGATTTGAGGATTGTGGTTGGAGAAATCTAGCAGAAAACAAGCCTGAAAGGAACTTTCATGATGAGCCTGCGTGCGACGATGCTTGCTGGGGTTGTTTTCATGGGTGTGACAATTGCTCTCATGAATTTGCCTGTAGCCTCGGCCCAGACCACGATTTCGACCGGCAGTATTCAGGGCACAATCACTGACCCGACCGGCGCTGCAGTGACCGGCGCTAAGGTCACAATCACAAACAAAGGAACCGGGCACGCGGTGACGACTGCAACCACGTCATCAGGCGCCTACACATCAGGCGCCCTGATTCCAAGTGCCTACACCGTTCGCGTGGAGTCGAAAGGGTTCAAGACGTTAGAAGCGGCGATCACTGTACAAGTCGGCGTAACCTCGGCAGGCAACTTCAAACTCGAAGTGGGAAAGGAATCGCAAATGCTCGAGGTGCATGCCTCGGGCGTGCAAGTCAATACTGAGCAAGCGACAGTGCAAGGTGTGCTAACAACTGAACAGATTGAGAATCTCCCTATCAACGGACGCAATTTTCTCGACCTTGCGCAACTTGAGCCCGGTGTGCAGATCCAAGATGGCGGCAACTTCGATCCCACCAAGAATGGTTTTTCTTCAATATCTTTTGGAGGACGCTTCGGTCGCACCGCACGCATTGAGGTAGATGGCGTGGACATCAGTGACGAAACCGTAGGCACGACTACTCAAAACGTCCCGCAGAGTGCGATTCAGGAATTTCAGACCAGCCAGTCTATGCTCGACTTATCCACCGAACTTACGTCCTCAGGTTCGGTGAACGTGGTGACGAAGTCCGGCAGCAACAGTGTGCACGGTGAGGCGTTTTATTTCTTCCGCGATCAGAGCCTCGACGCGAACCTTCCGGCCGCATCGCACAATCCATTTCAGCGCAACCAGTTTGGGGGCAACTTGGGTGGTCCCATCATTAAGGACAAACTTTTCTTTTTCATTGATGGCGAGCGCAATAAGCAAGACTTGATTGATCCTGTACTCCCAGGCGGCCCCTTTACAGCTCTGGCGGGAACCTTCAGCTCGCCTTTCCGGGAAACAGAAGTTCTCGGAAAGTTGGACTGGAATGCCAGCAACTATAAGGTTTTTTACCGCTTTTCGTTTGACCAGAACCGCAGCGTGCAGCCAACTGTGCCTAATTCATTTCAGCCATTCGATACTGTCAATCACGCACCGGTACACGCCGTTGGAGTGGACTTCAATACCGGAAGCTTCACCCACTCTGTCCGTTTTGAATATATGAAGTTCCGCAATGCACTTGGGGATGCGGTCACTGGTGCGAGTATCTTCAACCCACTTCCCGGAATCGAACTTGCTATCGGCCAAGATTTCTTATGTCGCACTCCGGGCGTTGACGAGTTCTGCTCCGGACCCAACATCCTGGCGCCGCAAGAGACCATTCAGTCAAACCACCAAATCAAGTACGACGGCAGCAAGGCCTACAAATCACATATCTTCCGGTACGGCGCGGGCTTGAACCATCTCCACGGGGGAGGATTCTCAAGTTTTTTGGGAATCGCTCCAGCAGTAGGATCGAAGGTGTCGGCTTGTCAGAGTACGCCGGGATGTAACCCGGCAGACCCCTCGACCTATCCCGTGTTGGACGTGCTCATGGGCAACGGTCAGGGTTTCCCGTCTGAAAAACCTGCTTTCGGTTTCCCCGCAGGCGGACTTGGGCCAGACAATCGTTTTGCGTGGTATTTCGGGGACTCATGGAAAGTGAAACCGAATCTCACCCTAACTTACGGGGTTCGCTATGTTCGTGATACTGGCCGAACCGATAGCGACATCGCGCCTATTCCCCAGCTCAATCAGTTCGGCCCCGGCCTGGGAGACCGCGTTCGACAGCCGAACAAGAATTTCGCGCCCCAGTTGGGTGTTGCATGGGATCCACATCGGAATGGGAAAACTGTGTTCCGGGGCGGCATCGGTCTGTTCTATGAGAACTCAATCTGGAACAACAATCTTTTTGACCGGCCGGGTCGTTTGCCCACCGGACTTTTCTTTGGAGTGCAGGGCGGATGTTCTCAAGGATCGGGAGGAATTGTGACTCTGCCGAATGGGCAGACACAGGACTGGAGTCCGATTTGCGGCCAGCCGGTCAGTACGGTGGCTGGACAAATCGCCGCCTTCGAACAGCAATATCAGGCCGCCACTCTGGCGGCGGGTCCAGCAGCCAACTTAAGCTATGTCGGAACCCAGTTGACTGATTCCATTAACGGAACAGGCACCAACCTGTTTTCTCCCAACTATGTTACTCCGCGTTCGGTGCAGATGAATTTCGGTTTCCAGCACGAATTCCGAACAGGCACATTGCTCAGCATGGACTATTTACGAAATGTCGCCACTCATAATCTTCTGTCAGTTGATACTAATCATGTGGGTGCAGCGCGGACGTTGGATGTGGGAGCGGCCACCGCGGCGATTACTGCCACGAACGCTGCCTTTGGTTGCGGCCCTGGATCGGCGGGCATTGATTGCGCGCGCGCGGCGGGAGCGACAATCGCCGATTACGCCGGCAACGGCCTCGATTCCGGCGATGCCCTCTGCTTTGGATTCCCTTGTCCCGGCTTCGCTGCTTTTCCGGGATTAAATAAGAATCTCGGCACCAACCAAATGCTGTTCCCCATCGGACGCTCGGTGTACAACGGACTCCAGCTTTCACTTAAACAAGACGTCCATAATCCGGCGCCGGGGGTCAAGTACCTGAATCTGCAAGTTTCCTATGCTCTTTCTCGCTATATTTCGACAGCGGTGGACAGCGATTTTATCAATTTCTCTACCGATAACGATCATCCACTAAACTTCGTCGGGCCAACCGGTCTTGATCGCAGGCACCAGTTCTCGTTCGGGAGTGTTATGGATGTGCCGGCGAATTTCCGAATCGGATTCATCGGGCACTTCTACAGCTCGCTCCCGGTCACGCTCATGCTCACACCGCCGGCAGCCGGCGGCATTTTTGTAACCGATTGGACGGGTGACGGTACCGGCGATGGGAGTTCGGTTTCAAGCGGTGGCGTGGGCGACGTTCTACCTGGGACCAATATCGGCTCATTTGGACGAAGCGTCAGCGCGAGCAACATCAATAGCAAAATCCAGAACTTCAACCAGAATTTTGCCGACAAGGCCACGCCCGCTGGTCAGGCGCTTATAGATGCTGGCTTGATGAGCCTGAGTCAGCTGACGCTCTTGGGCGGGGTGATGCAGCCGATCTCTCTGGCTCCCTCGAATGAGGCTGCAATGGGTTGGCTAAAGGACTTCGATTTGAGCCTCAGTTGGGCGCTCAAATACAAAGACAGGGTTGAGCTGAGACCCGGTGTTTCCTTTTTCAACCTGTTCAACTTTGCAAACTTCAACGGCTCCAACAATCCGCTCAGCGGATTCCTGAATCCGCTATCGATTCCTCCATCGCCCGGGGCAGTGAATACAACACCCGGACGTCAACCGAATGGCAACCGCCTGGGATTGGGATCCGGAGTGTTTGGGTTGGGAGCGCCAAGGGTCACGGAGTTTACGATCAAGCTGAGTTTCTAGAACAAGCAATAGCAGTGGGCCGCGGCGCGGCGGCCCACTCTCTTTGCTTCACTTGCGTTCTTGTACAATTTCACCATGCCATTTTCCGACGCATCCCAGCGCAAGCCCAAATCTCCGCCGCCGGATTCTACAAACGAGGAAGCCACCTATCTGAAGTCGCTTTGCGAAAAGCAGAGACCGGTTGCGATCAAGCTGGTGGACGGCGAAACGGTGAGCGGATGGATTGAATATTACGACCGCGACATGCTCCGCCTCACGCGCGAAGGGCTGCCTAACCTTTTTATCTATAAGCACCAGATCGCGTACGTGGAAGAGAGGGCGTAGCCCTTCGTACACGTAGCCCCGGACGCTCCATCGGCTTCGCTCAGGACAGGCTCTCGTCCGGGGCAGGTGAGGGCACCCCTACACATGCTTACCTCTGCATGAACTCGTCGGCGTGCACCACGAATTCCGGATACGCATCCGCGCCGAGCTCGTGGAGGTCGAGTCCCTGGCGTTCGCCATCGGCTGAAACCCGGTGCGGGATAATGCGTCCGAGCAGCCAGTTCAGGCTGTAAGTCATCGGCAAAATAAGTCCAAGAAGAGTTGCAACTCCGACCAGTTGCGCGATGAACTGTCCTGGATCACCGCTGAAAATGCCCGCCGCGAGCAGACCCCAGATTCCGCACACCGCGTGTACTGAGATTGAGCCACAGGGATCGTCCACTTTGAGGCCGAACTCCAGCCATTCGATGGCGAAGATTACGAGCGCGCCTGCAACCAGTCCGGTCAAAATCGCGGTTGCGGGTTTGAGCGTGGCGCAACCGGCGCTGCTGGCGACCAGTCCGGCCATCCAGCCATTTGCAATTAAGGACGCGTCCGGTTTACGGAAGCGTATTCGCGTGATCGCCGCCGCCGTCAGTGCTGCGGCCGCCGCAGAAAAAGTTGTGTTGATTGCGACCAGCACAGATTTCTCTGGCGGAAGTCCCGCGTAGAGAATCGCGCCTGCAGAATTCAGTCCGAGCCAGCCCATCCATGTCAGCATGCACCCGAAGAGCACGTACACTCCGTTATGCGCGGGAATCGCTGTGGGCATTCCGCTCGACGAATATTTCCCGAGGCGTGGGCCTAGCAACCAGGCGAGCGAAAGGGCAGTCAGCCCACCAGTGACCTGAATTACACCTGAGCCGCCGGCATCAATGAATCCGCTACCGAGACCTGATTTCGTACCGAGTGCTGCCAACAAACCTTGCCAGGCGAGGCGGGCAAAAGTGGGATACGTGCATCCCGCAAGCACTATCGTCGAGGCGCACGCTGCGCTTAGCCGCCAGCGGTCAGAGGCCGCGCCTAATGGGATCAGGGACGCCAGGGCTACGCTGAAGACGCCCAGCAATGCTGCAAGGGAAGCGAAACCGGGACCTAATCCCAAAAAAAAGAGTCCGGGCTGGGAAAGTAGATTGTGATACAGAGGGCCGACGAACTCCGGCTGGAATTTATATCCTTGCACCTTGAAGCCGCAGACGAAATAGACCAACGCCGAAATGCCGATGAGACAAAGGGAAGAAGTCATCGCCTGTGCGGCGCTGCGGGACCGGCCCAGACCCGTATTGATAAGTGCGAGGCCAGCGATGGCGAAGGGGACGAGCAAGATGAAAACCAGACAGAGCCCGAACGTGAACGGGTAATTCCAGTCTGCCCCAGAGATCATCCGTTATCCTTGCTGATTAGCACATGTGCCTTTGCAAACAAGGCTAATCCAAGGATTTCAACCGCGAATCCCGCAACAATGAAGGCCGAGAGCGCGCCGCTGTGCAGCAACAGCAGTGCTGCCACAACTATTGCCCATCCGGACAAGAGCAAAAGCAGACCGCCAATCTTCACTTAGTCCTCGGCGTTAAGAGAATGAACAACATTATATTTGTGATTCAGCCATTGTGGTCTGCACATAACTGCCCCTGGGGCGTGTGGGTCGGACACTCCTGTCCGACGCTTTTGGTCTTTCCTTAGTTTTGGGTTTTCTAAAAAACTATCGCCTGAAAACTGGACCTTCGGCACTCTTGGATTAAAGAAAGACAACTTCAAAGGCGTCGGACAGAGTGTCCGACCCACACACTTGCTGTGGTAGGCTGCCTCTATTCATGTCCACCGTTGAATCGCTTAAGCGCGAAGCCCCGGATGCCTTGATGCTCACCGGCTTCTGGTATCGCGCGCTGTCGTCGAAGCAGTTGGAACGCGGCCAGTTGCGGAAGGCCATGCTGTTGGAAAATCCACTGGTCCTGGGGCGAGATCGCGCTGGCCGTCCGTTCGCATTACGTGATGCCTGCCCGCACCGCGGCATGCCGCTATCGTGCGGACGGTTCGACGGCAAAGAAGTTGAATGCAGTTATCACGGATGGCGATTCGATCCTGCTAGCGGACAGTGCCAGCACATTCCATCGCTGACCTCAGAGCAAACGTTGAAAGTGGATCGCATTTACGCCGGCAATTATGCCTGTGAAGAGCGTGACAGTTTCGTATGGGTATTCATTCCTGATCCAGGGCCGGCCGGAGCCGGGTTTACCCGCCGCGAAGAGCCAGGCATCGTGGCACCGCAGGTCGCGACCTTCGGCGGCGAATATAAGACCGCTTACCTGAGCGCCAATCTGCCTTGCAACGTGGATCACGGAATCATCGGCCTTATGGATCCCGCGCATGGGCCATTCGTCCATCAGGCGTGGTGGTGGCGCTCTCGACACAGCATTCACGAAAAGCAGAAGCAGTTTGAGCCGATCCCCAACGGCTTCCGCATGAGCGCGCACACGCCCAGCTCCAACAGTGCGCCGTACAAGCTGCTGCGCCTTTACGCAGATGCTGATTCAATTACGACGACAATTGATTTCGTGCTGCCTAATTTGCGATATGAAACCATCCGGGCAGGGACGTACTGGTTCTCCTCCCTGACGACCGTCACGCCCATTACCCGCGACCGTTGTCGGATTGATGTAGTCGCGTGCTGGAACATCTTCCGCTGGATGCCGTTCGGGCCATCGTTATTGAAATTTGTCTTCGCAAAGTTCGTCGAGCAAGACCGCCGCACCATGGAACTACAAAGCGAAGGCTTGAAACACAATCCACATCTGATGTTGATTGACGACGCCGACCGTCCGGCGAAGTGGTATTTCGGGCTCAAGGCCGCACATCTGGAAGCGAAAGGCACTGGCGCGGCGATGAAGCATCCGATGGCAGCGCCTGTGACGCTCCAGTGGAGAAGCTGAGCCGTCGTCTGCGGCTGGTCTGCTGGTGCAATTCCGATATTACGACAGTTACCCGGGGGTAGACGGTGTAACGATACCGAGGGACTCGGTCATATCACCTTGCGGAGTTTTCGTTGCGAAAGAGCCAGCTCAACAAGCAACATACCCGCGACCGCTGCGACAGTCACGAAGACAAGTGGCGTATGGACAACTCGCTGCAAGTGAAACGTACTCATGATGCCGAACAACAACCCGGCCAGTGCATATAACACCAGATGGAGAATCCGACTTTTGCGTCTGAGAATTGCAGGGGCTCGGTCGCGTGCAGACCACCACGCCATCCCGCCACCCCAAAGCCCGCCCAATAAAAGGGCCTGTAGCCACTCGCTGGTCGTTCCCATGTTCCCGCCTTGACCTAACCTAAGCTCCCCCCTACCTTACGCCGAACAAGTGTGGTTGTTCCAATTTTGATTGAAGTAATCGCAGACGATTGCACTCACAGAGTCCTGACTGAGAGTCGCCACCGCGCACCATCGCTCATTGCCCGCTAGCCATCTTCTCCTCAGCCACCAGCCACTCCAACGCCTCTTCCCGCGTCTTGAACGTCGGCAGATCACGCTGGGAAAACGCCTTGAGGTTCTCGTAGAAGACTTTCGGCAGTGCCTCGGTCCCGACCCAGGCCGAGCGTTTGATATGTGGCCGATCATAAACCGTGGCCTGCTTCAGACTCTCGAATGCGGCCTTGTCGAACTTCGACCCTGTAAAGTCTGCGAGCAGCAGGACCGAGCCGCGCGGCTCGGCGGCAAGATGAGTGGGAAGCAGGCTCGCCAGTTGGATCATTTCTGCGGTTGAGCAGTTGGAAACATCTACCAGCAATATCGGCTTACCCTTGTGGGTAATAAAGCGAATTCGCTCTTCCATACTAGCCTCCCTGGAAGACGCAATCGGAAAGGGACCCGCTCGGCGGATCCCTCGACACAGCTACATCTTCATATCCTTCATGTCTTTCTTCATCGGCATCTTTGATTTGGCTTTGCTCTTCAGGGCATCGTCGGGCGAGATCTCTTTGCCGTCCGCATCCACATAATGGATGTCAAATGCGCCGTCGGGTGCGATGAAGAGAGTGCAAGCTGCAACACACGTGAACTGGTGAGCGTTCTTTGCCGGCAGGCTCAGGTAGCTCCCGCTATGCAGTGTTACCGGGGATCCATCTTTCATCGCGACTTTGGCTTGTCCCGAGACGAACATCAATTGCTCGTTGGACGTGTGCCAATGCCAGGGGATAGTGCATCCCGCGGACGCCTTTGCCAGGATTACGGAAGCGCCTTTCGAAGGATCGCCATTCTGCGCCGAGCCCTTCATGCAGGTCGGGAGCCCAGGGAAATTCACGAATTTGCTGGCGGAACTGGCGGCGGGAGCCATTTTGTCTTCCGCCCATGTGGACTGGGCTGCCGGACCGGTGACGAGAACTGCCAATATCAAAATACAAGCTGCAAGACGCATGCGCGCCCTCCTCAGTGAAGTTGCGCAGCGGAGTATATCAGGACGCAGGGCGGGCTGCACTCGCAGCTTGCCGAGCTTGAGATTGCTTACACTTCGACCGGTTGCTTGCTGGCCACCGGCACCGGAGTCAGCCAGTTGAACCTGTCCGCCTTCTCGCCGCGGACTATGCCGAAGAATTCGCGCTGCAGCGCCCGCGTTATCGGGCCAACTTCACCTTTCCCGACGGTAATGCGATCGACGGATCGAATAGGCGTGACTTCCGCCGCGGTTCCGGTGAAAAACACCTCATCAGCAATGTAGAGCATTTCACGCGGAATGCCGGCCTCGACCACGGGAATCCCAAGCTCGCGCGCGAGTTTCAGAATTGAATCTCGCGTGATTCCAGGCAGCACCGAATTTCCCAAGGGCGCAGTTTGCAGCACGCCATTGCGCACCACAAAAACATTTTCACCTGAGCCCTCGCTGACATAACCATTGGTATCGAGAGCAATGCCTTCCGCATATCCATTGACTGTGGCTTCCATGCGGATCAGTTGGGAGTTCATATAATTCGCACCCGCCTTTGCCAACGCAGGAAGGGTGTTGGGCGCAATACGCGTCCAGGAAGAAACACACACATCAACGCCACCATCGTCCTGCGTCAAATATTTGCCCCAGGGATAGTTGGCGATGTAAACCTCAACTGGACATCTATTGGGAGACACGCCCGCATCTCCGTAACCTCGCAAGACTATGGGGCGCACGTAGCATGGCCACACTCCGTTGTTGCGCACCACCGAGAGCATGGCCGCGACCAGTTCTTCACGGGTAAACGGCACATCCATGCGATAGACCTTCGCCGAATCCAGCAGCCGCTGCATGTGTTCGTCAGCACGGAAAATCGCCGGGCCAGAGGGCGGGGCGTAGCAACGGATCCCCTCAAACACCGAGGAACCGTAGTGGACCACGTGCGCCATCACGTGCAGTGTTGCGTCTTCCCAGCGGATCAGCTTGCCGTTGTACCAGATTTTCTCGGTCTTTTGCAGGGCCATGGACACTCCTAGAACATTCTTGCGTTTCCCTTCGCGCTTCGCGTATGCAACGGAAACGGCCTGCTTTGATTATAGCTTGGCTGGCAAAGGCCGATGTCTGGACATGTAGGGGCAGGGCAAGCCGTGCCCCTACATTTTTGGAAATTTAACCCGACGGATCATTTCGGCCAGAGCCAGCCAAACGTGCCCGCAGTAAGCAGTCCGTAGATGAGCCCGTCAAACACGTGCTTCAAGGTGACGACCGGGTGTTCGCCCTTCCAGACTGTGTTCTGGATCAGTGCCAGACAGTATCCCATGAAACCGGCGGTTCCGGCCACGCGGAATATCTCCAGATATTGAGTGCCGGGCATCTGCGTGCGTCCGGTCAGGCAAGCGACAAAAATACTCACCAGCACGCAGTAAAGGAACCATTTCACCAGATATTTTCCCATTGCCGGTGCCCCGCTCGGGATCACCGTTAGCAGCCCGATCGGGCCGCGTTTGAATTTCTCCCGCATCTCCGGCGACTTCATCTCTTTGTGAGTGCAGAACGGGAAATGGTAGGTCCTGCCCGGGGTCACGCCAGCGGATCGCAAGGCGTCCATAACTCTGTCCTCGTCGGGCACTTTACGGTAGTCGTTCTTGTGGATCGGTAGCGCCATGTGAATGATCGAACTGGCAACAAAGACAATCACAGCCGAAAGCAGGATAGGTAGCCACAACGACATGATTGGAACCACAGTTCCTCCTTGTGAGTCGGCATCGGGCATCGCTTGTGCCGTTTTGGATTCGCCAAAGCCTAGCGCGGGGGGGAATGCTAGTCAACCTACTCACGATTCTGGGGCTGACGCGGAGTCGGTCAGGCGTTTTTTCGCCCACCGCGCCGCTTCCGATATCACTGGATCGGGATCATGCGAGGCGCGCTCCACATTGGGGAGGAGAGTCGTATTACCGCTGTTGCCGATTGCGATGAGCGCATTTCTTCGCAGACCGGAGTGCTTGGTGCGTCTTACCGGAGAGCGACGAAATTTCTCTCGAAATTCTTCTTCGGAAATTTCTGCTAGCCAAGCCAGCGCGGGATTGACCAGTCCGTCGCGTGGCTGGAACTCGGGTTTATCGGTTGTGGGAGCTCTCCGGTTCCACGGACAGACATCCTGGCAGATGTCGCAACCAAATATTTGATGCCCGATTCCTTCTCGCATCTCTTCGGGAATTGATCCGCGCCTTTCTATTGTCAAATAGGAAATGCATTTGTTGGAATCCAGTTGGTAGGGAGCAATCAGAGCATCTGTCGGGCACGCGTCGATGCATCGGGTGCAAGTTCCGCAACGATCGGCGGCCGGCAAATCAGGAGACAGCTCGAGTGACGTGACGATCACGCCCAGGAACAACCATGAGCCGATTTTCTGGTTAATGATACAAGTGTTCTTTCCGATCCATCCAACGCCGGCGTATTTGGCATAGACACGCTCGACAAGCGGCCCGGTGTCAACGTAGGAACGGGTTTCGATTGGCGTAGCTTGCCCACAAATTTCCTTCAGCTTGGCCTCTACTTCCCGTAGTCGGCGCAACACAGAGTCGTGATAGTCCTCGCGGCTCCACGCGAAGCGGGAGATCCAACCATGCCTAGGATTGTTGAGATCTGTGGAATACGGATGCGCAGTGTTGTAATTCATCGCGCAAACAATGACACTGCGCGCCCAGGGGAACACCGATTTCAGAGAAGCCCGCCGCAGTTGGCCGCCTTCATCTCGCGACTCGAGATACTTCATCTCACCGGCATGACCTGCGGCGATCCATGTGGGGAAGCGTGCGAGTTCGGGAAAGTTCTGTACCGCGGCAACGCCCACTAAGTCGAATCCCGCGGCCCGTGCGGAATTTCTTATCAACTCGTCGAGATGGCTTAGTGCGTTCACGCCCACTTCAATTTTAGACTCTGACCGGGCCTGCGTTTGCCCGGAGTTCCGGATGGGGAACCCGGCTAGAGAAATCCACAGGTGCCCCTTGCAAATTACCTGGGCGGAGGCATAAATTTTTGGACACAGAGTCACGCACCTTCCCCTGCGCGTTCTCCAAATCCGTTCCTCAAAAGGAGAAACTCTATGCCGCAAGTTGACTCAATTCAAATATCGGTTATTAACGCCAGCACAGTCCTGGCCGATAACGAAATCCAGCCAGTAGTTGATGCCTTGCAGAAGCAGGTCAACAACGACTTTCGTTCGGCCTGGGGTATTGATGCCAAACTCACATTTGTTCCGAATGGAATACAGCCGCCGGAAGGAACTTGGTGGCTGACCATTTTGGACGATTCAGATCAGGCAGGCGCTCTCGGATATCACGATGTGACCACGGAGGGGCTGCCCTTGGCAAAGGTTTTCGCGGGAACAGACTTGAAAATCGGTTCCGAATGGTCGGTAACCGCCAGTCATGAACTGCTGGAGATGCTTGCTGATCCGAACATCAACCTCACCGTTCTTGTGCAGAGCAGTGACACTGCGGGAAGGCTCTATGCTTACGAGATCTGCGATGCATGTGAAGCCGACGCAAACGCATACAAGATCGGCAACGTGCTGGTTTCTGATTTCGTGTACCCATCATGGTTTGAAGGCTTCCGCGCGGAGGGCTCAACCCAATTTAGCCAGAGCGACAAGATCGAGGCGCCATTTCAATTGCTTGCTGGAGGTTATATCGGCGTCTTTGACGTAAACTCAGGCAGTGGTTGGCACCAGGAGACGCAAGAAAAACGGCCTACCAACACCCTATTGAGGGGCAATGTTGGCAGCCGGCGAGAACGGCGCGCGACGCCGCGCTATCAGTGGGCCCCCAGCCTGGCGCACCGGCAAATTACCAGTCGGGCAGAGCAATACAGGAAGCGAGTCGGCGAAATTCAAAAGCATCGCGCTGCTGCTTAGGACTGTCGTGTGGATTCGGCCCCGCTGCGGCGGGGCCTTTTTCTTTATACGGTGAAAAAAGGCGGGCTTAGATTCCCAGCTTCTTAACTTCCTCGTTGTAGTATTTGCGATAGAGGATGTCCCATTCCTGGCTGCCTTCAAGAATGGTTCGTTTCTGAGTTTCGATTTTCTGCCGAGCGGACACGTCAATTCTTGCTTCCTGGTTCAACAGGTCTTCCAGGATTTTGCGCACTTCCAACCGAATCGTATTCCGGTCTTCGACAAAATCTACTTCATCAATTTCGGCAAGAGCGTCGGTCACCACGTGCGCAACTTTGTTCACTTTATCGCGGCTTAGCCTCATAGCACCGCCCGGTATTTCCGCACCAACTCGTTTTTTACTTTGCGGAACATTTCCTGGTAGTTCGCGCCGGTGTTGCGCATCTCGTCAGAATAGGCTTCCAGGATCACACGAACTTCATCATTGATGCGGTCTTCGAGCGCGAGCTCCTCCAACATGGCTGCGTGGACTTTTTCCGTAACTGCAGGCAGGGACTTGGTTTCGATGAACTCGGAGGCGGCCAGTCTTTTGACGGTTTCGCGGGCCAAATAGCCCACATATTCTTTCGAAAGCAGCATGTGTGTTGGGTCGGGAGTTGTGGTGAAAGAAATAGTCTAGCATAGGCATTAGCTGTCAGCCGTCAGCCATCAGCCGTCAGGAAAATCGTTTCAATGAGTTGCCACTCCGACGCGCCAAGCATTGCCAGGTGGCGGAGAAACCCTGTTTTACCTGACGGCTGATGGCTGACGACTGACAGCTAATGGGCATACAATGCTGGTCTAGACATGCCCAATCTTCCGGACGATCTCGGAACCTTGAAAGATGACATGGTGGCCTTTATCGAGGGCCATTCCATGCGCCGTTTCCCCGGCTATGTGGACCATGAAGAGGTCCAAACCGTCATGTGGAAGCCGGGCGATGACGCTGCGGAAGCGTGGAAGGACTTTGTCGAGCTTGCCAAGACAGCGGGCTCTCCCTTTCTCACCATGGATTCCTGGCAACTCGAGAAAGAAGAGTTGGAAGGCATGATCCAGCGCTTGAGCAATGCTGAATTCACCAGCGACGAAGACCTCGAAGACGCGCGTTGGCTGCGTACTTATCTCGGCAAGACCGGATTCGTGCAACTCGGGTTTGCTTTTCAAGGCGTGATGATGCTCTACGAGGCCTCGACGGAATGGTATGAGCATTATCAGCGCCTCGTGGAAGTCTCTGAGGACTTTGGTGGCATCGCCATTGACGAATCCGGAGCGGACGACGAACCGTAGCCCAGGACTTCCAGAGCGTGTGTCACAACTGACCTCCAAATTGTTCGGATTGTCCGGTTTTGGACTTTAAAAACACTACGTCGGCTGCCCCACCCTTCGTGCCTTTCGAAGGGTGGGGGGAACCACACCCGGAGCGTAGCTACTAGAAAGCCCTGCTCCAACCTCGACCTCCTCAGCTAATCTAATGATGCAGGTAAACCGTGCGCTGGAATTTCAGACAAACTCAACCGGAACAAGTGCGAGCGCTGCAAGAAGGAATCTCGTTACCGTCTGGCTTGCAGAAGAATCCTGCTCTCAGCGAAACACTCGCAAAACTACTGTTGCTGCGGGGAATTGATTCCCCCGAAGCCGCAGCCCGATTTCTCGCGCCGTCCCTGACCCAACTGCATTCGCCTTATCTCATGACGGGCATGAAGTCCGCCATTGACCGGCTCGACGCGGCGATCGAGCGCCAAGAGGGAATTCTGGTTTATGGCGACTACGATGTGGACGGCACTACCGCAGTCGTAATCCTGAAGACAGCGATTGAACTCTGCGGAGGTGCTGCCGACTTCCACGTGCCGCACCGCATTCGCGAAGGCTACGATTTGCGTGGGGATGTGATTGAGCGTGCCGCAGCCGCGGGAATCAAGCTCGTGATCAGCGTGGATGCGGGGACCCGAGCATTTGCCGCAGCGGAGAGTGCGCACCGCGCGGGCGTGGACCTCATCATCACGGACCATCACCTTCCCGGACCCGACGGTCTCCCACATGCTTTTGCCGTCGTCAATCCCAACCAACCAGGATGCGAGTATCCTTGCAAGTCTCTCTGTGGGGCGGGCATTGCATTCAAAGTCGCGGAGGCTCTCATGGCGAGGAGGCTTGTCCACCGCGATCAGTCGCAACTGCTGCTGTCGTTTATGAAGATTGCCGCGATCGCGACGATTGCTGACTCGGTGCCCTTGGCAGGGGAAAACCGCGTGATCGCAAGCTTGGGCCTGAATGCGTTGCGGTCAGCAGTGAATCCCGGACTGAAAGCGCTGCTGGAAGTTGCTCAACTCGGCGGCAAGCCCTTGAGCTCAGGCGAGGTTGCGTTCCGCATCGCGCCCAGAATCAACGCTGCAGGGCGCATGGATATCGCGAAAGACGTAGTCGAACTCTTTGGCGTGAAAGATGCCGGACGCGCTCGCGAAATCGCCTCTCGTCTTGACAAGCTGAACAGCGAGCGCCAGGAGGAAGAGCGGCGGATTGTGGACGCGATCGAGCAGCGCCTTACTGAAGATACCGCCCTCCGCGATTCGTTCTGCATGGTGATTGACGGTGACGGTTGGCATCGCGGGGTGATTGGTATTACGGCGACCCGTGTGGTCGAACGCCACGGCCGCCCGGCGTTGGTGATTTCACGCGATGGCTCCGAAGCCCATGGTTCGGGCAGATCAATCCCATCGTTTCATTTGTTGAATGCGCTCGAAGCGTGCGGACCTTTGTTTACTCGATATGGCGGTCATGCTTACGCTGTTGGGTTTTCACTCCCGTCCGAGCGTCTGCCCGAACTCCGGGCCCAGTTGGATGTCTATGCCCGGGCACATCTGTGTCTGGCTGATTTCGAGCCGGTGCTCAACATTGATGCCGAGCTTCGGCTGGATGCAATCACGCCTGAGTTGTTCGAGAGGTTGCGGATGCTGGAGCCATTTGGGGCGGGTAATCCCGAGCCGCTGTTCTGGGCGAGCGGTGCGCGCCTGAATGCTCCCCCCAAAGTCCTAAAAGAGAAACATGTTCGTCTGAGGCTCTCGCCTGGATCTGCAAGTCTCGACTCTACGAATGGCCGGCCAGGGTGGCGCCGCTCGCTCACTCACAATGCGATTGCCTGGCGGATGGCGGAGCGCGTGGCGCTGGAGAAGCTCCTGCCCGGCGACTTACTTGATGTGGTATTTACTCTCGATCACAATGAGCATCCGGAATTCGGCGGAATCGAACTTTCCCTACGGGATTTCAAAGCGAAGGCTGTTGCCCGATCTGTGGCAACTCCGGTGTAATCTGTTTGCAAATGAGGTTGTTGCAAATCTCAGGCGTGATGGCCCTTTTTGAGTTCGCTGCGAACTTCCTCCGCCAAAGGACCGCGAGTTTCGGCAAGTTCTTGCAGCAGTTGAACCGCCAGAGGCGATGGATTCTTGCAGATGGCGCTAAGGGCGATCCGCCGAATTTTGCTGTCCAAATCTTCGCGGCGGAATACTCTCGCCAGGGCATGAATGGCCTCATCATCCTCGATGCAGGCGAGAACTTGGACTGCCTTTCTGGAAGAGGCCGGGCTGACGCTAGCGCTGCATACGAAGTTCTCCAAAGGCGCGAGAGTTTTCACGTGCCTCAAGAACATCAGCTCATCAAGTGCTTCATCAAGCACCTTGGGTGCCAGCTTCGGAAGTGAAGCTGCCAGGATCGGCGCCGCGCGTACTGTTCGGCTGTTGATCAGAGCCTTGAGCGCCGCCTGTTGCACTCGCGGGTCGCGATGTTCCAGTGCCGGCGTGATGTGGTCGGCCAGCTCCGGGTCCCTAAGTTCAGCCAGCACGCCACACATGTTTCTCACCACGTACCAGCGGTCATCCATCAGATATTTGTAAGCGATTTCAACACTTGCCCTGTCGAGCTTGCCGACGAGACGCAGAAGTGAGAGCCGGTTCTTGGTGTCTTCTTCTCGAATCAGATGATTGAAAAGGATCTCCGTGCTGCCGGGAGCAGCGAAGCGAAGCAGAGTTGCGGCAATTCTAGCCCAGCCGGAATCACCTCGCTGCAGCAGGAACAACTCGATAACGCGGTCGATGGCAGCGGGCGGGAGCAGGCGGCTAAGCCCGGTATCACAACATTTCTTGTGTTTTTCGGGCGCTCTGTTCCTGGAGGCCTCGAGCGACAAGCCGATCGCAAGGACAACCTGGAAATCTTCGAATGCCACGATTGATTGCGCCAAAACCGTCAATGCGCTTGCCACCAGGAAGTGGACGTATTCGGAGAGATCTTCGCGAAGTAATACCCGCCCGAGCCTCTCGGTAGTCTTCGCGGCGAATCCGACGTGAGCAAGGGGAACATTGCGAATTAACTCCGGGGCCCGGCTCAAGTCCATGCCGTCGATCTGAGCGCTCTCCTCGTCGAGGAAATCGAAATAGTGATTGGCCAGAGCAGAGGCGCGGTCGATCTCGCGCTGGGCGATGAGCTCTTTCGCAAGTTCCATCAGGCGCCGAAACTCGACCGCAGAATGACGCTTGATCTTCATCAGACTGGCGTATTTCTTGTTGCTATTTAGCGAGCACCAGTGGAGTTCCTCACGGATCTTCTCCTGAACGTGCGGCGGAACCGCGAACTCGTGAATAAATTTGGCGAGTTTTTGTCCCAACTTGTCCGCCCGGTGCGTGGCCTGCAGGCTTCGCGCCAGAACGTGCACAACATCTTCCTCGATGAGGAGCTTCCGCGATTCGCTCCCCGCGGACCTGAGTTTTGCACCCGCCAGTTGCAGAGCGGTGTCTTCGATGTATTCGGCGGCTATCTGCTCAGGTGGCAGGCTCGTAAGTTCTTCGCGGCGCTCGGCCGGGAAGTGCTCGAGAATTTTATCCACTCCGGTGGTTCGCAAAATACGCGCCAGAGACGCATACGATTTTTGCGGATTCCCTTTTTCTTCCAGCAACGAGCGTTGGATGGATGCCTCGACCAGTTCCATGAAGCCGCCTGATGCCGCGCTCCCTACTCCTTTGAAGCGCCCTGCCGCACCGCCGAACCCAGGGATTCCCGAATCCATACTGCCTTCGCCCGAGGACTCCGATGAGCCGTGGCCTGTACCTGAGCCATGGCCTGCACCGCGCGAGAATCCGCCCGCTCCAGGGTATCCAGGGAATGCCGCACCCGGATGTGCTGTCCCGCCGGTCCCAGCACCGTGCCCAGAGTGGGTGGGACCTGGCGACGTTCTCAGGCCCGCCCGCTCGCCCGTGGATGCGCCTTTTTCTGCAGCAGTCTCCGGCGTACTGGCCGCCGGTCCAACGGCTTCCCCTTCTTTTAGAAGCACCAGAGTCGGTCCCTCGATAGCCACCCCGTATCCAGATCCGTCCATTCCGCGAGACGCAAAATCGGAGAGATATTCGGCCCGCGTAGCAGGATCGAACCACGCCGACTCCAACAAGGCGTCAATCGAGTCCAGAAGATCTCGGGGAGCCTGGTCCTCGGCCATCTGCTTGGACATGATGTAGGCTTCGGAATCTGTCTCGATGACCGTGTCGCCGTGCTCATCTTTTTTTTGATTCTTGGCAGCAGGAAGAAGACGAGCTCCCTCTAATTCATTCTGGTCAAGGAACACCAAAATGCCACCCACTTCATCGATCTTTTTGCTGGGCGCCGAGAGCAAGCTGATGACCTTCTTATACCGGCCCAGTGTTAATCCGGGCTCAAAGGTGACAGCAGCAATCCCGCGCTTGAGGAATTCTGTCTCAAGGTTGCGCAAGGAGGAATCCGAGGTCAGCAGATTGTTAAGCATGACCTGGTTATCAACAAAACCGAAAGTGAACTGTCCGGCTTCCTTCAGCAGATGGTTCAGAAGTTGAAAGCTTTGTTGGATAGGACGCTCAACGCTTTTATGCTCGACCGTAAACATGACTGCTGTCTTGATAGTCATGTGCAGAGCACGTGCAAAACGCAGCCCGAGATTCTTGATTTGTTTGCTGTCAAGCATCGCAAAATCCTTGATGAAACCGGTGAAAGCTGCAGCCGGTGAGACCGGCACACTGCGCCCTTGGGAAGTATGCAAGCCCCATACCTACTAAGCAACGTAACTAGAGTTATGTTGCCTTTGTAGGCAACCCCGCCGCCGTTGTTTTTGCCAATTTTGAATTACGGAACCGCGATGTTCGTTTCGGATACCGCCAAGCAACCAACGATTCAGCTACTTACATCGCAAGACTATCCGTTCTCCGCGTTCTTCTGATAGAGTGCCGCTCACGGCGGGAGGTGCGAATTGCGCACGCAGCGTTGGGCTTTTCTTGTCTTGTTCACATCTGCGGTTTTCAGAAAACTGAAATTCCTAAACCCACCAAAAGTCTTTCTCAGCCCTCCGCCACCACCGATTCCTCGCGACTGCCCGTCAAGCGGGTTGTGCTGTACAAAAACGGCGTCGGATATTTTGAACATTCGGCGCGGGTTCATGGAAGTCAGGAGCTGGCAATTGATTTCACCACCGCCCAGCTCAACGATGTGCTGAAGTCGCTTACCGTCGTGGACCTCGGTGACGGGCGCATCTCAGGCGTTCGTTACAACTCGATCGCGCCTTTGGATGAGAGGCTGAAAACTCTGCGTCTGCCTTTTGGCGAGCAGGTCTCGCGAACCGATTTTCTTTCTGCGATGCGCGGCGCGCGCGTTGAAGTCCACAGCGGACCAAGTTCAGCGAATGGTCGGTTACTCAGCGTCGAGCAAGAACAGCGGGCGACCGAGAAGGGCACGACCTACCAGGTGACAGTGTTTTCCGTCATGACCGACTCCGGCGAGATGAGGAACTTCGAGCTGGGCCCCGCGGTATCTGTGCGCCTGGCCGAGCGCGACCTCAGCGATGAAGTTGGACGCTATCTGAATCTCGTGGGCTCTTCCCGTGCGCGTGATTTGCGCCGAATGACGATCTCTGCAACCGGGAGCGGCGAGCGCAATATTTTCGTCAGTTACATCAGCGAAGTGCCGGTATGGAAGAGCACATATCGCATCATCCTGCCCGAGAAGGCCGGCGAGAAACCGCTACTTCAGGGCTGGGCCATTGTGGACAACACCGTCGGCGAGGATTGGAAGGATGTGCAGTTGTCGCTAATCGCAGGAGCACCGCAGTCGTTTATTCAGGACATTTCACAGCCGTTATATGGTCGCAGGCCGGTGATTCCGTTGCCGCAAGCGGCCATGCTGACTCCGCAAACACACGAAGCAACGATGAAGGAGGAGGAAGTTCCGCCGGCGGGCCCTCCGCCACCACCTTCTGTGTCAGGTGTCGGCTCCGGTGTCGGCTCAGGAGTTGGCCGCGGTGTTGGCGAAGGAAGTGCGGGCAAGTTCGTCTTTCAGAACAGAACCAGAATTTACAAGTGGGGTCAGCGCCGGTGAATGGCCCTCAATTCGACCGGCTCGAGCAATACGCGAAGCTTCAATCAGCAGCCGAAGCCAGAGACCTGGGCGATTATTTCGAATACAACATCAAGCAAAACACCACCATCGGCAAGAACCAGTCCGCGCTTGTTCCCATTCTGCAATCTCGAATCGAGGCCGAGAAAGTCACCCTTTGGTCCGCCAGCGGCAATCAGCGGCCATTGCGCGCGCTTTGGATCAAGAACGCCAGCGGCCTGATCCTCGATTCTGGCACCTTCAACATCATTGATAGCGGCACCTTCGCCGGAGAAGGTTTGTTTGAAACCGTCCATCCCGACGAGCGCCGCCTACTCTCCTACGCTGCCGACACTGCTGTGCGCGTCACCGCTGACTCAGAATTCAAAAACCAGCCGGTGAGCCACGTCCGCATAGCCAAAGGCGTGATCTTCATCACCAGAGAACAACGTAACAAAGTGAAGTACACAGTCCGCAATTCCGACACGGCTTCGCGGCAGGTTGTGATCGAGCATCCGGTGCGTGAGGGATGGAAACTGGTGGAAGCCAACAAACCGGAGGAGACTTCAGCCACGCATCACCGCTTCCGCGTCGCCGTCGAGCCGAGCAAGACGAGCGAACTTACGGTCGAGGAGTTCCATCCTGAAGAGACCCTCTCGCAGCTCACGGACCTCACTGACAACCAGGTGGACGTGTTGTCGGTAGAGAATCGCATGACGCCCGCGCTGGAGCAGGCCTTTCGCAGCGTGCTCGATCACAAGAACCGGATCGGCAGGCTGCAAGCCGAGATTAACTCTCGACAGCAAGAACTCAATTCCATCAACCGGGACCAAGCCCGCATCCGCGAGAACATGAAGGCCCTGAAGGGAAGCGCCGAAGAGAAAGCCCTGCTGCAGCGCTACACCAAGCAACTCGATTCTCAAGAAGATCGCCTGAACTCGCTAACCAAAGAGATTTCAGATTTGCAGCAAAAGCAGTCCCAGGAGGAGCAGAAACTCGAAGAAATAGTGCAGAAGATCACGTTAGACGAGAGTTTTTGAGCGATCGGCGAAAAGGAAACCGCTTTACAGGAGACGCGGAAGCTATTTATGATTCGCTGCTCATGACCAACGGCACCATTTACTGCAATCGCTGCGGGACACAGAATTCTGCTCTGGCAAAATTTTGCGCAAACTGTGGCACGGCGTTTTCGTTGGACGTCCAAGCTTCGCCTCCCACGGCGGAAACCCCTGGGATTCCTCCTCCTCCGCCGAGTCCAGTATGGCAGCCTGCGCCGGTCAGTTATGCGCCACCTATTCCCGCTATCCGCTACGGCGGGTTCTGGGTTCGTTTGGTTGCTGCCCTGATTGACGCCATTCTGGTAGGGATTGTTATCTGGCCGGTGTCACTGATGATGGGCGTCATTATTGGAGTGGCGGGGCGTACGGTCAGCATGCCGGGCATCGGCGTGAATCTGGTCAATGGAATTGTGGGTGGGACTTTCTACTTGTGTGCGGACTGGATCTACGAAGCGGCCATGGAGAGCTCCTCGAAGCAGGCGACCGTCGGGAAAATGGCACTAGGACTCATAGTTACCGACCTTGAAGGCCGGCGTATCTCCTTCCTGCGTGCGACCGGCCGCCACTTTTCCAAAATCATTTCCAAAATGATTCTCCTGATTGGCTACTTCATGGCGGGCTTTACCGAACGCAAGCAGGCGTTGCACGACATGATTGCGGGCACCCTGGTGCGGCGCACCCAATAGCATTCAATTGAAGGGCTAGCAAACACCTTTAACCGCAAAGTTTGCAAAGAATTCGCAAAGATCGCAAAGAAAATCTCTGGAGCTCCTCTTCGCGACCTTTGCGCCGCCCTCGCGACCTTGCGATTAAATTCTTTGGATCTGTTCTGTGATCGCGATAGTATCGGCGTCGTAGGGATTCCCAACGTGGCCACGAAATCCATTTCGGCAGAGGGCAGCGAGCAGCAGAGTCCCGTTCCTGGCCCAGAACCTGATCCTGTCGCGATACCCGAGCTCAACGAAGACCAGGCCCTCGCGCTGCTGCAGCGACCAGAAGTGACCGCAGAAACTCTTGTTTCACTGGCCCGGAATCCGAGCGTCGCGAAAAGGCGCAAAGTTGCAATTGCGTTGATCAGCCATCCCCGTACTCCCCGCCATGTCTCACTTCCGATGTTGCGCCGCCTTTTCACATTTGACCTCATGCGGGCAGCGCTTGCGCCGGCCGTCGCTGCAGATATCAAACGAGCGGCCGAGAGACAAATCTTGAACCGGCTGGAATCACTTTCCGCGGGCGAGAAGATGGCGCTCGCCCGGCGCGCCTCGGGACGAGTGGCAGCGGCCCTGCTCGGGGACTCCGATCCTCGCATTATTGCGCGTGCGCTTGATAACTCAAGGCTGGTGGAGGTGCTGGTTGTGGCAGCGCTGATGAGAAATGATGCTTCGCAGTCGCTGTTTGATCTAGTCAGCGAGCATACAAACTGGGCACAGCGGCGTGAAGTGCAGATTGCTTTGCTGCGAAGTGAGAAGACACCGCTGGAGCGGGCGCTCGCGCTGGCGCGCAATTTCTCCACCAGTTTCTTAAGCGAGATTGTTCCCGAGTCCCGGCAAGCCGCCATGGTCGCTCGAAACACCTCATCTTCATAACGACTGGGCACTAGCATTGGCCAGTCGGTGTCTAAGGAGTAGCATAAGTTGTTTCCGGGGAGGCTCCAGGTGAAACGCCTGTGGTGGGCTCTGTTTAACTTCAGTCTGCTAATCATACCTTCTGTTTCTCTAATGGCGCAGGCCAGCTTCAGAGAAGAACTTAACTTGGGAGTGCAGGCATTCAGAGAAGCGAAGTACGACGACGCTATTCGGCATTTTCAGAATGCAACCGCTCTACGGCCGGAAAATGAAGTTGCGCATCTGTACCTGGCCACTGCATATGCCCAGCAGTACATCCCCGGAGTCGAGACCCACGAGAATGTGCAGTTTGGGGAAGCGGCACTCTCGGAGTACCAGAAAATCCTGGAAATCAATCCGAAATATCTGAACTCCTTAAAAGGAGTGGCATATTTGCTTCTGCAGATGAAGAAGTTCGAAGATGCCAAGACGTATTACCGAAAGGCCATTGAGGTCGACGCCGCCGATCCGGAGAGTTATTACTCAATCGGAGTCATTGATTGGGCCCAGGCATACACTCCCCGAATGAAACTTCGCGAGAAGTTTGGCCTTGAAACCCGATGAGCCGCTCCCCATCGATGCTCCGGGCTGTCGGGCGCTGCGAGACTCCAACGAAGCTCAAATCAAGGAAGGCATGGAAGTACTGTCAAAAGCCCTCGAGCTGCGCCACGATTATGACGACGCGATGGCACACATGAACCTGCTGTATCGGGAGAGGGCTGAAATTCAATGCATGATCGGGCCGGTCGCGAGTCGGATCTCAGGGCTGCTGATCACTGGGTGGACCTTACTATGAGCACAAGGAAGGCCAAGGCAGAGCACAGGCAGTCGGATCCAGCTACTGAGAAGCAATGACTGCTTGCTTCTGGAAATGCTGCAGGATTACCTCGGCCTGGCTTTTCGTCACAACCGCGGATAGCGCTGCCACACCTGCTTGCTTTACCGCTTGCAAGCTTCCGAAGTGTTCCAGCAATCTGCGCGTGGTGCTTTCGCCGACACCAGGAATTTCCCGTAGTTCGGTTGAGCGGTCACGCAGCTGGCGGCGTTTGCGATGGAAGGTTACGGCGAAACGGTGCGCTTCGTCGCGGATTAATTGTACGAGGTGCAATACCGGCGAATGGTGATCGAGCACTACTGGCTGGTCTTCTTGTCCGCAGACGTAAATGATTTCTTCGCGCTTGGCGATCGCGGCGAGCGGCTGGTTGATGACCTGCAATGAGGCCATTGCTTCCGCCGCGGCATGAAGCTGGCCTAGTCCGCCGTCAATCAGAATCAGGCTGGGCATTTCTTTCTTTTCGTCCTGAATTCGTTTGTAGCGACGGGTGACCACCTCGCGCATGGACGCGAAGTCGTCCACGCCCTCCACAGTGCGGATGATGAACTTCCGGTAATCGGATTTTTTCATGCGGCCGTCTTCCCAAACGACCATCGATGCGACGGTTTCTGAGCCTTGAATGTGCGAAATGTCGAAGCATTCAATGCGGCGCGGCGGCTCGGGAAGCGTGAGTGCGTCCTGGAGCGCTTCCTGGATGGCGCGCGCGTTCGGCTTCATTACCCGGAAGCGCTGATCGTAGAGCTGCTTGGCGTTGCTGGCTGCCAGATCGATGAGCGACCGCTTTTCACCGCGGGACGGGACCGTGATGTGAACACGGGTGGCGCGGCCGCCCTCGGCCGCCAGTTGCTCGGAGAGCAATTCCTCAAGCATCTCCCGGTCCTCAAAATCAGCCGGAAGAAAAATATTGCGAGGAACATAGGGCTGACCGATGTAAAGCTGTTTCAAGAGCGAAGAGAAGAACTCGCCGGGGTGGAATAGAGCTGCCGAGCCTTGCTCGGCCGGACGGGCAAGAGTGCCCGTCCCCACATGATCCGTGCCTGTTTCATCAGGGGTAATTTCAAATTCCGGTAGGTCTTCCCAGAAGAATTCCCGCCGGTCCAGCACTCGACCACCCCGCATGTGAAAGAGGTTCACCGCGAGCATGCCATTCTCAAAGTGATAGCCGAATACATCCGCATCATCGCCTTCCGCCGCTGCTATTCGCTGCTTCTCTTGCAACTGTTCGACGGTTGAGATCAGGTCCCGATACTTCGCCGCACGCTCGAATTCCTGGGCCTCGGCGGCACCCGCCATGCGCTCGCGCAAGGACTTGGACAATTCGCTCTGCCGCCCATCCAAGAACAACTTCACATCGCGAACCGCTTCCTGATAAATTTCAGGCGTGGTCAGCCCTTCGACGCATGGTCCCAGGCAGCGGCCGATGTAGAACTGCAAACACGGACGCGGATGGAACCGGCTCAAGTCCACCTTGCACGAGGGAACCAGGAAGCTGCGGTGGATCAAATCCACAATTTTGTACGCCAGATTGGCAGGGAAGTACGGGCCATAATACGCGCTGCCGTCCTTGAGCAGGCGGCGGGTCACATAAACGCGAGGAAAACGCTCGCCTAGCGTGAGCTTCACATACGGGTAAGTCTTGTCATCTCGGAGCAGAATGTTGAAACGCGGCTGTCGCTGCTTGATGAGGTGGTTTTCGAGCGCCAGCGCTTCCTTGTTATTGGCGACGACGATGTAATCAACATCAACCGCCTCCCGCAGCAGAGTGCCAGTTTTGGAGTCCGCGACACGTCCCTCGTGAAAATAGGAGCTAACTCGATGTCGCAGGCTCTTAGCCTTGCCTACATAGATCACCTGACCTTCAGCGTTCTTGTACAGGTACACGCCCGGCGAGACGGGAATTGACCGGATTTTTTGCTGGAGATCCATAGGGTGCCGCTACCTACATTTTAGTGGATGTCGGCTAGTCCAAGGCGAGTCCCTCTTAAACCCCGTGAAACCACGTCACCTGCTTGTTGTTAAGTGTCCGCTTCCAGTGCGCTAAAACCTGGAACGTAGTACACTCCGCTCGCAGCTTTTCCTCTGCCGTTCGGTCCCCGAAATTACTTCACAAGGAGGAGTTATGACCAAGCGAGTTGTAATTGCAGGCGCGGTGGGAGGCGTGGTCATTTTCCTCTGGGGATTTTTGGCTCACGAGGTCATTGGTCTGGGCGCAGTCGGGATTAAGGAGCTTCCCAATGAGCAAGTGGTGACCAGTACCCTTCGCGCGGCCGTGACTGAGCCCGGATTGTATTTCTTCCCTGGCTTGGGGATGACCACAGGAGCTTCCCCGGAGCAGCAGAAAGCCGCAATCGAGAAGGCGGTCGGCGGTGCGTATGGCTTGCTGATCTACCATCCATCGGGTGCAGAGTTCATCACGGCGCGCCGACTGATTGTGCAGTTCGGTCTCACAGTTGTGCAAGCGCTGATTGCTGCGTTGCTGCTTTCCTGGGCCGGCGGTCTTGCCGGCTACACTTCCCGTGTGGGTTTCGTGTTTCTGGTGGGCCTGCTCGCCTCCCTAAGTACAAACATTGAATATTGGAATTGGTATAGCTTTCCCACGAATTACACGGCTGCGTATATGGCAACTCAGATCATCGGGTTTCTATTAGCAGGCCTCGCAATTGCGGCTCTGGTCAAGAAGAGTCCGGCAACCGCGCTGCCGGGAGCAGCGGCATGAGATCTGCCGAAGTGGAACTGCGGAATTGCGTTGAACCGTATAAATTTTCCTCATTTCTCGTGGCGAGCGGACATCGGGTGAATCCTGCGGCAGCATCTAAGCCTCGTCTGGTGAGCGGGTTACGGTCTGATTGGCCGCCTGTCATAGTTGGCATCCCTCGTGCTTAACTACAGCGTGGCTGAACAAGCCGCCCGGTGATTCAGACGGGAGCTAGTCCAGGTTTTCTAATCCAATACGCCCCAGCGTAGAGGATTCCAGGCACACAGAATTCACTGTTACTGTTGCCCAGGTTTTTGCAAAGTTAAGAGAGGAAGGAGTCCTCCACACATGAATCGCGCTTCTTTGGTCATTGCACTGGTAGCAAGCATGGCGGCGACGGTCGGCTGCGCCAGCAAGAATTATGTTCGTCAACAGACCACGCCGATTATCAACAAAACCAATGAGCTCGACGACTTGACCGCACAGAATACTAAGTCGATCAAGGATGTTGACGCTCGCGCCCAGGCTGGCATTCAGGATGTGAACACCCGAGCTGCGGCCGCCGACCAGAAGGCGCAAGCCGCCGGTCAGCAAGCAGCCCAGGCCCAAACCCAGGCTGACAACGCTGTTCACCGGGTTGACGTGCTGACGGATGCTGTCGCCAATCTCGACAACTACAAAACCGTCAGCGAGACCGCCGTCCACTTTGGCTTCGACAAGGATTTTCTTACCAAGCAAGCCAAAGAAGAACTGGACAAGCTCGCAGAAAACGTGCCGAACACCAAGGGCTACATTATTACGGTCGAGGGTGGCACAGATGCGGTCGGCCCGGCGGACTACAACTATGGTCTGAGTGAGCGGCGCGCGTCGTCGGTCATTCAATATCTGGGCTCGAAGTACAACATTCCTGCCCACAAGATTTACCTGATTGGCTTGGGCAAGGACAAGCCCGTTGACGACAACAAGAGCCGCGAAGGCCGTGCCGCCAACCGCCGGGTGAATGTCCGTCTGATGACGAACACCACCGGCGCCGCTCCGCAGCAGCCGAGCGCAACTGGCAGTCCGGCTCCGCCTTCGATGTAAAAGAGTTTCCCCTCCTCCCCGGAGGACTTCGCCAACAGGCCGTTCCATAACCGTGGAACGGCCTTTTTTTTGTCCGTTCGGGGCAAGGCGTTGGTTCCTTGAGCGGGTGTCGCTCTCAATCAACATTTTGAAAACGGAATCAGAACGTGGAATCAAAGGTGGAATCAAGAGCACACACCAGCCGCAACGCGGCGCAAGAATGCAGCCCAGGGGCCCTTCGACTTCGCTCAGGGTAAACTCCAGCCCTGGGTCGAAGTTGCACGGGACCAAGCCCTGAAAGGGCGAAAGACAGTCAAGATTGGGGAGCCCGCAGGTTTAGAATAGTCCCATGCGAACTCGGCTTACGATAATCGCATTCTGTCTGGCTGTGCTCTCCTTTGCCACTCCTGCTCTCCCGCAGGATGAATCTTCTTCGTCGCAATCTCAGACCCAGCAAGACAAGTCGGAGTCCAGCGCCCGGGCCTCAGAAGAGAGCTCTAGCAAGGACACCCGCATTGACCTGAGTCCTCCCAAAGACGACCAGAAGAATCATCCTATGAGCGGTGTTGCGGTTTCCGATGCCGAGGACTCTGCTTCCGACGTGCAGGAATTTCATCCCTGGGACCCGCACAAAGCCGCCAAGGACGTGGAAGTTGGGGACTTTTATTTCAAGCGGAAGAACTACCGCGCTGCCCTCGAGCGCTACAAAGAAGCGCTGATATTCAAACCGAATGATGCCGCCGCAAATTTCAGACTAGCGGAATGCTCAGAAAAAGTAGGCAATCCAAGCGACGCGATTACGCATTACCGGGAATACCTCAAAATCCTGCCGCATGGCCCATTTGCCGCAGACGCGCAAAAGGCGCTAGAGCGGCTCAAAGCAGGTGGAGCACAAGCCAGTTCTGCCGAGACAAAGTAAGTCAGCCTCTCAAAACTACCGAAAAGCTCCTAACCGCAAAGTCCGCGAAGGCAACGCAAAGGTCGCCAAGAAGGACTCTTCTCCGCGACCTTAGCTTAGCCTCTGCGCGCTTTGCGGTTAATAGCTTTTCTGCCGGCTTAGAAATGCTGCGCCAATTCTGCAAAGGTCTTGACGACAATCAGTCTGCATGGTGGCTCCGCCGGGGCTAGTTCTTCGTGTTCCAGCACCCAAGTATCATCGTGAGGCACAAAGATAGCGTTGATCCCAGCGGCGAGCGCCGGATTGATGTCAGACTTGGGGCTGTTTCCAACCATCCAGGTGTGATCGTTTCCGAGATCGTACTTTGCCACGATCTCTCGATAGACAGGCACATCTTTCTCCGCCACAATCTCGACCGCGGAAAAATATGTTTTGAGCTCTGATCGCTCCACCTTCCGCGATTGCTCGGCGAAATCGCCCTTGGTAACAAGAATCAGACGATGCCGGTCTGCCAAGTGGTTCAGCGTTTCCGGAACCTGGGGCAGCACCTGTAAGGGCTGCTCGGCAATCGTATGGGCGAATCCGCGAATAGTTTCGTGCAATGCCGGAGTCAACGGCTCGACTGAAAGCTTCTCAAATGTTTTCACTAAAGCGTGCGCAAAGCTGTGCAGTCCATAGCCATGCGTGATGATGCACTCGCGTTCTACATCATCCAGGATTTGGCGGACTTGAGCCGGCGAACGCTCGCGATGGTTTAAGAACGAGATGAAGTCCGCGATCGCGCGCTCGAAATAAACGTTGTTTTCCCAGAGGGTGTCGTCCGCATCAACCAGAAAAGTTTGCGAATGGATGGAGCGTTCCGGGCTCATAAGACCATGATACTCAGAAGTTCACCTTCGGAAATCGGAACCACAACTGAAACCAGCCCTCAAAAAGTTTGCTGCTAGAATTTTCCAACAATGATAAATCGAGGGGTTGTTCTGGCTGTGGCCGCTGCATGCATTTCTTCCTGGGGAGTAGCCCAAGCAATTCACAAAAAGGTTGCTAAAGGCTCGGGGCGGCCTCTTTCGTCAACCATGCACGTTGTTCCCGATCTTAAACAAAGACTGGCGCGATTCCGACAGGTACAGATGCCCTTTCGCCCCGAAGCGCTCTCGGCGCGCGAGCAAAAGATGATCGCAAAGTTGGTGGATGGGTCGCGCTGGCTTGAGAACATTTACTGGCGGCAAGTCGATCCCGATGGCCTCGCGCTTTATCAATCGCTCGAAGGAAGCACCAATGCTGAGGATATAGAACTGCGGCGTTATCTCTGGATCAATGGTTCCCGCTTTGACCTGCTCAACGGCGAAGAGCCTTTTGTGGGAACGTCCCCGATGCCGCGGTCCCCAGGCTTCTATCCGCAGGGCATTACGCGTGAGCAGGTTGAGCAGTACGTGAAGGACCATCCCGAAAAGCGCGCAGAAATTTACAGCTCGACAACGGTTGTGCGCTGGCATGACAAGGAACTGGAGGGTCTGCCCTATCACATCGCCTACCGTTCCTTCCTCGAACCTGCGGCTCGCGATTTGCGCGAAGCAGCGGATCTCAGCTCCGATAGCGCATTCTCCAGGTACTTGCGGCTGCGCGCGGATGCGCTTTTGACTGACGACTACTTCAAGAGCGACATTGCCTGGCTTGAGCTGAAGAAGCCAAAGGTGGATCTCATCTTTGCGCCCTATGAAACTTACGCTGACAGTTTGCTGGGTATAAAGGCTACTTACGGCGCTTCGCTGCTGGTGCGCAACGAAGAAGAGAGTCGCCGGATGGAAACTTTTCAGAAATACGTGGCTGACATTCAGGATGCACTGCCGGTGCCTGAGCGGGACCGGCCGTCTAAGCGTGGCCTTGAAACACCGATGGAAGTTATGGATGTTCCATTTCGTACTGGCGATCTGGGGCATCGATATCAAGCAGTGGCTGACAATTTGCCGAATGATCCGCGCGTCCACGAACAGAAAGGCAGCAAGAAACTTTTCTTCAAAAACTTCATGGATGCCCGGGTGAATTACGTGATCCTGCCGCTGGCACGCTACATGATGCCAGCGTCGCAGGCCGAGAAGGCATCCGGGGAAGGCTACTTGCTCGGCACGATCATGCACGAAATCTGTCATGGACTGGGCCCGGCTTTTGCTCACAATGCTTCGGGGGACAAGATCAGTATTCGCGAGGCCATCGGCCCGATTTACGGCGGGCTCGAGGAAGCCAAGGCGGATGTCGTGGGAATGTTTAGCCTGCAGTGGCTTGTAGATCACGGCGTTCTTCCCAAAGAAAAATTGCCTGACTATTACGCTTCATATCTTGCAGGAAATTTTCGGACTCTTCGCTTCGGCACCGCGGAAGCCCACGGCCAGGCGGAGATGATGGAGTTGAATTACTACCTTGAGCACGGCGCGGTGCGGCGAGGGTCTTCTGGAAAGTACTCTGTGGACTTCGAGAAAATGCCTGGAGCGATCGAGAGTCTGGCGAAAGAACTCCTGACCATGGAAGCGACCGGCGATCGGGCCAGAGCAGAAGCGTGGTTCAAAAAATACGATGTGATTCCGCCCGAGCTGCAGCAGTCGTTGGACAAGGCTAAGAGCGTGCCTGTGGATGTTGACCCGCTGTTTTCGTTTCTGCGGAAAGTGAAGTAGGGAAACCGTCGTTGGTCGGTGGTCGTTGGTCGTTGGCTGTTGGTCGTTGGCAAAGCAAAAAGCGTTATTGGTTTTGACTGATGGTCGTTGGTTATTCTTCCGATGTAGAAGATATGAAACGAAAGCGACTAGAGCGGCCTAAGCGTACTCCAATGAGAACGGTCCATGGAGATGACGGTGAGCGGAAAGATCTCAAGAAAATTGTTCAAGAAATTCGCGAACTGTGTAAAGGCGCGAAGCTGGGAAAGATCAAGGTACGCGAGCTGATTGATGAAGGGCGTCGCTACTAATTAAGTGACCGGGGAACGCCCGTGCGGTGGTGTTCGGTTGCGGGCCATCTCTGGGTGTCACAGCACGGAGAACAGTTCGTCGCGCAGCCTCTCCACGGGTTCTCTGTTGCCCCGTTTCCAATCTTTGAAAGCTAACCAAAAGCGAAAGGACTTCGCCCGGCGAAATGGCCGGAAAAAGACAACCAAGGGGTTAAAGTCGCTGTCACCACCGAAGTAGCGAAATACATGGGCACGAAATGACCATCGTGGCCATTTGTTGCGGTCCGACCAATTCAGGACGACAGCGCGCCCCTGCACTCGCGGCAAGATCTGTGTGACCATGTATTCATGCCAGATCGGGCTATCTGAGTACACAACCAACAGGTCTTTGCCTCTTGACAGCCATAATACCCAGACGAGGACGTACAAAACGGTTCGGTGAGCGAAGTACAGCGCGACGGCCATCAATGCAAGCGGCAGGATGATCGGCAGGAGCATAACTAGGAATAAGGCTTTCCAAGTTCTCCGCCAGAATGGTTCTCGTTCGTGCCTCACTTCGCGAGCACCCCATAAAGCACTTCGAAACCTATCCCAAAAACTCAATTCTAGGTTCAACAGAAATAATCCCGGCTCGATATCCCATATCCAGCAATCGGCGAATCGCCTCTTTTCCATCCGGCCCATAATCCAGCGTGCGCTCGTTTACATACATGCCAACAAAGCGGTCAGCCATCTGCGGATCGAGATCCCGCGCAAATTGCATCGCATAAGCCAGGGCGTGCTCGCGATGATCGAGCGCATACTGAATGCTGTCGCGCAGTGCCTTGGATGTCTCGGCAATCAACTCTCCGCCGAGACTGCGCCGGATCGCGTTCCCACCCAGCGGCAAGGGAAGGCCGGTCATTTGCAACCACCATTTGCCGAGATCCACAACCCGATGTAGCCCGGAGCGTTCGTAGGTGAGTTGGCCTTCGTGGATGATCAAACCGGCGTCGTATTTACCTTGCAGCACGCTGGGAATGATCTGGTCGAACGGAACTATTTCGGTTTCGATGCCCGGCGCGAATAATTTCAGCGCGAGGAAAGCCGTCGTGAGCTGACCGGGGACGGCAATCTTCTTTTGTTTGATTTCGCTTTGCGAGTAAGCTCGTGGCGCAACAATCATCGGCCCATAACCCTCGCCGACGCTGCCGCCGCACGTCATGAGCGCGTACTTGTCCTGCAAATACGGATAAGCATGGAAAGAAATAGCGGTGACGTCGTACACGCCGTCCCCGTCTATAGCCTTTTGGTTCAGACTCTGAATATCGGAAAGCGTGTGAGTGAATCGCAAACCCGGGAGCTGGACTTTATTTGTCGCCAGCCCATAAAACATGAAAGCATCGTCAGAATCGGGGCTGTGCGCAATGCTAATCTCGCGGGTGCCAACGGCGGTCAGGCTGGACAATTTTTCTTCTCCAAGAAGCAAATGGGGGATCAATTCTGAATATTGCGAGGGAAGAAACCTTGCCAGCTCCGGACAATTCCGGCAGCCAGCATTACCTTGATCACTTCCGCAAAAATGAACCAATAGAGTCCTAAGCTGAGAGCGCGCGCGAAAGAATGCGTCAGAATATAAAGCCAGGAAATCCCAAATGTGAACAGCAGCAACTCTCCTGCAATCGCTGCGACGGCTGCCCGAGCAAATGTCTGTTTCCCACGCTCGAAAATGTATCCTGTTAGTCCCGCTACGAATGGATACGCAATCAGATACCCACCCGTGGGCCCGATGATTCGTAACATTCCGCCCGGGCCAAACGGGCTGAACACCGGCATCCCCGCAGCGCCTTCAAGCAGGTAGAGAGCCAGCGCTGCAAACCCGCGACGGCTTCCAAGCGCCAGTCCAACCATCAGTACGCCAAAATTCTGCAGGCTCAAGGGCACCGGCGTTCCAGGGATTGGAAGCGAAACCCGAGCGCAAAAGGCAATGAAAAAGCTCGCTCCACTGACCATCGCTACTTGCAGGGCGATGTCGAGTCTCCGGCTACGAGTTCTCGCAAGCTGAGTTACCGGCATTGACATGTCCTCTCCTCCTAGCGCGTGCATTGCTCACCGCCGACGACCGGTTCCGGATTCCTGTCGGGGTTCACTCGGCCGGTTTTCCGCGTTTCGCAAACGCTCCCGAACTCGAACGTAGGCCGACAATGCAGCCCACAGCACAGCTCCGGCGGCAGAAGCTACGATCAGAAACCACCAGATCATCCGCACGATAGCTTAGGATATCAAAACAGGCGCGAGCGCCAGCTTCGAGGCGATATCTATTTGCGCGGCATCAATCGTTCGATTTCGTCGGCGGTTTGCGGCAGAGATTCTGTCAGCCGGACCAGCTTCCCATCTTTGTCCACATAGAACATATCTTCAATGCGGACTCCGAGCTTTTCTTCCGGGAGGTAAATGCCAGGCTCGATGGTGAAGACCATACCGGGCCCGAGCGGCACCGAGTAGTCGCCATCGTCGTGAACATTGAGTCCTACATAGTGGCTGAGTCCATGAATGAAATACTTTCCCAGGGGCGCGCCGTGAGAGTCTTTTCCATGGGTATTTATGTATTGATAGGCGACATCGTAGAGGGAATCGGCTTGCCCGCGGCGCAAATGCGATTTACCTGATTGAAAAGCAGCCATCGCGGCCTTCTGTGCGCCAAGGACAATGTCGTAGATCTCGCGCTGACGCGCCGTGAATTTTCCTGTAGCAGGAACGGTGCGCGTGATATCGGACGCATACAACGAATACTCCCCGGCGACATCCATCAGGACTAGATCGCCAGTTCGAACCGTTTCGGAGTCATCTGAATAGTGCAGCACCGTGGAGTTGAATCCCGAGCCTACGATGGGCGCGTATGCCGGCCGCTCACATCCGCGCTTACCCCATTCGTACTGCACAAGGGCTGAGATCTCACGCTCCGTGACGCCTGGCTTGACCGCGCGAATCGCGGCCAGATGCGCGGCAATGGATGCGTTGGTGGCTTTGCGGATCAGCTCGATTTCGCCCGCATCTTTTGCCGTTCGCAAGGCAGCAAGCAGCGGCCGGATATCTTTGTAGTCCGTTCCGACTGGAAATGCGTTCGCGCTCTTGAGCCAGCTCATTGGTGCATTTGAATTGGAAGTATCGTCGCCCGAGGGGACATCGGTGTAGATCGAACTTCGCGGAGCCACCAGCTTTACAAGCTGATTACGCAAGTTGTCGAGAGACGCAACTTGGTCCACCCCCGTCAACTGTGCAGCTTTCGCGTCGTCGGGGCCGAGCTTGGGACCTGTCCAGCGCTCCTGCGTAGCGTTTTGCTCGGGCAGAAACAGAATCTCAGTGTAGGGCCTGGCTATAGTGTCCCCCTTAGCTTCCAAAGAAGAAGCCACCAGCAAAACTGCACCCGGCTCAGTCCAGCCGGTTAAATAGTAAAAATTATTATCCGGGCGATACCCGTACAGGTCATTCGGGCCCTCGGCCTCACGCGGAGCAAATACGAGAGCGATCCCGCCTTCCAGCTTGGACGCGAGTTTTTCGCGGCGCACGTGATAATCAGAAGCAGGCTGACGGTCGAGGCCGTAGGCGGCAAGATTGAAGTAAATCGAGCACAGGACAACAGCGAAGAAAAGTTTTCTCATTTGTTGACGTACTTATTTTCCTGTCAAAGATTTTGCGGCTGAGACGAGGGCGTCCACATTGCCTTTATCCACGAGGGCCGATCCAGTATCCACAAAAGCCGGAACCGGAGCAAAACTGTCTCGCGCCCAGTCGGAATCCAACTTTTGGAGTCCCTCATGGTGCAACTCATCCAGCATTTTGAGGCCTAGAAATGCCATGGTATAGGGTTTCTGCGAAATGGTGGTGGTGATCACACCTTTGCGGATCCATTCCAGCGTTGCCGGATCGGTGTCCATGGCAATTACGGTTCTCCCCTTGACACCATTACTGTTCAGCACGGTAGCGACTTCGTTCCCAGACAATGCTTCCAGGCAGACAAACGCGTCAACGTGTTCCTTCTTATCATTACCCAGTAATTCGGTGGTGTTGTCGAACGCGATCCGCGGGTCGCCCTTGATGTCCACAATCCGAATGATTTTTATCTGCGGATAACCTCCGAGTGCGTCAAGGTATCCGCGCAGGCGTTCGTTGAGGTTTGGCTGCGAGGGCATGGTGAAAACAACAACGTTGCCTTGGCTCTTGAGTTCCTGCGCCAGGCGCTTGCCACCTGCCACCCCCGCCTGGAAATTGTTGGTTCCGATGAAAAAGAGGCGCTTGCTTGCGGGCGCGTCGGAGTCCACGGTGATCACTGGAATGCCAGCTTCGATTGCTCGATCAATGTCGTCCTTCACTGCATTCGGATCAGCAACCGAGATCAGGATGCCAGAAGGCTTTTTCCGTATCGCCGCGTCCAGTTCGGCACGTTCTGCTGCGAGGTCGTAGCTGTCGGGTCCAGTAAAGGAGTAGCCGACACCCAACTGCTGCGCCGCCTGGGAGAAGCCGGCTCCGGCACTCTGCCAATAAGGTACTTTGACGTTCACGGAGATCAACACATAGTTCTCTCCGCTGTGCCCGCCTCCGCAACTGATGAGTGGAAGAAGCGCAGTGGTCAGCAAGAGACGAACTGTATATCTAGAGGAGTTCATGGGAGCCTCCTTTCAGAGGTCCAGCGGGAGCGAGAGGAATTCTAACTCCATCCCATCACAAAATGAAAGGTCTAAGAACTTCTCGCGAATGCATTACTCTGTGGCGTTCCTCTGTGTACCTCTGGGCCCTCTGCGGTTCAAGCTTTTTGGCTTTTCCCCGCATACTACACAAATCGGAACCGGTACAGAACATTAACCACAGAGGAGACAGAGTTTCACGGAGGGAAAAACACAGGTTTTAATAGGCACAGGGGCGATTCAAACTCCAACCGGGAACGGCTTCGAATGGCTCTCCGCGCCACTCAGAGAAAATCCTGCAAAGCGCCCTTGCAGCAGCGACATCAGGCCCGTGTACCAATAGCCAACCACGAACAGCATCAGAAAGGGGACAGTGAGATAGTTCTCGTTTTGCAATGCGTAGTAAACCGTCATAGCGAAATAGCTGCCGATCAGCAATTCGATCCAGGGCACCACGCCCAGGCGCTTGCGATATTTCGCCGCGCGCACCACGCTATCCTTCGATTCCACACGGTACTTCGGAGTACGCGCGAACGGCGTCTTCTTTCCGACCAGCGCTTCCAGCACGGCGCGAGTGTTGGTAACGGTGAGACCGATTCCCAGTGCCATCAAGAACGGCAAATAGAGAATCGCCCGCGGCCATGTCTTGGGAAAAAGTTCCCGCTGCGAGACCAGATAGAAACTCGAAATGGAAAATGTTGAAGCCAGGAACAGAGGAATATCAATGTAGAGCATCTGAAACCAGCCCTGGTAAAAGCGAATGACCATTGCCGGCAGCAGCAACACCGAAAGAATAACCATGAGCGGATAGCTCAGGTTTGCCGTCAGGTGATACCAGGCCTCCAGCTTCACGCGAAAGGGCTGGTCGCTCTTGAGTACGCGTGGAAGAATTTTCTTTCCGGTCTGGATCAGGCCCTTCGCCCAGCGCGCTTGTTGCGTTTTGAAAGCGGTCATCTCAACGGGAAGCTCGGCCGGGCACTCCACGTCTTGGCGATACACAAACTTCCAGCCCTTAAGCTGCGCGCGATAGGAAAGATCAGTGTCTTCAGTGAGCGTATCGTGCTCCCACCCACCGGCCTCTTCAATCGCCTGGCGTCGCCATATCCCAGCGGTTCCGTTGAAATTGAAGAATACATCGTGGCGAGCGCGCCCGGAGTGCTCCAGGACGAAGTGTCCGTCGAGCAGGATGGCTTCAACTTCCGTGAGAAATGAATAGTGCCGGTTGATGTGGGTCCAGCGGGTTTGTACCATGCCCACGTTGGGTTGGGTGAAATGGTGAATGATGCGCAGCAGGAAATCCGGCGGCGGAACAAAATCAGCATCGAAGATCGCAACGAACTCACCCTTTGCGACTTTCAATCCCTCGTGCAACGCTCCCGCCTTGTATCCCCCGCGATTGCTGCGATGGATGTAGGTGATGGGCTGTCCCTGCGCTGCATAGTGTTCAACCAGCCCACGCGCTACGTTCACAGTTTCGTCGGTTGAGTCGTCGAGCAGTTGGATATCCAGCCGGTCGCGCGGATAATCCAGGCGGCAAATCGCCTGCAGCAGCCGGTCCACAACGTACTGCTCATTAAATATAGGAAGCTGCACGGTGACGCGGGGCAACTCGCTGAATTTCTGCTCCGGTTCCAACGTGCCGTTTTTCTTCTTCTTGTAGTAAAGGTACACGAGCCTGTAGCGATGGATCCCATAGGACGCCAACAACGTCAAAACCACAAAATAGGGGATGAGCAGCGCCATGTCGAACGCGTTGGCCTGATAAATGCCCTTGAAAGTCTTGTCAAAAAAGTGTTGATCGAGATATTGCGATAGCCCGCGGCGGACCAGAAACACGGCAAACATTGAAATTGACAGTACCATGGGGAAGAGGAATGGCCACCCTGACTGAAGGCAGGCCGACTCAGAGGCTACATTGTAAACGACTTGGACGCCACCGTGATATCCTAAATCCAGCAGCTGCGTTCGCGCCTTCGGGCCATTCCCCGCAGTTCCCTTAAGAACATGATTTCAGTCGGTAACGTATCAATGCGCTACGGCGCCAAAATTCTGTTTGACGAAGTCTCCACGGGCTTTACACCCGGCAAGCGCTATGGCCTAACTGGGCCCAATGGGGCCGGCAAATCCACTTTCATGAAGCTGCTTTCCGGCGAACTTGAGCCGCAGAAGGGGACGGTCGTGCGTCCCAAAAAGCTCGGCGTACTCAGCCAGAACCAGTTTGCGTTCGACCGCTACCGCGTGATCGACGCGGTAATCATGGGCAATAAGCGACTCTGGGCGGCACTCGAGGAGCGCGACCAACTCTATTCCAAGGCGGAGATGACGGATGCCGACGGCATGAGGCTGGGCGAGTTGGAAGGCATTGTTGGCGAAGAGGACGGGTACACAGCAGAAAGCGCCGCCGCTGTCCTTCTGCAAGGCCTTGATATTCCTGACGAATTGCACGAACGAAAAATGGGCGAATTGCCAGGCGGTCACAAAGTTCGAGTGTTGCTGGCCCAGGCTCTGTTCGGACATCCGCAGGCGTTGCTGCTCGATGAGCCTACGAACCACTTGGATTTGGACTCGATTCATTGGCTCCAGGGATTTCTAAATCAGTTTGAAGGAGTGCTGATCGTCATCTCGCACGACCGCCACTTTCTAAACCGGGTCTGCACCCACATCGCCGATATAGATTACGAAACCATCATTACTTATACCGGCACATACGATGACATGGTCGTGGCCAAGACGCAGATCCGCTCACAGATCGAAAGCCAGAATGCACAGCGGGAAAAAAAGATTTCACAACTCAACGACTTCATCGCGCGTTTTTCTGCGGGTACTCGCTCAAGCCAGGTGCAATCTCGCCGCAAGGAAGTTGAACGCCTGCAAGTGACCGAACTCGCGAAGTCGAACATCCAGCGTCCGTACTTGAAGTTTGAACAGAAGCGCCCGTCGGGGAAGCACATTTTGGAAGTGGAAGGTGTCACCAAGTCATACGGCGATACTCCGGTAATTCGTACGTTCACCGCAAGCGTGACCCGTGGAGAGAAGATCGCGTTGATGGGCCGGAACGGCGCGGGTAAGACGACTCTGGTGAATGCGCTCCTGGCAAACTCCCCGACCGTTCCGGAAGCTGAACTGCGCAAGACAAGCGGCTACGACGGCCCATTCTTGAACGACGGAAAAGTCATTTGGGGACACGAAGCTGCAGTTGGATTCTTTGCCCAGGACCACAAAGCGCTGATCGAGCCAGGAACAACAGTGTTTGATTGGCTTCATCAATGGGATCCCTCCGCGGCCCATGAAGAAATCCGCGGCTTGCTCGGACAGATGCTGTTTCCGCGTGATGACGCCGACAAGCGTACCGACATTCTTTCCGGTGGAGAAGCGAGCCGGCTCCTGTTCTGCAAACTAATGTTGCAGAAGCCAAACGTTCTGGTGCTGGATGAACCTACCAACCACTTGGATCTCGAATCCATCAATGCCCTCAATATTGCCCTGCAGCGGTATCACGGGACCGTCTTTCTAGTCACACACGACGAGGACTTAATCGACGAAGTCGCCACCAGAATTTGGCACTTCGAGGGCAACCATCAGGTCACCGACTTCAAGGGCGTGTACGAGGAATACCAGGCAATTCTGGTCTAGCAGTTCTGTATCCCGACGATCAGCCACCCGCCTGAAACAACCTGAACCCACCAGGAAATCTTTTCTGTACTTGTTTCCCGAAGGAACCTGTAATAAAAATGTTGCGTTCCGCAACTTCTCTGGATTTCTGAAGCCACGGCGCTCTGCAGAAGCCGAGCGCGAACTTCATTGGACACCACAAGTAATGCCGTCGCTCTCGGAGGATTGACATGTCATCTGATTCTCGCGTGCTCCGCAGGAGTGCATTCTTCGCATCTCTTGCTTTCGTGATCTCTGCGTTGCTGTTGCCCGCGACTCTGCTGGCTCAGGAGGACTCGGTTCCCAAGTACGATGTATTCGTCGGATATCAGTGGCTGCATCCCGGTGGCAATGTTCCTTCGCCGCTCGGTACTCCCAGCAATCCAACTCCATTCCAGGTTCCAGACATGGATAAGGGTTTTGGTACTAGTCTCACCTACAATTTCGATCGCCACTTTGGTCTTGAGGGCGACTTCGGCTACAACTGGGACCACTATGAGACTACGGTCTCGGCGGGGCCTCGACTTATGTTTCGAAACGAGGATGGGGATTACTTTGTCCATGCAATGCTGAGCTACAACCGCCTGGGCGTAGATGGCCTGAATGCCAGTAACGGCATCGGTGCCGTCCTGGGCGGTGGAATGGATTTCAAGTTCACGCGCTTCGTTTCATGGCGCATTTTCGAGGCGGATTACGTTGTCGCGGCGCATCACTACTCGCAATACGCGCCAGTGTCAGACCTGGCACGACCCACTCTGCAGGGTGTGCGGCTGCGCACCGGGTTCGTGTTCAATTTCGGATATCCTGAAACCAGAATCCCGACCGCAACGCTTGCTGTTCAGCCGTCTGAAGTGATGGTGGGTGAGCCGATTACGGCGACCGCGACTCCCGGCAACTTCAATCCTAAACACACCTTGACCTATAACTGGAGCAGCACCTGCGGAAAGATTTCCGGCCACGACGCCACCGCCAGTATTGATACCAACAGCGTTCCGGGCGGCAGTTGCACCGCCACCGTGCACATCGTTGATTCGAAGGCGAAGAAGAATGGAGATGCCAGCGCCTCCGCCAACTTCACAGTCAAAGAGCCGCCCAAGAATCCGCCAACAATTTCTTGCTCGAGTAATCCTGCGAGCGTGCAGGCGGGCGCAACCGTTACGGTTACGTGCACGTGCACAAGTCCTGACAATGTTCCTGTCACCGTCAGCAATTTCACCGCGACCGGCGGCAACATCACGGGCAGCGGAAGTACTGCGACGCTGAACACGACTGGCGCTTCGCCGGGTACAGTCACGGTGAACGCAACTTGCAGCGACCAGCGCGGTCTGAGCACCCCTGCGACGACCGCAGTAGCCATAGAGACTCCACCACCGCCACAAGTCTCGCCGGAAGTCCGGCAACTCGAAGCCCGGCTCGCCCTGCACAGCGTTTACTTTCCGACTGCGCAACCGACGCCTGCAAAGCCTACGGGTGGCTTGGTTGCTAGTCAGCAGCAAACGCTGAGTGGACTTGCCGCCGACTTCAAGAAATATCTCGAGAGCAAGCCAGACGCTCACCTGATTCTTGAAGGTCATGCCGACCCGCGCGGTTCAGCCGAATACAATCAGGCGCTTTCGGAACGGCGGGTGGAGCGCACGAAGAATTTCCTGACCGAACACGGCGTTCCTGCCACCAACATAGAAACCAAGGCATTCGGTGCGCAACATAACTTGACGCCGGAGCAGGTGAAGGACTCGGTCGAACAGAATCCCGAGCTCACTCCCGGAGAGCGGCAGAGGATTGTCAAGAACATGCGGACCATCCTCCTGGCAAGCAATCGCCGGGTGGACGTTACACTCAGCACCACCGGTCAAGTTTCTGTCCGCCAATTCCCATTCAACGCGGCGGATTCATTGACTCTGATCGGGGGAAGGGAGAAGCCGGGTACCGCAAGGCCAACGAAGAAGCGGGCGCCCAAAAAGTAGGTGGCTAGAGAAAATCGATTGCCGGCCGGGAGCAATCCCGGCCGGGTTTTTGTTTAGTCAGACCCGCTGCATAAGGGGAGGCAAATGTGAGTGACGTCCTTGTGGTCGGCCCCATTTTTCGCGCCTTATGCGAAAAACCCTGTCCTGAGCGCAGTCGAACGGGTGGGGCTTTCTCGCTAAGCCGCCTTGCCTGCCGATCTTGCCACAACGACCGGCTCGCCGCGGAATCTCTTCGCTGCGAAAATCGTTAGCACAACGAAAAGTGCTAGAACGACGAGCTGCGCAACCAAGAATGGTGGCTCTTTTTGCGTTGGGGCCAACGCTTTCAGGGCCGGCACCTTTTCAAACGACTGCACCACTAGGACAAATACGTTCAAATACAGCGCCAGAGCGGTGGAGATAACGTATGTGCGGCGCCAGGCTCCCGTGAGGTGCAGAGCATAGCGTGCGACGATAGCGATCGCCAGCGCCACCAGCGATATGATCCCGACTTTATGTGAAGGCAACAGGTGATCAAAGGGGAAGCCGAACCCGGTGACGCTTGTCAGAATCGTGGTCGTGAGAAACAGAGCAGTCCAGCGGTCGAGCCGTTTCCCGGTGAGCATTCCGTACATCACGACGATTCCCGAGGCGATTCCGATTAAGCTGATCAATACGTGGATGACAGTGTATGTGGCGGTGGTCATGCCGAAGATCGTTGTGGTGTCAGTCATTGCGGGCGTCCTTTCGTGGGGACGATTGAGAAGCGGTCTGATGGTACGCCGCAGTGATGGAAATTACCAGACGTGCGCCTTACGAGTGCACCCGCGGACAACGAAATTAATACGCGGGCGGCAGTGCGCGGCATTTTGGACCACGCTTTCACTCATTTCTTCAGAGCATCCAGTCCGGCTTGGGCAACTGCTTCGTCGATCTCCGACTTCGCTCCGCTGGCAGATATGCCTCCGAGGGTCTGCCCGTCAACCACGATCGGCAATCCGCCCTGATTGGGGAAATAATCGGGAAAGGACAGAACGTCAACATTGCCTTTCTTAAGAGCGTCCGCGCCATCTTTCGAGGGGCCCCGGTAGAAGGCCGCGTGCCGCGCCTTTTTCTGCGCGAACTGGATGGTGTTCAGCGACGCGCTATCGGCCTTCTCCAGGAAAAGTAGATTGCCGCTCTCGTCCACAATGCAGATGGTCACTTCCACGTGCTGCCGTTGCGCCTCGGCCTCAGCCGCGGCGACCATGGTTTTGATGGTGGCCAGATTCAGGTATTTCTTGCTGGGAAGGTCAGCCGCAGAAGAAGCGACCAGCAAGCTCAAAAAGGCGACGGTTAGTTTGAACACGCCTGATTTGAAAATGGCCCATTTGCACATTGCTGCTTTGAACATGGGAAGCGATGCTAGCATCTGGAGCTTCGATTTTCCAGAGAGTTTGTGTGCCGCGCAATGGCACGGAGCCACATTCGCCGCATCAACGCGCTAGGATGGGATCCAGGGGCGCAGGCGCGGCCACCAGCGCCTTACGTTGCGACAATAGTCTTCGTAGTCCGCGGCGAACTTTTTGCGCAGCGTCGGCTCTTCATAGAAGACGACAAACAGATGCATGCCGAGAGCGACGGCTGCCACTGCCGCGATCACTCTCGGGTTGGCGTGTCCGAAGACGATCCACAGCCCAATCCAGCCGACTGCAAAGCCTACATACATCGGATTGCGCACGTAACGGTAGAATCCCACCACGACTAATCGCTGAGGCGGAGCGAAAGGGGCAGGAGTGCCGCGTCCCGTCCACCCAAAGTCGAAAATGCAGCGCAGGGCGACCGCGAATCCCAGCACCGATGGAATCGCCGCCAGCCATCGCCAACGCGCGGCCCCCGCCGTTTCCACGCGAAAGCCGAGCCATCCGGGCAGCAACCAGAACCATAGGGCAAAAAAGGCGGCGCCCACTACTAACGCCGCCGCCAGGCTGATCAATTGTTCTGCGCGCCCGACTGCAGGAACGTTTCCGGATTGTGCATGAGTCATCGTAGTAGTCTCTCTGTCGCACACATTATGCTCTTGGAGGACGCGAGCCGCACATTTTTCGGCGTTGCTTTCAGATTAGTTGCGGTGGAAGAGCAGCGATTTATGGCGGCGTAAGGCCATCTTGAGCGGAGCGAGCTTCGGCCGCCGCTGTTATCCTTGTTCTCGTTTTCATCATGAACGCAAAAGGCTTGACCCCGATATTGAACGTATCCGCCATCGCCGCTAGCTTCGCGTGGTTCCGGAAGTGGGGCTGGACGAAGTGTTGGGATTGGGGAACGCCCCCAACGTTTGGGGCGGTTGGCTCCGGCGAATGCGAGATATTTCTTTGCCAGGGCGCGCAAGGTGGCCGCGGCCGTGGCGCGAACACCACCACATTCCAACAAAACGGAGACGAAGAGGCGGACAAGGGTGTCTGGATGTCGGTCTGGGTGGACGATGTTGACAAGGTCCACAAACACGGCGTGGCCGCTGGGTTGGAGGTCACCTTTCCACCGACCAACATGCCCTGGAAACGTCCGCGAGATGCATCTGCGCCACTCCGATGGTCACGTCTTTCGGGTCAGCCGGGGGATTGGGCGCGAGGAGTGAGAATCGAGGCGAGTAGGTTGCTGACCACTTCTTATTTGCGAAGTATTTTCATCAGTTCGAGAGTGGGCCAACTGCTGGCAGTCCCATCTTCTTCACGATGGCCCGATAGCGCTCGTCCGAATGCAGGAAGTCGAAAACCGGCTCAACCTGCAAAAATATAAGCCGGGCGGAATGCTCGCGATAAGCATTCTCCAGGAACTCCAGCGTCTCGTCCTTCCGTCTCAAACGGGCACTGAGGTACGCCAGTTGCCAGGGTGACACATATCCCTTCCGAGCCTGTGCCTTGGACTTGTTGAGATCCCACTCGGCTACTGCCTTACCGCCGCCGGATGCAAACGCTTGACGGATCGCTGCCACCGACTCTTTATCGTTTTGTACCAGATATCCCTTTTCTACTTCTTGGGCGTACTCCTTCCACATGCCTTTCTGCCAATAGGCATCCGCCTGAATGAAGTGAAAATCATTTTGCGGTTGTGCTTCTGCTCGCATGCGAAGTTCGCTTATCGCAGCATCGAACTGGCGTGCCCGGATCAGGGCAAGGCCCAGGGCCCAGGGCCGCGCAAAGGGATCAACTTCCATACCTCGTTTTTGTTCCTGCACGGCTTCTTCGGACCGGTTCAATATAGCCAGGATGTAGCTATGCAGATGGCGGGCTTCGGCAAAGGTTGGATTCAGCGCGATGGCGCGCTGCGACTCCTCATTTGCACTCTTCACGTCCCAATCGCCGAAAAGATGAAGCGCCGACAACGAGTTGTGGGCCTCAGCAAGTGAATCGTCGAGATTTACTGCTTTTTCCGCCGCGTCTTTCGCCTTGGGAACAACTTCGCGCGCAGGTACCATAAGTGCCGCCGCGCGAACCGTGTAGGAATCGGCAAGCCCGCTCCACGCTGCTGCGTAATCTGGTTGAACCTGAATTGCTTTCTCAAAATACTCCTGGCTTCGGTCGTAATTATCGCCGAACCAGAAATACCGTCCTCGCAGGTAAGCATCGTGCGCTTCCGGATTGATGTAGCGCTGTGGGCTGGCTGGCGAGACGGCAATCTTTACCTCTTTAGCAATTGTTTGTGACAGTTCCGAAGGCAATGAGAAAACTTCATTGGGGTCACGATCGTAACTCTCAGCCCAAACATGAGTGTCGGTGGGGCCGTAAATCAGTTGCACGGTCATGTGTACCCGATTTCCGGACCGCTCGACTGAGCCTTCTAGAATCCCATCCACTCCAAGCTCCCGTGCAATGTCGCGCAGAGGCCGGCGCACTCCCTTGTACTGCATAGCTGAGGTCCGTGAAACCACCCGCAAAGAATGATTCTTCGCCAACGCCGTGATCAGTTCGTCAGTCATGCCGTCGGCGAAATATTCTTGCGACGCATCGCCGGAAAGATTGGCCAAAGGGAGTACAGCGATGGACCTAATTTGCGCCCGTGGACTACCAGGAAAGATGCGGTCGCGAATTCCACCGGCATTCAATCCCAAAACGGCTCCCGCAAGAAGGCCTATGGCAACTACGGCAATCGCCGGCGCCCACCAATTACGGGGCTTACCTGGAGATGCTTCTGCTGGGTCAGTTTTTGTTGCTTCCGCGGAGACAACAATTGTTCTAGCGTTGGCGTTGTTAGGCTCAGCCAAAAAGCGATAGCCTTTGCCCTGAACCGTCTGGACAAATCGCGGCCGTTCGGCGTCATCATGCAAGGCCGATCGGATCTTGCGAATTGCCGTGTTGATGCCGTGTTCGGTATCAACAAAAACATCTTTGCCCCAAAGCCGCTCGATGATTTCCTGCCGCGTAACTACTCTGCCATCCTGTTCCGCCAGAAGGATGAGCAGATCCATCGGAATCCGCTCGAGCTTCAGGGTTCGTCCATTGCGCTTCAGTTCAAAGCGGGCGCAGTCCAGCTCGAATTCGCCAAATTTGTAGGATGGCCCAGACATGGCAGTCCCTAATGGCAGTTGCGAAACTATAATATGCACCCGCCGTCAATACACAGGTCGCAAGCCCATCTCCTTCACGATGGCCTGGTAGCGCGGTTCGGAGTGCAGGAAATCAAGATATGGAAGGTACTGAATATGCGCCAGCCAGGGTTCGCGTTCTCGATAGGCCTGCTCCAAATAGTAGAGCGTCTCACCTTTGCGTTTCAGGGGAGCGTACGCAACAGCAAAGAGCATTGGGGCAGCATGTTTCGCGCGAGCGTTTTTCTCAACGTCGCTCAACTGCCACTCCAGTACCGCCTGGAAGCCTCCCCGAGCGTAGGCTTGGTGGACCGCAATCGCAGATTCCTTCTCGCCACCCAACTGAAAACTAATTTCCATTTCCTGGGCCGCCTCCCTCTCCATGCCCTTGTACCAATAAGCGTCGGAAAGGTATCCATGCGTGCACGAATTGTCCGGCTGGGCCTCGGCCCGCAAGCGCGCTTCGTTGAGCGCAGCATCAAACCGCCGGGCATGAATCAGTGCCCTGGTAAGCTCGCACGGTCGGGCAAAGGGATCCAATTCCATCGCCTTTTTCTCTTCCTGTAGAGCTTCATCAGTACGATTCAGGGCCTGCAGAACATAAGCACGCACGTGGTGACCTTCGGCAAAACCTGGGTTGAGTTCCACCGCGCGTGCGGACTCCCGCTCGGCATGTTCCCAGTCCCAGCGATAGAAGAAGTAGTACGCCGCCATCGAGTTATGAGCTTCAGCCAGAGAATCATCCAGCGCCAGCGCTTTCCGGGCAGCTTCTCCGCCGGGCCCCGCGGCTTCGTCCCGAAGAGCTCGTCCTCCAAACATTCCAGTCGCCAGGAAAGCATCAGACAGACCGCTCCATGCGGCGGCATAGTCTGGTTGGAGCGTAATGGCTTTTCGAAAGCTCTCCCGGCTCTTCTCATAGTTACCCGGACTATCCGCGAACCAGTAATACCTCCCCATCAGGTATGCGTCGTGGGCCTCCGGGCTGATTCGCCGTTGCGGACTAGCCGGAGCTGAAACCGTGAGTCCGACTTGTCTCGCGATGGTATGTGCGAGCTCGGTCTGCAGAGAACCGACGTCTTGCAAGTCGCGATCGTAACTTTCCGCCCAAATGTGGGTATCGCTCGGCGCATAGATCAGCTGCGTATTTACATGCACGCGGCCGCCTGAGCGTCCGACCGAGCCTTCCAGAATGCCGTCCACTCCAAGTTCTCGCGCAATATCCCGCAATGGCCGCTGAGCCTTCTTATACTGCATCACCGATGTACGAGAAATGACCCGCAGTTCGGCATTCTTTGCGAGCATGGTGATGATTTCGTCGGTCATCCCGTCGGCGTAATAGTCTTGTGCCGGATCGCCGGAGAGATTTTCAAGCGGCAGCACCGCGATGGATTCAATGCGAGGCGTCGCTGGCTGAGTGAACCAATGATTGCGAACGCCACCCACATTAATCTCGATAAGAATGGCGGCGATTCCGATCGCGGCAAGCAAGATGAGACTCGAAAGCCAGAGCCTGCTAATCGACCAAGAAAGCGGCTTCGACTCACGCCCCTCGGTTTTAGCGTTCGCGGCAGGTTCAGCAACTGTCGCCGGTTCAGCCCCATTGCCGTTCGTGCTCGTATCAGCGATGAAACGGTATCCCTTGCCGCTGACGGTTTGCACGAAGCGCGGCTGTTCCGGATCGTCACGAAGAACGGTTCGGACCTTGCGGATGGCGGTATTGATTCCGTGTTCGGTATCGAGGAAGACGTCAGAGCCCCAGAGGCGCCCGACGATCTCCTGCCGGGTAACCAGATCGCCGTCCTTCTCGACCAGCAGGATGAGTAACTCCATAGGGAGTTTTTCCAGCTTGATGGGTCGGCCCGCGCGAAGAAGTTCGTAGCGATCGCAATCCAAAGAGAACTCGCCAAAGTTGATCGGCGCGGCAGGCACGAAGGGGCACTCCTGTGGGACGAAAGTATATCATTGGATTTCAATCAACTCGCGTAAATTGTGTGACTGCAATTACTTGCAGCTTCACCACTTCTTCACCATCAATTCACCAACCCTGCATGGCGCAGATTCCGTTCCTGCCGTAAACCTTCCCTCGCCGGCCAACTGGCCCCAGGGAGATTCCGTTATGTATCGCAACTTCAAAATCAAGATTATGGTCCTAGCTTTCGTTTCCGTGTGCTTGCTCGCCGCTACAGCCAACGCTGCATGCGGAGACTCGAATAAACTCGGCGCAACTCTTCACCAGCAGTCATGGAAAGGCTCGGAGGGATTCCAGCTCGGCTCACTGCTCAGGATTTCCGACAGCAACGATGTGATAGTCGGCATGTGGCATGTGACGTTCACCGCCCACGGCAATGAGCTTGGCCCACCGGATGATACGCCGATAGACAACGCCTTAGTCACCTGGCATAGCGACGGCACCGAGCTCATGAATTCCGCACGGCCTCCGCAGGATGGGAACTTCTGCATGGGTGTTTGGAAAAAGACGGGAAAGTCCACATACAAGCTGAATCACTTTGCCTGGTTGGGTAATGACACCGCCAACGCGCCATCTGGCGTCGGTAACCCGACCGGTCCGACTCGCTTCTTTGAAGAGGTCACCTTGAGTCCGGACGGGAAACACTACACGGGAAAGTTCACGCTGGATGCTTATGATACCTCGGGAAACGTGGTCGCCCACATTGTTGGTTTGATCGCAGCGACACGCATCACCCTTGATACGACGGTAAGCGATTTGCTATGAAGGGTCAACGGAGCTGCCCCACCCCTTGCAGTTTCAGAGGGTGGGGAGCTCGGACTGTGACAAATTATTGTGCTTGCGCCTAGCGGGTCGAACTCACGGTTGGGCCCGCCCATAGGAGACCTCACCGGAACGCAAATTGAACGTAGACACTCCCGCGAGCGCGATGTTTTGAGGGACGTGGAATTTGCCCCAACAAATCAGGCGGCGTAGCGGTCTACTGTGTTCTCGGTGTTACCTGTGTCGGCGTATTGATCCTGCTGATCGACGCATGCCTGAAGCAAGCGGCGCCAACCAAGCCTGCGTTGCAGCCATTGCGCAACCACCGTGTTGCCGTAAACATGGCTGCTGAGCTGCTGGACAGTGAGCCGATGCCACACGACTCCGTGTCGGATCTCTTCAACGGGCTGTTTCAGCTTGCGGACTTCAATGTCTCCGTCGTGAATACGATATTCTTCAACCGCGGAGCCATCCACAGCTTCGAGGCGAAGGCTCATAGGTATGAGCGACATCGTCCGGTACCCCGTTTCCCGGCCAGATATATAGGAATGGCATTTTTGTGGCGCTGGATGCAATCAGGAAGACTGCCGAGATTCAGGGTTCAAAAACTGTAGCTGGCTTCAGGGTGAAGCTCTCCGCCATTTAAGCTAAATAGTCCTTTGCCCACTTCGACATGGGGTGTCCCATTTCTCGCGGCTTTTGCGAGAAGTGGGGCTTTTTCCAATCCGGAGAAGGGGATCCTCCCGATGTTCATTCGTCACAGACGTCACTTGATCCACGTTCTACGATTTCCGAATGCCTTGGGGTCTAAATCGATTTTACGGTGCCGGTGACCTGCACTTCATTATCGGAAGCTGCTACCGCCGGCAGCCGCTTCTTGGTTCCGACCGACGCCGCCGACCTGGTGTTCGTCTTACTCAACTCGCCGATAGAAAACGCGCAACGTACGTCCGGCGGCACTGACACCAGCGACACTGTATTGGATCGATGCCCCCTCCTACCCGCTTGAAGGTATTCGGATCAGGATAGGAGCTCTGGGGTGCCCCATTTCTCGCGTCCTTTGCGAGAAGTGGGGCTCTTCACTCACAACCGTAAAAGCCCCGCGTCTCGAAAACCACGAGACATGGGGCACCCCTGTGATCCTTAGAACTTCTACACGGTTCAATTCAAAAAATAAGTCCGATACAACGTATCCCTCTGCACCGGCTTGAACCCGGCATCGCGGATAATGCGGCGCAGCTCCTCTTCCGTGGTGCAGTTGGTCACGCCGGCGGCGCGGACTACGTTTTCTTCGAGCATCACGGAGCCGACGTCATTGCCGCCGAAGCGCAGGCCGAGCTGGCAGACTTTCAGTCCTTGTGTGACCCAGCTTGACTGGACGTTTTGGAAGTTCGAGAGGAACAGGCGCGAGATGGCCAGGTTTTTCAGGTATTCGACGGCGGTGGCTTCGTCCCACTTGCGGCCGCCGAGCGCGGTGTTTTGCGGCTGGAATGTCCAGGGGATGAACGCGGTGAAGCCGCCGGTTTCTTCCTGCAAATTGTAGATGGCTTGCAGGTGGTTGACGCGGTGCGCGTATTTTTCGCCGACGCCGAACATCATCGTCGCTGTGGTGCGCATGCCGAGCTGGTGCGCGGTGCGGTGCACGTTGAGCCAGTCGTCGGTCAGGCACTTCAGGCGGGCGATGCGGTGGCGAACTTCGTCGTCGAGAATTTCGGCGCCGCCGCCGGGGATGGAATCGAGGCCGGCATCGCGCAGCGTAGAAATAGTGTCGCGAATGGTGAGGCTGCTGTATTCGGCGATGGCAATGATCTCCGACGCGGAGTAGCAATGCAGATGGATTTTCGGGAACCGCTCTTTGATTCCACGCAGCATGCGCTTGTGCCAGTCAATTTTCAGATCAGGATGCAAGCCGCCCTGCATGAGCACGCCGGTGCCGCCGAGTTCGACGGTCTCGCGAATCTTTTCGTAAATCGTGTCGAACTCGAGGATGTATCCCTCTTTCGCCTTCGGCCCCTTCAGCGGACGGTAAAACGCGCAGAAGGTGCAGTACTCGGTGCAGAAGTTGGTGTAGTTGATGTTGCGATCAATGATGTAAGTGGCGACGCCTTCGGGATGCAGCTTGCGCCGCACCGCGTCGGCTTCCATGCCGATTCCGATTAGATCATCGGAGCGGTAGAGATCAAGGGCTTGCTGTTGAGTGAGCGACATGCGAACAGATAATTCTACTTCATCATCTATCATTTCTCATGATGTCATTCCGAACATGAGAAATGATTGATGATGAAAGATAGTGGTGAAAAGAGACGCCGTCCGGCTGTGTGAAATCGCTTCCCGCGCTACATGCCGGCGGCTTTGCTCTTCTTCGCCGGCCGTTTTGCCAATTCTTCGATCGTTGGAAACGACTTGGCAACGGTGAAAGTCTTTTCCTGCGGAGTCGTGCCGGTGCGCAAAGCGTGTGCAAGCATTTCGATGGCTTTGCCGGTGTTGGTCGGCACAATAATGGTGGCGGCCAGTTGTCCGCGGCGGACTGATTCCTGTCCGGTCTCCCGCATGCCGTCAATGCCGAGGAATGGCAGAGCCAACCAGCGGTCGCGCATGGCGATGTCCTGTACATCTTGAAATGCTTTTCTGCTTCCGAGCGCCATGGAATCGTCATGCGCTGCGATCAAATCAATCGATGCTTGCTGCGAGGTAGAAAGCTTCAACCACGAAGTGACTGCCTTGTGTGCGCTGGACTCAGTCCAGTTACCCTTCATGAGCTTTACCTGGACGTTGACGGGCTTGGTCTCGTACATGCCCGTGGTGCGCTGCTTGGCAGCGTGGTTCTCGGCTGGACCTTGAACCAGCAACACCGATCCGCCATGCGGTAGCAACGCCGCAATCTGCTTACCCTGGATGCGCCCAATTTCCTCGTGGTCAGAAGTCAAAGAGAAGACAGGGACTTTGCAACCGCGCCGGAGCTCGGAGAGATATTCGACTTCGCGGTTCAATATTACCCATGCGATTCCCGCGTTCGCGGCAGCACGTGCCACTTGCGGCATGGCGGTTGCGCCAACTGGCTCGAAGATGATGCCGTCGGGATGTGGTTGGGTGCTGGACTGGATGACCTTGAGCAGTTGCTGGCTTTGCAGGATGGCGTCATTATCGGCATACAGAATCTCGATTTCAATGCCGAGACGGTGCGCGGCTTCCTTTGTCGAAGCCGCTTGTTCCATTTGATAGTCATTGTCGTGGGTGGTCAGCGAAACCACAAACTTCAGGTTCTTCATGAAATCCCCTGTTGCACGTAGGCTTCTGACATCCTACTCAATCGACTTGGCATGCGACAGGTGACGAAAGTACCCTCGCTTTCCTCTGGGGGCAGGTGTTTTGGTTGGAACCGGGCAGGACGTCGTGTCCTCGGTGTCACGCCGCGCGGCTGTGTGAAACTGCTTCTGGATGCTGCGCGCGACGCCGGCTGTGCAAGTACCGCAGGTAGCTCAGGATTCCACCCAGCACCGCCAGCCCGATCAGAATCAAGAGCGCAGGTTTGTAATATTGGGAGAAGAACTCGAGAATCTGTTTGCGATACAGAGATCCGAGGCCGGCAAGCAGGCTGTATCGGATGCCGCGTCCCAGGGACAGCGCTGCAAGGAATTTCTTGCGCGAATACTGCAACGCGCCTGCGGCCAGTAGCACCGGTACCAGAGGAAATGGAGGTGGCAGCATCGCGCTGAAGAACACAGTCCTGAATCCCCAGTGGCCAAAGCGCTGAAAAACTTTGCCCGCCTTCTCTTCGTTCAGTCTTCGGGCAAGAGCTTCCTTGCCACCCTTGCGCCCCAGGGAGTAGGTGATGTACCCGCCAAGGACCGCCCCTGCAGTTGCCATAAACGCGTAGTACGGCCACAAATTGCGATGATGTGCCGCCAGCCAGAGAGTGAACACGTCCATGCTGCCAGTCAGCGGAATCAAAGAATTATCGGCGATGCCGAGCAGCACGAGCCCCGGCCCGCCCAGGCGAACCACCCACGGCCATACCAGCAGAACCAGAATTAAGCCCAATAGCAGCATTGGATTCTCTTTAGAGGCAGTTTCGCTCGTCTGAGTGGTACGTGCAGGTTTGGTCTCAGAACCTAAATCAGGGCGGGCTTTACGTCGGCAAAATGCAAATCTGGCGACTGTGGAAGCGCGCCGCATTCATAGGCGTAGCGGTAAAACAATCGCAGACCGTCGAGGCAATCGTCATCCAAATAATAGTGGATATTCGAAGTGAGATATTTGCGAACATCCGCTTCGGTCATGCCCACTCTTGTAGCCCATGTTTGGGAGATGTGAGTGATGGTGGCCGGTTCCAGTCCGTGGTCGCGAGATTCCTGAAAAATCGCGGCCAAGTCGAGGCTTGAATGTTTTGCTGCGTCTTGTCTCACAGCCCAGAAAGCGAATACGAACGGCTTGCCGGTGAACCGAATCCATTCTTCAGCGAGATCCCAGGTTGTGTACTGTGAGCGATCCACTTTGAGGGCTGGATCGCCGATCAACAGCCCAGCATCGTGCCGCGCCAACATCAGTTCCAGATCTGGAGGCAGGGAACTAAAATGCCTTCCGCCGCCCCAGCATTTTTCGAATAAGACTCTGGCGAGTGCTGCGGACGTTAGGGAAGAGCTGTCGAGAGCCACGCTCCTGATTTCTTCCATCGGCTTGCGACTCACTAACAGAATGGAGCGGACTTCCCGCTTCGAAGCAATGGCAACTCCGGGCAGGATCACAAGACCGGGAATGGTGGCGTAAGCGGCGGAAGGGATGATCCCAATATCTGCTGTCCGTTGCGCCAACTGGGCAGCGCACTGTGAAGGCAGGGTGTATGCAATGTCAAAATTATCGCCCGCAGTCCCATGCTCGAAGTCCCACATCAGTGGGGCGGTGTTGAGATAGGAGATCGCGGAAATGCGCAAACGAGTCAGCTTCCAGCTCCTAGCTTCTAGCAATCATTGGCCCGTTCTAGCTAGGAGCTAGAGGCTAATAGCTAGAAGCTGCTGCAAAAATTTTAGCAGACCTGTGACATGTAACCTTGACACCCCTTTTTGCGGCTGCTTAGAGTCGGCATTGGTAGCCAAGGGGAGGCAGTCTTGCCCAATGCCGCAGTTTCTGATTCAAAACCATATAGCTTTAAGGCCAATTCCAGCCAGATTTCGTGGCTTGCTCTGACCCTCACGCCCGGACTCGGCCCGACCCGCGCCAAGAGGCTGGTTGATTTTTTTGGCAACGTTGAATCAGTTTTCAATGCTTCGCTCACCGAACTTGAAGCTGCCGGGCTGCCGGTGCAATCCGCGCAATCGCTCGGCACCGGGCGCTCGGTTGAACTGGCGCACGATGAGGCCGCGAAAGCGGCGGCAGCAGGCGTACATCTGGTAGCGCTCGACGATGCGGAGTACCCATCGCGACTTCGGCAGATCTACGACCCGCCACTTGTGCTTTACGTTCGTGGAAACGTTGCCGCACTTTCGCAGCCTGGCATTGCGGTAGTAGGAACTCGGGCATCCCACTCCTTACGGCATTGGAATGGCCGAGCGGCTGGCGTGCGATCTTGTAGCACGTGGGCTGATTATTTTCAGCGGCCTAGCTCGTGGCGTGGATACGGCGGCGCATCGCGGCGCGATCAATGGCAAAGGAAAGACCGTCGCAGTATTCGGTACCGGCGTGGACGTGATGTATCCAAAGGAAAACTCCCGCTTAGCGGAGCAAATTCTTGCTTTAGGTGGAGCGTTGATTTCCGAGTTTCCCCTGGAAACATTCGCTGCCCCGCAAAATTTCCCCATTCGCAACCGCATTATCAGCGGGATTTCTTTCGGAGTGCTCGTGCTCGAAGCCGCCGAGTATAGCGGCACGCGCATCACGGCCCGCTGCGCGCTTGAGCAGAATCGGGAGGTGTTTGCCGTCCCCGGAAACGTGACCAACAAGAATTCCCGGGGGCCAAATACGCTTATCAAACAGGGCGCAAAGCTGGTCGCCACCTGGGAGGACGTTTGGGAGGATCTCCCTGCGGATGTGCGACTTGCGTTGACCCCCGAGCCGGGCGCTGAATCGCAAGCGGGCCAGACTGCATCATTATTTGAGGAACCTTCGCTGTCTCCGCACGAAAAGAAGATCTATTCGGTGCTCAAGGCTGATGAAGCCATGCACCTGGACGAGATCATAGAGAAGTTAGAACCGGAGCTGTCATCTTCCGAAATCTTCGTGGCCATGTTTGAGTTGGAGCTGGCTGGGAAGGTGAAACAGCTTCCGGGAAAGAATTTTGTGAGGAGCTTTTAGCTGTCAGCTTTCAGCAGAATCCAAGGGTGGCACGATGCAAAGTTTTCGAAACCTTAAGGTGTGGGAAAAGGCTCACGCGGTTACGCTCGATATCTACCACGCAAGCCGTTCCTTCCCGAAAGATGAACTTTACGGTTTAACAAGCCGGATGCGAAGAGCGTCCGCTTCCATCGGGACAAACATCGCGGAAGGTTCGTGCCGGAAGGGCGACTTGGAATTTCGGGCGTTTCTTGCAGATCGCAATCGGCTCCGCCAGTGAACTTGAATACCACTTGCTTCTTGCCAGCGATCTCCAAATGCTGCAGCTCGTGGTTTACGAACGACTTTCTGGTGAAGTTATCGAGGTGAAGCGTATGCTGGCGTCATTAATCCGCTCTCTAACGGACTGCAAGCTGAGAGCTGATAGCTGACAGCTTCATCCCGTTCGTGCTAGCTTCACAAACAGATTCCAAACCATTGAGGACCCATTGGCAAAAGGTTTAGTCATCGTCGAGTCGCCTGCCAAGGCGAAAACTATTCAGAAATATTTGGGCAAAGGCTACACCGTCGAAGCCTCGCTGGGGCACGTCAAAGATCTGCCTAAGAGCACTCTTGGCGTCGATGTTGAGAATGATTTCGAGACCGAATACATCATCATTCCCGGCAAAGAGAAAGTCGTTGCCCGGCTCAAGAAGCTTGCGATCGGCATGGACACCATCTATCTGGCACCTGATCCGGACCGTGAGGGGGAAGCTATTGCGGCCCATTTGGCCGAAGAGTTGGGGGATGGGGCCAAGAAGAAAAAGAAGAAGAAAGATACAAACGGGGTTGAGCGCATACGCAGGGTGACATTCAACGAAATCACTCAGCGGGCTGTTCGAGAAGCGTTTGAGCACCCACGTGATATTGACCAGCACTTGGTTGACGCGCAGCAGGCCCGGCGTGTTCTGGATCGCTTGGTGGGATATCAAGTCTCGCCGCTGCTTTGGGACAAAGTTCGTCGCGGGCTCTCCGCGGGGCGCGTCCAAACGGTTGCCCTGAGACTCATTGTCGAGCGCGAACGCGAAATCAAAGCGTTCGACAAGAAAGAGTACTGGACGATTGACGCCCATCTCGCCGGTCCTAAACCGCCGGCGTTCGATGCGCGCTTTCTCGGCAAGGGCGAAGAAAAGATCGAAGTCCCGACCGGCGAGGAAGCGGAAAAAATTCGCATGGCGCTTGAAAATGCGGATTGGGTCGTCCGCAACGCCGAGAAAAAAGAACGCCGCCGCAATGCGACTCCTCCGTTTACCACCAGCAAGCTGCAGCAGGATTCCTCTCGAAAGCTGCGCTTCAGCGTTAAACGGACGATGATGATCGCGCAGCGTTTGTATGAGGGCGTGGAACTGGGTGAAGAAGGATTAGTTGGCTTGATCACGTATATGCGTACCGATTCCACCCGGGTTTCAAACGACGCTCTCGCGGAGGTGCGCGAGTACATCACTTCGCAATACGGGCCTGAGTATCTGCCGCAGTCGCCGAATACATATAAGGAGAAGAAGGAAGCACAGGCGGCGCACGAGGCCATTCGTCCGACATCGGCAATGCGTCATCCCGACCAGATCAAGCAGTATTTAAAAGAAGACGAGTTCAAAGTTTACAAACTGATCTGGCAGCGGTTTGTGGCATCACAGATCACACCCGCGGTGTTTGATCAAACAACCGTGGACATCGATGCCAAGTCCGGATCTGACGTGTTCTGGTTCCGCGTGACCGGGTCGATCTTGAAATTTGATGGTTTTCTCAAAGTGTATGAAGAATCCAAAGAAGGCAAGGACGAAGAAGACGAAGCGCTGAAACACAAGCTCCCGCCGCTCGAAGCCGGACAGAAACTCACACTAAGAGCACTGAAGCCGGAGCAGCACTTCACCGAACCGCCGCCGCGCTACAACGAAGCTTCGCTGGTCAAAGAGCTCGAAGAAAGCGGAATCGGGCGTCCGTCAACCTATTCGGCCATCCTTAGCACAATTCAGGAGCGACAGTACGTGCAGAAGACGGGTGGCAAGTTCTTCCCAACCGAGATAGGTCTGGTTGTAACGGATCTGCTAGTTGAGAATTTCAGCGACATTTTCGATATCAAGTACACGGCCCGGCTGGAAGAAGAGCTCGACGAAATTGAAGAAGGGAAGGAAGGTTGGACACAAGCGCTCGGTGATTTTTACAAGAAATTCGAGAAAGACCTCCGCTATGCGGAGAAGCACATGGAAAACATCAAGCGGATGGAGAAGCCGACAGACGAGAAATGCGAGCGCTGCGGCTCTCCGCTGGTAATCAAATGGGGCAAGCACGGATCGTTCTACGCATGCAGTTCGTACGACAAAGAGAATCCTGAGAGCTGCACCTTTACGAAAGAAAATCCGATTAACCTGCCCGACCTCGATTCCGCCGACATTCAAGAGACCACTCAAGAAGAATATTGTGAAAACTGCGGGCGCGTGATGGTGCTCAAGCGCGGGCGCTTCGGCCAGTTCATGGCATGCACCGGATATCCGGATTGCAAAACGACTCGCCGTCTGGATCAAGGCAAACGGGTTCCAGACATTCCGCTGGAAGAGCTCTGCCCCAAGTGCGGACGCAATCTGATGATCCGCCACGGGCGTTACGGCGAGTTCACTTCGTGCAGCGGATATCCCGAATGCAAGTTCGTCAAGCAAAACTTCATTGGAGTGAAGTGCCCGCTGTGCCAAGATGGTGATCTGGTCGAGAAAAAAGCGCGGAAGGGGAATACTTTTTTCGGATGCAGTAATTATCCCAAGTGCAAGTTTACTTCCGCGAACAAGCCGATTGCGGAGAAATGTCCAAGCTGCGGTAGCGAATATTTAGTCGAGAAGTTTTTGAAGTCCGGCCCGGTTGTCGCGTGCCCGAACAAGGAATGTGATTTCGAACGTCCTAGTGAAGCCGCGTCGGCCGCAGGATAAGTTTTTTGATGGAGTAAGAAATCATGCCAAAGAAACCCACTCCAGAAGATGCTCAGATCATCATGCGTCTGTATGATCTCCGTCGCGAGGCAGAAATGCGCAAGGCCCGCAGTTGGTTCGCGGGTTTCTGGCCGCAAAGTGCAGATGATGTTGTGCAGGTGATCAACGCTGTGAAACCGCAGGAAAATGCCTGGTTCCGCCAGGTCAGCGGCTACTGGGACATGGCGGCGTCATTCGTTCTGCGCGGCGCCTTGAATGAGGATCTTTTCATCGATAGCGGGGGAGAGATGTGGTTCATTCTCTCGAAGGTGTATCCATTTTTGAAAGAGGTCCGCGAAAAGGGGAAGGTGCCGTATTATCTTCAGCGCGTCGAGAAGCTAGCCACACAGACCAAAGAAGGGCGCGAACGGTTGCAGATGATGCTCAAGCGAGCGGAAGCGCGTCGGAGTGCGGTGGCGGCAAAGGCATCTTAGGCTCGATACGTGAGGGACGCAGGATTAGCAGGAGATCGAGCTGCGGTTTGAGAGCTCCGTGCCGTCCCTCCGGAACTCTATCACTTTGCTTGCGCTTACCCAGGACTTACGTCCTGGGCTAACGTATTCCGCCCCTCCCGGGCTTTTTTTCTGCGACGTCCTAGGTCCGGGTCGAAGCGTAATAGCTAAAAGCTAGGAGCTAGAGGCTGGAGCCACGAACTAAAAGCTTCTTCACGATATATATTCCCGGATGTACTCATCTTTCGTTTCCCGCAGGCTCTTCAGGTCACCATCAAAAATAATGTGGCCGTCGCGCAGGATCAGGAAGCACATTGGGACCGTGGCGCGCGCGTCTGGTGGAAGCGGCTTCATCTTATTTTCTGTGCGGTCGAAGTAGTGTGTGCCCATGGTGAATGCGTCTTGCAGCCGATGAGTCACGAGCAGCGAACTCGTTTTATACACATCGCGCTGTTTCACCACTAGTTCAATGATCGTGTTTGAGGTTACCGGATCAAGCCCCCCTGTAGGCGAATCATAGAGAAGAACTTCCGGATGCGTGATGATCGTCCGCGCAATCGCAACTCGACGTCGCATTCCACCAGAAAGCTCAGAAGGATAAAGATCTACGGTGTGCTCGAGCTCGACAAATCCGAGAGCTTCGCGGACTCGCGCTTCAATTTCTTCGTCCGAAACCTCGCCCTCGTCAAGTAGTCGAAATGCGACATTCTGCCGCACCGTCAGGGAATCGAATAACGCGCTCTCTTGAAACACAATGCCGACGCGCCGCCGCAGATCAAATAGTTCATCCTCGCGCATCGCGGTGACTTCCTGACCTAAGACCCAAATCCGCCCTGCATCGGGTTTGATCAGACCGAGAGCGAGCTTCAGAATGGTGCTCTTGCCGGATCCTGCGATGCCGAAGATGGCTTTGGTTTCACCATGGGCCAAGCGGAAGGAAATCCTATCGAGCACAGCCCTACGGTCAAATACCAACTCAACGTTGTCAAACACGACAGCATCAGCCGCCGGCTCCGGATGAGCGGCGCGCGTTTCCACTAAAGGAAGAGTTGGTGTGGACATGCTCTAATCACATTAATCATGATCCCAGAGCGACCATCAACAGCCTGGTGACAAAAACATCGACCGCAATGATGAGGATCATCGAGGTGACAACGGCTTCGGTGGTCGCGCGTCCGACGCCTTGCGTGCCGCCCCTGGTTGCTAATCCGTAGTAACAGCCAACGGTGGCAACGATGAAGCCAAAAACCACCGGTTTCGCCAGCCCCATAAAAACGTCGGAAAAACCCAGCGTCTGCCAAGTACTGCTCCAGTACGAATGCGCATCCAGTCCCAGCAGAACACTCGCTACAACATTGCCACCCACTAAGCCGAGCAAATCCCCGAGAATGGTGAGAAAGAAAAGCATGATTACGGTTGAAACGACCCGCGGGGTGACCAGCTTCTTGGTCGGATCGGTGCCTAAGGCGCGCATGGCGTCTATCTGTTCTGTAACCACCATCGAGCCCAGTTCGCTGGCCATGCCGGAGGCATTGCGTCCGGCAACGACCAATCCCGCGAGGACGGGGCCGAGCTCTCGCACAATGCCGATTGAAACTAACTGGCCGACCAGGGTCAGCGCTCCAAATCGGGTCAGCGTGGTTGCGCTATTGAGAGCTAACGCGGCCCCAGTGAAGAAGCAAGCCGCCAGCACGATGGGAAGAGAACCGAACCCGATGAGGTCCGCCTGTTGCGTCATGTCAGCGAAGTAGCGGGGGCGACTGAAGAGATTTGCTATCGCCCGCACAGACAGCAGTGCATACTCTTGGACGGACAGGAGCTTCTGCTTGACGTACTCCGTGGGCGAGATAAGTTCCATGTCCTGAAACGAAATATAGCAGAAGCGAGCTATCAGCCATCACATGTTAGCTCTGGGGGAACAGGTGAAGTACTCTACGTGCTTCCAGGCGATGTCGAGTGGCAACGCAAGTTATTGAAGAAGGTTCTAGCTGAGAGCTGATGGCTGATAGCTGAGAGCCGGTGCCTGACAGCTATTCCCTGACCTTTTTCTTAATCTCGATGTTCAGGCGCTTGATTTTCTGATTGAGCGTGGAGAGGGGAATGTGAAAGCGTTCGGCGGCTTCGGTCTGGTTCCAACTGCACTTTTCCAGCATGTCCACGATGATGTGGCGCTCGCACTCCTCCATCACATCAAAGAGTGATGCGTCGGCGCGGCTCTCGATCATGGGGATAGTTGTTCCGCGTCCAACAACGTGGTCAGGAAGAAGTTCAGGACCGATTTCCCGAGTGGAAGAAAGTACGACCGCGCGTTCGATGACGTTTTCAAGTTCCCGAACATTTCCCGGCCATGAATAATTGAGCAGCGGACGGAGAGCCTCTTGCGTTACTGCACGTGCGGGTCGCTGATTCTCCTCTGCATACTTGCGCAGGAAGTGTTCGACCAGAAGCGGTACATCTTCTTTCCTCTGCCGGAGAGGTGGAAGGTCAATGGTGATGACATTCAAGCGGTAGAACAAGTCCTCGCGAAACTTGCCTTCGCGCACCATCTGACGAAGATCAACATTAGTTGCGGCGATGATGCGAACATCCACCTGGAGCTCATGCACTCCACCCAGATGCATGAATTTTCGGTCTTGCAGCACTCGTAGGATCTTCGACTGCGTTTCCAGGCCCATGGTCCCGATTTCATCGAGGAACAGGGTGCCGCGATCGGCAATTTCAAACAGACCCTTTTTCGACGCGATGGCGCTGGTGAAAGCCCCTTTCACGTGCCCGAAAAGTGTGGATTCGAGCAGGTCCGGCGGCATTGAGCCGGTGTTCACCGGAACAAACGTCCGGTCACGGCGAGGCGAGTGCAAATGCAGCGCCTTCGCGATCAACTCTTTGCCGGTCCCACTCTCGCCTTGCAGGAGCACAGTAGAGCGGCTAGGCGCGACCTGAGCCACCAGATCAAAAATCTTGAGCATGGGCTCGCTCTTGCCCACGATGTTTTCAAAGTTGTAGCGCTGCTTCAGCGCGCGTTTGAGCTGGATGTTTTCTTCTTCAGCACGACGCCGGGCCACTGCCGCCCGCACGTCGGCGAGCAACTTTTCGTTGTCCCAGGGCTTCTGCAGGAAATTAGCAGCGCCTGCCTGCATGGCGCGCACCGCATCTTCCACCGTGCCATAGGCGGTGATCATGATGACGGAGATTTGCGGATCCAGCGTACGAATCTCCGGCAGCAGTTCGATTCCATTTCTGTCGGGCAGCGCAAGGTCGAGCAGCAACAGATCGAATGGACGTTCTCCCAGCTTCGCAAGCCCCTGTTCGCCGTTGGCCGCGGTATCTACTTCATAGCCCTCGAGCTCGAGCAGGGTCTGCAGCGACTCGCGAATTTCGGCTTCATCATCAATGATCAGGACCCATCCTTGTGAGGGCAAGGGTGTTTCGCTCATGCGGCGTGAGATGACGGCGGCTTCAGACATTCGCCGCCTTCCGAATCATAGGAAAATCGAGATAGAACGTTGTGCCTGCTTCCGGCGAACTTTCCACGCGGATTTTCCCCGCGTGTTCCTGGATGATGCCGTAGGTCACCGACAGACCGAGTCCGGTGCCGCGTTTTTGGCCTTCCTGCGGCGTGGTCTTTGTGGTGAAGAATGGGTCGTAAATGCGTTGGATGTGTTCCTGCGCGATGCCCGATCCGGTATCGGAGATGGCGACGCTGACCCCGTCCCCGTTTGCGGTCACGACTTTTACCATTCCTCCGCCCGGCATCGCGTCTTTGGCGTTCAAGAATAGGTTTAGGAAAACTTGCTGCAGGCGGCCGGCATTGCCAAGTATTGGAGGCAAGTGAGGCGCCAGTTCGTCGTGCACGCGAATCCTGGCTGTCTTGAACTGGTGTTCCAGCAGGTTCAACGTATCGAGAACAATGCGGTTGAGGTCAACCTCGGTGAACTCCGCACCGCTAGTGCGGGAGAAGTTGAGCAGATTATTGACAATCTCGGAAGCGCGGAACGTCTGGCGCGTGATCTTGTCGAGCAGCCCGCCTTTCTGTTCATCGCCCTGGAGCTGCTTTGAGAGCATCTGCGCGTATGAAGAAATTACTGCCAGCGGGGTATTCACTTCGTGCGCGACACCGGCTGCCAGCAGGCCGATGGAGGAGAGCTTGTCCGCTTGTGAAAGCTGAGACTCTAACTCAACCCGCTCGGTGATGTCGTCCATGATGATCAGCCTGCCCACTACGCTGAATTTCTTGGTGACCAGCGGCGCGATGGCCACGTTCACGATCCGAGTTTCGCCTGTGGGGGCAGCCAAACGGAACTTGTAAAGGTTGTGAATGCCCGGAGCTTTGCCTATGCGCGCGAATTCGGCAACAAAGTCGGACGGAAAAATCTCACTCAAGGAACGAGTGAGCGCCTGCCAGCGCGGCAGCGCGTACATCACTTCCATCTGCGAATTCCAGGACTCAATGCGATCGGCCAAGTCCACCGCCAAAACGCCAACGTTGATGGATTCGACGATGTTCTCATTGAAGTCCTTCAGTTTCTCGTATTGCGCGACCTTTTGCTCTAGCGACGCATACAAACGGCCGTTCTGGATCGCGATGGCAAGATATCCGGCTACAGTCTCCAGCAGTTCCACGTCCTCGCTGGATAGAAAGTCGCCGTTCACGGTCTTGCCCAAACCCAGCACAGCAACTGTGCTCTTCTGCGCTCGACATGGAATGTAGTAGTTCAGATCAAGCCTTGAGATGGTTTCCTGGGCCGACGAAGCCTCGCGTGGCAGGTAGTGAGTGTTTTCAAAGAACAGATGGCCTTCGGCGGTTTCAGGACGCTGTAAAGTTAGGAAGCTGAGATCGAGTCCCGCCGTTTGCTGGATGCCGAATGACTTCGCTAGAACGAACCCATCTCCAGGCTCGCCGGCGGAGAGAAAGATTGCCATCCGATCCACCAGAAGCGTGCGGGTAAACCGGTCCACGACTGCGTTCAGCAATTTGTCGAGATCGGTCTCGGCGTTCAACTCGCGCCCAAACTCGACCAGCGTCTGCCGGTAGTCGTAGCGTGTGCGATAGAAAAAGTGGTCAATCCGTTCCTGAATCCACCTGCGCACCGGATCGAACAGCAAGGCAGTCACTACGATTGCCAGCACCAAACCCGTGGTTCCGGCGCCAGGAATGTGCGTGTGAACCAGTTCTCCTATCAGCGCGACTACAGTGAAATAAGCGCCCGCTATGGCCACCGCCGCAAGGGCATATACCATGCCGCGCTTGAAGATCAGATCCACGTCCATCAGGCGATAGCGGAAAATCGCATATCCGAAAGTGAGCGGCAGAATCCCAAGTGAAAGCACCGAAACTTTCAATGCCGGTGCGGGCAAAACTCCCAGGTAGGGAAGTACATAGAACAGCGTAAACGGAGTGATTGCCAAAATCGTTCCGCGAGTCAGCCACTTGAGCTGCTGACGCAATATTGGGCGCCTGGCTTCGCGATAGCTGTGCAGCAGGACTGCTGCGGCAGAAACAAAGTAAAGCGCCAAATAGGCCATCCAGAGCCGGTCAAGCTGCCAGCGCAGACCCTCGCTGGCGCGAGAGAAAGCAAATGCCAGTGCATGGTATGAAAGCAAAAGGAAGCCAGGTGCGTAAATTGAGGGAATAATCCAGCGGCGTGTACGAATCGCACTATGCTCTTCGGGAAATGTAAGCACAAAATGGAGCAACAATGCTGGCTGGAGCATGTTGGCGGCGACATTGCCCCAGTAAATCGTCCAATCGAAGGAATTCAGCCTTCCGGTGAAGTGGAATGCATGAAAAACGAACGAGACCAGGCAGAAAATATAGAAGTGGGTCGAGCCCGGCGCCGTCCAACGGCGGAACAGCACATAGAGCCCAATTCCCAGATAGACCAGAGCGATCAGCCGCAACCAATCGTTGGAGGCACGCTGCCGGGGAACCAGAACCAGCGTCGCATCCAGAGAAACCGCACCCCGCACTAGCGAGTAGGTAGCGTTGCTCCAAGCGCCGTCCTGATAAATCTGCCGCGTAACCTGATCCGAGCGGGTCACTGAGTGGCCGTCAACCGCTACGATTCGGTCGCCAGTTCTGATCCCCGCTCTGGCTGCGGGACCGTTCCCGTCCACCCGATCCGCAACTACGCTCCCGCTGCGTTCAACCCACCATGCACCGTCATAGGGAGCCACAAACTGAGCGTCTTTGCGGAAATTAATCCACGCCAACGTGATCACTGCGGCTGTGAGCAACGCCAGGAATCCGGCGGTAAAGCGAATTTGATAATCCCGGTTCATTGGCAAGCTTGAAGTCCGCAGCGCGGCTACTACACTCGTCCTGTAGGAAGGATGCACGTTCGCTGCCAAGCTGCGATATCGATTGGACGAAGTAAGTGCCATGTTAGTAAGCGCTTCCAGAATTATAGGAGGATTCGGAAGCCGAGGTTATGCTTTTTGGAAGGAATATTTGATATTTGGTAAGTAGCTGGATCAGCTAAGCTTATATGATCCAAAACGGGAATTGGACGAGGAAAAATAGGGGAGCCGAAGCTCCCCTTTTACAGAAGCGACAGAGGCGATATCAGTTCAGATAGAATCCTTTGTCCATGCGAAAAGTTGTCTCGCCAGTGAAAATTGTGCTGGATAACAACGCAAGTTTGACCGAGAGTCCACCCGTCGGTTGCCGGGAAGAGTGGATCCGGGTGGATGGTTTGAAGATTCGTTGTTGGCGGGCTGGAGCCGGACCTCAACTTGTGTTGTTACATGGTCTGCTTGGGTATTCATTCAGTTGGCGGTGCGCCATTCCCATCCTCGCTGCGCAATTCGAGGTCTTTGCTCCTGATTTGCCCGGAGCAGGGTTCTCCGAATTATCGTGCCATTTGGACTGTCGTCTCTCGGCCGCTGCTGAGAGGTTACGCGGATTTCTCGATGCCTCCGGCATCGAATCGTGCGCTTTGGTTGGAAGCTCTTACGGCGGCGCAACCGCGGTGATGTTTGCTGCCACCGCACCGTCCCGAATTCGTCATCTGGCTTTGGTCTCTCCCGCAAATCCCTGGTCGAGAATTGGGCGCATCAGACTGGCTCTGCTGCGGCATCGAATGATCGCTTCGTTGTTCCCGCCAATTGCCCGAGGAATGCGTTTTTTGAATCCTTACTTCGTGCGGCGGATGTATGGAGATGCGAGCCGAATATCCAGCGAAACCCTTCGCGGTTACGCCCGGCCGCTGGCCCGGCCAGGGATTTTCGAACATGCGGTCAAGATAGCCGGCGCTTGGCGGGCGGATATGCGGGAGTTCCAGGCAGCGCTGCCAAGGATCAGAAGTATCCCGACCCTATTGATTTGGGGCAGCGAAGATCGCGTCGTTGATCTAGCCTCCGCGGCACTGCTGGAGCAGAGTCTCCCGAATTCGCAGCTTCGAGTGATGGATGGAGTCGGACATCTTCCATATGAAGAATCTCCTGGGGAATTCTGTCAAGTCTTGACCCAGTTTTTCTACGCAACCGCGCCTGACACCCTACAACGGGAAGTAACCTGACAACCCGCCGCGTTCAGTGCTAGGCTCAGACAAGTTTCCGCCTAAATGGCCTCCGCTCTTCAATCCCGGCACTTCAAAGCATTCAACTGGCTCAGCAGTACCCTGCAGGCGCAGAGCTCTGGAGCATGGCTGCGATTCCTACTGGCCGCTGCCGGGCTCACGTTGGCTTTTGGTGCGGCTATTTTCTCCACCGCAGCGCGCGACGCGGGAAACGTCTTGGCTACAGTTGTGTTGGCGTCGCTTGCATTGCTAATTTCTGTGGCGGTCGGACTAGGAACAGTGCCTTACCTGGCGCGCCGGGTTGAAGCAAAGCGAATGCGTGAGGCGCTGGATTTTGAAGTAACCAGAGCCGGAGTTCTCTACGCTATTGTTGTGCTGCTGATCGGAGTCGCCGCCCTCAACACCGGCAACAACCTGCTCTACATCATCGTGGCTGCCATGCTCTCGGCTATCGGAGTCTCCGGAGTAGCGTCGGCGGTCAGCCTGCGCGGGTTGCAGTTGGAGCTTAAGCTTCCCGATCACATTTTTGCTGGAACAGAAATTGGGGCAACCGTTTGCGTTCACAATCCGCGGGGGTGGATTCCATCGCTTTCGATCTCCGCCATACCCATTGAAAGAAGCAAGCAACGCAGGCGCTGGCGATGGGTAGCTACGACGTTTCCGGTGCCTCCCTGGCGGCCACCCGAGCGACAGTGGTTGCAACTGCCCGATCGCAAGCTGCGCAGAGTCACGGTAGGATCACCTTCCGGTGTCTTCCACGAATCCGCATACTTTCCGCTGATTCCTCCGCGGGTGCAGCTACAGGCGGAGGTAAAGCTGAATTTCCGGCGTCGTGGCCGCTATCAGGAGCGCTTCAGCTTGTCCACGCGATTCCCCTTCGCTTTCCTGGTAAAGACTCGCAGAGTTGCTCTATCTCGTGAAGTCCTGGTCTATCCAGAACTGACCAACTCCGAAGAAGTACTTGATCTTTTGCCGGTACTTAGCGGCAAGCTGGAAACCTATCTTCGAGGGCGCGGCTCGGATCTCTACCGCATCCGCGAGTACCTTCCTGAAGATTCAGCGAGGCATGTGGACTGGAAGGCGACCGCCAAGTCGGGATCACTGAAAGTACGCGAATATTCACGGGAAGACGAACGCCGGTTGCGTGTCGTCTTCGACAACCCAGCCCCTGGGGCGGTCTCGCCGTCTGCCTACGAACGCATGGTTTCGCTCGCAGCGTCTGTGGCATGGCGTCTGGCGCAAGAGAATGTCCAACTTTCTTTCGTTTCTCAAGGATACGAGCAAGTTGGGGAGGTTCATGGCTTCCTGGAACAGATTGCCGCCATCGCTCCCAAGACCGGCCCGTCCATTCTGGAGACCCTCTGTGGTTCCAACGAGTACAGCGTGGTCTTCACCACTCAAAAGCGCGGCACGATTCCATCTATACTCTGGGCCAGTTCGTACTTTCTGTTCATCGAATAGACCGGGACGCCCACGACCTGCGAGTTCCCATGACGGGAAACTTAAGCCGCACAAGTAACTATGACCTTTGGTTACTTCGGTTCATTGGTAACTATAGGGAAAGCTGTTAAGGTTCGAAGAAATCAAGGCTTCGCAAGGGTGAGGCCTCGGTGGATCGGACTATGTCCAGCCCCCAAATCCAGCTTGCGCTCTGGGTTTTGCAGCCGATCTTACAATCGGCAGTTGCTCTGGTGGTGTTCCGCCGGAAGCTTCACAAAGATTTTCCTGCCTTTTTTGCCTTCACAGTCGCCCAGATCGTGATTTTCGCCGTGGAATTTCCCGTTTACCGGTGGTCAAGTCCAGACATCTATTTCGATGTGTACTGGTTCTCCGCCGCCCTGAATGTGGTCTTCGCATTCAAGATTATCCATGAAGTGTTCGTTGATATATTCCGCCCATACCCCGCGCTTAAGGATCTTGCAACCGCGCTTTTCAAGTGGGCGGCGCTGATCATGATTTTAGTATCTGTAGTGGTAATTTCTATCAGCCCGGGCTGGGATGATCCGCTACTAAAGACCATTCTGGTTGTGCAGCGATGCGTGCGTGTGATCCAGTGCGGTATGGTGATTTTCCTGCTCGCATTCTGCAAACATCTCAACGTTTCCTGGCGACGCCAGAGCTTTGGCATTGCGATGGGTTTCGGCCTATTCGCCGGAGTGGAATTGCTGACTACTGCGCTGTTTTCCGGCTCGCATATAGTCGGACATAAAGTGGATCTGGTTAACATGACCTCCTATAACCTGGGCATGGTGCTGTGGTTGTGCTATTCCTTGCTCAACCGCCGCCAGCCATTAGTACCGGTGCTTGTGCCCCAACGCTGGGATGACGCGTTGAATGACCTTCAGCCGCACGACGACACGGAATCCCTGATCCCTATGTTCGAGCACATGGTTGACCGCGCTTTTTCAAAGGCGCAAGACCGCGCCTAACTTCAATACTTTCGCCCGCAGATCCGCACATCTCCTACAGCATTCGCCATAAAAAATATACAGGCTTGACAGTAGGGATATAATTCCTCCCATTAGGGTTTCCGCTCCCAGGGAACCCGCATGCAAGGAGAAAGCCATGAGACGTGCGGTCAGGACTTTAGTCCTGGTGGTAGCCGTGGCGTGTACCTGCGTGGCAATGGCCAAACCGATCAGCATCACGCTGAACGATGGTCCAATGCCAATCTGTGCACGGCGTGTTTGTAACTAGCGCGTGAAAGTACCGCCGGGGGCGTTTTGAACGTCCGGCTTGTGGGTCCGAGATGGCGAAAGCAGCCCGGACCCTCTTTTTATTTCTGGATCTAAGCCGCTGAATATTCTCTACTTAGAAGCCGCCTGAGTTCATCCGCGTTTCCCACTGGAGGCTTGCATGATGATTCTGTGCAGACCACCGCAACTGTCTTTTTCTGTTTCACCGCAGGTAGTTCGGGAATGACTTGGCCCAGCGACGGCGGCAGATTGGCGGCTGTAGCCTGGTTGAAGTCCAACTTCAAGACAGACACGCCGAAAGATGCCGATTTGTATGCCTGAGCGTGCAGCTGGGCAGCATTTTCGTCTTCGCCGACAATGACGATCTGCCCGGCGGACAGCAGAAAACGCAGGGCCGCCAGTCCGTACGCTCCCGCAAAAAGGCCGTACTGTCCCGCCGATCCCGCAAGAAGGTCTAGCGTTTGCTCTGCCTTTTCACGATCTCCAGCCTCGCCGGAATAACCATGCAGTCGCAGGAGAGCGATTACCGCTACCGAGTTTCCCGCTGGAGTGGGTGAGTCCTGGAACGGTTTCCGCGGCGCGCTTAGTACACCCAGTGAATCGGGCTTTGACTCTGCATCGAAGAACCCTCCGGAGACCCGGTCAAAGAATCGCTGGAGCATTTGGTCCGCGATCTGCCGAGCGACTTGAAAATACTTGAGTTCGCCGGTGGATTCGTAAGCGTCCAGACATGCAATCGAAGTAAAAGCATAGTCGTCAAGGAAGCCAGCCGAATCCGGTTTCGCTAATGTCCCATCCGAATACGCAACCACATGTCGGAGTCCAGTCTGTGGATTCCAGGCCTCGGCCAGCATGCGGTCGAGTGACAGAAGGGCGAAACGGCGCGCTTCTTCTAAACCGAGTACTGCCGCTGCCTCGAGATACCCGGAAATGCACAAACTATTCCAGCTCACGTAAATCGTCTTGTCCACATAAGGCGTGACCCGTTGCAGTCGCATGGCATACATCTTTTGTTTCGCCGATTGCAATATTTCGCTCACGCGGCCGACTGGGAGTTGCAGGCGCGCGGCAATTTCTTCAACTGGCGCTCGCTGGTAGAGCACGTTCTTTGCGGGATTGTGGTGCATCTCGCCAATTTCGTTGATGTCGTAGTGCAGACACGCAACGCTCGCCTCCTCTTCAGTGAGAACGGTCCTGGCTTCATCCATTGTCCAAGTGAAGTAATCGCCGTCATCGTCCATTGAAATGTCGGCGTCTTGCGATGCGTAAAAACCGCCGTCCTTGCGATCACTCAGCCATTCATCCATCCAGCGAATGATGTCGCGCGCGACATCTGCAAAAAACTCAAGACCAGTGGCTTGATACGCATGCACATAATTCTTTAGCAGTTCAGAATTGTCGTACGACATCTTCTCGAAGTGCGGGACTATCCAACGCTCGTCAACTGAATAACGGTGAAAGCCCCCCGCCAACTGGTCGTACACTCCGCCTCGCGCCATCTTTTCGAGAGTTGTCGTGAATACGTGCCGAAGCTGCTCGCTCGTAGGACTTTCGTCCATGTGTGGTTTGCTCGTGTGGGGACGGACGCGCTCGGCTGTCCGGAGGAGGGAAGCTCCGCTTGTGTACTGAAAGATGAGTAAGTCAAGAATTGAGGGATGCGGGAATTTCGGCGCGCTGCCGAATCCACCATTGGTTTCGTCGAACATCTTCAGCGCTGATTCGACGATTTCATCAATAATCTTCGGCGAAAAATCGCCGACTTTACCAGCAAACGACTCGGAGTGAGATATCGCTCCTTCGACCAGCTTGGCCTGCTCGACCACATCTCCATTTTTCTCGCGATATGCCTCGGAGATGGATGACAACACGCGACGAAAACTCGGCCGTCCGTAATGATCGTCCGGAGGGAAATACGTTCCGCCGTAAAACGGTTTCCCATCGGGGGTGAGAAATGCCGTAAGCGGCCAGCCTCCCTGTCCACTGATCGCCTGCACTGCGACCTGATAACGGCTGTCAATGTCCGGCCGCTCGTCGCGGTCCACTTTCACGGCAATGAATCGCTCATTCACGATCTGCGCAATCTCCGGATCGTCGTACGATTCGCGGTCCATCACGTGGCACCAATGGCACCACACCGCCCCAATGTCGAGCAGGATAGGCTTGTTCTCCCGCTTGGCCAGTTCGAACGCTTCCTCGCCCCATTCATGCCAGCGGATGGGCTGATGCATGGCGGAGCGCAAGTAAGAGGAAGATGCGTTGGAGAGGGAGTTGAGGGTTTCCGTGGTCATAAGTCAAGTCTAACGCCACCGAAGAGTCTCTAGGGCCAACTTGTAATCAATTTCCAACTAGTCTCGCGGAACGGGTGGAGCGCCGACTCTAGCGCACGGCCAATTCGTCGAGCCGGGCGAGCGTGTCCGGATATTTGCGGACGAGAAGGACAAGAGCGGCCGCCTGGGGATTCGGTTTCGCGCGGCCCTGTTCCCATTTCTCGAGCGTTCTTTCGTTAATTCGCAATTTGCGTGCAAACACCGCTCGTGAGCAGCGCAGCTTCTTTCGCGTGTCGCGCAGGAGCTTTGAATCCACCTTGGGGAGCGGCGCCACATCCACTTTGTAGGTTCGCAAAGTGAGCTTGCCTTCCCGGTGGTCCTTCATTGCCGACACACCTTCCATCAGTTCGCGGAAAATGTCTCGCTTCGCCATTACCGTGTCCTCCGCAACCCGCGCCGCCCGATGACTCTCCGGGCCGCACGTGCTTCCAATTCGTTTTCGATTGAGGCTTTGAGCGCCTTCTTCTCTCTCTCGGTCAACTCTGAAGCTTCGTCCTTGTCGTGGAGAGTCATTAACCATATGTGACCATCGGATTTGAAGTGGTAGTAGATAATCCGCAACCCGCCTCTCCGGCCCTTGCTGCGCCGCACATCCCCCCAGCGCGCCTTCCGAAACCCGCCGGTACCCGGCATTAAATCTCCAAGCTCGGGATTGGCCGCCAGCCTGACTTGCAGCTTTCTGTAATCATCGTCGTTCAGATAGTCAGGCAGATAACGGTGAATGCTGGCGCTTCGATGAACTCCATGATCGAGCTTATACGCTATTAGAGTATACCTGTATACTGTACGCTATTGGCGTACATATGTCAAAAGCCTGGGTGCCCTAGTCTTGTGGCGCTCTTTGCGATAGAGCCTACCGTGAGCGTAATCGAAGGGGTGGGGGTTCAGCGCCCAATCGCGTTTGGATATTATGATGACCGCATGTCCGAACCCACCAACCAGAGAGCCACAACCGCATTCGCGATCTTACTGGCCGCAGTTGTGTTCCTTACCCAACCCGCCGTAGCCCAAACCGACTACTTCACCGACTGGCCCGCGGGCACTTCACCCGCGGAAATCGGCAAGCGGGTGGTCGAGCATTTTGTCACCAGTCCTCACGCGGATCCCAAGCACATCGTCTATCAGGAGGTTTGCACGTGGTACGGTGCGCTGACATTTGCCCAGCTCGCAGACGATAAGGGGCTTTTGGCAAAACTGATTCAGCGCTTTGATCCGCTGATGACCCCGGCGGGAGCAGATCTCATCGGCAAAGATCGGCACGTGGACTTCACCGTCTTCGGCACGGTCCCGCTGGAAATTTATTTGCAGACTAAAGACCCGAAGTATTTGGACATGGGCAAGTTTTTCGCCGACCGGCAGTGGGAAAATCCAACTCCTGATGGGCTGACCAGCGAAACCCGCTTCTGGATTGACGACATGTACATGATCACTACCGTCCAAGTGCAGGCGTTTCGCGCCACTGCAGATTCGAAATATCTCGATCGCGCCGCGCTCGAAATGGTGGCTTACCTCGACAAGTTGCAACAACCCAATGGCCTCTTCTACCACGCACCCGACGCGCCGTTTTATTGGGGACGCGGAAACGGTTGGGTGGCCGCCGGCATGACCGAGTTGCTGCGCGCGTTGCCCGCCGACCATCCCCGGCGCGCGCGCATTCTCGAGGCGTATCGCAAGATGATGAAGTCGCTTTTGGATTATCAAGGCAAAGACGGAATGTGGCGGCAACTCATTGACCATCCCGAGGCCTGGCCGGAAACTTCCTCCACCGGCATGTTCACTTTCGCTTTAATCACCGGCGTAAAAAACGGATGGCTCGACTCCGCCACTTACGGCCCCGCTGCCCGCAAAGGATGGCTGGCCCTCGTCGGCTATATTGATCAGAATGCCGATGTAACCAGCGTATGCGAGGGAACCGGGAAGAAAAATGATCTCGACTACTACCTAGCCCGCGCCCGCCGAACCGGCGATTTCCACGGCCAGGCGCCGGTGTTGTGGTGCGCTTCAGCGCTGTTGAGGTAGTGGCGGGCCCACTGATCTTGAGTGGATGACTCTCTGAACTGGAAACCCTATCTGCCAGACTGCATAGTCGAGAGCACTCAGTAGCGAAGGGCCTAACGCGGTACATGCTATCCTCGCATGCAGAATGTGGGCATGCGAGCTTTCTTGAACCGGTTGCCTTTGCTGTTAGCTGTGCTACTTGCTTCAGGCGCTGTAGCTCAGGAACGCTCCGCGACTGTTAAGGAACATGATTGGCGCGGAAGCTGGATAGCCACAACGGGGCCGACACATTTTTTCCGAGGCCGCTGGTGGGGCCAGCTACTCCCCAATACGCACAATGCCGCCCGGGGGTCATGGACACTTCTCAGCGACTCAAATCAAATTCTTCTCGAAGGCACGTGGTCTGCGCGAAAATCTTCGCTCGGTTGGCAAGGTACATGGTCAGCTCGGGCCAGCGCAGGGAAGACCTTTTCTGGAACGTGGACGTCCGAAATGACAGATATCACGGACAAGACCTTCGAGGACATGCTCAACCGGGCGATCAAAAAGCAGGTAAGCGGCTCCTGGCGAAGCGGACGCATTCAAGGTAATTGGACGCTACAGGGACCCGGTTAGCTCCTCCGCCAGAAACCTCGCAGTTCGGCTTCGATGCGCGCCTGATAGCGACCTTAAAAATGACTTCGCTTTTCAGATACGGTGTTGTCAATAGTGAAGCGTCCCTGGATAGTTGACTCAAACAGGCAATTACCCCGCTTCTCGAAGCCCTAACGAGTGCCGGACAACCTTGCAATAAAACTCCACGGCCTCATGCAACTGTTTCTTCTCCATGTACTCGCCTTCAGTATGCGCGAGGTGGATTGATCCCGGGCCGACCAACAGTGGCTGGCCCCAGTCGCTGAGCGCCGGAATGTCGGTTGTGAAAGCCGCAACCATGGTGGGGAGTCCTTCAAAGGTGCGCAGCCGGATGAAGGGAATCTCCAGGGTGAACTTTACGTCCGCCAACTCCCCTACGGTTTCGACAATTTCGCCCCGCAGCTTGTCCGCGGGTCCAATCAGGCGATAAAGCAACTGCGCGCGGGCATGGTCGGGAATCACGTTTGGCGCGCGCCCGCCTTCGATTACTCCAATATTCAGAGTGCACGGCCCCACCTCCGGATCCGATGGCAACTTCATCCCTCGTAGCCGGTGTAGCGCCTCCACCAGTTTGTCGATTGCCGACTCCCCCAGTTCCGGATAGGCGGAGTGTGCCATTCTTCCCTTAGCCGTGAGCTGGACCCGGAGCGATCCCTTGGACGCAATCGCAACACGGTTGTCAGTCGGCTCGCCGTTGATGAGAAACTTGCATCCGTTCGGCTGCTGATTGGCGACTTTCGCGCCCGCGCTGTCGCGTTCTTCGCCTACCAGAAATAGCAGTCCTACATGAATACCATCCTTCTTCAATCGCTCGGCGGCAGCAATCTGGGTTGCGATAATTCCCTTGGCATCGCAGGATCCGCGGCCAAAAATCCGAAGCTCGTCCTCGGAGGAAGGGATGAACGGTGGAACCGTGTCCATGTGCGTGGAAAACACGACTTCAGGGTTCGGATGTTGCGGCGAGGTTGCGTACACGTTGGCACGTTCGCCTTCGACGACTATTCTCTTGCTGGCATAGCCCAGCCGTCGCAGCTCTTGGTCGAGAAAATGCCCAACAGGGCCTTCGTTCCCGGTGATCGATTCAATGTCCACGAGCTGGCGCGTTCGGGCGAAGATGTCCATAGTTGCAGCGTTCAAAGAGCATAAACCACGAAGGTCACGAAGGTACACGAAGGTACACGAAGGTTGCCACTGCTAGGTTTCCACTGCTAGGTTTCCTTCGTGAACCTTAATATCCTTCGTGGTTTATGACTTTGCGTGGCTGGCGGGAAAAAAAATCTCGACCGCCGGATATACTTTGCAGCAGTGCAAATGCAATCCAGCGCTATCCGCTCGCTCTTTCTTGAAGGCCCAGCAGGCCAGCTCGAAGCCTTGCTCAACTCCGGCGCAGAGAACGCCACCCATGCCGCACTAGTTTGCCATCCCCACCCGATGTTCGGCGGGACCCTTCACAACAAAGTCGTCTTCCATGCCATGAAGGCCCTGAACAGCTTCGGCTTTCCTGTGCTGCGCTTCAACTTCCGCGGAACCAGATTGAGCCAGGGAGAGCATGACCACGGGGTAGGCGAAACGGACGACGTTCGAACAGCACTTGATTGGCTTGATCGCGAGTTCCACTTGCCTCTGATCTTCGCAGGATTCTCGTTCGGAGCGGCCGTTGGTTTGCGCGCGGCATGTCCGCATGAGCGAGTGAAGGCGGTGATCGGGCTCGGTGTGCCGCTGAATCCGGTGGACGAACGCAGCTATGATCTCGATGTTCTGCGCTCTTGCAAGAAGCCCAAGCTCTTTGTCAGCGGTAGCCGAGATCAGTTTGGGCCACGAGCAAAGCTGGAAGAACTCGTGAGCGCCCTCCCTGAGCCAAAGAAGCTCGTGATCATCGACAGCGCAGACCATTTTTTTGAAGGAAGGCTGCGCGAAATGCGCGAAGCGATCGAGATCTGGATCAAAGACACGATCGGGACATGAAGCATCGGGCCACGAAGATCTTGTCGGAATGCCGTGTTGGGACCATTGTGAGTTCGGGGGCACGGGGTTCGGCCAATGGTGAGTTCGAGGGGCTTGAGGGAGCGGCCTGTAGTAAGTTCGGGAGGCACGGCTTCGCACGTGGTAGTTGGTAAGAACGGCTTTCGGCCGGTGATGAGTTCGGGAGGGCACGGCTTCCAGCCGTGCCGAAACCTGCCGTTAGAGTTTGGGGCTTCAGCAGAGTTTGGGCCCCTGGGTTCGCTGTTTACCGTGCACAAAAAATAGCCGCGGCGGCTAAAGCCGAAATCAAAATCGCCCCGAACGGCACGGCTGGAAGCCGTGCCCTCCCGATAGTGCCCTGCGTCGCGCCATCCCCGAGATGCCGGGACAAACTGAAATGAAAGAAATCGCCCGCCACATCTTCGATCACGCGCTTCGCGAATCCAGCATCGGACAGGCATTCGCGCGGCAGGTGCATTGCGAACGCGGTGTACTCCGAATTTGTGAAGATCTCTGCGACCTGAATTCGTACGCTCGCGTGTTCGTCATTTCGATCGGCAAAGCGGCGCACACTATGCTCACCGCGTTGCACGAGCAGGCGGGCGCTCGCTTCGAGGGCATTGTCGCCAGCTCAGTCGAACCGGAATTCCATATTCGCGGCTTCCGTTATTTTCACGGTGGACATCCCATGCCTAATGCCGACTCCATCCGTGCCGCCGACGCGATGCTGAAATCGCTCAACGCCCAGAACGAAACTTCGCTGGTGATTTATTTGCTGAGTGGCGGCGGTTCCGCTGCGGCGGAAAAGCCAATCGACGACGAGATTTCGCTCGACGACCTCATCGAAACTTATCGCGCGCTGGTGCATTCCGGCGCTCCGATCGGTGAGATCAACGCAATCCGAAAACATCTCTCCGCGATCAAGGGAGGACGTCTGGGCCAGGCGGCTTATCCCGCTCAACAAGTTTCGATCTTAGTTTCCGATGTGCCCGACAACACGCCTGACGCGCTCTCCTCTGGGCCGACTATGCCGGATTCGACGACTACTGAAGACTGCTACGCGCTCGCAACCAGAACCGGGTTCCCCCCACCCTTCGAAAACCACGAAGGATGGGGCAGCCGGACACTAGTGGATCAATTTCCGCCGTCAGTGCGGGAACTTTTCGAGCGGCGAGCCTTGGACGAAACTCCCAAGTCAGATGATCCCGCTTTCATCCGCGCGCGCTGGTGGACGATTCTCTCCAACTCCGCGCTGCTCCAGGCCGCCAAGGATGAGGCCGAACGCCAGCGTTTCGACGTGGTAATAGACAACCGGTGCGACGATTGGGACTACGCCAAAGCCGCTGATTATTTATTGCAACGACTGCGAGAGTTGCGGCAGAAGTTTGAGCGCGTCTGCCTAATCTCCGGGGGAGAAGTTACGGTGCACGTCGAAAACGGCGGAATTGGTGGACGCAACCAACAATTGGCTCTGTATTGCGCAGAAAGAATTGCTGGAGAAAATATTTGCGTGCTCAGCGCCGGATCGGATGGAATTGACGGCAACAGCCCGGCGGCAGGGGCAATTGCCGACGGAACAATCCTCGAACGAGCAAAAGCCCGTGGTCTCGATGCGTCCGCTCACCTCAGTGCCTTCAACGCGTTTTCCTACTTTGAAGCGCTGGGCGATGCCATCGTCATCGGCCCCACGGGCAATAATCTGCGAGACCTCAGGATTCTGCTGGCTGCCTAAGCGGTCTTCTTAGCGGCCGTCGGCGGAGGCATCGCAGCCTCGGCTTCCTCCTGAGCACGCTGCATCTCCTCCTGAGACATGTCTTTGACGTGCGTGGCGATGGACCACTTATGTCCGAATGGATCAACGACCATGCCGTAACGGTCTCCCCAGAACTGGTCCATCAGCGGAATCTTGACTTCTGCGCCGGCTGACACGGCGCGATTGAATGCCGCATCCACATTCTCGGTGTAAATGTGAACGGTGACGCCTGTGCCGCCGATTGAAAGCGGAGACAAGCCGCCGAATTCCGGAAATTCGTCGTTCAACATCAGCATGGAGTCGCCAATGCGCAGCGCCGCGTGCATGACTTTACCGTCAGGCATGCGCGCGACATGCAGGACCTCGGCGCCTAGCGCGTTCTTGTAAAACTCCAGCGCCTTGTCTGCATTGCGGACGATGAGGTGCGGAGTCAGAGTATGAAATCCAGGGGGAACAGCTTTCACTTCGGGCATAAGAATCTCCTCAAGCGGGAGATTCTAGACCAAGAAACTGTCAATAAGTTGTCAAAAGATCTTGGTGACGCCTTCTTTGAGGACCAGCACGCGTTCGGCAATCCCGGCGTTTCTGGCCTCCCGTTCCAGCAACTGCAAAGGCTCGTCCATGGGTTCGTGGGAGAGGCGAAAGGTTCCATAGTGCATGGGGACCATCCATCGCGAGTTCAGGTCGAGGAAGGCGCGGGTGGCATCGGCAGGACTGGTATGAACATTGCGAAAAGAGGGGGGATTGTAGGCGCCAATGGGAAGAAGCGCGAGCTGGGGAGAGAGCCGCATCCCGATTTCGCGGAATCCGGAGAAATAGGCGGTATCTCCCGCGTGATAAACCGAATGCTTACCGTCGCGCAGCACGTAGCCGCCGTAACCGCGATGCGCGTCGCGCAGAACGCGTGCCCCCCAATGGCGTGAAGGCACATGCGTAATGGTCACATTCCGATGGCGGTAACTGCTCCACCAATTTAGCTCGACCACATCGCGAAATCCCAGGTCGGAGACGAGATCGAAAACGTGCTCCGGCACCACGACCGTCGGCGCGGACCCCCGCCAGCGCTTCGTATGCTGCACCAGTGCGCGCAGTGATGGCCGGTGCAGATGATCAAAATGGGCGTGCGTAATCAGGACCAGATCAACCGGCGGCAGATCGGGAACCTTCACTCCCGGCTGTCGCAGCCGCTTTAGCACAAAAAGCCAGCGAGCAAAGTTCGGGTCAATGACGACGTTCTCCCCGCCCACCTGCAAGAAGAAACTGGCGTGACCGATGAAGGTAACCCCCATCTCGCCATTCGAGACGAGCTTGGGTTTATGGGATTCGCCGATACGAGGAGTCACCGCGGAATGCCGTATGAGCTTGCCAAATTGCCGGGCACGCTTGCGCAGAGCCGGATTCTTGAGTGCCTGTTTCAGCATGGAGACAGCTATTAGCTCTTAGCCTTTAGCTCTTAGCTTGATCAGATGGTTCTGGCTAAAAGCTAACAGCTAACAGCTAAGAGCTAAAAGCTGGTTTTCATTTTAATCATTTGCTTGACCGGTCGTGATTACGTCAGTTCTAATTCTCAAGGTCTTCATCAGAATCAGGAGCAAGCATATGCGAGTCGCATTCTTAGGTTTAGGAATCATGGGCCAGGCGATGGCCACTAACCTTGTCAAAGCCGGACATGAGGTGGCTGTCTGGAACCGCACACCCGGCAAGCAGGTTGAAGGAGCACGACTGGCCGCCTCTCCAGCGGAAGCAGCGCAGGGGACTGAAGTCGTTTGGCTCTGTGTTTCAGATACGGCAGCAGTCGAAAGCGTGCTATTTGGTCCAACCGGCGTGGAGCAATCGCTGGCGGAAGGCATGCTGGTCGCGGACTCCAGCACTATCTCGCCTTCCGCGACGCGCAAATTTGCGGAGCGAGTCCGGCAAAAGGGAGTTCAATATGTGGATACGCCCGTGACCGGGTCCAAGGTCGCCGCGGAAAGTGGCACGCTTCTTTTCATGGTCGGCGGAGACGAGCAGGCAATCGAGAAACTGAAACCGCTTTATGCCGCCATGGGCAAGAAGATTTTCCGCATGGGCGACGTCGGCAAGGGACAGTCGGCCAAGCTGGTCATGAACCTGCAAATCGCCCTCATCTACGAGGGATTCGCCGAATCGCTAACGCTCGCTGCCAAGCTGGGCATTGACGCTGAGTCGCTAATGCCGCTGGTGCTGGCCTCAATGGTGAAATCAGGTGTGGTCGAATACAAGGCGCCGTTCGTTCTCAACCGGGATTTTTCTGCGAACTTCCCGCTTCGGCTTATGAGCAAGGACATCCGCCTCGCACTGGAAGCCGCCAGAGAAGCACGCGTGAAGCTCCCGGGCCTCGAAACCGTGGACGAGATCTACGAAATGGCCATCGAAGACGGCCACGCAGACCTGGACTATGCCGCCACGCTGTTGCTGTTGGAAAAGTGGGCCGGGGTGGAGGTAAAGGGTCAGGCAGCTTGATTCGTTCATACGATTAGGATTGCGAAACGGGCTGGCTATGGCAGTTTGATGGCGTCTTCTTTTTCTCAATTTCGCCGTTGGCCTCTGCTAGGAATCAGCCGCCAGGCGAGAACACCACTCGCCGCGGCGAGGCCCGCGCAAATTAGCATGACTAGCCGAAAGCCGACGAGAAAAGCGCTCAAGGTCGCAGACCGTACAGCCGCGGCCGTGTTCTCATCGAGACCAGCGGGTGTCTTAAGAGCGGCGAGCCTGGTCTCGTTTGACTGGATCTCGTGAAGAACACCCGATGGGAGCTGAAGGTTCGCCAAACTGTGATTCAAGTGGGAGCTGAACGAGGCCACCATCACAACTCCGAAGACTGCAATTGCCAGCACGCCGGCAACTCGCGCAACCGCATTATTGATACCCGATGCGGTACCGGCATGGTCCTGGTCAACTGAACTCATGACGACTGTAGTGAGAGGAGCCACGGTAATCGCCATTCCCAGCCCGAGAATGACGAAGCCGGGAAAGAACGTTTTCCAGTAGCTTCCGCCTGCCGACACCGCTGCGAAGAGAGCGAAGCCTGTGGCAGCGACTAGAGGTCCCATGACCAGCGGAGTTCTTGGACCATAGCGATCAACCAATCCACCAGACCAGCGGGACAGCGAGGACATCAGCAGAATCATCGGCAACGCTGCGGCTGCGGCTTTGGTCGTGGAAAATCCGTTGACCTGAATCAGGCTCATCGGAAATAGGAAGAAGAAGATACCCAACGCTGCATAGAGAAAAAATGTGAGTAAGTTCGCGCCGCTGAAGCTGCTCGACCTGAAGAGCTCGAGCGGTACCGTGGGCGCACTGACTCGATCCTCTACGAACACGAAGATAATTAGGCAGGCGGAGCCGACGATTAAACTTGCAAGAACCACAGGGTGGGACCAGCCTAAGTTCGGGGACTCAACAAATCCGGTCACCACGCCGCCCAAACCGAGTATTGCGACCAGGGTCCCCAACCAATCCACGCGTTTAACACTGCCGCTGCGGGTCTCGGGCATGTGCCGCAACGAAATCAAAATCACCGCCGCCGCGAGCGGAAGATTAACGAAGAAAGCCCACCGCCAGGATGCGTGCTCGATAAGCCATCCACCCGCAACCGGACCAAGCGCGGTAGTAATCGCCGTAAGCCCGGACCAGGTTCCGATCGCTTTGCCACGAGAGCCTTCGTCGAAAGATGCGCTGATGATTGCGAGACTGCCAGGAACCAGGAGCGCTGCTCCGATGCCTTGAATAGAACGGGCGATCACCAGTTGACGAATGCTGGCCGAGAATCCACACGCCGCAGAAGCCACAGCGAAAACCGTCACCCCTGTCAGAAACACCAACCGGCGTCCGTAGCGGTCGCCCAGTACTCCGCCAACGAGAATCAGCGCGGAAAGGAGGAGGGCGTAAGATTCGACCACCCATTGCACGTCCACAATGCTGGCGCGAAATGTGGTCTGGAGCGCCGGGATTGCAACATTAACAATCGTGCCGTCGATGAAAGCCATGCTGGAAGCCAGAATGGTTGCGCCCAGGATCCATGGTTGGGCTCTTTCAGCACACGGCGCTTCCTGACTCCCCGAACGGATTGCGGCCTCATCGCAGGGTGTTTTCATCGAGCTATGGATGCTTCGCAATGTAACGCTGGTTCTTTGGGTGAGAAAATATTTCAGGGCGCGAGTAGTTCGAGGATCTCAGCCATATTTTCTAGATTTTTTCCAAAGCGACGTGATGTCGGAGCCGGAAGGGAACTTAATTCGGGTTCGGCAGTAGTTGCGGACATCAAAAAAGAGGCGAGGACTTCTCCCCGACTCAATAGGCATGAACTGCAAGGTTCGCTACTTCTAGCGGAACATATTCGCTATTTCAAGCCGAACATAAACGTGATCGCCGAGCCATCATTCAAAGGCAATCGTGTATGCGTAGCTAATGTTCGCGGATTGCTCTTTCGTTTCCGTGCTGAGATCAACCACGGAGACGCCGCAGGGTTACAAGCTCATAACTTTTCAAGAGGGTGCGGGTCCCGCGAAGCACCAGAAGAACGCGGACGGGGATTTCTCCCCGCCCGCGAGGCTGGAACAGCAGGTTCGCTAGTTCAGGCCGAACACGAATCGGCTACGGTCAATTACACGACGTCTGAAATCCTGATGTGCTCACCGTCACGGTGCCGTTGGCATTGACCACCATGTGTGTCGTCGTACGCAGCGTCATATTTGGATACGGACCTTGAGCTATCAGCTTCATCTTTGTGCTGAAGAATTGCTCCTGTGCCACGGTTTTGCTGTTGACCTCAGCATGCTGAATTTCGTTGACTATATAGTTGGCTCCTGAAGGCACGCCGACCCCTGTCCCCTTGAGTGTGGAGTTAAAGCTGCTGTGGATGAAGCCGTTCGGATTGGTGGAGAATGTCGTCTCGCTATGTAAGGTACCACTCACCGAAATCGCATCTCCATTGCAGCTGTTCGCGGCCGGCTGGCCGGTGAACGTGGTATCACTTACTGTCGCCTGGCCCAAGGCCGCTGGCGCGCACATGATGATGGCCAAGCCTGCGAAAGTCAGTGCCAGTTTTATACTCTTACGATGAAGCATTGATTCCTCCCCATGAAATTTTCTAAGTTCCCCGAAGCCTTAGCTTCCGCAGCTTGTCGAATTGCCCACCACCTGCGCGCTGATGTTTCCAGTCGTATCCACCACAATATGCAACGACTGCACCAGCGTCAGGCTTGGGGTTGAACCCTGCGACTTCAGATCGGACTTTAGCTCGACCGTCAGGTCGGCCGATGGCTCATCATTATTGGAGATGTAAGTATCGGAATCGCTGGCCGTATACGCAGTACCCGTCGTCTGGCCGGAACCGGTCAGATTGTCAGCTGCAGTGATTGTGAAGTGACTGCCTCCAGCGCTGCCCGTGCTCGCCGAGACATCGATGTGCACTGTGCCGTCCAGCGCAACCGGCTCGCCGGTGGAGCAGCTATTTACCGTCACCTGATTGTTGAGATTGATGTCGTAGCTATTCGTGACCGGCGATTGCGCGACCGCCCCGGCCGCACATAGAAGAAGCGCGGCCAACATCCCCACGTGTATTGAGCCTCGAAACATGAATTGCCTCCCGTTCAATAAAACATGCACTTCGTGCCCTAATTAAGGGCGGTTGCTGGCGAAGCTGTCCAACCAAATTCGAGTCCCGCGCCAATGTGCAAAAACTTGCGCTTCCAGACTCCTTTATCCCAGCGCCTAAAGGCGCTCTCAACTGCCGGGCTTTTCGGCATGGCTGAAGCCATGCCCTCCCGGTCTTTTGTCAGGCCGCCGTCACCGGCTGCTTGCAGCACGGACAATGCGTCTCCTCGCTCAACAGATAGACCCGGCATCGTACACATGGCATGCCGAGGAGCATCCGCCGCGGTCCAACTTTTGGGGCTGGTTTGCCTTCTAACGCGATCTTTACTGCTGCCCCATTACTTGGGCTCTGATGGACCGCAGCGGTGCCCTCGTTAAAACCCTGCCGGTATCCTGCTTCCCTTCCGCGTTTGTACCCGGACTCGAATCCCGCCTGATACATCCCCGCAAACTCGCCCGGCATGACGCCGTGCGCTTCCCCATTGCCTTGCGAAATCGTGGGCGAGAGCGGCAACGCGATGTCGGTTTTTTCGTTCGTCTTCATGGCTTTCCTTTTGATTCGCTCTGGTCCTCATCCCTGCTGATCAGAAGACCTGTGCGATTATGCTGCTCGCTCCAAAGGTTGCGGTAGATGAGGAATCCACCCGGTACTTCGCGGTGAACGTCGTATTTCCCGTTACCGTCACGAGATACGAGGCACCAGTGGCGAAGGAGGCACCGGGACCGGTCATAATCGCTGACGCCCCTAGCGCAAAATTATCTGACGCGCTCTGCGTCAGCCCTCCTGAGGCATCGAAGCTCATCCAGCAACCTTTGTTGTTGGCGTTCGTGCACGTCGCCGTGAGTATGATGAGCACTTTATGCGTGCCGCTGACGTTAACCGCGATTGAAGCGGCGGTACCCGTAGCAGGAGCTGCGTAGGTCGTCGAGGTCGCGGTCAGGCCCGTTGAACCGCTCCCGCTAGAAATAAGCGTAGAGCTCAGTGAGTTTGCAGTGACCGTGCCTGTGCCAGTTGGTGCCAGTGATGCACCGCTGCCTACCACCATCGCGGCGGTGGTATTTGTGCTGCCGGTGATGCCGCTGAACGCCACATTAGTCGCGGTCCCTGCGGTCGACGCAGAGCCCGCAGTACCTGCCGTAGTGGCTGTAGTTGCGGTGGCCGCGTTCCCGCTAATATTGACCGCCACGGTGCTGGGCAGCGAAAGCGTTACTGCGCCGGAGCTGGCACTGGCATTGATCTGATTAGCTGTGCCAGCCAAGCTGGTAACGCCAGTGTTGTTGATGGCGTTGCTAACGATGCTGATGCCGGTCCCTGCAGTCAAAGTCTGCGTGCCCGGGAAGGTCTGTCCACTGGCAAAGGTGACCTTGCCGGTGTTGTCGATCGACAATCCAGTTGAGGACGGAGTGCATGAAGTCCCGCTGCAGGTCTGAAAGTCGAAGACTGGCGTGGCGCCGGTCCCATTCGCCAGCAGACGGAAGGTATTCGAAGTCCCGGTATTTCCCGTGGCCTTGAAATCCAGCGGGAATGACGGCTTGCTATTGCCGGCTGCGGTCAGCGGCAATATCGCGCCGCCCGCGGTCAAGCTGCCGCCCAGAACGCCGGTGCCATCGACGTTGAAGCTGGCGGTGGTCTGCTGAGATGTGCCGTTCTGAATGAAGTTGCCAGCTATGTCAGTCGGCTGCCATTGGGTGTTCGTGCTGTTGTATTGCAGCACCTGGCCGTTTGTAGGAGCCGTGTTTGAAACTGCCGTCCCCTGCAGGGCTGCCGCAGTCCCCGCACTGGTCGCCGTAGTGGCCGTCCCCGCCGTGGCCGCACTGGCCGCGCTGCCGCTGATGTTTATGCCGTATGTTCCGCTCAGGTTAGCCGAGGGAACTGAGCCCGTGAGGTTCGCTGCGTTCAGCGGTGAGGCCGCAGTGAGCTTGCTGGCCAGATCGCTGGTGAGATTCGTCACCTGGCTCTCAGTGATGCTCCCGGTAAAAGTACCAGCGCTGACGTTGGTCAATCCGGAGCCGTCGCCGGTAAATTTATTGCCGGTGACAGTGCGCCGTGAAAGGCGCTGGACTTCAGCGGGTGCAAGTCCCGCCCGGGAACTGGTTCGCTCCACCCGGTAGCAATCGAAGCGGCAGCGGAGGCAACGAAGCTGTCGGAGCTTTCGATGTAAAGGGTCGCTTGGCG
>WNGF01000112.1_pt1 | contig 172885 bp, 144 predicted proteins | sample 5400641 | NCBI WGS metagenome assembly WNGF01 (sample SAMN13153371, study PRJNA577476) | soil metagenome | isolation source: 80 cm soil or saprolite under grassland replicate 2 | place: USA:California | collected 2016-06-15 | reverse complement strand
GCCAATACTCGCGCAGGGTGTCCAGCAGCTTCGGGGTCAGCAGGACGTCGCGATCACGGCCACCCTTGCCCTGGCGAACATGAATGACCATGCGTTCGCTGTCGATATCGCAGACCTTGAGGCGGCATAGTTCAGCCCGGCGTAAGCCGGTCGCATACAGCATCATCAGCATGGTGCGGTGCATCAGGTTCTGCGCGGAAGCAATGAGCCGCGTCACTTCCTCCTGACTCAGTACTGTGGGCATCCGTCTCTGACGCTTGGGGAACGGAATGTGATCGGGAAGATATGGCCGTCTGAGTGTCTTGACGAAGAGAAAACGCAGAGCAGCGGTACGACCTTCGATCGTACCCGGCGAGAGCTTGCAGTCGCGAAACAGGTGGACCTGGTATTCGCGAATATGTTCTGGGCCGAGGCGATCGGGCGAACGGTGGAAGTACTTCGCGAAATCCTCTATGGCGTGGATATAAGCACGGACGGTGTTCTGAGAGTAGTTGCGACGCTGAAGCTCGTCCAGCATCAGCTTCCGAAGATGGGTCACAGTGATCTCCTTGTGACCCAAAACTTACACGAGTGACAGTGCTCCGGGAGCGACCCACGCGGTAGCGTCCGCCGCGCTAGCGGCTTAGTTCAAACGCGCTTGTGTTGACCGAACAGCCTAACGCCCAGATGGTCGGCAACCCTTCCCTAATCGATAAGGTAAGGTTTGCCCGTCATCAGGAACGATTCCACAGATCACGGACGAGCGGTAGACACGAGCGGTAGACATATGACAAGAAGCGCGGTGACCTCCTTGTCATATGTACCTTTTCCACGCTCCTCAATCCGAACGGCTACTCAGATGCCGCCGCCGGGAACGATCTTGAGCTTGGCGCCTTCACAAGCTTGGACGGAAAGTAGCGCCGAATCGATCACACAACTCAGCGGCGTTCCGGCACGAAGGCCGCGAACTGGCGCTCGAGCGCCTTGGCCACGCCCATGCGCCAGCCCTCGGCGACGGACAAGGACGCGGGATCGGGGAAGATGTCCTCTTCGCCTTTCTCCAGGCCATCGAAGATGCCCTGCGCCGCTGCCTCAGGTGAAGCCTTCGGTATGTCGAAGCCTCGGTTCATGTCGGTGTCCACGGGGCCCAGGAAGACAGCATGGACCGTCACGCCTTGTCCTGCCAGGAGCGCCCGCAGGGACTGCGTCATGTTCGCGGCGGCCGCCTTCGAAATGGAGTAGCCGGGTATGACTGGCAAAGGAGCGAGGGCCACCAACGAGAGATTGTTGACGATGGCCCCTTTCGAGCGCCGCAGCATTGGCAAGAACGCCTGAGTCACGCCGTGCATGCCGAAGAAGTTGACCGCGAGGCTTTGTTCAAGCGCGGCACGATCACTCAAGTCGTCGTACAGCGCCACGCCGGCGTTGTTAATGAGGATATCGAGAGATTCGACTTTCTCCACGGCCACCTGAATTTGCGCAGTGTTGGTTACGTCCAGCGTGAGGAGCGTCACGCGGCTGTCGGCGTTTTGCAGTTCGCCGCTTCGCGTACCCGCGTAAACCCTCTTCGCTCCACGTCTGAGTGCCTCGGTGACGAGCGCTCGTCCGATGCCGCGATTGGCGCCGGTGATCAAGATTGTCTTGTTCTGAATGTTCATACCTTTCTCCTTTGGAACCTTTCTGTGGATTTCTGTTCCGGTTTGCCTGTCGTGGCCTGTCGTTGCACTGAAGACGACAGGCCACAGCGTCGTGGAGACTTGCGAACGACGAGGGCTAAACAGCTACTTTTGGCCAGTAGGGCCGATCGGCATCGGCTAAGTAGCCGGTCTCGTAGCGATCGTGATGGCGGAGCCATGCCATCGTGAACGGCAATTTGTCTTCATCGCGGCCTTTGGGAACGAGATCGAGATAGTTATATGCGTTGATCGTGTTCTCACTCCCGCGAGCGTAGGCGGAATAGGTGTGGAAGATGTTGCCATCTTTCTTCTTGTAGAAGACGCTGAGGCCAGGGGCTTCCGCACTGGGAAATTCCGTGAGCTCGTAGTTGTATTCAACTTTGCCTTTGGCCAGCTGCTCCGGGGTGAATGAAGCCTGGAAGTCATAGTTGAACTCGGTTTCGTAGGACGAAAGCCATGGGAACTTCCAGCCCATTCTTTTCTTAAAGGCTTCGATTTTGGAAACCGGCGCACGGGAAACAGCGGCAAAGGAGACATCGCGCTGTGCCAGATGCACAAGCGCGCCGTCCGTGTGATCCATGTTGAAGGAGCAACTGGGACAGCCCTCTTGCCATTCCGGGCCAAACATGAAGTGATAAACGATGAGTTGGCTTCGGCCGTCGAACAGGTCGGCTAGAGTTTTCTTGCCGCTCGGCGAATCGAAGACATAATTCTTTTCGACTTTGACCCAAGGGAGCTGGCCGCGTTCGGCGGCAATAGCGTCGCGCTGGCGTGTGAGCTGCTTCTCTTTGGCCAGGAGCTTTTTGCGAGCCACAAGCCATTCTTCTCGGGAAACTACTTTCGGGTATTCTACTGTGCGTGTTGACATTTTCATTACTCCTTTTCATTTGTGTTTGGAATCGTTTCTGCTGTGTGGTTCTTTTTGCGCGAGACTTTAACGGCGAGTGCGGCCGCTAGCCCGCCGGTCGAGACCGTGCCGGCCACGACTAGTCCCAGGGTTGCGAAACAAAATGGGCACATCGTTCACCTCTCAGGTGGCGAAGCTTTGATCGCTAAGCCGCTTCTATCTAGGTGACGGGTGAGGTGGGGTGATTTCTACAGGGCCGAAGAAAAAAATGAGCCCCGTTTTTTGAGCAGGAACTGCCTTATGGCTGGATCTTCAGCCAGGCCGATGGCTCGGTCGTAAGCGTCTGAAGCGTTGGCAGTTCTTCCCAGGCGTTGTAGCAGATGCGCGCGAACCGCCCAATAGGGTTGATAAGCAGAGACTACATCCCGATCAAGTGCATCCAGAACTGCGAGGCCCTGCTCGGGTCCATTTGCTTCGGCAAGAGCGGCGGCGTATCCAGTTTGGCGGCCTATCGTCGGCGACATGCGGATGAGCTGGGTGTAGAACTGAACAATCGCTCTCCACTCAACACGGCGGCCACGTGCCCGCTCGGCATGTACCGACTGAATCGCGGCTTCCAGTTGAAAGCGGCCTAGATTTCCAGATTTGGACGCCTCTGCGAGATAGCGCTCCGCCTCTTCTATTAAAGGAAGCGACCACAGTTTCGGATCCTGCTCGGAAAGAGGAACGTAACGGCCATCTTGATCGCGCCGGGCGGCGCGCCGCGCTTCACAGTGCAGCATGAGCGCCAACAATCCTTGAACCTCTGCTTCGCCAGGCATTTGTTCAAGAAGAACTCTCGCGAGCCAAATGGCTTCTTCCGCGAGACCGCGGCCGTGCTGATCGGCGCCCGCCATGTCGTCCCAGCCGATGCCAAACGCAGCGTAAATCGCTTCAAGGACCGCATCCAGCCGCCGCCGGAGTGCACGTTGCTCCGGCACTTCGAACCGGATACCGCCGTCACGGATCTTGGTCTTGGCACGCACCAAACGCTGTCCCATAGTTTTGGGTGAAACCAGGAAAGCACCGGAGATGCGGACGGCATCGAGGCCCAGAACGGCTTGCAGCATGAGAGGCGTATGCATAGCAGGATCAATCGCCGGGTGCGCACAGACGAAGAGTAATTTCAGTCGCTCGTCGGGATAGTCCGTTTCCAAAGGGTCCTCCGCTGAGTTTTGGGTAAGGAGCAGGAGGTTAGGTTCGCTGTCTAACACTACCCGTTGATGACGGACGAAATCGATGATCGAGTTGCGCGCTGTCGTGAGCAACCAAGCTTCAGGATTTTGCGGCACGCCGTCTCGTGGCCACACGGTCAGCGCCTTGAGCAAAGCCTCGCTCAGTGCATCTTCGGCGCCCGCCAAGTCCTGGGTGTGCACGGAGAGATAGGCCACAAGGCGCCCGTATGACTCGCGTGCCACTCGCTCGACCGTTCGTTGAACCTTCCCTCCATCACTTCCACTCATTCCACGATCCTGCGCCTGGTTTCGGGAGCGAGCGGACGCACCTCGACAGCACCGTACGAGGCAGCCGGGCAGCGCGCTGCCCACTCGAGGGCCGCGTCAAGGGATGGCACCTCTACGATCGTGAATCCTCCCAGCTGTTCTTTGGTGTCAGCATACGGACCGTCCTGCACGCCGCGCTTTCCGTCCTTAATTTTTATCGTGGTTCCCGTTTCCGGTACCTCCAGCGGATCGCCTCCGACGAACACGTCTGACTCGACGAGAGCCTTATGGTAGGCGCGCCAGGCGCCGGTGTAGGCGTCACTTCCATCACCTTTCCGTGACGCGAAAGCGTCCGGCGACTCGTAGATCAACAATGCAAACTTCATCATCTTTCTCCTTCTGGAAGACAGTTTTACATGTACCTGATCGTATGACGTATAGGAAGCCGAGATTTCGACAGCGGATTATGAAGAATCTGACGATAGATAGAGTGTTGTCGGCAATGGGAGTAATCCGCTGCCGTGCCCGTGGCGCATTCCTGTCCCGATTAGAAGTGCCGATACTACTGCGCTTTCGCGGTGAAGATCAGAAAATAATCCATCCCGTCGCCTTTCACGAAATCCTGGGTGTCGCGCAGTTCGTATCCGGCTCGGGCGGCTTCGCGAATGACCACGTCTTTACTGACGCCGTGATTCTCCCCGTTGCCGTTGCGATCAATGATGCCAATCTTCGCTCCTGGCTTGAGCGACAAGCGAAGATTCCTGAGTAGCGCAATCGGATGGGCCATCTCGTGGTAGGTCTTGAGCAGCAGCACGGCATCAACGCTGTCAGCAGGAAGCTGTGGGTCGTCCGGCTGGCTGAGGATCGTCTTAATGTTGTGTAGCTGCTCTTTTGTCGCGCGCTGTTCAATGTATTGAATTGCTTCGGGGTTGATGTCCACGGCATAAACCGTGCCGGAGCCGGCGAGTCGGCGAGCGGCACGCACTGTGAACCATCCCGATCCGGCACCGATGTCGGCCACGCCCCTGCCGGGCCCGATGGCAAGCAAATCCATGACGCGGTTGATCTGCAGCCGCTCATCGCGTCCTGGGACATCAAAAATGGAGAGGTCGCCGGCATAAGGCGTGCTGGTTTTGCGCTCTGGCGCCGGTGCAGCGGACTGAGCAGTAACGGGCGACGGCAGCCACAGCCCCGCCAATAACACCGCCATCGCCGCAAGCCATCGAAGCACTCTGCGAAAAGATTTATACATAGGTTCCTACTGTGTTGTGATAACAGTCGCGCTTGTAGCGACATGCGCAAACCGCTGGCTACTAGCATAAGTCCGCAGAACCGGTGGGTTCTCGGAATCTAGAGCCAAGTTGATTGGTCGCCATGAGCAGCCTGAAGGCAAAATTCCTACCCGAAGCACACACGCATCTCTCTGTGAGGAGTTCGGCGGTTCGTTCACGTGCAACGGTAAAGAGTTAGTGGAAAACTGCCGACTTGCGCACATTTGTCAACGCTGTGCCACGAGTCGAAGGCAGGACTACGAAATGGGGAAAGGAAAATGAAGACGGGAAAAATGTACGGTTCACTCGGACCCGACGCTCCAGCGAGGGACCTGACCGCCTATTCTCACCTTCACAGGCGGAATTGAGTCTTAGAATTTCAGCGAATATTGCTGCGTACTTAGAGCGCCAGGAAGAGGACGCCATGTGTGCTTCCAAAAAAGGTAAAAGGACGGTTTGACAGCCGGTCCAAAGCCGCGCACGGAAGTGGCGAAGCCGACCTCGCGCCCGTACGCGAAAAGCTATGCAATTGCGCAGACGTGTTCTTTTGAAGACGATTGAATCTCGCCACATGCCCATCGGGAAAGAACTGGAAGCCAATCTTGGAGACGCCGTGGGACTGTACGACTACTGGATAGTGCTTAAACTATCCGGCAATGAACGATCCGGCAATGAGACCAATATAGCGGAGAAAATTGTCCTCGAATACGCCCACTTTCCACACACTTTACCTCAAGCGGTCGTCTTGCTGGAACCGGAAAGGGGCGAACCACCTCGCCTTCATTAACTCTCATTGCCCTCCGCTCCCACCAATCTTTCCCCCACTCATTCGAGGCGACTCGCGACGCTCGTTGCGCAGCCCGTCACAATCAGGTTACCGTTGGTGTCGAAGATTTCAAGGGCAACTGTATCAGTGAACGCGTCCCCGTCAATACTGACCTCGATGGCGCGGGTGAGTCTGTGTGTCTGTATCCAGACCCCGGCAGGGCTAAAAACGAAGGCGTCGGTGACCGCGCTGTAATTGTGGCCCTGGGCGTGCCGCCAGGCACCCAAACCGGGCGTGGCTAGGGAGGGGAGCTGGCCTGCGGTGATTACGGTTGCCGTACCCCCTTTGGCAAACGTGAACACGGCGGGGAACGTCCTTAGCGCCTGACCCGTGTTACAGTCGCGGACTGTGAGCTGCAAGCGCCATGCGCCTTCAAGACCTCTCTGCGAATTATCCCCCTCAGATTGAGCTCGAGCTGTTAGTCCCGACCCCAGGAAAAGCATGCCGGCCAAGACCAATACTGCTGCTCGACCGGAAGCTGCAAGGCGATTCAAATTTCTTGATGTCAAGCGATTTCTCCTTGTTGTTTCGAATGTCGCTGATGTGATTCCGCCGCTGCGGCGATCACCGGCGGCATAGTGACATTGGCCAGCATTGATGACCATAGAGAGCGCCTGAAGTTAATCTGGAGTTTTTCTGAAGCGGCGGATAGCATGTAAGGCAGGGATGGCATCTAGGCCTATGTCGCAGCCTGATTCACACTCAACCCTTCGATTTGGTGAGTTCGAGCTTGATATATCGGCCTACGAGCTGCGCCGAGGCGGGCAGCCAGTCCACCTTGAGCGCCAACCTATGGACCTGCTCATCCTTTTAGTAGAACGCCATCGTCAGCTCGTCTGGCGGGCCGATATCGCAAAGCGTTTGTGGGATCCGGGTGTCTTCGTTGACGTCGAAATGGGAGTCAATACAGCGATCCGTAAGGTGCGGCAAGCTCTGCGGGATTCGCGAGAGTCGCCGGCATTCATTGAAACAATTTCGGGCAAGGGATACCGTTTCATCGCTCCGGTCGACGCGGCGCCCCTGGGGCGCCACCAGGAGGCCATCGAATCGGTAGCGGTGCTGCCCTTCGCCAATGACAGCGCCGATCCCGATGGGGAATACTTGAGCGACGGCATCACCGAAACCCTGATCAACAGTCTCTCGCAAATCTGGAACCTGCGCGTTGTGGCACGCAGCACGGTGTTCCGCTACAAAGGAAAGGACATCGACCCCCAAAAGGCCGGGAACGATCTGCACGTTCGCGCCGTGGTCTCGGGGAGATTGCTGCAGCGCGGGAATACGCTGATCGTCCGGGCCGAACTGATGAATGTTGCAACGGGCGGGCAGCTGTGGGGTGGCCAATACAACCGCAAGCCGGAGGACGTTTTTGCCCTCCAAGACGATCTTTCCAGAGAAATTTCTGAGAAGCTGCGGCTGCAGTTAACCGGCGAAGAGAGGCAGCGACTGACGAAACGCTACACGGAGGACTCCGAAGCGTATCGGCTTTATCTGAAGGGACGCTATCACTGGAACAAACGGAGCCCAGAAGGCTTGCAGAAAGCCGTTGAATATTTCCAGCAGGCTCTCGACAAAGACCCAGCTTATTCGCTGGCTTACGCAGGCTTGGCTGACACCTACGCCTATTTGTCGTTTTTCAATGTGGTTGCTCCGCGTGAGGCCATGCCAAAAGCGAAGTCCGCCGCCGTAAAGGGGCTGGAAATAGACAAAGCCCTCGCGGAGGTGCACGTATCACTGGGATACATCAGCTTTACCTATGATGGAGATTGGCCGGCCGCCGGAAAGCACTTCGAGCAAGCCCTCGCCCTGAATCCGGCTTACACCAGGGGTCACACCTTCTACCCTTTTTATCTCAGCTCAATCGGAAGATCAGAGGAAACCTTGGAGGTGGCAAAGGGAGCCCTGGATCTTGATCCTGCTTCGCCCGCTGTGAGCCATAGCTTGGCCGTGCAACTTTACCTCGCACGGAAATTTGACCGGGCTATCGAACAGGCCCATGACACGCTGGAGATGGATGCGAATTTTGCCATTTCATACGCGGTGCTGGGAGAGGTGTATCTCTCGAAAGGAATGTACCGAGAAGGTCTGTCCGCGCTGGAAAAATATTCCGCACTAAGTCGAAGCGGCGCCGCTTCTCTCGCCCTTCTTGGATACTCGCATGCTCGATTAGGCGAGCGAAAGGAGTCGCTACAGGTGATCGAGGCGCTTAAGGCGGCTTCGAAGCAGAGTTTTGTACCCGCCCTTTTCGTTGCGCTGGTTTACGCCGGGCTGGAAGATAAAGATCAGGCCTTCACTTGGCTAGAAAAGGCTTACGAGGAGCGGTTCAATCGTCTTGCTTACCTCAAAGTAGAGGCACTCTGGGACCCCCTTCGCTCCGATCCCCGGTTCGCCGACCTGCTTCGACGCGTCGGCATCCCGCCGTAAGCTCGTTTGATGGACATGGCCTATCGAGTGCCACACTCCCTGCTTATAGACGTCCTTCAAGATTCCTATTTGAAAAATCCCCTTCTCACCAGTAAATAAAAAATCGATCTCACGCCAAATTAGCACCCTCACTCGGCATGCAAAATTTAGACCCTTAGCGAGCCACGGAACGCCCTAGCGGCATAGTAAGATTCCGCACCGTTGTGATACACGAAAACAGTGTTGTAGCGGCGATCACAAAAGAGGGCGCCGCCGAGTTTTCTGATATCAGAAGGTGTTTTCACCCAGCTCGACGTTTTCGTATCGAAATCTCCAAGTTTCTGCAACTCTCGATATTGTTCTTCCGTTAAAAGCTCAATGCCCATGGCAGCTGCCATATCAATAGCGTTATCTTCTGGTTTATGTTCTTTCCTTGACTCCAGCGCTTCACGGTCGTAGCAAACACTTCTGCGGCCTTTAGGACTTTCCGCTGAACAATCATAAAAAATGTATTCGCCCGTCTTTTTATCATGACCAACAACATCCGGTTCACCGCCAGTTCTTTCCATTTCATTGAGTGACCACAGTTTTTCAGCATTAGCTTCCAGCTTTGCTTGCACTTTATCGCATTCAAGACTTTTATGGCGGTTCATGTTTTTCTCAAAACGGGCTTTCAATGCTCTGAGTAGTTCTGCACGTTGTTCTGGTGACAAGTCCTTTTTATTGCGATTAATGTTTCGCGCAATTGTTGCTCGCATAGTCGTCGCTTCCCGCCTTTCTCATCTGTTACTCCGCTGCGCTCCGCCACACGTTTTTTTTCGGCTTGTCTTTGCGTTCTTATCAATTCGCAATCTCCACGCCGTTCGGACTGCACCCGTCAGTACATCCTCGCTCGCCGCCGCCAGGCGAATATGCGTGTGTCCCATCTTTCCCCAGCCGCCAGGAATCGGCAAGAAAATCTCGGGCGCCTCCTCCACAAACGCCGCCTGCTGCTCCAGCGTAAGCATCAGATTTCCGTACCCCGTGCTTGCGAGGCCAGCGAAGCAAATTTCCTGCCTCCTTACACGAAAAGCTGGCAATCCTGCGTGGGAGTACTCTTCCACCCCCTCCAGGCTCAGTGCAATCCTGCGAAAGTCTGCTGCGGTCATCGGGTGACTCCGTAGATTACGGAGTATCTGACCATCATCGGACGGCATATGTCTACTGCTCCGGGCCGAATCATGGGCAAACCTTCCGTTAAGGCTTTGAGGAAGAGGCTTTCGGGAAGAGTTCCGCCATAATCGTCGACGAAATCCGCGCTCGGATGACGACCTGAGAGTCGGCCGCGGTTGTGCCATTAATCTGGTGCTGGGAGGGGTCGCCGCGTTCATCGCGTATGGACGGTTGTTTGTGAGGCCCATCGCGCCCGCGTCGATCAGTACCTTCCGCGTACTTAAAGGGCTCGCGGTTCTCGGCGCTCTGGTCCCGTCGATTTTGCTCCGGTCTGGTATAAGTTGACACACAGGAGGGTCGACTCCCGGCAAACCGCCGGTTTGCCACCGAACTTAACCAACGCCACTTTGCGTTCGAGTTCCACACCGCCCCCGGAGACCACAACTGGAACCAATGGGACCAGCAAATCCCGGCATATTTCAGAGCCTGGTGCGACCGCGATAGCGGTTCAAAACGACGCCGTAGAAGCGCCATTGTCAATCAATCGGTGAGAATCGCCAGGTTGAGCTGCTTTAGCCGGCTTTGCTCTGTGATCACTTCGATCTGACTGATCTTTCCATCCTTGATCGTGAAGGTCAGCGCTCGAGACAATTTCCCTCGAGGCGCAAGCACCAGCCCAACCGCTCCATCCACCAGCACCAGCGCTGGTTGAGCAAACCCTACTGCCTGGCCGTAAGCGATCGCCCCCTTGGCCCACTGTTCCGCCCCGCGCACTTCTCTCGGCGCGCCCGAAGGTCCAGTATCAGCGCGTACCACCACATCAGGATCGAGCACCGCGATCAACGCGTTGAAATCCCCGCCGCGCAACGCAGTAATAAATGTCTCCACAACCCGTCGATGGCTCTCGCGCTCCGCATCGACCGCCGTCTCCGCGCCTCGCACTTGCCGTCGTGCTCGGCTCGCCAGTTGCCTTGCAGCCTCCGGAGATCGCCCAACAATCCCAGCAATCTCGTCAAATGGCACATCGAACATGTCATGCAGCACAAACGCGAGCCGCTCCGCGGGCGCCAAAGTATCCAGCGCTACCAGCAGCGCCAGCCCGACCGACTCCGCCAACAACGTCTCCTGCTCGGGATCCATCGCCGCAGCGCGCTGCGCCACCGGCTCCGCTGCCTGCGACTCCATCGACTCTTCGCGCCGCGACGTCCGCGACCGCAGCATGTCCAAACAAACGTGCGCCACCACCGTCGTCAGCCAGCCGCCAAGGTTCTGCACTCCGCTCGTGTCCGACTGGTTCAGCAGCAGCCAGGTCTCCTGCACCGCGTCGTCCGCCTCGCTCAGCGAACCAAGCATGCGGTACGCCACCCCGCGCAAGTGCGCCCGATTTCCCTCAAATTTCTCCGCCAGCCACTGTTTTTCGTCCATCGGTCACATTTCCCCAGCGAGTTTCGTCATAGTGTTGACGTGCCAAGTACAACGAATGTGACGAGGAGATCCATCCATGACCCAAGGTATAAAAACCTTCATCTATCCTGTCAAAGACGCTGCTCGCGCCAAGTCGTTCTACAGCAAGCTCTTGGCCATCGAGCCGCATTGCAATGAACCCTACTACGTCGGCTTCAAAGTCGGCGATCAGGAAATTGGCTTGGTCCCCAACGGTCACGGCGCCGGACTCACCGCTCCCATCGGCTACGTCCATGTCGCCGATATCCAGAAAACGCTCCAGTCTCTGCTCGACTCCGGCGCCAAGATCGAGCAGGAAGTGAAAAACGTCGGTGGCGGCCGTCTCATCGCTTCCGTCAAAGACGCGGACGGCAACGTCATAGGCTTGCTGCAATCCGCGTAGCGGATTGCTATTTAAGCAGGAGAAGAGGGTGTACGAATCTTCGGTGCGCCACAGAGGAGGCACACCCTGATGCGAGAAGTGGAAGTCCTCGGCGACGGTCATCTTAAGCTGGACTTTGCGGAACTCCAAGGTTCTTTGAACAGGATCTAGCGACCATGGTGCGTTGCCGGCTCAAAGCCATGGCCGGGTGGCACATTTGTTTCGATGTTCTGGATCCGTTTCTCAGCGGAACTCCCATCGATCGCATCATTGCTGGCGAGGCGATGAAGTGCGGCTGCACCGGCTGAACGCGGAGTACGCCAAGCACTTCGGTATTGAAACGCCCAACTGGCCGCCTCAGGCGGCTCAAAAGTCGTGAATCGAGGAGGATCAAAACAATGCACCAACCACGCTCTACCATGAATACCGCACTTTGGACCGTGCAAGTGTTGTGGGGCGTCTTCTTCAGCCTCAACGGTTTCGGCAAAGTCTTATGTTACAACCCGGCCCTGTGGAACCAAGCGCTCCATGAAGTGCCTTGGTTTTCCGCGGTGCAGCAGGACCTGTTCATCTTCATCGGGGTCTGTGAGTTTCTTGGAGGCGTCGGCCTGATCCTGCCGGCGATGACCGGAGTCAAACCGAAGCTCACGCCGTTTGCTGCCTTCGGCCTGACGCTGGTCATGATCCTCGCGGCTGTATTTCACATCGTGCGGGGCGAGTACAACTTTGTGCCCACCAATCTGGTGCTGGGAGGGGTCGCCGCGTTCATCGCGTATGGACGGTTGTTTGTGAGGCCCATCGCGCCCGCGTCGATCAGCACCTTCCGCGTACTTAAAGGGCTCGCGGTTCTCGGCGTGCTGGTCCTCGTCGATTTTGCTCCGGTCTGGTACAAGTTGACACACACTTACTAACTGATGGCTCGGTTTCGCACGGACGGCATGAATGAATGCTCGGCCCATCCTAGTCGATTCGGGTCGACAGACTTCGGGGCTACCTGGTTTCGGCCATCGGTTGGACAAAAAACGAGCGTCCTGAGATGGACAATGATCTTCACGCTGCTGGATTGTCTTCACAGTCACGGACAAGAGTTCGGACCGCCGAAAACCGCAACCGAGAAGCATGGCAACCATGGCGCGGTTGGCGCGTAAAGTCTCATTCTGAGCTTACATCACTGCCCGTGCAAGGTAGCGTTCAGGGCAGTTTTCCCTAGAAATTCCCAACCCACAACCCAACCCACAGTTTGGTATGTCTTATATGACTTGCGCGGCGTTTGGCAGTCCCCGCGTGTCTTGTAAGTTGTTATAAAACCCCCGCCATTCCTTTCAGTAGTTTAGCAACTGATCCACTGAAAGGCGTGGGTGCACAAATTTTGGCCACATTAGGTTGCACGTCCCCCTGTCTTGCCAGTTTCTCGAAAGACACGCGCATCCCAAATCTCGATCTGCTGAAGAGCGCAGCCGAGATTTACCGGTCCATGCTCGCCGCCTAGAATTATATTTAGATGTGAGCCAAAATTATTCTTGAATCAATGTGCTGCGTCGGAGCGCTCGTTTTTTCATCAGTTCAAAAAAAACTGGTACCAGAATCAGGACGTGGATCGTTGACGTAATCATTCCTCCCACAATGGGCGCTGCGATTGGCTTCATTACGTCTGCGCCAATGCCTTTTTCCCAGAGGATCGGAACAAGGCTGAGCAACACAGCCGTCACCGTCATAAGTTTCGGACGTAGCCTGTGCACTGCCCCCTCAATCACTGCGGCCTGAATCGCGTCTGGAGTTAACGGTTCTCCCGAGGCGATTCGGTTTTCCAGCGCCTCGTGCAGGTAGACGACCATGACAACGCCGGTCTCGACAGCGATGCCGAACAATGCGATGTATCCAACCCACACTGCAACGCTGAAGTTGTAGCCGAGCAACCATTGCAGGAGCAGACCGCCACTGGCTGCGTAAAGCGTTGGAAGGATCAGAACCAGTGCCTCCGTTACGGAACGAAATATCAAATACAGCAACAAGAGGATTACAGCAAGAACGATAGGCACAATTAGTTTCAGCCGTTCTCTCGCCCGCAATTGAAATTCGTACTCTCCTGACCACTGATAAGTGAACCCGACCGGCAGCTTCAGTTCTTGGCCCAGAAGTGTGCTTGCGTCACGCACAAAGCCGCCATAATCCGTCGTCTTGAGGTCAATGTATACGTAGCCGGTGAGCTGACCCTCTTCGTCGCGGATCATTGCTGGACCGTTCGAGAACGAGAGGTGCGCGACCGAACCGAGGGGCACTTGCGTTCCGGTGGCGGATTCCACCAGCACCCGCCCCAACTCCTCGGGAGTGTCACGGAAGTCTCGCTGATATCTGACGTTGATTGGATATCGCTCACGGCCCTCAATATTTTCCGCAATATCTTGGCCGCCGATGCCTGACTGCACAGCGCGCTGCACGTCCTGGACTGTCATTCCGTGACGGGCAGCTTCCAGGCGATCAACATCAATATTGAGATAGGAGCCCTGCGAAACACGTTCAGCAAAAACTGCCCGCACGTCAGACAGGCGTGCAAGCAGTTGTTCGATGCGAGCGCCAGCAGCTTGAATTCCTTCCACATTTGTTCCTTGAATCTTCATGCCGACGGGTGTCTTGATGCCAGTGAGCTGCATATCGAGACGGTTCTCCACCGGCATAGTCCAGGTGTTCGAAAGTCCGGGGAATTGCAGCTTCGCATCCATCTCCGCGGTCAGTTTGTCGTAGCTCATGCCGGGACGCCATCTCTCGCGCGGCTTCAGCATGATTGTTGTGTCATACATATCCAGTGGAGCGTTGTCGGTGGGGCTATCAGAACGGCCGACTACGCCGAAGACGCTGTCCACTTCCGGGAAGCTGCGGATAATTCGATCCTGTTCCTGTAAGAGCTGCGCCGCTTGGGTGATGCCAATTCCTGGGAGTGAAGTCGGCATGTAGAGGGACGACCCCTCATAGAGCGGTGGCATAAACTGACTGCCCAGCCGGAAGGCCAGCGGAATCGTGACCGCGAGAAACATCAGGTTGAGAGCAATTGTCAGCCAGGGCCGCCGCAAGGCGAACCGCAGCACAGGCAGGTACAGCCCCTGGGTGATTCGCGATACTGGGTTTTCCCGTTCCGAACGAAGCCGTCCACGGATGAGAAAGACCATCAAGGCAGGAACAACCGTGATTGCAAGGATGGACGAAAATGCCACCGACAGAGTTTTGGTCCAGGCCAGCGGGCGGAACATCCGGCCCTCCTGCGCTTCCAGCAGGAAGACCGGCAGAAAAGAAACCACGATGATCAACAGGGAGAAGAACAATGCGGGTCCGACTTGTTTGGCGGCATCAATTAGAATTCGCCGACGATCGCCTTCTGCAACCGGGCCCGCTTCGGACAAATGGCGGTAGCCGTTCTCGACAATTACGATGGCAGCGTCAATCAGTACCCCAATCGCAAGCGCAAAGCCGCCCAAGGACATGATGTTGCTACTGATGTGGAGAAGGTACATGGGCACGAATGCGCCCAACAGGGCGACTGGCAAGGTAAGAATGGGGATCAGCGCCGAGCGAAAGTGAAAGAGAAAAACAATGGTGACAAAGCTCACGATCGCGCACTCGGCCAGTAAGTCGCGCTTCAAAGTGTGGATGGATTCCTCAATCAGACCAGAGCGGTCGTAAGCGACATGGATCTCCACTCCTGCGGGAAGGGAAGGCGCAATCTCCGCGACTTTCTTCTTGATTCCGTTAATTACATTTAGCGCATTCTCCCCGTAACGCATCACTACAATCCCACCCACGGCCTCGCCTTCCCCTTGCCACTCGGCAACGCCTTCACGGATTTCCGGTCCAAGTGTGACGGTACCTAATTCTCGCAAGAGCACGGGTGTGCCGTTCTTGGCGGTCACTGGCACATTCTCCAGATCACTGAGGGAACGCAAATATCCAAGCCCGCGCACCATATAGCGCGCGCCATTCATCTCCAGGACGCGTCCGCCAACCTCGTTCGTACTAGTACGCACGCGGTCGATCACAGTTGAGAGCGGAATTCCGTAGGCGAGCAGCCGATTGGGATCGATCTGCACCTGATATTGCTTGACAAAGCCGCCGATGGTGGCTACTTCCGCGACCCCGGGCACAGTCTCAAGCTGATAACGGACGTGCCAGTCTTGCAGCGAGCGCAGGTCGGCAAGGCTACGCTGGTGGGTGCGGTCGATCAACACATATTCGAATACCCATCCCACTCCGGTTGCGTCGGGCCCGATCACTGGCGAGGCGCCGGCAGGCAAGCGTCTCCCGAGCTGCTGAATGTATTCCAAAACACGCGAACGGGCCCAATAGATGTCCGTGCCATCCTGAAATACAACATAGACATAGGAGTCGCCGAACATGGTCGTGGCTCGTACGGCCTTGACGTGGGGTGCGGCAAGCAATGCCGTAACAATGGGATACGTGACTTGGTCTTCAATGAGGCTAGGAGGCTGCCCAGGCCATGAAGTGTGCACAATAACTTGCACATCGGAGATATCTGGCAGTGCGTCTAGCGGAACTCTCTGGAGAGACCAGATGCCGGCTAGCACTAGAAACAAAACACCGATGAAAACCAGAAAGCGGTTGCGCGCGCACCATTCGATCAAGCGAGAGATCATGGGTTTACATACCTCCCGTGGCGCTCAGGTTCACGCGCTTGGTCACAACCATTTTTCCACCCTGTTCGGCGGTAATGGTGACCTGCCAAGTGCCTCCCGAGCCGAGTTCCACTTCGCCCGCATAAGTTCCATTGCTCTGGTCACTAAGCTGAGAGGTCACATTCATTTCTGCCATACCCATCGCCGGCATGGCTGCCATATAGAAGCGAACGGTGACTTTTGCGCCAGCGAGCGGCTTGCCATCGGACGCGGTAAGTTTCACCTGCAGGCGGTTCTTGCCCTTGTGGGAAGGCGATGGATCAGTGGTTAGTTCGGCTGAGACTTGCTGTCCAGGCCCATTCATCGCGGCCGCTGCGCCAGCCCCGGGCGGAGGAGGAGTGTACGCCCCAGCCGCGCCCTGGAGTTGGCTCTCGGAATCAATGAGGAAGTTGGCTGAGGTTGAAACTGTGTCACCAGGTTTCAACCCTTTGAGTACGACGAAGCCTTCATCGGTGCGCGGGCCAAGCTGCACTTCGCGCGGCTCAAATGAGCCCTGGTTTCGCGACAGGAACACAATCTGACGGCCTCCTGCCTGTAGCACCGCCGAAGCGGGGACAATCAATTGGCGGCCGAGCGCAGCACGCAACACCACATTCACGAACATGCCCGGCTTTAAAGAGAGATTCGGGTTAGGCACGGTTAGTCTGACGCGTAGAGTGCGGGTTGTTGGATCAACCTGCGGCAGAATCTGTTCCACTCGCGCGTGAAACACACGACTGGGATACGCGTCCACCGTGATATCCGCGAAATCTCCAGACTTCAGTTTGCCGGTGTCCTGCTGAAAGATTTGCGCGTTTACCCACACCGATGAGAGGTCAGCAATGGAATACAACCGCATGTCAGGTTGCACATAGGCGTTCGGCAGTGCTGTGCGTTCTATCGCGTAGCCAGAAACCGGAGAAGTAAAAATGAAATTGGTCAGCGGTTTTTCGCTGGCCTCGAGTTTTGAAATGTCGTCCTCGGACATATTCCATTGCAGTAGCCGTTCGCGGGCCGAACGAAGCAAGGTATCTGCGCCGGAAGAGACGCCTTCGACGGAACTTTGACCGAGATGCCGGGCGTTGCCCTTAGCGAGCAGGTATTCCTGTTCGCTGGCGACAAGTTCGGGACTGTAGATGGTGAAAAGCGGCTCTCCTTTTCTCACAAATTGATAGCTTGCGTTCACGAAAACATCTTTCACCCAGCCTGGATAGCGCGTCTGAACGTAGGCCAGTCGCCGCTCATCAACGTCCACCGTTCCGGTAGCGCGAATTTCAGAATCAATCGTCTTGTATTCAACGCTGCCAGTGCGCACGCCAATGCTCTGCATCCGCTCCGGCGAAAGCTCAATCGGGGCACCGGGGCGGGAGTGAATCCCGCCATCGGCGGATGTTCTACTGCGACGTTCTCCGCCGGCTTCTCGCCGTGTGAGGACCGCCAGAGCCAATACGCGGCAATCGCCAGCGCCAGATTGAGCACAACTGCGACCATAAAAAATTTGCGGTAGTTCATTGCAGCTCCTCCCCGATGAGGTGCTCGATCTGGGCGATAGCGGCTTCATGCTCGGCCAGCGTGCGTTCGCGATCCAGGGCGAGGCGAAGCGTGTCGTTGTACGATCCCAGCAAACCCTGGTAATCCTGTTTCCCCGCACGATATCCCGCCAGGCCGGCGTTCAGCGCGGACTCGCTTTGGGGTATTAGTCCGTGGTCGTAAACCGTCAGCTGCTGCTCGGAGGTTTGCACAATTGCGATTTGCTCTCCCAGATCACTTTCCATTTGCTTTAGGCGAGATTCCTTTTCGGCTTCCGCCTGTGTGACCTTGGCGCGCGACTCGGCTTCGGCGGCGCGCACGCGGGACCGGTTCGGCAGCCTAATCGAAAACGTGCCCATGTAGTAGTCGCGGAAGTTGTCCGCCGTATGCTGCCACATATACCGCACGCCGAAATCGGGCTTCTGTTCGCGTTTGGCGAGTGCGGTGGCGGCCTGGCCTTGTGACACTTGCTCCGCGCTTACCTGCAACTCAGGATTATTCTGCCGGAGCTTTGCGAAGAGCACAGCAGCAGCCGGCATGCGGTGGTTAGATAGCGCCTCTGGAACGATGTCGCTTGATTCAGGTGCGCGATTCAGGAACGCCTTCAGTACAGCCTGAGACTGAGCGATCTGGCGGCGCTGCATGGAAATCTCACTCAGAAGCTTAGTGCGCTCGAGTTGGGCCCGGAGCACGTCCTGCTGCGTTCCTTGTCCCACGCCATAGCGGATTTCTGCCGCCTGCTCGATCTGCTCCGCGAGTTGCCGATTCTTTTCGAGCACGGTGAGTAACTCCTGAGACGCCGCCAGTTGGAAGTACGCCAGCTTGAGGCGGGTGAGCACATCCCATGTGACCGAACCTTTCTGAGCGCGTGAGATGGCGATCTCATGCTGGGCCACATTTGCTCGCAGCGCGCGTTTGCCGGGATAAGGTATCTCCTGTGACGCGCCGAATCCGATGTAAGCGAAGTCACTGTTGCTGTATCCGGCGAACGGCCGTGGGCTGCCCACGGTAAAGCTCTGGGCCATCACTTCCGTATCTGGAAGCGCCGATGCCTGTTTGGGCATGTATTCGGAGGTCTGAATCGCGCGTTCCGCAGTTTTGATTGCGGCGTTATTCTGCCGCGCTTCTTCAATGAGCGATTGCAAAGTGGTTGGAGCGTTCTGGCTGAAAGCCGGTCCCGCCAAAAAAACAAACACGCAGATCTTGCTGATCTTCATCATTTCGCCTCGCACAAGTTTGGAGATGGGTCCACGCGAAGACACAAGGGCGTCCTCGCACTTCAATGCGCGACGAAGAAATCAGATTCTAAGGACGGTAACTGTCTGCGACAGGCTTTCGGGCGGAGATTCAAATGAGCTTGTGCTGCTCCAAGTTGTGACTTGTGGTAAGGGCAGAGCAGCTTCCGTCAGCACAGCAATTGCGGAGTGAGAATAGTTTGTTTGAAATTGTGAAGCAGCCATGGCCTGCCGCGAGATCGGGTGCTGGCAGCATGAGTGCGAACTCGGCATTACAGATGTCTCACAGCGGCCGCCCATCTTTTGGCAGCACTCTCGCTGCTCCACGCTCATCTCGGCAGCAGGAGTCAAACAAGCTGAGAGCGGCAACCCTACGATAACGACCATCAACGTGACCGCAACGAATTGTGCGGGTCTCTGCAAGATAACCATTATACCGCGGCCCGTAAATTCTGCGCGCACGGAGTTTTATGAGGGCTGCCTGCGGGCAACATCCGGAAAATGTCTTGCTTGTTGTCAGCAAAATACCTTGGCGGCTGTAGAAACATTCTTCCCCGATAGCGGGAAAATCTTGCCGCCTTCGCTCGATTACTCCCAGAACTGCTGGTGCACATTATGCAAGTGCTTGTGCCAGAACCATGTCCGAGTCCTCTAGTCTGGGCCGATTCTTGCAACAGGAAAGAAGTGCTCATTGTAAGGACAATCCCGTGCTCTGTCGCAATCCATCCGATCATTCATCATCAGGTTTGCCAGACTGGAGAGGTGCATGCAAGGGAAAGGAAAAGAACATTGGGCGCGGCTGTGTGAACAGGCCGCCTTTGAACAAGATTCTGAAACGCTGATGGGACTGATAAATGAGATCAATCGAATGCTGGATGAAAAGGAACAGAGTCTGAAAGGCGAGGAGGCTGCAGGCAAACACTCTGATCAGAAGTCAACGGCCTCGTTGAATTTCTGAATCATGGCGCCGAGTGCGTTCTCCTTGTTGATTTCGAACGAAAAAGCCGGGCAGGACGGCCTTTAACCGCAAAGTACGCAGAGGACTCGCAAAGTTCGCCCAAGAAAAACCCAGGAAGGATTTTCTCCGCGACCTTTGCGAATCCTCTGCGTACTTTGTGGTTAAAGGCTCTTAGCTTTAACTTCTAGAAAGCTCCCGAAGCAGGTTTTCCGGTTCATCGCTAACTTCCGCGATAGCTACGTGCCTCTTCGCTACCAGCATGTAGATCGAGGGCACCACGAACAATGTAAAGGCGGTTCCAATGATCATGCCGCTGACCAGCATGATGCCGATGCTATTACGTGCTCCGGCTCCAGGCCCGGATGCAAAGACCAGCGGCAAGTGACCGAAAACGGTGGCTGCTGTCGTCATCAAGATGGGACGCAGTCGTGTGCCGGCCGCCTCAATGACTGCGTTCAGCTTGTCCCGTCCTTGTTCTTGCAGATGGTTGGCGAATTGAACAATCAGAATTCCATTCTTCGACACCAAACCAACGAGCGTGATTAGTCCCACCTGGCTATAGATGTTGAGGCTGGTAAATCCGAGGAACGAAAACGTCAGCGCCCCGGAAATGGCGAGGGGCACTGAACCAGCGAGGATGATGAACGGATCGCGGAAGCTCTCAAACTGCGCCGCCAGGACCAGGTAGATCAAAACTCCAGAGAGCAGGAAAGTAGGAAGGAACTTGCTGCCCTCCACTCGGAGCTGGCGCGACTCTCCCGCGTAGTCCACGGTGAAGCCTTGCGGCAAGGTCTTCTTGGCTTCATCTTCGAGGTAGGTCAGCGCCTTGTCGAGAGGCACGGGGGGTGGAATCACGCCCTGAATCCGCACCGCATTGAGCTGCTGAAATTTGTTCAACGAACGCGGTTGAGTCGTGGTATTCAGGTGGGCAAAGGTTGAAAGACGCACCAGCTGATCGTTCGATCCTTTGACGTAAATCTGCTCCAGTTGGTCCGCGGTCAAACGCTCCACGCGTTTAACTTGCGGGATGACTTTATAGCTGCGGCCCTGAATGCTGAAGCGGTTCACGTAGTTTCCGCCAAGCATGGTGGAAAGGTCTTGCCCCGCCTGGCTCAGGTCGATTCCCTGGGAGCGGAGTTTGTCCCGATCAAAAACCACCTCGGTTTGCGGCTGGTCGAACTTCATGTCAACGTCAGCGAAGATGAACATGCCGCTGGCCATTGCCTTCTGCACGATTTGGCCCGCAAGTTCGGCGAGTTGCTGCGGCTCTGCCGCAGAGGCAATGACAAAATCAACCGGAAAACTTCCGCCGCCTGGCAGGGCTGGTGGGGTCAGCGGGATCACGCGGATGCCGGCAATCTTTGACAACGGGCCGGCGGATTGAACCAGCAATTGCTGCGCTGTCTTCTTCCGCTGGCTCCATGGCTTAGTAACCATGCCGCCGAACCCGCCCGTGGGACTGGTGATCTGGAAGATGCTGTCACTTTCAGGGAACGAATGATAGATATCGTAAACTTCCTGAGTGAACAGGTTAGTCTGGTCAATAGTAGCGTTCGCCGAAGACTGGATGACTCCGAAGACTACGCCCTGGTCCTCAGCCGGCGCTAGTTCCCGCTGCGAGAACATGTAGAACGGGACTATCAACAGCAGCACAATGACCCACAGAGTAAGAACAACGGGCCGGTAGCGCAGGGTTCCACATAAAACCCGGTTGTAAGCTTCACGGACAGAGTCGAAGCGACGGTTGACCCAGCCCGCAAAACCGCGCTCAGTATCTCCCTGGCGGAGAAGCTTCGATCCCATCATCGGCGATAGCGTCAATGCCACAACGCCGGAAACGATCACCGCGCCGGCAAGGGTGAACGCGAACTCGCGGAAGAGGGCGCCGGTCAATCCGCCCTGAATGGCGACAGGTGTGTACACTGCTGCCAGCGTGATGGTCATGGCGATGATCGGCCCTACCAGCTCGCGTGCGGCATCAATGGCTGCGCGGAAGGGGTCCTTACCAAGATGAAGGTGACGTTCAACGTTCTCTACCATCACGATGGCATCGTCTACCACCAAGCCGACCGAGAGCACGATTGCGAGCAGAGTAAGCAGGTTGATCGTGAAGCCAGCGGTGAGCATCAGGAAGACGGCTCCAATCAGAGAGATTGGGATGGCGACGACGGGGATGAGGACCGAGCGGAACGAGCCCAGAAAGAGAAAGATGACGACAACCACGATGAGCAGCGTTTCAGTCAGCGTGTGAAGCACTTCGTTGATAGCGTCCTGAATGTACGCAGTCGCATCGTACGGAACCCCAAGTTTCATGCCAGCAGGCAGTTGGGCTTTGATTCCTGGGAGGGCAGCGCGAACGTTACGAATCACTTCCAAAGAGTTGGCCGTGGGAAGCACCCAGATGCCCATGAAGGTTGCGGTCTCGCCATTGAAACGGACGTCTGAGTCGTAGTTCTCAGCGCCTAGCACGACGTCGGCAATCTCGCCCAGACGTACGACTACGCCGTTTTCCTGCTTGACCACAAGCTGGCGGAATTCTTCCGCAGTTCGCAGGTCTGTGTTGGCGACCAGGTTGACTGAAACCATGGAGCCTTTTGTGCTTCCCAGCGCGGAAAGATAGTTGTTGCGCGCCAGAGCATCGTGTACGGCTGAGGCGGATACGCCGCGTGCTGCCATCTGGTCCGGCTTCAGCCAGATCCTCATCGCGAAGGTGCGATTGCCAAGGATATCGGCGCGCTGCACTCCACTGACAGAGCTTAATTTTGGTTGCACAACGCGCGTCAGATAGTCCGTAATCTGGTTCTGATCCAGGTCAGCCGAAGAAAAGCCCAGGTACACCGACGCAAACTGGGTGTCGGCGGTTTCCAGCTCGATGATGGGAGCTTCAGCCTCAGGAGGCAGATCATTGCGAACCTGGGCCACTTTCGCCTGGATCTGAGTGAGCGCCGCGTTCGTGTCATAGTTGAGCTTCAGGTGCACGGTGATCGTGCTCATGCCCTGCGCGCTCGACGATTCCATGTAGTCGATGCCGTCGGCGCTGGCAATCACACGCTCCAGGGGAGTGGTGATAAATCCGCGAACCAGATCGGCGTTGGCGCCAACGTACACAGTCGAAACCGTAACCACCGCGATGTCGCTGCGGGGATACTGGCGCACACTCAAGGAACGAATTGCTTGGAGGCCTGCGATCAGGATCACCAGGTTGACGACGATCGCAAGAACCGGCCGCTTAATGAATAAGTCCGTAATCTTCATTAGCTGTCCTCAGGCTTGGGCTTCGGGTTGTTTGGCGGTTGTACCTTGTTGTTGACTTCGACCGCGGCGCCATTGCGCAGCTTGAAAACTCCTGAGGTGACAACTTCATCCCCTGGGTTGACGCCGGAGACGACCGCTACTTGGTCGCCACGTGAACCTTCGACCTTCACAACTTGTTGGCGCACTCCCAGGTAGCTTTTGCCCCTGGGATCCTGAAGCTGTGTGACTATGAAAACCGAGTCGCCGTAGGGCGCATAGTTGATAGCGGACGCGGGCAGGGCGATTGCTTGGCTACTTGCTCCCATCGTCACCTTGACCTGAACGAACATCCCGGGGCGCAGCTTGCCATCGGGATTGGGGAGGGTCGCCTGCATCTGAATGTTCCGCGTCGCTTCGTTTACGACCGAATCAGCGGCGGTGACGCGGCCGGTGAACACATCGCCGGGTAGGTTGTCGCTCGTGACCTGCAGCGTACGGCCAACTCGCGCCTGGGCCGCGGTCTGCTGCGGCACTCCGAAGTTCACGTAAATCGGATTCAGAGACTGCAACGGAACAATGGCTTGGCCGGCTGCCAGATACTGCCCCAGGTTGACCTGGCGCAGACCGAGGATTCCGGAAAACGGCGCCCGGATTGTCTTTCGCTCAATGGTCGCGCGAATCTCGCCCACCTGCGCTTCGGTCGATTTTTGCTGGGCGCTGGTATTGTCGTACTCCGTCTGGGCTAGGACCCCTTGTTTCACCAGCTCCTGTGCCCGATTGAAATTGATGCGGGCCCAATCGCGCTGGGCCTCGGCGGCGGCCAGCTGGGCGCGCTCCTGCCGGGTGTCAAGCTCGACCAGGAGGTCCCCGGCATGCACCGGCTTGCCGGACTCGAAATTGATCCGTGCCACGGTGCCGGGAAGATCAGCGCTCACCGTCACACCCTGTATGGCCTGGGCGGTGCCGATCACGTTCAGGGTTGATGGCCAGGTCTCGCGCTTGGCAACAATCGTCGTAACCGCAGAGGGCGGCGGCGCGAAGCTCGCGCCCTGCGCCATGGCAGTGTGAATTTGCCGGAACTTCACAAATCCAAGGCCTGCGACCAGGCCCAGCGCTACGACCAACATCAGGATCATCCGTTTTGCCATTGTTCCCTCTTAAATTCTCCGACTATGCGACAGGTACGAATTTGCCGCGGGGTTTACCTTAAGTTAAAAATACGGGTCATAGCGTCTATTCCTAGAGTTGAAGTAAGTTGGATGTCAGGTCAACCACCGACGCTCCAAAAATTCTGCTGCCAAAAAACCAGATTACTCATTAGATCAATCGGCTATCGCCGCGGAAAGCTTCGTCCGTCCGCCCTGCTGGGAGCGCCCAGTGCTGCTGGGCGACGGGACCGGGGGAGGCGCCGTACAATGGGTAACCATAACGTTACGTAACAGAGCTTGTCAAGCGAGCCCTTGTCGTTTGACGAATCAAAAGAGAATTCGGCTCATCGGCGGTTTAGCGCCTTCTGCTAAATTTGTTGACGCATGAAACCCTTGCGTAGTTTTGCCAGTGATAACAATGCCGGCGTGCATCCCGAGATCATAAAGGCGATCGCGGCCGCGAACCAAGGGCATGTCGTCGGATACGGAGACGACCACTTCACAGCCGCCGCCGTCCGCCAGTTCAAGGATCATTTTGGCGACGACATCGAAGTATTTTTTGTTTTCAACGGGACGGCAGCTAACTGCCTGGGCCTGAAGGCGCTCACAAACTCTTACCATGCGGTCATTTGCGGAGAAGCCGCCCACATTTATGTGGACGAATGCGGAGCCGCGGAGAAATTCACAGGGTGCAAGCTCATTCCAGTCCCGACTGAGGACGGTAAGTTGACTGTACCAGCTGTACGGGCTGCCTATCATGGAATCGGCGTCGAGCACCACGTTCAGCCCCGCGCCATTTCCATTACTCAAGCAACAGAAGTGGGAACAGTCTATAAGCCTGACGAGATTCGGCAGCTAGCCCAATTCGCACATAACAATGCTATGTTTCTCCACGCCGACGGTGCCCGAATCGCCAATGCGGCCGCCGCCTTGGGACTAAACCTGCGCCAGTCTACCCGTGACCTGGGCATAGACGTGCTCTCTTTCGGCGCCACCAAGAATGGCGCGATGGGTGCCGAAGCCGTCATTTTCTTTAATCCCGTGCATGCCGCAGACTTCAAGTTTTACCGCAAGCAAGGGATGCAACTCTCTTCCAAAATGCGATATATGTCGGCTCAGTTTGACACCCTGTTCAAGGACGACCTCTGGCTCCGAAATGCCCGGCATGCCAACGGCATGGCGCAGCTGCTGAAACGAGAAGTCAGCAAAATTCCACAAATAAAGATTATCTATCGGGTGGAAGCCAACGGAGTATTCGTCCAAATTCCTCGCCGCGCCATTGCCAAATTGCAAAAACGTTACTTCTTTTACGTATGGGACGAAGAGCGCTCGGTGGTTCGCTGGATGTGTTCTTGGGACACGACCGAGGCGGACGTGAAGCAGTTTGTGGAGTTCGTTAGCCAAGTGGTCTGAAGCGTCGTTCTACGCGCCCGATCCAGCTCCCTTCCGTTTTTGCGGCAAGTCTTTTTCGCGACCGGGAATCTCAGAGTCATCCGGCAATCCCGCCAACAGATCGAAAGCTCTGGTCATAGCGCCGCTTTTCTCCCGCAAGACAATTTCGTCGCCGCGGCGGAAGATCTCCACTTCTGTGCTTTTCAGTCGGAACTGTTGGGGCAGGCGCAACGCCTGACTAGTTCCGTATTGAAATACTTTTGCGGTAGCCACGCCAGACCTCCTGACACTTATGTATCTACATGAAGTATGTACGTGAACAAAAGTTTGAGCAACGCCCGCTGGCGGCTAGCGCGGCGCCCTTCGTGCGGCCGACCTCCGCTATGATGTTTTCCATGTTTTCCCGCCGCACCGACTGGAAGTTAGCGCCAAACCAGTTCACACTTGCGCATCAGGAGATGCTGCGGACGGGCAGGGGAATCCTTGATCTCACAATTTCAAATCCAACGCGGGCGGGAATCAGGTACGACGAAGCGGCGATTCTCGATTCGCTACGTAACCCGAAGTCGCTCGACTATGATCCGCAGCCGAAAGGCCTGCGCAGCGCGCGAGAAGCAGTTGCTGAATACTACTCGTGTGGTTCCCCCCTCCCTTCGAAGGGTGCGAAGGCTGGGGCAGCCACTCCCGCTCGGGAAATCGATACCGAGAGTGTGGTTCTTACCACCAGCACCAGCGAAGGATATACGTATGTCTTCCGCCTGCTTTGCAATCCAGGGGACGAAGTTCTCGTTCCTAAACCGAGTTATCCATTGTTTGAGTTTCTCGCTGATTTGCAGGATGTAACGCTAGTCCCATATGCGCTGATTTATGACCACGGATGGCAGATTGACTTGCCGTCGATTGAGCAGGCGGTGAGCGAGAAAACAAGAGCGGTAGTAGTGGTGCACCCGAACAATCCGACAGGATCGTATGCCAGCACAAATGAGCGGGCGCAACTAAACGAGTTGTGCGCCCATCATTCATTGGCTCTGATCGTGGATGAAGTCTTTCTCGATTACTCTCACGACGGCGAGCGACGGCCCAGTTTTGCAACCAACGACGGTGCACTGACTTTCACGCTAAGTGGATTGTCGAAAATTTCAGCGCTGCCACAGATGAAGTTGGCGTGGATTGTGGCGAGCGGCCCGGAGCAGGAAAGGCAAGCGTCACTGGAACGGCTGGATGTAATTGCAGACACCTATTTGTCGCTAAATGCTCCAGTCCAGCACGCAGCGAACACGATGCTGGCGCAGAGGCACACAATCCAGCCGCAGATGATGCAGCGGGTGCGTGAGAATCTGGCAGAACTCGATCGGCAACTATTGAAACAAGGGTCCTGCGCTCGACTCGATGTGGAAGGTGGATGGTACGCGGTGTTGCGTGTTCCAGTGATGCGGTCTGATGAAGATTTGGCGATTGAGCTTCTGCGCGAAACCGCAGTGCTGGCGCATCCTGGACATTTTTATGATTTTCAGCAGGATGGGTATCTGGTGCTGAGCTTGATTACTCCGGCGGATCAATTTCGGCAGGGGATTTCGCGGGTGCTGAAATATATTGCCGATACGGGATAGTGCCGATCATCATGCGGCGGGTTTGGTCGTCCGCCGATTCACCATCAGGAATGCAAGCCCAAACATAAAGAGCGAAAACAGAATCAGCGTTGCCATCGATTCCACCAGCATGCCGCCACTCCCCGGGTAGAGGAGTTCGCGTAGAGCTTCAACTCCATAGGTCAGAGGATTGACCTGCATCAGCACGCGCAACCACCCAGATGCACTGGACAATGGGAACAGCGCCCCCGATAGCAGCCATAGGGGGATTAAAAACAAATTGATAATGGCGTGAAACGCCTGGGTCGAATCCATGGGCCAGGCGATGGCGAATCCCAGCGCCGTCAGCGCAAAAGAAACCAAAAACACTGTCACGACCACCAGCAGGAAACTCGCTAGTGACATGTGGACTCCCACTAGCGGAGCGAACACGAGAAAAATGAGACCTTGAATTGTGGCCAGAGTTGTTCCGCCCAGCACCTTGCCCAGGACGATCGCAGAACGTGAGACCGGCGCCACCAACACCGAAAGCAGGAACCCTTCTTTGCGATCTTCGATGACCGACATCATCGTGAAGATGGAAGTAAACAGCACGATCATGATCAACGCGCCGGGATAGAAATAGTCGAGGTAATGCTGGTCGGTGCCGCCAGAACGAAACGACCTTCCAAATCCCGATCCAATCACTAGCCAGAACAGCACCGGCGATGCGATCACACCCACAACCCGAGTGCGCTGCCGGTAAAAGCGCACGACTTCGCGCCACCAGAGGGTGAATGCGGGAAGCAGGAGTTCCTCCGCGGTAGTTGCGGGTAGCGCATCGGATTTTGCGGCAATCGAACTCATAACGGGCAAGAACATCACCACAGAGACACGGAGGCACGGAGAAAACTCACGAATGGTTCTTGTGTTCTCTGCGTCTCTCTGTCTCTGTAGTGATCAAGGTTTTGTTCTCTGTCTCAGTCCAGAAGCGATGCCCGGTGCGCCGGATGAACACATCTTCCAGGCTGGGCTTAGCGATTGAAACCGAGTCAACTTCTCCTGGGAATGCCTCGACTACATCGGTCACAAACCGGTGGCCATTTTCCTTTTCAATACGCACCTGGTTATCAACCACTCGAACGTCAACTTCAAAACGCGTATGAATTCGCAGAGCCAGCGAATCCGGTTCTTTGGTCTCGAGCACGATTACGTCGCCGCCAATCTCCTGCTTCAGTTCTGACGGTGTACCCAACGCAACCAGCTTGCCTTCATTCAGGATCGCGAGCCGGTCACAGCGTTCGGCCTCTTCCATCAAGTGTGTCGTGACCAGCACCGTGACCTGCTCTTCGTCGCGGAGAGCGCGCAGGTACTGCCACACGTCGCGGCGCGCCCCGGGGTCAAGTCCGGTTGTTGGTTCATCGAGCAGGAGAACACGCGGCCTGTGCAATAGTCCCTTAGCCAATTCCAGACGGCGCTGCATGCCTCCGGAAAACGTCTCAGCCTTGTCTTTGGCTCGATCGGACAGTCCAACGCGCTCAAGCATTTCCTTGATCCGGATGCGCAGTGCCGGTCCGTGCAGACCGTACAGATGTCCGTGATGCCGCAGATTTTCCGCCGCTGTCAGCTTAAGGTCAATGCTTTGCGCCTGGAAGACAACACCGATCTCTCGCCGCAACCGGCTGGGATCTCTGGCAGCATCGTGTCCCAGAATCACAGCTCTGCCGCCTACCGGAACCATCAGCGTAGAAAGGATGCGGAACATCGTCGTCTTGCCACTGCCGTTCGGGCCAAGCAAGCCGAACAGTTCCGCAGCGCGAACATCGAAGGAGACTCCGTTCAGCCCCGCGCGTTCTCCATAACGGTGCGCAAGGTCCCGCACCGAAATGACAAAAGAAGTTTTCGATTCTATTTGGGGATCGGACCCAACTACGGCGAAGGCAGACATGTCGGAGGTCAAAGCTTATTTTACGACGAGCGGGGCGTCAGAAGTGATCTCAGCGATGGATTCGGCGAAGCACAAGAGCAAAACCGATTCCAAAGACGATGGCGCCAAGCAAGGGGACCCAGAGAGCCGGTATGGCAATGAGGAAGATGGCCATACTTCCGATCGTGAAAAGCAGCCCCATGAAGCCACCCCCAACCGGGATCTGGTGCATTGTTATGCCAGGATGAGGCCGGTCAGTCTTCATGCGATAACCTCCGCACTCAACATTTATGCTACTACTTCGCAGAGTTGAAGGCTATGCTTCGATCAGGTACTTGTTGCCCCTGATGCGCTGGCGCATATCGCCAAACTTGCAAGGTAAGAACGGCAGAAGTCGCCAGTAGTAGCGCGCCGACTGCCACGTGCGCGACGGTCGAGAACACCATCGAAAACTCGGGTTGTGCGGCGCCCGGAATCCATACCACATGCGTGAGGAAGGCGGCGAACCCAAGGCACAGCTGAATCACCAACAGAAAAAGCAGTATCACCGCGGGCCGCCGGATCGCGTCAATTCGAGGGAATTGCAGAAGCGCGCGAACTGCCGTCCAGGTGAGAATGAGTGCCACGGAAAGCGCATTCACCACATGCGGCCACCATGGCATGCCATGATGACGGAACATGGCTCCCAAAACGAGCTGCACATAAAGAATGAAGATGGAATACAGACATAATACGAATAATTTGGGATGTCCGTGGTCCGCGACGGGCTGCGGAAGTTCTTCCACCCATCTGCGTCCGGTAAAAACTGCAATCGCGACCGCGATACAGAAGAATGTTTGCGCCACGGTGGCATGGGCACTGGAAATCGCCGGAGGAAGAAAATGCAGCACGGTCATGCCGCCGAGAATCCCTTGCGTAATGATTGTGCCCAGAGCCCCAAGCGCCAACGCCTTCATCCAGCGGCGGCGGTCCACGAACCAGGTCCAGAAGGCGATCACAATCGTGCAAAAGCCTGTAAGCCACGCAATCATCCGGTGGCTGTGCTCATAAACAATGCCGCCCACCCAGGGCGGAAACCGGATAAGGTGACCATAAGAAGTTGGCCAATCTGGCACGGACAAACCGGCGTCCTCGCTGGTCACTAGCGCGCCCGCGATGATGACGATCAAGGTGGCGCAAGCAATGAAGACGGCGATCCGGTGATGCCAAGCATTGTAAAGAGCGGAGTCGGACTTCAAGCAACCTCCTGGAACTCGTCATTTTAACAAAGCCTGAGTGTCATCGAATGAATCCAAAAAGAATCGAACAAATGCGAGCGGAAGCCAAAACTGACAGGTCTTTTTTGCTAGGATGAATCGCCGAAGCCGACCCGCTGTGGAGGAGTGGTTACGATGAAAGTGTCCACGCGTTTTCTCGTCCTGTCATTAGTTGTACTTGCCGCCACTGTTTCGGGCTTTGCTCAGACGGAGACGATTTCTCCCAACGAAAACCTCGTCGTCGAGGGCGTGCCGCCGATTCCGCTCTCGCTTGCCGAGAGCGTCGAACGATACAGCAACTTTCGCGGCGCATCTCTGACTAGCTGGAATCCAGAACGCCGCGAAATGCTGATCTCCACCCGGTTCGCAGATGTGCCGCAAATCCATTTGGTCAAGATGCCGGCCGGCGCGCGCACCCAGCTGACTTTTTTCCCGGACGCGGTCAGACAGGCGGTTTTCAATCCTGAGCGCGGCGACTACTTCATCTTCAGCAAGGACGTAGGTGGAGGCGAGTTCTATCAGTTCTACCGCTATGATGTGGCCAGTGGCGACATCACCTTGCTGACCGACGGAAAGTCACGCAACGTTGGCTCGGTCTGGGCGCATGAAGGTGACAAGATCGCTTACGGTTCCACGCGGCGTGATGGCAATGACGTAGACATTTGGGTAATGGATCCCACCGATTCAAAGAGCGATCACATGTTGGCCAAGCTTGAGGGCGGAGGCTGGCAAGCGCTGGATTGGTCTCCGGATGAAAAGAAACTCCTGGTGTCAAACGAAGTTTCGTCGGAAGAGAGTTATTTGTGGATGATGGATGCGAGCTCAGGTCAAAAGACTTTGCTGACGCCGAAGGCAGCCTCCAACGTGCATTACGGAGAAGCTCTGTTCAGCAGGGACGGTCAAGGAATTTACGTCGCCACCGACAAAGATTCTGAGTTTCACCGACTTGCCTATATTGACTTGGCGTCGAAGCAGCACACATGTCTAACCAGCAATATTCCCTGGGATGTGGATGAGTTCGACCTCTCTGACAATGGCAAGCTGATCGCGTTCGTCAGCAACGAAGACGGCTTCGGCGTGCTTCATGTGCTCGACGTGGCTAGCCGTAAAGAAAAATCCGTGCCAAGCCTGCCGAAAGGCATTATTTCCGGTGTGACGTGGCACAAGAATAACCGCGATCTGGGATTCGATGTCTCCTCGGCGCGCTCTAGTTCCGATGCTTACTCGCTCGATATTCAAACAGGAAAGGTCGAGCGCTGGACATTCAGCGAAACTGGCGGCCTCAACACCGCCACATTTTCAGAGCCGGAACTGATTCACTGGAAGAGCTGGGACGATCGCTCGATCAGCGGCTTCCTCTACCGGCCGGCGGCGAAGTTCACTGGCAAGCGGCCGGTGATCATCAACATTCATGGTGGGCCTGAGGGTCAATTCCGGCCAAGCTTTCTCTCGCGTGCGGACTACTACATCAACGAGCTCGGGATCGCAATGATTTTTCCTAATGTGCGCGGCTCCACCGGCTACGGGAAAACATTTCTATCACTCGATAATGGAGCCCTACGCGAAGGCTCGTACAAAGACATTGAATCGCTGTTCAACTGGATTCAAACGCAACCTGACCTCGACTCCAGCCGCGTGATGGTCACCGGCGGCAGCTACGGCGGATTCATGACACTCGCAGTTGCCACAAATTACAACGATCGCGTTCGCTGCGCGGTGGACGTTGTGGGACCGTCGAACCTGGTTAGCTTTCTGGAGCACACGTCCGGATATCGTCGTGACCTGCGGCGTGTGGAATATGGCGATGAACGGGATCCCAAGATGCGCGAATTCCTGGAAAAGATTGCGCCCTATAACAAAGCCAAGAACATTACCAAGCCGCTGTTTGTGGTTGCCGGCAAAAACGATCCGCGCGTCCCAGCCAGTGAATCACAACAAATGGTCGAGATCGTTAGGCAGAACGGCACTCCCGTATGGTGGCTGCTGGGCAAGGATGAAGGCCACGGTTTCGCGAAGAAAAAGAACTTGGACTACCAGTTCAATGCCACCGTAATGTTCGTTAAAGAGTATCTTCTGAAATAGTCGGCTCAATCGCCTCAAAGCTTCAGCTCTGAGATGCCCGACCGGGTAAGCACTCTGGTTACTTGCCCTGCCCCGGGTTTCACGGTGGAATTAGGGTTGGGGGAGTTATGAGCCGTGTTTTTGGTCTTGCCGCCACCATTCTGGCTATGGGGATCGCGATGTTCATTTATTCCAAGCAGGCCCAGTCTGTCTCTGGCCAGGCGCCTGGCGGCAATGTGCAAACCATTGCCAACGTCAGCGGGGTTAAGAATGACCTGGTCGCCATCGCCAATGCGGAGCGGAGCTACAACGCGCAGCAGGGAAGATACGGTTCGCTCGAGGAGTTGGTCTCGGCAAACTACCTCACGATTAAGCGCGAGCGTCCTCCGTATACTTATGACGTGCAAGCCAGCGCCGGAGGATTTCGCGTGACTGCTACGCGTTCAACTCCCGGCGGGCCAGCACAGCTCTGGATTGATGACACGATGGAAGTTCAAAGCTCAAACGACAACAGATAGCTGCAAACCGCAGCCGATACCGCATACACTCTAGTTTTGCGTTTCGATCGCTGCAATCACCGAATCCGCAAATTCCGATGTTCCTGCCTTCCCGCCTACGTCTTTTGTGAGTTTGTCGCGATCGCGATAGACCTTTTCCAAAGCGTTGCGGATCTTTAGCGCCGCCTCAGGCTGACCGATGTGGCGCAGCATCAGCAGGGAGGAACGCAAAAGGGCTGTGGGGTTTGCCATATTCTTGCCCGCAATGTCTGGCGCGGAACCATGGACGGCTTCGAAGATCGCGCAGCTTTCGCCGAGATTTGCGCTGGGCACCAGGCCGAGCCCCCCTACCAAGCCCGCGCACAAATCGGAGAGGATGTCGCCGTAAAGATTCTCCATGACCAAAAGGTCATATTGGTAGGGATTCATCACTAGTTGCATGCAAGCGTTGTCCACGATGTGCTCGCCGTAGGTGATCTCCGGATATTCTTTCGACACGGTCCGCGAGCAGCGCAGAAATAGGCCGTCGGAAAGCTTCATGATGTTGGCTTTGTGAACTGCGTGGACTTTTTTGCGTTTGTTATTGCGTGCATACTCGAAGGCAAATCGCGAGATGCGCGTGGAGGCTTTTTCGGTGATGATCTTCAGGCTCTCAACCACGCCTGGCACGACTTCGTGCTCCAGGCCGGAGTAAAGGCCCTCTGTGTTCTCGCGAACGATAATCAGATCAACATCCGGATAGCGTGTGGGAATGTGTGGCAGGTTGCGGATAGGGCGGAAATTGGCGTAAAGCTCGAACTGCTTGCGCAATTGAACGTTGATGCTGGCAAAGCCTCCGCCGATGGGCGTGCCGATTGGACCTTTCAGCGCAACCCGCGTACGTTCGATGGACGCGGTCAGTTCTTTGGGAATGTACTCCTTGTACTTCTCGTAAGCTTCGGCGCCGGCCTGCACGGTTTCCCATTCGAATTTGAGGCCGGTGGCTTCTAAAATCCGCACTACGGCCTGTGTGACCTCGGTGCCGATGCCATCACCCGGGATCAAAGTAATTTTGTGGGTCATGAAGGTTCGTGTAGGCCCGGACGCCCTCGTCCGGGCTGGCGAGCTCCGCTCGCCCTAGAGCATGCCGAGCGTAGCTCGGCCGGGCAGGTGAGGGCACCTGCCCCTACATGTTTTTTGCTGCCGTTTTGCTCGGAGCTTCTGCTGTTTCCTTCGTCTTTAGTAGATCTTTCAGTTCCGTCATAAATTCTTGGACGTCTTTAAAATCCAGATAAACAGAGGCGAAGCGAACATACGCAACTTTGTCATAGCGGCGCAAGCGGTTCATGATCAGCTCGCCGACTTCGCTGGTCTTGCGCTCGCGTTCGGCGGACTCTATTACGAAGCCTTCGGCTTCGTTCACGATCTGCTCCAGCTTGCTTATTGGTACGGGACGTTTTTCGCAGGCGCGCAGCAAGCCATTCAGGACCTTCTGGCGATCAAATTTCTCTCGTCGTCCGTCTTTTTTTACCACCATGTACGGGATTTCATCAATGCGTTCATAGGTAGTGAAGCGCTTTTCGCATTTGAGACACTCGCGCCGCCGCCGAATGGAGTCGGCTTCTTTACTCTCGCGCGAATCCACGACCTTGTCATTGGCAAAGCCGCAAAAAGGGCATTTCATGGGGTGAATTGAAACTTCATTGTAACAGGGTAAAAAGAAGCACTTAACAGTTGGCACTTGGTTCCGTGAACCCCGAATGAAAAGTTAGGAACGTGCGTACCCAAATGTCCTACGGCTAAATGCCAATTGCTAACTGTTAAGTGCTGATTTTTTTTCTTCTGGCGGTTTCAACTTTCGAAATGAGCGAAACAGCAGCACATCGTAAGCGACCTTTGCGCCGCCTCCAACAATCAAAGGCGCCGAAAATGTTAGCGTTTGCATCAAGAGCCCCGCCCAAGCCGATCCGACGGCCCAGAAGACATTTCGTGCCAGATTCGTGATCCCACTGGCAAATGTGCGTTCGCTCGGTCGCACCATCGCCGCCACGTAGGACTGGCGCGTGGGAACGTCCATTTCGACCAATGCTTCACGGCAGAAGAAGAGCAAGACTGCCCACTTGAACGACGAAGCGAAAGGCACAGCAATCAGAAATAAGCTCGATGGCAGGTGCGTCAACACCATAGTGTTGACTAGGCCGATGCGAGCGGCCAACCAGGCGGCACCAAGATGCGAAACCGCGTTCAATACATGGACTGCAAAGAACACGAGTCCGAGCTCGTGTTCAGCAATGCCAAAACGTCGAAAAAACCAGTACGAGACGAGAGCGTCGGTGAGAAAACCTCCCCCAAAAGCGTCCAAGGAAAACAACGCAGTAAGTTTGGTGAGTACTTTTCTGGTCTCCGGCTGGATGCGGCGCCCGATGGGCAGAAGCGTAGCGTCACCAGTTTCCACGGCTGGAGAGAGCAAGACATAGGTTGCGGCGATCGCCAGGGAGAGGGCGGCGTAACCAAGGAAGAGTGTCTTATAAGCCGCGAGTAGCGGCAGTCCAAGGCGATGCTGAAAAAAAATTGGCAGGCCTGCCGCAAGAGCGCCCAGCGAACCTCCACCATCGATCAAAGCATTGTAGAACGCCAAGTTCCATGTTCTCTTCGCATCGGGTGCCAGCCCTGGAATGACCGCTTGCTCAATCGCGTAAGAGGGAGAGCGGTCGGTGCCGGTGCCATTCAGCATGCCAACAAAGGCCAGCGCCATGAAAAGAAGCAGCGGCATCGCCCATGAATAGGCGAGTGCCAATCCGCCAACCGCGGTCAGTGACGAAAGCACCAGCAGCGAGCGCTTGCGTCCGAGGTAGTCGGCCGCAAAGCTCATAACCGCGGTAGTGGCCGCGGAGCCTGCCAAGCCGGCGCCAACAACAATTCCAACGGTGAGCGATGAACGTCCGATGCGGAATAGATAAATTCCGAGAATGACTCCAAGCAGTCCCACGCCGAAGGAGCGCAGAAAAGCTGCCGTCCGGATCACGGCAAGGTCGCGTTTAGGGTGCGACATCATCATTCAATGTTTACATGAATCCTCGCGCTGTCGTTCGGCAGGGAAGCCGCTTTCGATTGTTTGCATCTGACTTTGCAGACCAGAACTATTCCTGCTCGGCCAACTTCTGCGGATCATGACTTGCTTTCGAAAGCTTGCGCAGCGAGAGATGCCCGCGGTGCGCAAATACGAGGCCGACTGGAATGCAAGACATGAAAGTAACCAGCCAAAGCAAAATCCCGCAACTCAGTGCCGCTTCCGGAGGAATACCGTACACAACCTGCAGGGCGCTGATGACCGCCAACTGGCTGCCGCCACCAACTGCCGGCAATTGCACAATGGATCCGACCATGCTGAAGCCCATCAGGAGTAATACGTGGGGGACATCCATGTCCGCCAGGTGAGGACGCGTTCCGACTTTCTTGATTTTGTTGTTTTGGCGGAACAGCCAAGTATCGCCACGATGTTCTCTTAGCGAGTATCCTTTGCTCCTAAGGGCCGCGTCGAGGGTTGCGATAGTGTCGGGAGTAAGAGGCTCTCCCGCAGTCCCCGGCGAGTCAGCGAGGTTTGCGGTCTCCACGTCCACCGAGGCCGGACCCTCCTGCGCGGCCTCGGGGGGATACGAATGCGCGACTTCGCGATAGGCCAGCGCGATCATGAACCACATGGCCACCGAAACGACGACCAATTTCAGGAATGCTTTCGGGTCCGCAATCGTATTCAAGCCTTCGCCGAAGGCACGGACTTTCTCATCCAGCACACGCGCCAACCGCAGCGAAAATCTCGCCGCCACTGAGTGCAGAAACCCCGCCACGTAGGCACCCCGTTTGCGGATAAGAACAGCGACAAAGCCGGTGAAGGCGACAACAACGCAAAGTGCGACCGCAGCGATTTTGAACTTGTGCAGGTAGGGATTGGCGCGGATCGCCGAGGAAAAGAAGACGTCCGCCGTCATCAAAATAGTGAACGCGCCGATGTCAAAGATTCGCTCCACCGTCCACGCGCCAATCTGCGAGGTAAAGGAGAGCTGCTCGCTTCGAGCTATCAAGTAGGGGCGAATGAATTCGCCCGGTCGCCCAAGCAATGCCAGGCCGGTAAAGCCGATAAAAGTTGGTGGAACCAGGCTCCAGGTTCGCGTCTTGCGCACCGGTTCCAAAAAGATCTTCCATCGCACCGCGCGCAAGTAGTAAGTCAGGTAAATAAGGACAATCGCAGCCGCGAGATGTAACGGTTCAACCCGGCTCGCAGCCCGAAAGCGCGCCCAGTCGAAGCTTCGCCAATGTTGTACCTGCAAATAAACGAGCGCTCCGAACGCCGCGAGCACCAGGGTGGTAGTTAGGATGCGCTTTTTTGTCATCATTCGAGATGCTGCGCGCTTGTTACTCCTGTGCCAAGGTATATGAGCCTGCAAAGGGATACAAGAAGAGGATCAACATTGTCCGAGTGGGTTAACGGGAAGCGCGTTCCGGCCCAACCGGCGTCTTCTTTGCAGATGGCGGCGTGCGCGGTTGAGTTGTTGTCCGAGACTTCTGCGTGGCATGTTTTTGGGCCGCTACTTTCTTGCGGCCCAGTGCGGGATTTTCCGCCAGCTTCTGCCGGTTGAAGTCGCGTATGATTCTGGCGACGTAAGCCTGAGTCTCATAATAAGGAGGCATGCCCCGGTACTGGTCCACGCGCCGCGATCCTGCATTGTAGGCGGCCAGCGCTTTCACTGCATCGAAGTTGTATTTTTCGAGTAGCCCGCGCAGGTATTTTGTCCCGCCTTCGACGTTGGCATTCGGATCAAATGGGTTGGCAACTCCGAGCTCTGACGCTGTTTTGGGCATGAGCTGCATCAATCCCTGTGCGCCTTTTTTCGATACGGCGCGATTGTTGAATCCACTTTCCGCGCGGATTACGCTGTTGATGAAATCGGGATCAAGCTGGTGACGTTCGCCTGCGCCGCTGATTGCTTGATTCAATATCTGCGGAGTCATAACTGCTTGGGTCTGAGGAAGACCTGGAGCCGCTGCTCGTACGACCGGGGGCGTTGATACCGATCCTTGTGGTGTCGTGGGTAGGGGAGCAGGCGCGGTATCCGTCTCAAATCGCTCAATCTGGTCGGTAGGTATCTCGATATATCCGTTGCTCACGTTGCTCAGATAGAGCCTGGTGACGGCACCCACCATTTGTCGCCGTTCGTGGCGAATGGAATTCCCGTTGCGAAGGACGGCGAGATCTGCCGCCGAAGCGGACATGGAAGCCGCGAGCACGGCAATCGCGAGCACGAATTGGAGTAACGTCTTCACAGAACTCAAAAGAGTGTAACCCGCCTTACGAACCCGTCCTAATGCATGAATTCAAGAATGCCGATGATCCCAGCACAAACCAATGAGATGGATACGAGTACAACCCACAATAATGCGGGAATCGCTCCAAACGATTTCCGCGCCATACCCCATATCCATGCCGCAACTGCTGTCGCCACCGAGACGACTAATATCTCGAAGCAAAACGTCTCAACGGTCTGCGGCCTCATCATTCGATACCGTGCACGCTTGCGATTCAATTCCTATCACTTGCTCAATCGCCGCCGCCACACCACCCTCGTCATTGGAAAGCGTGACCTGCCATCCTCGGGACTTCAGCTCCTCACATCCATTCTCCATGATAAACGCGACTCCGGCGAAGGCAAGCATCTCTGCGTCATTATGATTATCACCGATGGCCATGACCTGCTCGCGAGCAATTCCGCGATATCGCGCCCACCGCTCCAGAGCATGTCCCTTTGAACAATCGCGGTTGAGTACATCAACGATAGATAGATCGCGGGCCGGATACTCAGTCCGCACGATTGTAATCTGATCTTTCAGCCGGCTTGACTTGAGCGCGCTCAGTGCTGCTCGCATGCGCGCAATGGGACCGCAAAACATGATCTCCACGGGATCTGTTACCAAGCAGTCTTCGATGGGAACGACAAAGTCGATGCATTGCAAATTCTTTTCCAGCCAGCGCTGAATGCTGACCGTCAGTTCGTCCATTCTTTCGAGTACCAGCGCGCCTTTCGATTCTTTATCGAAACTGATCACAGTATTGCCGCGGAATTCCTGCATGGTCGCGCACAGTTGGCGGCAGGTTTCCACGGGCAACAAGTCGCAATGAAACTTTTCGCCGCTGAACGATCGTGTGACCGCGCCGTTGGAGCTAATTAGCCACAGGTCAAAGCCGAGTTGTTGAGCAATCGGCAATGCAAATGTGTGGCGACGGCCGGTAACCAGTAAGACTTCAACGCCGGTCTCATGGGCGTGGCGCAAAGCTCCCAGATCCGCTTGGGAAATATGAAATTGAGAATTCAGCAGAGTGCCGTCAATATCCACGGCCAAGAGACGGATGGGAGAAGTCACTGCAAAAATTCTAACATCGTAAGGCAGTGGCCAGTGGTCAGTTGGCAGTGATCAGCAACACAGATAACGACCAGTGCGTCACTGAAGTCACCCGCCCTGACCACTAACCACTGCCCACTGGCCACTGGTTCTGGTATATTTCGCTGATTGCATGGGGTCGTTTTACTCACTCTTGTTTCCCTGGGGTTTCATCCTTCAGGGGATAGCCATCGTCCACTTCATCCGGCGCCGGCCGGACACGTATTGGCTGTGGATCATTCTTATTGGTGGCGGGCTAGGGGCGATGGTTTATATCGCGGTCGAAGTGTTGCCGGACATTGGCCTGTTGCGCGAATCGGTTAAAGTCTTTCCGCGCCGTCATAGAATCCGCGAGCTTCACGCCATCATTCTCGATAATCCTTCAGCGGGCAACTACGAAGAGCTGGCTGACCTGCATCTGGAACAACGAGAGTACGCCCTTGCGCGCCAGTGCTACGACAAGGCGATCTCGTCGCGCACGGATTCACCGGACCCGTTCTATCGTCGCGGGCTGGCCGAAATTGGGCTGGGAGATTTTGCAGCCGCTGTACCGGATTTGGAACGCGCTACTGCGAAAGATCCAAAATACGATTTCTATCGGGCTGCGGGATTGCTTGCTCATGCCTATGCGCAGTCGGGGCAAACGGAGAAGGGTGAAGCGTTGTTTCGAAAAACCACGCAAATCTCCACGCTCTCCGAAACTTACTTGAACTATTCGAGTTTCCTTGCATCCCAAGGAAGGAACGACGAGGCGCGCGAGTGGGCGCAACGAATTCTCGCCAAGAAGCCCACTCTGCCTGGCTACCTGCGCCGTCGTGAGAGACCCTGGTTCCGCAAAGCTAAGGGTTTGCTGAAAACTTTGCCGGCAACTGGAGCCTAGCAACTCCCTAGGGCCTCTGGGCCGCGCTAGTTTGCGGAGCTTCGCTCCGCCGGGCAGGTGAGGGCACCTGCCCCTACATGTATAGTTTGAGGAATAAGTTTGAAAACTCTTCCTGCTAAACTTTCTGCGTGTCGCAAGTGACTTATCTCGAGTGCACCAAATGCGGTGCACAGTTTTCCATTGATGTTCCCCGAAACGTTTGTCCGAAAGACGGCGGAATCCTGTTTCCGCGATACGACCTGCTATCCTTAAAGCATCACTTTAAGCCACAGTCTATTCGCGGCAGAGAAGCAAGTCTCTGGCGATATCGCGAAGTCTTGCCTGATGTTGATCCAGTGACTCTGGGTGAAGGCTTCACTGCTCTCCTCCCCAGTCGCCAATTCTCCAATGTCTGGATCAAAGATGAAGGTCTGAACCCGACAGGCTCATTCAAAGCGCGTGGGATTTCGGTGGCAATCAGCGTGGCAAAGAGCTATGGCTTAAAGAAGCTTGCCATGCCTTCGGCTGGGAATGCTGGCAGCGCGCTAGCCGCGTATGCCGCCGCTTCCGGAATTGAGGCGCACATTTTCATGCCGCAAGATGTGCCTCTGTCGAACCGGGTGGAATGCGAAACCTACGGCGCAAAAATCACGTTGGTCAATGGTTTAATCAGCGACTGCGGGCGTATGGTCAGCGAACCGAAGGAGCAGGAAGGCTGGTTCGACTTCTCCACTTTGAAAGAGCCCTACCGGGTCGAAGGCAAGAAGACGATGGCCTATGAGCTATTCGAGCAACTCGAGGGCAAGCTTCCTGATGCTGTCGTCTTTCCCAGCGGCGGGGGCGTCGGCGTGATCGGAATGTGGAAGGCTTTCGAAGAAATGGAACAGTTAGGTTGGATCAGCAAGCAGCGCCCTCGCATGATTGCAGTCCAGGCAAGTGGATGCGCACCAATTGTTAAAGCATGGGGCGAAGGCAAGAGTGTCTGCGAGCCGTGGGCGGATGCCTCCACAGTGGCCGCCGGGCTTCGCGTACCTCGGCCATATGGCGACTATCTAGTCCTGAACATTCTCAAGGAGAGCGATGGTACCACGGTAGCTGTCAGCGATGAAGAAATCATAAGCGCGGTCCGGAGCTGGGCAAAAGATGAGGGGATCTTCGCCGCGCCGGAGGGAGCCGCAAGTCTAGCTGCGTATCACAAACTGCGGGCGAATGGTTTTCTGTCCGGAAATGACAGGGTTGTGCTCTTCAACACCGGCACGGGACTGAAATATCTAGACGTTATTCAGCAGAAGAAAAGTGCACCGGCTTCCCGGCACATCGGCGGAATCATTGGACCTTATTGACCGCCGCTTTCGCAAGAGCGGATTGTATTGGGACGCTAAACGCTGTAATGTATATACAGATTGGTAATGACGACAACGACGTGGAGTTCGTGTGGAAAGAGCGCAAGAACCGGGCAAACCAGCGCCAGCACGGCATCGGTTTTGAGACGGCTGTACTGGTTTTTGACGATCCTAATCATGTCTCGGTGCGAAGTTGACGGCGAGCAGCGCTGGCAGACAATTGGATTAGTGGAAGGAATTCACGCGTTGCTGGTGGCCCACACGGTGGACGAGGATGAGCGTGTAATCCGAATCCTTTCGGCACGAAAGGCGCCGCGTCGCGAGAGAAAAATTTGTGCGCAAGGCAACTAAAACTGCGAGAGCGGCCCGAACATCACGCCGAGCGCTTACTGCGAAGCAGAGAAGAGACTTGGCAGCTCTGACAAGCCTCCCTGATGACCAGATTGACGCTTCCGACATCCCGGAACTTCCACTCCGCACTTGGAAAGATGCAGTGCGGAGTCGCTTTTATCGCCCGGTCAAGAAAGCTGTTTCCATGCGTCTCGATGCTGACGTCATTGCTTGGCTGAAGAAGCGGGGTAAGGGATACCAGACGCGCGCCAACCGTATTCTTAGACAACATATGCTGGCGGATAGCGGACGCGGTTGATTCCTTACCATAGCCATTAGCCCTGGAAAGACAGGGTTCCTCGAAATCCGGGCTTTCTAGCCCGAAAGTGCTACATTCTCTTCATCGTTTCTTTCACCGGTAACCCATGGAACAGCGGCTCATCCTGATCAACCTGCTTGTGAAGCTTGGCCTTGCGGCGGCGATCGCTGCCGGCCTGGTGCGCTCTGTTGAATTCAAGTCGCTGCTGTTTCGTGAAGAACGCTCGCTGCGCGATCGAATTTACCTGGTGCTGTGGCTGGTAATTTCCGAGTGGATTGGGAAAGCGCTTGCGCTGGGGATTTGGATCAGATTCGGCGGCGGTCCAAGCTCGTTTGCTGGAGATCTGGCATCGGAAACGATCATCCTGTTAGGCGCTATCGCTGGCCGTTTCGCCGGTGTGACCGGCGGCGTGCTCCTGGCTCTTCCTGCATTATTCACCGGCACATGGCTCATGTTACCTCTGAACATCCTGATCGGGCTGGTTACCGGTCAGCTCAGAGAATTCGCCCCAGAGCGCGAAGAGATTTGGAAATTCTCGCCCTTTAACTATCTGAGTCTGGTGCGCTGGGTCCGGCGGACCGAGCCCAGACCCAGTTTCTCAGACTGGCAGATGGTATTCCTGCTGTGCATCGTGTTCTTGCGATTTGCCTATTCGGAAGCTTTGCGGTGGATGCCGGACTACGCCTATGCCGCCCATGCGCGCTGGGTGGAGGCGCTGATCTACGCGACCTCAGTCACTATCATTGTGATCGAGCTAAAAATCTGGAATGGTGTCAGACTGCAGATCAAGCTGGAAGAACAAGAGCGACTGCTGCTGCAAGCGCGTATGGCGGCGTTGCAGAACCAGATCAATCCCCATTTTCTGTTCAATACTTTGAATTCGATTTCGTCGCTGGTGCGGGTCGCCCCTGATACCGCCCGCGAGTTGATCATCAAACTCGCCACGATTCTTCGCCGCTTGCTGCACTCGAGTGACGCGTTCGTTGCCCTACAGGAGGAGATCGAGTTTATAGACAACTATCTGGACATCGAAGTCGTCCGCTTCGGTCGTGACAAGCTACGCGTGGTTAAGGAACTCGACCCGGAGTCACTGGGCGTAATGGTGCCGAGCATGTTGCTGCAGCCGCTGGTGGAAAATTCGATCAAGCATGGTCTATCGTCAAAAATTGATGGTGGCAGTATTTACTTGCGCAGCCAGATCTCCGACGGTCACGTCGTCATCGAAGTGGAAGATGACGGAGTGGGCATGGCGTCCGTCCAGCTTCTTGAGCGTCCCACAGGACTTGGCGAGGGCGGCATCGGAATGGCCAATGTTGCCGAAAGACTGAAAGTGCTCTATGGAGACACAGCGCGTATGACCATCGACAGCCGTAATGGAACGGGCACCCTGGTTCGGCTGCGGCTGCCGGTGCTGCCCGGAGATCTTAATCTTCCCGCGGCGCTCTACGAAGAGCGCGCCAGCACGCGGCGGTAGAACTCTTCATATTGCGGAATTATTTTAGACGTACAAAAGCGCGCTTTAGCCGCCGCGCGGCACTGTTCTCCCATCTTGCGCAGCTTTTGCTCATCGCTAAGAATTCCGACGGCGTAGCTCGCCATTGCTTCCACATCTCCGACCGCGGCCAGAAATCCGGACTTCTCGTGTTCAATGACCTCCGGCACGCCGCCGACGCGGGTAGCAATGGGCACGACCTCTGAGGCCATGGCTTCGAGTGCCGCCAGTCCAAAGGATTCGAGTTCGCTGGGCAGCAGCAAAACATCGGCGATGGCTAACGTCTCATGCACCTGCTCCCGCTTGCCCAGGAAAATGACGTCGTCGCGAATGCCTCTTTGCACCGCCAGCCACTCCGCCGGCGACCGCTCAGGGCCGTCGCCCAGGAGCAGCAGCTTGGCAGGAACCTTTTTGCGCACCCGGTCAAAAATTTCAATTACATCGGTCACCCGCTTCACCGGCCGGAAGTTTGAGATGTGCAGCAGAATGCGTTCGCCATTCGGCGCATATTCCAGTCGTCTTTCCTTGATGACATTGGCTTTTTCCCGGCAGTACACGTCGCAATTCACGAAGTTGTAAATCACCTGAATGTTGTTTTGGACTTCAAACTCGCGCACGGTGCGCTCCCGCAGATACTCGGAAATCGCCGTGACCCCGTCGCTCTGTTCAATCGAATAACGCGTAATCGGCAGATAAGAACGATCTTGCCCAACCAGCGTGATATCGGTCCCGTGAAGCGTTGTCACGAAGGGTAATTTCCTTTTCTTTGGGCCTGCTGCCAGCATCTGCCGCGCCAGCATCGCGCTCACCGAGTGCGGAATGGCGTAGTGCACGTGCAGCAGGTCGAGGTCGTAGAGTTCTGCAACTTCGGCCATGCGCGTCGCCAGCGCCAAGTCGTACGGTGGATAGTCAAAGAGCGGATATCGGGAAACTTCGACTTCGTGGTAATGAATGTTAGCGGAAGTTTCGCTGAGCCGGATCGGCTGCGCGTAAGAGATAAAGTGAATTTCATGGCCGCGCTGGGCCAGCTCTAAGCCCAACTCGGTTGCAACCACGCCACTGCCGCCGTACGTGGGATAGCAGGTGATGCCGATCCTCAACCGCTCGCGCATGTCAGATTCGATGGCCTAAGTCAGGCGGGGATTCAGAGTTTGGCGCAAATGACTTCGTTTGAAGGGCGTTGTATCAGCTGTTTTGGGTGGCGGCGCTGGCAAATCCTTGGTCAATCTTCTCCAGGTAGGCCTGCAGTTGCTCCTGAATCTGCTGTTCGAGAGACGTAAATTCGATCCCCATGCCCACACCGGGATCACTGGCCCGCACAATACCGTTGGTCTTGACTTTCTCCGAATCAATCCAGAAGGTGACGGTCACCACGGTTCCGATGTGCAGTGGAACCAGGCTTTCAACATAGCAGCCACGCCCGCCCATGTCGGTGGCGTTGCACTGCATGTGGCAGCGACTCTGATCCGGAAAGCTAATGTCGAGAGGGAATTGCACCTTGTGACGTGTAAACCGTCTCTTCTCGCCCTTGCTCGAATGAGCCACTGCCTTCTTGGGACTTGACTCAGTAACTTCGTGCCATGGAATCGGCTGTTGCGGTAGAATTCGCACTCCGGCCTGGTTGCGTCCGGGCGCTACAGACGACTTAGCCCAGATAACCTTAAAACGACCTTTCTTCTCGCCGTATTGAATTCCGATGATATCGCCAATTTTGAGCGAGTGGTGAATGTGCGTGAGTAGCGCGCCTTCACTGCTCAGGTTGTTGGCCATAGCGCTTTGAAAAAACGGCTTGCCATCGGCATCCATTCCCCAGACGCGCACGGGGATATCGGCTGAAACCCGCAACTCCGGTCTTTTTTCCATACAGTTTCGCCATCATAGCCTGTGAGTGGACGAGTGTGTAAGTAACCGTCAGTCACACTTTAGAGTCAAAAGTGTTGGTACTTCCGGTGGATTGGGTGACAACCGACACCTCTGTCCACCCCGGGACGAGGGCGTCCGGGGCTACACCCGTACGTGCATTCAAGGCTATGCCAGCGATGGCTGGTTCTCGACGAGGTCGTGGTATGAGATGAGCTGAATTTCCGCGCGTCTCAATAGCTCCTTAGCTGCCGGGGAAGTCAGGATGGCGAGCTCTTGCTCGCGCGAACTGCGCAGCCGAGTCTTGACCTGCCCGAGCTCCGCATCGTTGTATCCCGGATGGCTGACGAACTCCCATGTGCCATCGGGCAAACTATCGATGAGCAACGAGAACGTCTCCAGCTTGAGTCCACCGGTAGTAATGATTCCGATGCAGCCATCTGGGGTGATTAGGCCAGATTTCGCCAGCTCCTCCCGAAACTTTGCACGATAACTTCGAAGCACTCTCAACTGGAATCTTCGTTTCCAGCTTCCACCGGAGGCGAACAGAAGCGGCTCGAACGGATTACGCATGGCGCGTACACCACAATTCCTGGCCGCTCGTAGCGCCGCTCTGAAGACAACTGGAAACATGTGCGTGTGCTTGTGACTGTCTAGATGGGAGACGGGAATTCCTGCCGCTTGCAGTTTCCTGATTTGTGCGGTGATCTCGGCTTCAATCTCAGATTCGTCGAGACGGCCAGCCGTCGCCAGACCGGCAAAACTCAGTAGGCTTTCGCGGAAGCGCGGCTCGGCTCCATCGTTGGTCACAGTCAGGCTGGAAGCGTTCACATCGCGCAGGGTAGGGAAACCGTCCACCAGGACCACGTGGCATCCCACGCTCAATTTTGGAGTTTCTGATGCGAAGCCCACAGCCTCTTCGAAACGCCCTCCACACGTCATCAGAGTGGAAGAGGTCACAACTCCATTGGTGTGGGCGTCCCGAATCCCCCGGTTCACGCCGGAAGTGAGACCGAAATCATCCGCGTTGATAATCAACCGCCGCACGCTTGAAGTTTAGCAGGCAGCTTCAATGTGGGCCTTGCTCTACATCTAAGGAAGGCCCCCACCAAAAAGAAAGCCGGCGGGTGGTCCTTGATCATCCAATCGACTTCGCGGCGGCCTAGCGAGCATCGGGAAAGTCAGGCGAGGCGCGCGTAACAACCCAAGCCACCGCCGTCGCTGGTGTGAACGATCTCGATTTTCTGGTGTGAAAGGAGGACTTGTCGCGATGCCGGTTTCACAGGGAGACCTCGAACTGCTCGACAGCGATATTGCAAAGGGCTTGCTCAACTCCACCATCCCTGCACGGATGGCATACGTAGCAACAGACGGCACTCCGCGCGTCCTACCCACTTGGTTTCACTGGGGAGGACAGGAACTGGTTATGGGCACCTTTATTGCCGCACCTCACGTGCGCCATCCGGCTGCTCGCCTTAAGGCGCTGCGGGCGAATCCCGTGGTCGCTATCTCGATTGATACGGATCAGTTTCCACCACAGGTGCTTCAAATCCGGGGCCGTGTTTCCATCACGGAGGTGGATGGCGTAGTGGAGGAGTATGCAAAATCCGCCCATCGCTATCTGGGAGACGATGCCGCCACTTCCTACCTCAACCAAATAAATAAGCCGGGTACACGGATGGCGCGCATCGCTCTACGGCCGACGTGGGTGGGTATCCTCGATTTCCAGATGCGCCTTCCGAGTCCGCTGGGCGGCATCCTCGGCTAGCCGAACGCACAGCTCTTGAAACAGGTTGGTTGTGAACGGTGGGACTTTGGAGAAGACATTCAATGAGAATCGTCGGCGTGACTGTCGCCCGCCAGCATATTGATTTGGACGATCTCAATCGCTCTCGCGCAATCACAAGGTGCGTCCAACGCGACGGACACTGCTGCCAGTGTTGATGGGGCGCCGACCGCCATGCCGGTGAGGTCGGGCTTAAGTGCGTTCACACAAACTGAACACGAGCTTCCCTTGCCAAGCTGGCGCCGGGCGCGCGTTTTGTCGAGGCGCTTCCGCCTTTCGCAGAAGTCTTGCAATCGGGTTCGAGGAAGTTCGAACATGATGTTTCGTCGACATTTATTTGCGGAGATGATCAGGGAGCCCAAGGAAGTAGTTGCCGGATTGCTACGGGAAACAGGAGTTGAACCCATCGATGCCGGTCCGTTGCGCAATTCGCGTTTCCCGTAGGGACAACTGACCCAACCACGAGGCCACGCCTTACTTTGCCGCAAACTTCACCACGATATAAACAATCTCTTTGCCATCTATTTTCTTGACCCAGTGCGGAATTCCCGGCGGAACTCTGATGAAGTCACCCTTTGCGATCTTCCGCTCCTCGCCTCCGGTAATCCCCGATCCGCGAATTTGCCCAGGTTCCGTTTGCGCGCCGCCAACCACTGATCCGCCGGTCACAAAAACGCATCCCCCATCGATCACATACCACACGTCAGTTTCATACTCATGTACCTCCGCCTTGCCCGGCGCGGTGCGGCGAAGCAGAATTGCCGCGTGCTCCCGTGTCCGCTCGATGAGATTAATCTCCGACTCTCCTATGTCGTTTGCCGGAGCTTTTTGAATATCGGTTTCAATCTGCTTGGCCGGAACGAACACCACTTTCTCACCATTCTGCGCCGCAACCGGAAGAACCAGAAGCACGGCAAAAACCAAACCCCCCATGTTCTTCATTCGTATTCTCCTTGCGATGCTCTGTGGGTCGGACACTCTTGTCCAACGCCTTTGATTCTCCGACGTCTTTGATTTTAATGTGGGAACATCTGCCCTCGGCTGTCCAGCCGCGAAGCGGCGACAGAATGCAGCCCAGCGCGCAAGCCCCGGGTAAGAAACGAAAATACCCACGCCCGCGAAGCGGGCGACATACGTTAGCCCAGCACGTAAGTGCTGGGGAAGCAGGAGAAATGAGTAAGCGCGAGGCCGCTAGGCCGAGCGGCCCACTCTCCGATTTAGCAGAAAACCTTGTAAACCCGTGACCGCCGTGGACGCTGCCCAATAAAGCACTACTCCCGATGCCAGTCTGCACGCAAGCACCAATGTCAGCACCGCGGGCAATACAGCCACTACAACCCGCGACTGCTGTGGAAGGTGAGGACACAACAACGAGGCAACGGCAGTAAGAACTCCAGTCGCGACAGCGAGAATCGCATTCGGCTGCGCCAAATTGCGAATCCAAAGGAACCGTCCACCCCCTCCCACCCCGCGCCGGATCGCCGAATACACGCCTGCCCCAAGAAGCACTTGTACGACCATGCCAAGTGAGTTCACTCCATCAAACGGCTTCACTCCGTGCTTCTGATAAAGCTCAGAAAGCTCGCTGCCGAGCTTTTGCGGGCTGGACTTGTATTTCGCTTTCAGCTCATCGACCTCGCGCCTGATCATCTGGAGAATTCTTTGCTGCGCCTGTGCATGCCGCGCCATGCGCAGAGTCAGCGGCAGTAGCGCTAGCCGCGTGAGCAGCGAAAGCGTAATAATCGCGAATCCCAAGTTGCCGCCACAAGCGGTCGTGAGCAGCGATAAAACAATTGAAAGAACTCCGACAAAACTACTCCAACCAGGCATGTAGGTCCTCCTAGAGCGCTCTAACTGAGCAATCCCTCCACCACCCCATAGGCCTCGCCCAACGCCGCATCCAGCGCCCCGGCATCTTTCCCGCCCGCCTCCGCCAAATCCGGACGTCCGCCGCCCTTGCCACCAACTTTCTGCGCCACTGGGCCGATGACTTTGCCGGCCTGAATCCGCGAAGTCAAATCTTTGGTGACGCCGACAATCAGCGCCACATTCCCATTCGTCGCCGATCCCAGCACTACCACGCCCGATCCAATCTTTTCGCGAAGCTGGTCCATCAAAGTCCGCATCTGCGCACGCTCCAGATTGTCCACGCGATGCGCCAGCACTTTCACCCCCCGGATTTCTTTTATCTTTTCACCCACCGAAGCCACCGAAGACGAAGCCGACTTCATCCGCACCTGATCAAGCTCCCGCGCCAGCCGCTTGATCTCCGCATCTTTCTTTTCAAGTTCGGCCTTCAATGCCTCAGCAGGAGAAAATTCGGCTTGGACATCCCCCGCTTGGGTACCCCATCCTTCCGCGCCCTTTGCGGAGGGTGGGGAAGTTGACTTCTCCCCGGAATCGTCAATGGGTGCCCCATTCTTGCGCGTTTTTTGCGCAAGGGTGGGGGATACGAAACCCGACACAAAACTCTCCAACTCATGGTCCCTACGAAAGTGCTGTAGCGACCCCTCGCCCGTGACCGCCTCCACCCGCCGCACCCCCGACGACACGCTACCTTCTTTCAAAATCTTGATCAGCCCAATCTCGCCCGTCGCGCCAGTGTGCGTCCCTCCGCACAACTCAGTCGAGAAATCGCCAATCTTCACCACGCGCACGCGGTCGCCATACTTCTCGCCAAACAGCGCCATCGCGTGATACTCGTTCACGGCCACATCAATCGGCACATCCGCAATCGTCTCCACGCGCACGTTCCGCAGGACTTCCTTATTAATCATGTCCTCGATGTCCTGCAGCTCTTCGTCTTCGACTGCAGTAAAATGCGAAAAATCAAATCGCAAATGATTCGGCGCCACCAGCGATCCCGCCTGCTTCACATGCTTCCCCAACACCTCGCGCAACCCGGCATGAAGCAGATGCGTAGCCGTGTGATTCCGCATAGTGGACTCCCGGATCGCCGTGTCCACCACTGCGTCCACCTTGTCCCCGACACGAAGAGTAAAGTCAAAACCCCCGCCCTCCCCAAAAGACGGGGAAGGACGGGGCACCCCAGTGATAGGTGTGGACCGGGTGCCCCATCCTTCCGCGTTCTTTGCGGAGGGTGGGGTTTTTGACTCGCCTCCTACGGAGGGCACGGATTTTACAACCACCTGATGTGCTCTCACCCCCTGCACCGGGTAGTAGCATCCCTTAACCTCGGCGACCACCGCGTTCAGTTCATCACTGTAAAAAAAGCCGCGGTCCCCAACCTGCCCACCCGATTCCGCATAAAACGGCGTGTGATCAAGAATGACCTCGCCTTCCTCGCCGGGTCTAAGTTCCGGGACGCCCTGCCCATCCTTGATGATGGCCAGCACTTCGCAGTCTTCCGACCGCGTCTGCAAATATCCCTCAAACACCGACTTTGGAAGCTGCTGGTAAGCAGGATTCGCAATCTGCTTGGCAGCTCCCTTCCAAGACGCGCGAGCGCGCTCGCGCTGCTCCGCCATGGCAAGGTCGAAACCGGCGCGGTCGAATTCGATATCTAGATCACGACAGTAGTCTTCAATGAAGTCTTTTGGGAGCCCGTATGTGTCGTAAACTTTGAAAGCTTCCACGCCCCTAAGCTTCAGGGGATACCCCAGCCTCTTACATTCACGGACTAAGTCCGGAACCGGCGGCCAGACCGCGTCTGTTGGTTTAGGGAAACCGGGCGTGCCCCCGGCCTCCACTATCATGACGTCTCCCAAACGCTCTAGCCCTTTAGTCAGCGTGTGTACAAACCTAGTCTCTTCCCCCAGCACAATTTTAGAAACTTGTTCCGCCGTTTCCTTCAACTCCGGATACGCATTCTGCATCAGATCGCGAACAGCAAACACCATTTCGTGCAGGAACGGCTTCGTTTGTCCGAGGAGTCGCCCATGCGTAATCGCGCGCCGAATAATTTTCCGCAGCACATATCCGCGTCCTTCATTCGACGGTAGCACTCCATCCGAAATCAGAAACGTCGCTGCTCTCGAATGGTCTGCAATCACACGGAGCGAAGCCGCAGATTTGTGCCCAGCACTGTCCATGTGAGAACTGCTGGACATGTGGGGACGGACGCTCTCGTCCGTCCTGCGGAGATCCGCTCCGCGCGCTCTTGCCGAGCTTTGCTCGGCCGGGCGGACGAGGGCGTCCGCCCCTACATTCGTCAACTCCGCCGCCCTTTCAATCAGCGGCATAAACAAATCCGTCTCATAATTCGAGATCACGCCCTGCAGCACAGCCGTCACCCGCTCCAACCCCATGCCCGTATCAATCGAAGGCTTGGGCAGCGGATTCAGCGTGCCCGAGGCATCCCGGTCAAACTGCATGAACACCAGATTCCAAATCTCGACATAGCGCCCACAATCGCACCCAAACGCGCAATCCTGGTGCCCCTGATCCGAAGCCGCCGGCCCCATGTCGTAGTGAATCTCGCTACACGGTCCGCAGGGCCCGGTGTCGCCCATCTGCCAAAAATTGTCTTTCAATCCAAACTCGAAAATCCTATCTTTCGCGACACCCTGCGCCAGCCACAGCTCATAAGCCTCAGCATCGCGCGGCACCCCGCCTTCGCCGTTGAAAATCGTCACGTACAACTTGTCCTTCGCAATCCCAAACCACTCCTTCGACGTGATCAGCTCCCAGGCATACGCAATCGCATCTTTCTTGAAGTAATCGCCGAAGGAAAAATTCCCCAACATCTCAAAAAACGTGTGATGCCGGTTGGTGAATCCAACATTCTCCAGATCGTTATGCTTGCCGCCCGCCCGCACACACTTTTGCGAAGAAGTCGCCCGCGAGTAGTCGCGCTTCTCGAGGCCAAGAAAAACATCCTTGAACTGGTTCATCCCTGCATTGGTGAACAGCAGCGTCGGATCGTAATGCGGCACCAGCGACGACGAATGCACCTCTCGATGCCCCTTCGCGACAAAGAAGTCGAGAAACTTCCTTCGAATTTCAGAGCCTGTCATTGAAATCCAATTCTAAACGACTAACCACAGAGGCCACAGACGATCGCAGAAAAAACCGAGCAAAACGTCTTCCGTGATCGTCTGTGCCTCTGTGGTGAGGTTACGCGTCGAGAGTGATCAGCAGCTGGAATGGATTACTGCGCCCCCAACAATAAAACTCAAAATCGCGGTCAAGGGTCAGAATGTCAGGCGAGTTAAGTTCGGTCGCCAAGTGAATCAATGTTGCATCCGCAAGATCAATCCCGCGATCGCTGTACTTGTGCATGATCCGAGCCACTTGCTCCGCCGACTGCGATAGCGAAAATGGAATCCGAAAAATTCCGGCCGCGACGTTACCCAGAATCGCTTCTGCTGCTCCCGTGATGCTCCGCAGGAGATAGCAGCTCTCCACGATGACCGCTTCGCTAGTCACCAGAGGCGGACCGGGGCCGGTAATCGTCTCCGCGCAGACTGGATGAAACCGCTCACTGCGGTCGAGGGAAGCCACAATTACTCCTGTGTCCAAGAGAACCGCCTTCACTTCCCGAAGCCCTTCATGTGTTCCTTGTTGGACCCGAGGTCAGGAATTCCAGAGGCAAACTTTCCCAGGCCGATAATCTTGCGGGACCCATTTCCCACATAGCAGGCCGCCAGCAACCGCAGCCCCTCCCGCACCACTCTAGAAGGACTCCACCCCGTTTGCTTCACCAGCTTCGCTAGCGCCTTTTGCGAAGGCTCATCCAGCCGCGCTTGAATCGTCGAAGGCATGCCTGTATTGTAACACATCACGTGGTATGTATTACACCGCGGGGGTTTTCCCCTCTATGTCTTCCCTCCGTGCTCCTCCGTGTCCTCTCTGGTCATCTGGCTTTTCGGTTGTCTCATCGAACCAACTTATGCAATCCTCTGTTTGCATTTTTCCTCTGAGGAGACGCCATGGCCTGCGATCCAAGTATCCTGCGACAAGTCCCCCTATTCGCCTTACTCGACGACGAAGAGACCTGCGTCCTGGCTGGTCAGGTCGAAGTCAAGACTTTTGCTCCGCGGCAGCGCATTTACAAAATCGGCGACCCCGGCGGGCAGGCCTATGTCATGGTCTCCGGCTCGGTCCGGCTTACGACCATCGACGAAGATCATCAGGAGGTAATCGTCGATCAGCCTACAAAAGGAGAATTCTTCGGCTTCGCATCGATGCTCGAACAAACGCCGCACCAGACCACAGCGACCGCGCAGGACGAATCCGTCTGCATTGAAATCGACCGCCACGACATCGCCATCCTGCTCGAGCGCAAGCCCATGGCCGGAATGGATATGCTCACCGTACTCGGACGGCAGTTCCATGCGTCGCAGCAACTGGTCCGCGTGCGCGCCTCCCGTAATCCCAACGAGATCATCGAGGAAGAAGAAACCTTCGGTGAGGGCATCGCCGATCTGGTCGCCAGTTTCGGCGGATCGTGGACGTTCATCATCATGTTCGCGGTTGTCTTGATTGCGTATTCTTCCACTAACGTCTCACTGGGCCGGCACGCGTGGGACCCATATCCTTTTATCCTGCTCAACCTTTTCCTATCTATGTTGGCCGCGATTCAGGCGCCAGTCATCATGATGAGCCAGAATCGCCAGGACAAAAAAGATCGCTTGCGCGGCGAGCTAGACTACGAGGTAAACCGGCGAGCAGAATCAGAAATCCAAGGGCTTGCCCGCAAGATGAACTTGCTCGGTGACAAAATTGAAGACGTAGAAGAGTTGCTCCGGAAGCGAGTATCTGGATAATGCTTCACAATCAGCGAGAGCGCTAAACGCCTTTAACCGCAAAGCACGACAAGAATCGCAAAGTTCGCCAAGGAAATCCTCGAAGGGTTCTCTGCGAACTTTGCGCACCTTCGCGCTCTTTGCCGGTTAAAAGCTTCTGACTTTTGACAGCGGGCGGACTCACTCCACCTCGCCCTCCAACTCCCCCAACACTTCCTCCTCCACATCCCACTTCTTCAAAATCCCAAAAATCGTTTTCATCCCAAACCCCGCCCGCATCAATTGCCGAAAAATCCGTGCCGTCTGCTTCTTATCTTTTGGTTTCACCAATCGCTTGCGCCTCAAATACTCCCGCGCTTGCTTCTCTTCGTTAACCTCTCCGTATACAGAATCCACGGCTTTCTCGAGAACCTCGCCATGCACTCCTTTGATTTTCAAATCCGTAATCACACGCCTTCGCCCGAACTTTTCATTGTCGCGACGAAACGCGGAATACGCTGCGGCATATTTCGCGTCACTCAAATATCCTTGATCTTTCAGCCGCCGGATGACCAATTCGACCAGCGTCTGCCCGATTTCTGTCTCCGCTTCCACCCTCCGCCGCAGCAACCTTTTCAGTTCCGCCACCGAGCGCATCCGACGCCCGAGCGCGCCGACCGCATATTTATACAACTCGCCTTCTGTTTCGAGCTTATGTGGGCGCGCAAATGCCATGCTCCCTACACGTTACCAGTACCCACCCAATTGCGGAAACATTAACGCAATCTTCACCGAAATTTTGATGACATTGGGAACTTGCCATCGTCTATATACGTAACTAGATCAGGAGCCGGTTATGCTTACCGTTAAGACCGAACGTGCCGGGGATGTAGTAGTTGTAAAGTGCGCAGGCAGAATTGTGCGCGGCCAGGAATCCACACTGCGGAACGCAGTGCTTGCTGAGAAGTTGGCACGCATCATCGTGCTCGATCTTACGGAAGTCGAGTCGCTGGATGCCGGCGGTCTGACTCTGCTCGTCGCGCTGCATCGCTGGACCGAGAGCAATCGGGTTCATTTGAAATTAGTGAATCCGCGTCCCTTCGTCCACGAGATGTTGACCCGCACGCACCTCGATTGTGTCTTCGATATCTCTACTTTCGATCATGCGCTGGCAGTACTCCGAGCGTGTGAGCAACGCCCCGCGGAAGCCGCCGCATATTAAGGCTGTGTGGCGCGGGCGCCCTCGCTCGCGAAGCCTCGCAGGTTTTCTTTGCGAACTTTGCGGTTAAAGGCTTTAGAAGCTTGTCCCACAAAGGACGCCAAGGTTCCGCAGGGTCCGAAAAGTTTCTCCTTCCTCTGTGATCTCCGTGTCCTCTGTGGTTCAAAGTGCCTTTCTTGCCCATTCCGCAAATCAACCTTGCGCGATCTGATTCCAGGAACTATCCTGCCTCGATTTCGTAATAGTTCCTATGACAACCGATCGTCCCCGCCTCCCGGCCCTTACCTCACTCCGATTTTTTGCCGCCCTACACGTCTGTGTCTTTCACCTGTACGCGATGAAGATTGCCAACGGCACTGGCTGGATGCACCAGATTGCTTCGATTGGATATTCCGGCGTGAGTTTCTTCTTCGTTTTATCGGGTTTCATCCTGGTTTACACCTATGCCGACCGCGATCTGCGCCCAAAGGAATTTTGGTGGGCGCGTTTTGCCCGAATTTATCCTGCCTATCTCTTTTCTCTGCTGATTACGGCGCCTTTCTTTTTCTATGTGTGCATCAAGCTGAAGCCGGTGCCGATCGCATTTTTCATATGGCCACAAAACCATCTGATCGTGTCGTCAGTCTCCGTTTTCACGTTGATTCAATCCTGGATACCAGCGGATGCCCTCGCATGGAACTCGCCCGCCTGGAGCCTTTCCGACGAAGCATTCTTCTACTTGTTGTTTCCGGCGCTGGTCACATGGCTGGCCCGCAAGAAAACCCGCACGTGGTGGCGGCTAGCCCTGCTTTGCTGGGGAGCCGGCCTGCTCATTACTCTTGCATACGTTGGTTTGAAGCCGGACGGGGTTGGGTTCGTGGACGACAACTCGCTCGATCTGACGTGGCTGAATGTGCTGAAGTTTAATCCCCTGGTGCGCTTTCCGGAATTTATGCTCGGCGCCTGCTGCGGATTCCTTTTCCTACGCAAAACTATCCCCCAGAAATGGGGGACTCCGCTAATTTTCGCTGGCGTGGCCTACTTCGTGGCTGCGGTAATTGTTGCTCCCCGTATTCCGTATCCCATTCTTCACGACGCCATGTTAACCCCTGCATTTGTCGCGATCATCTACGGACTAGCGCTGCGCCCACTATGGACCAAAGTCCTCGAAGTCAGGCCGCTGGTGTTACTCGGCGACGCCAGCTATTCCTTCTATTTGCTGCACAGCTTTCTCCTGGGAGCGTTTTTTCAGCCCGGCGAAGCGCCCATTCATCCCCCAGCATGGAAGATGGTCGCCGGTGTGCTGATCCCAATTACAGCTTCTATCCTTGTATATAAGTTGATCGAGGGACCAGCCAGAAGAAAACTACGCGGCAAAAAGAAACGTGAGTTAGAACTAGCCCCGGCCCCAGCATATTAACTGTAATAGATTGGCTGGCCCTCGATAAGAGTGAAGGCGTTGTCAAGAGCATAGTTGTCCTGGGCGGTGCGAATAGCACCGCGTGTTCGCCAGAGAGGTTGAGGACCAAGGCTCTGGAAATCTCACGCTGAATCACTCACCGGTGGAAGACCGTTCCACCAACCATCGATTCGACCTAAACATCGGCCATGATTCTTCTATGCGAACATCCCGTCAGTACGGGATGCGAGAGCGCCCCCAATCAACACCTGCGGTCTACTCGCCGTGGCGAGCGACCAGGGCCAGCCCCGAGCTGCTCTCGATGCGAACGATCTCTGGATACGGCTTTTGCGTGCGTAGCATCCAGTAGAGTCGTACGGCTAATTTGCGCGCCGGCCACCTTGGCTACAGCTTTGGGTTTCTGATGACAGCGATGCAAATACTCTCGACGAAACTGGGGGTCGTAGCGCACCGCGTTCTGCGCCGCTTCCACCGCAACGAGCGCAGCATGCGATTGCCTTGTTTGGTGATGGCGCCCAGCTTCTGTCTTCCACCCGAACTTTCTTCCCGCGGAATCAGTCCCAGATAGCTGGCCACCTGCTTGCCCCGCGGGAAACGGCCGATGTCGCCGATGGTGAGCACGAAGGCCAACGCAGTGTTCGGTCCCACTCCCGGTTGTGTCATCAGCAGCTTCGACTGCGGATTTTGTTCCGCCGCTGGTTGCACCGCCCGATCCAGCTTTCCGATTTGCTCGTCCAACATGGTCAGCAGTCCCAGTAAATCTTCCCGTCGGCATGCCCCATGGAGAGTTGCTGATAGAACTGCTTGGCCGCGCCGCTGGCGTGCACCAGTTTCTGCTCGCCGGTTTCTCCCGTCTCCACGTCTAACCAAGAAACTTGTTGCCAGCTCGGATGAAAATCACATCCTATAATCATCATTGTAAGGCTCCTGTCTTTCCCAGTTCTTCTTGGTCCTCAACCACAAGAAGAAGTACTGAGTTTGCATGGAGCCTTCGCTCTTATCCAATCCACCCTTTGTGCCTTTCAATGGGTGGGGGGAACCACTGAAAGCTGAAAGTTGCTGACACTGAAAGCTGAGAGCTGATGGCTGATAGCTTTTTACTTTCCCCCAAACCCCGTCGCCTGCATCGCATTCTTCGACATATCGCTGGTGGACGAAATCCCCTGCATACGCAACTTGAAGTCATCGGCATTCGACGCATTCTCGAGCGCCGTCTCGTATGCCACCAATCCCGCCTGAAACAAATCCCATAGCGATTGATCAAACGTCTGCATGCCGTATTGCGACGTACCCGCTGAAATCGCATCTCTTACAGCGCGGGTTTTCTCCGGCACCAAAATACATTCGCGGATGTACGCGGTATTGATCATTACCTCGACCGCCGGAACTCGCCCTTCGCCATCCGACCTGCGCACCAGTCGTTGACTCACAACCGCGCGCAACACAGCCGCCAACTGTAGCCGAATCTGCTTCTGCTCCGGTGGCGGAAACACAGCAATAATTCGGTTGATAGTTTCCACGGCATCCAACGTGTGCAACGTGGAGAAGACCATGTGCCCGGTTTCCGCCGCGTGCAGAGCCGTGCCGATCGTTTCCATGTCCCGCATTTCGCCGACGAGAATCACATCTGGATCCTGACGCAGAGAAGCTCGCAACGCAGTCGAAAAACTTGGCGTGTCCACTTCCACTTCGCGCTGATTTACATAACCCTTCTTATCGCGATGCAAAAATTCGATCGGGTCTTCAATCGTAATAATGTGCTCCGCGCGCGTTGAATTGACGCGATCAATCATTGCCGCCAGCGTGGTTGATTTACCCGACCCGGTCACCCCTGTCACCAGCACCAGCCCGCGCGGCATCTCGCAAATCTGTTCGATGATCTTCGGAAGGTACAACTCATCAAGCGCGCGAATCTTAGTTGGAATCACGCGCAGCACCAGCCCGACGTTCCCGCGTTGTTGAAACACGTTCACACGGAAGCGCCCTAGTCCGGCCACGCCATACGCCATATCAATTTCGCTGGTCTCTTTAAACTTTTGTTTCTGCCTCGCCGACATCATGCTGAACGCCATATTCAACATATCTTCCGCAGTCACGCGCGGCTGGTCGGTCAACGGCGCCAAGTCGCCATCAATTCGCAGATGGGGATAGTTCCCGACTTTCAGGTGCAAGTCAGAAGCTTTTCGCTCCATCGCAATACGCAGCAGATCATCAATTTGCATGCAGTGGGTCTTCCCAGAACCACCTGTATGATGACGCGAATTCGTACCCTTCCCAAGATGACCTAAGTAACGGCCCCAACCGCCATCCGGCCATGACCGATAATGCGGTTCCTGTCCGCCGATCGGGTTGGAAGCTGATCCGTGTTCCTCCGTGAAATCCGTGGCCAAGCGGTTGGGGTATCAATGAGCCATATAACTCCATCCATTACTCCATCCATTGTTGACAGAGTTCTCCACGCTCAGCTAGCCTTGGGCAGCTTCCTCACCGAGATATGCTTCAATAAATTCCAGACTATGCTTCAAACAATTCCCGATTATGATTCAAACAATTCCCGATTATGTTTCAAATAATTCCCGTTTATGATTCAACAAATTAAAGACCAGATCAGGGAAGCGTTCGCCAAGCGTGGCCTGCTGCTCGTCCAGTATGCGCACGGTCATCGCGCCGAGCGGCTGCGGAACATTCTGCGCGTCCGCCAATCCAGCCGCAGCCTCCTGCTCAACCCCTGCGAGGCCGCCCAACTGATCAGCGCCGTAAAAGCCGCCGAAAAGGTTTCCCGGCGCGCTCGCCGAGGTAGGAGTCGCCAGCGGCACCTCGGCCCGCATGATCGCCGAGCACTCCCCGAATAAGGTCCTACATTTGTTCGATACCTTCAGCGGTCTCCCAAAACCCTGCGAGCTCGACTCGAAAAAATTCCGCGAATCCGATTTCAACTTCAAGCTCGATCAAGTTCGCAATTACTTAAGCGGACTGCATGTAGTTTTTCACCAAGGAATGTTTCCCACCGAAACCGGCAAAGAAGTTGAAAATGAGCGCTTCTCGTTCGTGCATCTAGACCAAACAGCTCCTGCTCTCGAATGTCGTTGGCGTAGTTCCGAACAGACAGATGCTCGTCGACGAAGAAAGAATCGATCGAATGTACGTCAGCCTCACAGGGGTGGTGCGAGCAGTAATGGCGACGAGCGGGAACTACGTCCTAGTGATAAAAGATGTTCGAAGCTGCGTTCTATGGTCGAATCCTGACCACCCGATCGGCACAAGGGAAGACGGGCGGTTTGGCCCACCTTTTGAGTAACTCTTAGTGAGGCTGGCCACCCTTTGCAGTTTTCAAACAGCCTGCCCTGAGCGAAGTCGAACAGGGCGGAGACCGCGATCGTAAACATCATGTGCATCTTGCCGTCGTCTCTACAACCGTGGGTGTTTAACTTCCCAGTGTAAAACTTGGTACCAACCCCACAAGTTAAGGTGTTCGCCCGATGGCTGCTACATACCTATCTGGCTACTCTCCTCGAAAGTCTTAAACAATCTCGCAAATCTTAAACCACCAAGTTGCCCGGCGTCCGCGATCGCCTTCTTGCAACCTGAACAGGGAGGTAATAGATGAAATCACGATTGCTTTGTCTGCGTGCGCTCGTTGTCGTTGTCGTTGGCGCAAGTTTGCTTTTCACCAGCAAACCGCTTCAGGCCGAGATCGTTGTCGTTGGCGCAAGTTTGCTTTTCACCAGCAAACCGCTTCAGGCCGAGAGCACCATGAACTGTCCCTCGGGAACCTACGACATGCTTGATTGGATGACTCTCGATTCCGACCTTCGCTCCAATCATCACCTGGTTGGGAACGCGAACCCACTCTACAGCAATATTCAAGCCGGAAAGTTTTATTGGACAAAGGGCGCGAATGGCTCTCCGTGGGACATTCAGCTCTACGACAGTCGCTACATCTATTTGTGGATCACTGAATACGACTGGAACAACCTTCAGTCCTACAAGAAATTCGCTTACAACAAGAATCTGCCGCTTGCGCCGCGCTGCGCAAAGGCAGGCTTCCCCGGCTCCGCGATCAAAGTGCCCAACACCGCGTATCAGACCTACACCGATTGCACTCACTACAAGACTCAGGACCTGCTTAAGTCAATCAATGAAGTCTGGGGCCCTTACAAGCTCACTCTCGGCGGCAATCTTCCCAGTAACTTGAGCATTCTGGTCAATAGCTATCGTTACAACTGCGACATCAACTACCAGAACTGCCGGGACAAAGAGGAGTATTACCTTGCAAAGCGCTATGGACTGGTGCAATGGGTCCACTACACGCTGGTGAGCGGGAAATATCGTCTGAAGCAGTTGAGCTACTTCAATCAGGTAACAGCTGGTGCATCCACCCCAGACTTCCGCTGTTTTTGAAACTGAGGTTGATCGAGAGAAGTCCTTGGGTGCCCCATCCTTCTCGCGCTTTCTGCGAGAGGGCGGGGGGCACAGACCTCACTACAAAAAAAAAGAGGCCACTCCGCAGTGGCCTCTTAATTCATGAACCTTGAGAATGGTCTTCCTGAAGCCTGATTAATCCCCCGCCACTGGCTCCGCGACTTCTTTCTGTACCTCTGTGGTTAAGGGTTTAGTCCCCAGCGCGCCCAATGGAATAAATCCATTCTCCGCCACAACCGGCTTCTCCTTCAGCACCACTTCGCGATACAGCGACGCCATACGCGCGTTGTATGCCGGATCAGCCTTCTGTTTCGCATCACGCGCCCGCTTCTTTTCTTCGCCGGCATTCTTCGCAATGCCCAGCTTGTCCAGATCACGTTGCTCTTCCTGCGTGACAATTCCATCCCGCAGATAAAGCGCATGCTCTTTCGATTCCAGGCCCACATTCTTGCCGCCGGCAAAAATCTCATGCCGCCCATGCTCTTCGTACCACTTGGTGAGCGTGGCCGTCATGTGCATCTTCTCGATAATGTTCCGCCAGCCCACGCCGGTGTTGTAGGCGCAGAACGAAATCTCGCCTTCCTGCGTGGCGTAGGGAATAATGCACTGCTCGGTGCGCCGAAAATCGTAATTGAACAGATCCTGGAACCACATTCCCGCAACAAACAGGAAGTTCCACCGATCCTGGCGCCGCTTCATCACGTCATCGATCGTCCGGTCGGGTCCAACTTTGCCGTAGTTCTTGCCCGTAGCGTTGAAGTTCTTATCAAACTTCTTAAGCAGATCCATCAGCTTAAAATGCTTCGGCGACTGGAACGGATCGTAATTCTTCATCAAACACAGCGCCATCCCCACAATCGTCAGAAACTTCCCCCGCGCGGCATCGTTGACTTTAGCAATATCCTTAGCCAACTGGTCCCCATGCAAAAACGCGGTAACCGGAACCGCCTCCTTAGTTTCCTTATCAATCATCACAGCCATCCCCGTCCCGCAATTCGGGTGACAACCGCAACTTAATTGGCCCCAGTCGTTGTTTTTGTCTTCGACGTGCATCAGGTCGGCCCAATCGCTGAAGGTGCTCATGAAGCTGATGGGGAACCAGTCGCGAGACGGTTCGCCTAGGCCGGTTTGGCTTTTTACGTCGTGGGCCAGGTGAGACAACGTGTAGCGCTGGGCCTGGCGGCGTTCGTCAGTGATGGCTTCGTCGCGTCCGGTGAAGCTTACGGGTTGGAAGGAGAGGAATCCGATTTTTTTCGGATTGTCGAGAGCGAACTGGATGATGCGTCCTACTTGTTCGTTGTTGATGCCGTTGACGATCGTAACCACGGGGACGATTTCCACGCCGGCGCGATGCAGGTTGTCGATGGCTTTCAACTTCACATCGAATAGGTTGCCGACTTTGCGGTGTGCGTTGGCAGCATTGCCGATACCGTCGAATTGCAGATACGCATAACGCATCCCGGCTTCTGCAGCCTGTTGCGCGAACTCGAAACTCTTAGCGAATTCGATTCCGTTGGTCGCCGCCTGCACCGAGTTGTACCCAACTTTGCGGGCGTAGCGCACCGCGTCCAAAAAATAAGGAGACAAAGTCGGCTCACCGCCGGAGAACTGTACGCTCATCTGACGCCGTGGCTTGATGGTGATGGCGTTATCGAGCATCTGCTTGATTTCTTCCCACGTCAGCTCATGCACGAAGCCGACCTGGTTGGCGTCCATGAAGCAGGGATCGCACATCATGTTGCAGCGGTTGGTCAAGTCAATGGTCAGCACGGAACCGCGGCCGTATTTCACTGTCGAAGATCCGTGATGATGCAGTTTCTCGTCGTTGTGCGCGCGAATGTCGCGGCCGGGAAACACGTCTTCCAAATGTTTCGAAAAATCCGTGTCAATGGACATCAAGTCTTCAAAGCGCCCATGCTTGGGGCATTCTTTCACCATCAGAATCTTGCCGTCGCGCTCGATGATGGTGGCTTTGATTTCGCCGACCTTTTCGTTCATCAGCACTTCGTAGGGAAGGTGGCCATCGAGAATCTGCTGGCGGATTTCGGGCACGCATTTCGGGCACAGCGAGTCAGTGGCACGCGGCCAGCCGAGTGGCGGCTTCGACTTTTCGTAGGACTTAAGCAGCGGCTTGTCCGACCACTTGGGCGTCGGCGACGGATTCTGTTTGACTCGGTTCAAACGGTCGAACACCACCCAAGCGCCTCGGGCGCCCAGCGTAACTGCTTTCTCCACGTACTTAACTGGCTTGTGCATGTGCGCTTACCCTTTCCACAGCTAGGATGAAAAGCGTCGTCGGTCTTCGGCTGTCGGCCTTCGGCAACACCCTTGAACAGTCTCGTTGCTAAGAATCACGCGCTGCTTGGATTAGGGGTTTTGCCGACGACCAAAGGCTGACGACCGATGACAGGTTTCAGCAGCTTTATCCTATTGAGCCGGTGGGCAGAACACACGGTTAAGACAATAAAAGGGTGAAAATCGGGGTTGAGCGGGAGAAACTGGCAGTGGGCGGGGTAAGTGATTGATGGGATTAGGGGTTCGCGAATGCATGGAGCTATCATTGCCTGTGGGGGTTGGACATTCCTGTCCGCCAAAAGCGGAGCTAAATCAAGGGGCAGCTCGCAAAGCTGCGGTCGGAAGTGTAAACGGCTGGAAGCGCTGCTCCGCCCATAAGCGAAGGTGTCGAACAGGAATGTCCACACGAACAATCAAAAGTCAGAAACGTCGGACTGAGCTTGCCCCCGCGAACGGGGACAGCCGCTTCCGAATTACGGAGCTGCGCTCCGGCGCGAGGTTCCCCCCACTCTTCAGAAGGCGCGAAGGCTGGGGCAGCCTCGCTACCTGAATGTACGATAATCCGAGCCCCAACTTTCATGCGGCAAGTCCTTCTCTATGATCCGACGCGCGTGCCTCGGGAGTGGATGGCACTGGTTCGTCCGGGGCAGTATGCGGTGTTTCTCAGCGACGTCGAAAGCTCTGCGCCGTTGACCGCTGACGGCTTGCCAGTGAATTCCGCGGCGGAATATTTTTGTTTGCTATTTGACTCGCTCGCGGACGCAGAGACCTACTCTCGGGAACACGTCAAGAAAATCCGTCGCCTGAAGTGTGAGGTGTTTGACAGCGCGGGCCGCACGAATCCTCCAGTGTCCGTTTTCGTGAACGATGAATTTGCGCACACCCTGGACTCCGAAGCTAAAGGGCAGCGCCTGGTTCGCTGGGGATTTGTGGCGATCACCGTTTCCGTGCCGCTGCTCTGGTATGCGTGGAGAAACGATGCGGGTGTGGTTTGGTGGCCGGTGCTTGCGAGCATCAATTTGGTTTTCGCCGGACTGCGCCTGATTCAGTGGGGACATGGCTTGAAAGAAGAAATAAGGTATCGGCGGAAAGAAGCTGCAGCGCGCCTGCGGGGGACCACGGTGGCGCCGGACGATAGGTGATTCCCAAATTACCGCGAAGACGGGGCCTTCGAATTACGGAGCTACGCTCCGGCTTGGGTTCCCCCCACCCTTCGAAAGGCACGAAGGGTGGGGCAGCCTGCACTCGGTTGTACGAATTTACGTGGTGTCCCAATTGGATTGATTCAAGACCTCCGCGACCTTTGCGGTTAAAGTCTTTTTGCTTCTTATCGAGAAAAGTCAAAAGATTTTGACCGCAAGAACAAAGAACGCAGAGAAATTCCGCGAAGTCCGCAGAGAAGACCAAATCGGGACGCTACAGGAATTTAATGTCATCGACCGCAAGCCACCTAGATAATTACTTGTCCAGATGTGTACTCCAGCGAACAATCTGTCAAGCGAGGGCTAAATGAAAATTTCCAAGAGTGGGCAGTGCGATCGGCGACAAGCTCGTGCGTTTGGACTACTGCTCCTGGCCTCATTTCTCTTGTGCGGGGCAGCAAGCGAGGCGCAAGAGGCGCGTAGCGATGAGGCACTTAGCGCCAAAGTGCGCTCGCTGGAAACGCTCTGGAACCAGGCCGAGGTCAATAAAGACACGCAATCACTGGACCATCTGCTGGCCGACTCATTCATTTTTGTTGACGTTGATGGGAGCCTGCGGAACAAGCCCCAGTTTCTCATCAGTGTTACGGATCGCACGGAGCATATTACGAGCATCCGAAACGAATCCATGCTCGACTGGGTTTACGAAAACGCGGTAATCGTGACCGGCACTTACGAAGAGAAGGGAACATCGAAGGGAAAGCCCTATTCCCACCACGGAAGATTCACTGACACCTGGGTAAAAAAAGGCAGCGGCTGGTTTTGCGCGGCCAGTCAGTCCACCATGATTCAGAAATAGACATTCCCTCCCATCCCTGTCATCCCGAGCGAAGCCGGATGATCGCTGCGCTTTCATCCTGCCTCGCTCGGGATGACAGAGTTGGGGAGGGTTGGGCGGTGGTCTTCAGAGTCAAAATCCCCACCCTTCGAAAAGCGCGAAGGATGGGGCACCCGGTAAAGTCAACGGCGTCGGGACAAGAGTGTCCGACCCCCACCGGGCAGAAAAAATCCCACCCTCCCCTGAAAAGCGGAGAAGGGTGGGGCGCCGCATTCGTTTGTGTAAGCCAATGCCGCTGACGTTTTACTGGACTGTCAGCAACGTTGATCCTGTTGTGCCGCCGGAGTTGGCTCCGATTGTGCTCGTTCCTGCGGCGATGCACTTTACGCTCCCGGCTACGCTGGGAGCATTTGCGACAGTCGCGACTGGGGCGTGAGACGAACTCCAGTGCGCGTTCAGAGTGATGTCCTGCGTGCTGGCATCACTGAATGTGCCGATGGCGGCGAACTGTTGCACGGTTCCCGCGGCGGCTGTCGGCGTTAGCGGAGTGAGAGCAACCGACACCAGCGTGCCAGTTCCAACCGTAAGCGAAGTTGTTCCAGTCACGCCTGAGGCCGTCGCAGAGATGGTCACCGCTCCACCCTTCTTGCCGTGAGCGAGTCCTGATCCGCGAATAGAAGCGATGTTGGGCTTCGAGGATTTCCAGGAAACTCCGCTGAGGTTCGTGGCAGTGCTTCCATCGCTGAACGTGCCGCTCGCCGTGAATTTTATAGACGTGCCTTTCGAGATGCGCGGGTTCGCGGGGAGCACGGTGATTGAAACCAGTTTAGTCGTAGAGACGGTCAGCCCGGCTGATCCCGAGACCGCGCCCAATGTTGCAGTGATGGTTGTGCTTCCCGTCGCGGCGCTGCTTGCCAAGCCTTGGCCGTTGATGCCGGCGGCTGCTGCGTTGGATGAACTCCAGACGACCGAGCCGCTGATGTCTTGCGTACTGGAATCGCTGAACGTGCCGGTGGCAGTGAATTGCTTTGTGGTGCCGACTGCCATGCTCGATCCGGCTGGCGTGACTGCGAGCGAAACTAGTGTGGCGCCGGTGACGGTCAGTGATGCGGTTCCGCTCACCGATCCATCAGTCGCGGTGATCGTGGTTGTGCCGGTTCCGGTGCTTGTGGCGAAGCCGGTGGAATCGATGCTGGCGGCGTTCGATGAAGAAGACCAAGTGAGCGACGTCAGCATCTGCGTGCTGCCGTCGTCGAAGCTGCCGACTGCGGTGAACTGCAAGGTTGTCCCCAGCGCGATGGACGGCGTCGCCGGGGAAACAGCAATTGAGACCAGATGCGCGGGGACGACGGTCAGTGTCGTGGTGTCGGTGAATGCGCCGACAGTGGCGGTGATGGTGGTGGATCCGGCGACTACGGTCGTGGCCAATCCGGAAGCGTCAATCGTGGCGGCAGCGGGCGAAGATGAGGTCCAATTTACACCGGTGGCGAGGTCCTGGCTGGATCCATCACTGTAAGTGGCGGTTGCAACGAATTGCTGTTTGATTCCGATGGCGAGAGTCAAGCCTTCGGGCGTGACCGCGATGGAAACGATGGTTGGAGCGGTGACCGTCAGAGTCGTGCTCTGCGAAATGCTGGCGAAAGATGCTGAGATGGTGGTCGGCCCGGCGGCTAGTGTGGACGCGAGGCCGCTGGCATCAATCGTTGCGGTTGCCGGGGACGACGAGCCCCACGTTACCAATGTCGTGATGTCGGCGCTGCTGCCGTCGCTGTAGTTGCCGGTCGCGGTGAACTGCACGTTCGTGTTTACCGGGGCGGAGGGAAGCGCGGGTGAAATCGAAATGGACAGAAGATTCGCAGCCGCAGAGCTCACTTTGAGCAGAGCAGTGCCGGTCACGGAACCAGACTTGGCTGTGATCGTGACCGCGCCGGAATTGGATCCGGTGGCATGGCCAGAGGAATCGACACTTGCGATGGCGGAATCGGATGAGCTCCACTGGGCGGTGCTGGTCACGTCTTGAGTGCTGCCGTCCGATAAGTGTGCGGTCGCGGTGAATTGCTGCGCGCCACCCATGCCGATCGCAATGGTCGAGGGTGCAACTTGGAGGGACTGTATTGTGGCCGACAGTACGGTTTTGGATTGCGTGCTGCCGGATCCGGCTCCGCCACAGCCGATCAAGGATGCAATTAATGCCAAGAATCCGATACGAAGTGCGGTCTTCATGCCAATTCTCCAGGAAAACAAAAGGTGTGATTAAGGCGGGGAATGCCTGGATCAATGGTACGGGGTTCTTTTTGGGAACGGTTTCTTTATGAACCGAGGACTGTTACATGAGTAACCGAAGCAGAATACTTCGGAGTGAACCTCGGGTTACTGCAGCGCTCATGCGGGCGGGGGAAGGAGATTGTTTGTGGTTTCTAACGCGCCGGGTTCGATGAAGATTCTTTCGCTGCGTTAGTTGATGAGCGATTCACGGCATTTGGCAGAGTCCCTCAGCGGCTGAAGCCGGATTGGTCTTGTGCGCCTGTACGGCACGGCTGGAAGCCGTGCGCTTTCAAAACAACTTCGCATCTTGGTTTTTCGAAGCCAATCGTGGGTTCCACCTGTGCTACTTCGGATACAATACCCCGTCTCTGAAAGGATTCTGATGCTGTGAAGATCACTGATGCGAAGGTGAATGTGTGTTGTCCCGGTCGCAACTTCGTCACCCTGAAAATTGTTACTGAAGATGGGATTTATGGCCTGGGCGACGCGACGTTGAATGGGCGAGAACTCTCGGTTGCTAGTTACCTGACGGATCACGTTGTGCCATTGCTGATTGGGCGTGATGCGCGGCGCATTGAGGATATCTGGCAATATTTTTACAAAGGCGCGTACTGGCGGCGCGGGCCAGTGACGATGAGCGCTATCGCGGCAGTGGACACGGCGCTGTGGGACGTCAAGGCGAAAAGTCTGAACGTGCCGCTCTATCAGTTGCTGGGTGGCGCGTCGCGAGATTCGGTGCTGGTTTATGGTCACGCCAGCGGCAGCGATTTGGAAAAAACGGTGGAAGCTTTTGCGCACTACGTCAAGCTGGGATACAAAGCGGTGCGCGCGCAATCGGGCATTCCCGGGCTGAGCAGCACTTACGGTGTGGGTCGCGGCGTCATGGCATATGAGCCGGCGGAAAAAAATGCCCCGCCGGAGAATCAATGGTCTACCGAGCACTACCTGAATTTCGCGCCGCAGTTATTGGCGAGGTTGCGAAAGGAATTTGGTTCGCAGATTCATATTCTGCACGACGCGCATCACCGGCTGACTCCAATTGAGGCGGCTCGATTGGGGAAAGACCTGGAACCGTTCCGGCTGTTCTGGCTCGAAGATCCAACGCCGGCGGAGTTACAGGAGAGTTTCAGGCTAATCCGGCAGCACACGACCACGCCGCTGGCTGTAGGCGAGGTGTTCAATACTATTTTCGATTGCCAGCAACTGATTCAGGAACAGCTGATTGATTACATCCGCACGACCGTGGTTCATGCTGGGGGAATTACTCATCTGAAAAAAATCGCTAGTCTGGCAGAGATTTATCAAGTGCGCACGGGATCACACGGAGCTACCGACTTGAGTCCGGTGTGCATGGGTGCGGCGCTGCACTTCGACCTGAGTGTGCACAATTTTGGGATTCAGGAATATATGCCGCACACGGCCGAGACTGACAAAGTTTTTCCGCACGCATATTCGTTCAAGGATGGAGTGATGCATCCGGGCGACGCTCCTGGACTTGGAGTTGATCTCGATGAAGCGCTGGCGGCGAAGTATCCGTACGAACGCGCTTATTTGCCGATTAACCGCAAGTTGGATGGGACGATCCACAATTGGTGATGACGGTAGAGCTTTACTCGACCTCTCAGGGCCGCAGAAGGTATGTCAGAAGTGTTCTTTCGCCCTTGCAGGGCGTGCTCATTTTTCCCTTCCACCCAGGGCCTGCCCCTGGGCTGCATTCTTCCACCGCGTTGCGGCTTGAAATGAATGGCGCGGGGTTCTCAGGCCAGGGTCTCAAACGCGGACGGTTTTTGCGGCGCGCTCCTTCGCGGACGCGACTTCGAGTCCTAGATATTGGCGCGCATTTTCGTAGCAGATGTTGCGGACCATGCTTCCGAGGAGTTCTTCATCGTGGGGCAAGTCGCCATCTTCCATTTCACGCCCGATGAGATCGCAAAGCACGCGGCGGAAATATTCGTGGCGTGGAAATGACATGAACGATCGCGAGTCGGTGACCATTCCGATGAAGCGGGAGAGCAGGCCGGTATTTGAAAGAGTATTGAGCTGCCATTCGATGGCTTCTTTCTGATCCAGAAACCACCAGGCGCTGCCAAACTGAATTTTTCCGGCAGTTACGCCGTCGTGGAAATTTCCGGCCGCGGTGGCGAAAACATAATTGTCGGCGGGATTGAGGTTGTACACGATCGTTTTGGGCAGGGCTTTTTCCTGCTCCAAAAGATCAAGATAGGCACACAGAGCGCCGGCCTGCGGCCAGTCGCCAATACAGTCATAACCGCTGTTCGGGCCTAACTCGGCGCAGGCACGCGTATTCACGTTCCGCAGCGCTCCCAAGTGTAACTGTTTGGTCCAATTCTTTTGAGCGTCGAGTCTGCCGAAGAACAACATCAGAAACGAAGCGAACGACTCATGTTCCTGGCGCGAGGCAGCTGTACCGCTGCGCGTGGCGTCAAAAATCGCGGACGCCTGATGCTCGCTGCATGGCGTGGCGTAGCAATATGGGATACCGTGATCAGAGACCCTGGCCCCGTGAGCATGGAATGCATCGTGCCGTCGCTCCAAAGCTCGCAGAAAATCGGCCAGCGATACGATGTCCACGTTACTGACCCGCTCCAGACGTGCCAGCCAGTCATTGAAATCTGCCGGCTTATCGACTTGCAGCGCAGCATCGGGACGAAATGTGGGATAGACGCGAAAGCCCAGCTCAGAGGAATTGATCTTGCGATGATTGGCGAGGTCGTCGCAGGGATCATCACTGGTGCACACCACGCGGACGTGGAATTTCCTCAAGATTCCCTGCGCCGAAAGATCTTCGCTGGCGAGGATGGAATTGGCCCAGTCCCAGATTCTTCTTGCGGAGCGCTGGTCGAGCAGTTCGTCGATTTCGAAATACCTCTTTAGCTCGAGATGGGTCCAGTGATAAAGAGGATTGCGTAAAGTGAATGGAACGGTCTGCGCCCAGGCAAGGAATTTCTCGTAAGGAGCTGCCCCGCCGGTGCAGTAGCGCTCGGCTTCACCATTTGACCGCATGGCGCGCCATTTGTAGTGGTCGCCATCTAACCAGATTTCTGTGAGGTTGTGAAATTGCCGGTCTGCGGCAATATCAGCGGCGGGAAGATGAGAGTGGTAATCCAGAATGGGTTCTGCCGCAGCGTACCCCTGATATAGGCGCTGGGCTGCATCTGAGTGCAGCAAAAAATTGTCATTGATAAAGTGCAACGAACCTCTTTCCAGTCCCCGGATCGCCAAGTGAGCCGTCGCCATCAAGACAATCGAGCTTCGCTCGGCCGGACAGGTCAGGGCACCTGCCCCCTACACGTTTCCATTCCCCCGAAGGGGTGAAGATATGTTGCCACAGAATTGAATCATTGAATCATTGGATCATTAATCATTGAAAACCCGAAAATCGGGCTCCGGCTGAAATAACGAATTTCTTGCTTGACAACCTACGAATAACATAAATATAGTTCGCATCGCAAACTTATATGGTGTGGCGTTCCTTTTGGCAGGGAATGGATGCGCGGCAAGCAAGCTGCAGGTTAGAACTTCAGGCCTTATGCGGCAGATGAATTTTACGGACACGCAAGTTGCCACCAGTGGCACGGCGCGGGGAATCAATCGGGGGATCGTTCTCAACCTTATTCGGCGGCGGCAGCCGATTTCGCGGGCGGATTTGGCGCGGGTCTCAGGACTGCAGCGCAGTACCGTGTCTTTGATAACTGAACAGTTGATTCGCGAAAAGTGGGTCATCTATGGTCCCACGGGCCGACTTCCTCGCGGACGGCGGCCAACGTTTTTGCAGTTGAACGAGAAGCGCGCGATTCTGGTGGTTGACCTGCGGCCATCCATAACCACTATCGCGGTGTCGGACGTGAACGGGCGATTTCTGTCTCAGCAGGGGATACCTACTCCTCCAGATCCGCAGACTGCGGCGGCGAAATTTTCGGAAAAAATCCGACAGATGATAGACAGCCATCCGGAGCTGGTATTCGAGGGGATCGGAATCAGCGTGCCCGGCCGCTTTGATGAGCATCGGCAGAGGGTTTTGTTCGCCCCGAACTTGAAGTGGCCGGAATTTGATTTGCGCGGACCGCTCGAGAAGGCGACCGGGCTGCAAGTGGATCTGGAAAACGCGGCCAATGCGTGCGTCCTGGCTGAGGTTTGGTTTGGGCATGCGGAAAAGACGCGGGACATGGTTGTTGTCACCGTGTCAGAAGGCGTGGGCGTCGGCGTGTTTACCAACGGACAGTTGGCGCGCGGATTGAATGGAATGGCGGGTGAGTTCGGCCATGTGCCGCTGGATTTAGAAGGCCCGCTGTGCAGTTGCAAGAGCCGGGGCTGCTGGGAGGTCTATGCCTCGAATTGGGCGGCGATTCGTTATTACCAGGAATCTGGCGCGGCCTCGAATGGTCCCAGCTTCGGGCATCTGCTGTCCTTGGCGGAAAGCGGAGACCAGATGGCGCTGAAAGCGCTCGACCGGATGGCGCACGGAATCGGTCGGGGCATGCGAATGGTGGTAGCGGGACTTTCGCCGGAAGAAATTGTGTTCGTAGGAGAGTTTACGCGGCTATGGAGCCGTCTGGGACCGGTGATTCAAGCGGAGGTCGAGGCCGCGGTCCTGGTAGGTAAGCCGCCGCGAGTGAGAACGGCGGCAGCGGAGCCAAGCGTGGCGCGATTGCGCGGCGCAGTGGCGCTGGTTTTGCAGAAACATTTTGGGCCGTCCGCGCCAGCGACGCGGCCGCGCGAATTTACGGGGACACGAAGGGCGGCAATACGGGTTCAGTAGAAGTAAAAGAAGTTCAGTACATGCCGGGTTTTGGAAGTGAGGCTGACGGGACGTTATTAGGATTGAGCGCGACGCTTAGTAAGTCGCCTGAGACGCTGCTGTAGCCGCCGGAATTTCTAGGAGTGGAGATTGCCATGTTGAAGAATCAGAGCGTAATAAAGTCGACTAATAGTTCGCATGCACAACTAACTAGTCTACTCGGATTGCTATTACTTGCACTCCTCTGCACGGTGAGCGCATACGGCCAGGTGCTGTACGGATCGCTCACCGGCACGGTCGAGGACTCGAGCGGAGCGGCGGTGAGCGGCGCTAAGGTGGTTGCGCTGAACGTCAGTACTGGTGTGACGCACAGTGCTACCAGCGATGCGAGCGGCATTTACCGATTTACAACCCTTTTACCGGGCGCTTATAAGATCACCATTTCAGCCCCTAACTTTGCCAGTCAGGTGACGGAGAACGTGAGGGTGAGTGTGAATACGGTTGCGCGAGTGGATGGCCGGCTGAAGGTGGCGCAAGCCAACGAAAATGTCACCGTGACGACGGAAGCACCGCTCCTGCAAACGGATCGAGCCGACTTGCATACGGATTTGAGCGCGGCGGAGATCAGATCGCTGCCGGCGATTTCTTCGGAAGGAAAGAGCTTCCAGGCGCTTTACAAGATTATTCCTGGAGCAAGCTTGCCTATGGAGAACAATTCAGCAGGCGGAAACCCGCAGCGCGCCATGACCTCCAACGTCAACGGCCAATCCTCTCAAGGAAACAACACTCGCATTGACGGCGTTCAGGACGCTTACCCGTGGCTGCCAAATAATATCGCCTATGTTCCGCCGACGGATGCAATTGAAACAGTGAACGTGGTTACGAACTCTTTTGACGCCGAGCAAGGAAATGCAGGCGGCGCGGTGGTGAATGTTCAGATCAAGTCCGGGACTAATCAATTTCACGGTGATGCGCATGAGCTGCACACTGATAACCAGCTAATTAACTTGAACTACTTCCAACCTTCAAATACGGTAAAACCGCTGAATGTTTTCAATCAGTTTGGCGGGGCTATCGGCGGGCCAATCAAGAAAGACAAGCTCTTCTTTTTTGGCGATTGGGAATCAACGCGGCACGTTCAAGCACCCAATGGCGGTAACCCTCAAACGGTGCCTTTTGATGGACTGACGGCTCAGGCTGCGCAAACGGCCGGCTTCTTCGATTTCCGCAGTGTATTGCCCGCTGGAGTCAATATCTACGATCCCAGAACAGGTGCAGCCGACGGAACAGGGCGATCAATTATTTCCTGCAACGGCATACAAAACGAAATTTGCTTGGCGGATGTAGATCCGGCTTCGCTCGCCATGGTGGCATTAATTCCAGCGCCGAACGTGCCTGGAGCGACCTCGAACAATTATTTCCTCTCGAAACAGGCTTCTTTCACCGCGACGACTTTGACGGAAAGGTCAATTATGTGCCGAATGGACGGTCCACCGTTTTCGGCCGGTACTCGTTCTCGCGCAGCTTCATCTTCGATCCTCCCGCGTTAGGTCCAGCGGAAGGCAATGCAACGCTTGGCGGGCAACTGGGAAACGCACGCTCCCGAATTCAGATTGTTGGGGTGGGCGGAACCTATACGTTCACACCAAGCTTGTTGCTCGACGTAAATGTCGGTTTCACGCGGCAGCGCATCAACGCACAGAGCACGGATATCAGCAGCAACTTTGGACTTGACACGCTGCATATTCCCGGAACAAATGGAACTGACCCCCTGCAGGGCGGCATACCGGCCTTCCAATTCAATACCTTTTCAAATCTTGGGAATCCGAACACCGGTAATCCATTTGTGTTCCGCGACAACCAGTACGTCGGAAATGCGAACATGACGTGGGTGAAAGGTCGGCATCAACTGCGGTTTGGCATCGAGTACAACCACACCCAGTTGAATCATTTCCAGCCACAAGGCGGGAATTTCCAAACTGCGCGCGGTAGTTTCCGGTTCACCGGAGCAGCGACGGAAGTCTCGGGCCAGCCCAGCGCAGCACAATACAACTCTTTCGCTGATTTTCTTCTGGGGCTGCCCGACGAGGTTGGCAAGGCCACCCAAAACCTGGATCCTAACTCGCTGCGCTGGTCGCAATGGGGTTGGTATGCGCGCGATCAGTATCAAGTGACATCACGCTTGACGGTGAACTACGGCTTGCGTTGGGAATATTACCCCATGGCCTACAGCGACATAGGCGGGGCACGCGTCCTCGACACGAGTACGATGAATGTATTGGTCGGCGGGGGGAGCAGCGGAATCCCGGTGGATGACGGGGTGGACGCGGGACATGGGCTATTTCTTCCGCGACTTGGGATTGCGTATCGTCCCACTGAGAAGACTGTCATTCGTGCCGGTTACGGCATAAGCGCGGACTCGAACAACTGGCGCTTCCTGCGGAACGCATTTCCCGCCGTAACCATATCGGACTTCACAGGCTTTGGCGGCAACTCGTTGGCTCCGGCAGCGAGTCTCACCGGCTTGAATGCAGTTGGGCCGTATGCAGGCCTTCCAATAGGGATCACCGCGGTACCTTTAACAGGTGGGACTAGCCCAGGAATATTTCCACTGCCCGATGCGGTGGGCACGACGACCGTCCCCAAGGATTTTCGTCGTGGATATATACATTCCTTCAATCTCACGGTTGAGCGAGAGTTTGCTGGTTTCGTGGCAACCGCGGGTTATGTAGGTTCTCGCGCGATCCGACCGCTTGTGAACATGAACATAAACCCAGCGCCGGCGGGGGCTGGGTCAAATGGCCGGATCCTGAATGCGCTGTTTCGCCACACCACGGTGGATATTTGTCCAACACCGACCAATCCAACGGCCGCTTGCAAAGGATGGCCGGACCTGAACCAGTTGACGCCGTTTGGCAATAACTATTACGACGCCCTGCAAACAAAGCTCACGCGACGCCTCGGTAGCGGGTCGCAAATTGGATTTGGGTACACATTTTCGAAAGCCATCGACTACGAAGACAACGAAGAAATCAACTTCCTTCTCTTCCCCTACCCGGCATATAGGAAACGCAATAAGGCCGTTGCTGGCTTTGACCGTACACACAACTTTGAAGCCTATGGTTTGTATCACCTCCCCTTCGGGCGGGGACAACGGTATGCTCAGACAGGCATCGCCAATAAATTGGCGGGTGGCTGGCAGTTGAGTTGGGTTCTGAGCGCTATGAGCGGAACGCCTTTCACGATTACGGACACCGGTGGCGGTGCTTCCTTTCTGAATGCACCAGGCAACACACAGACGGCAAACGTGGTTGGTCCGCTGCGAATTTCTGAATGGCAAGCCCGCTAGCAGCTGCGCAGCCAGCGACACTTCTTGCAAGTACTTCGACGCGACAGCGTTCAAGGCGGTCTCGGCGACAAGTCCGGGTTTGCTTGATGGTTTTTTTGGCAACGCTGGGCGTAATATTCTTCGCGGACCGGGGTTCTTTAACCTCGACATGAGCGTAACCCGTGACTTTAAGTTGTCCGAACGGTTCACCTTCCAGTTTGAGGCCGACGCGTTTGGGGTTACGAACACGCCACACTTCAACAATCCGAACGCCAACATCAGCGCAGGCAATTTCGGCGCTGTAACGTCAACGCTGATCACCACTAATGCGAGTCTCGGCGGTAGCGGCGGCCAGCGGCAGTGGTGGTTTGGCGGCAAGATCATCTTCTAATAACCCTTAACCGCGGATTGGCTGGTGCCGGCCAATCCGCACTGCATTTGTTCAGCGAAAATTCTGCGGTTGCGTTGCCACCTCGTCAAACCACGCAACTCAGCAGGAGAGTAGAGCATCAGAGTGGCCGCAGCTGAAACGTTTTAGCTGCGGGCCCCGTCCGAAAATTCAAGAAGCGACCTACGCCAATAAGTGCAGGAGGGTGCACCATGTCGTGCCTGAGCGGAAGCCGGTTAATGCATTGGATGGCTGTGGTTTTTGTTGCCCTGCTGGTCTGTGCGCCGGCCATGGCGCAAGTCGTCGTCTCAACCAACTTCGAGGACGGCCAAACGGACGGCTGGGGTCCTCGCGGCAGTGGAACCACGCTGACGGTGAGCACCAACCAGGCCAACACCGGTACTCAGAGCCTGCTGACCACAGGTCGAACGGTGACTTTTGGAGGCCCAAGTATTGACCTGTCCTCCGCTCTTACGCGAGGACAGCTCTATATGTTCACCATCTATGTGCGGATGGCGGAAGGCCAAGCGAACGACTCACTCAAGATGACGATGCTGAGCACGATTAATGGCTCTAGCACGTTTAATACCGTGGCCGGCCCTTCAACGGTCACGAACAGCGGTTGGGTGAAGATGGTGGGTACGTTCACTCCAGCCAGCAATGCGACGGCGCTTCTGCTTTATATCGAGGGCGCCAGCGCGACCAGTTCGTATTATGTGGACGACTTCACGGTGGCCGTAAGCAACGGCGGCTGTGCCAATCCGCCCGACAACTCCGGCTTCACCAGCGACTTTGAGAATGGTACGACCCAAGGTTGGGCAGGCAGGGGTACCGCGCAAGTGGCGAATACCACTGGCGATGCTCATACCGGTGCGAACAGCCTGCTGGTAACCAGTCGCACGGCACCCTGGAATGGTCCAACGATGGACATCACCGGGAAGATGTGCAACGGCTCTCAGTACGCGGTGATTTTCTGGGTCAAGATGGCGCCGAGCCAGCCGCAAACGACAATCAGAGTGAGTTTGCAGCTTACTTTCAACGGTAACCAGAGCTTTAAGACGCTCATTGCTAATGCGCCCGTGACCTCGACGTCGTGGGTGCGTTTCAAGGTGAAGCCTTACACTTTCTCTGGTGCCTACGACAACCTGCAGATCTACGTCGAGTCTGCTGAAACTGCGGCCCCGTTCGCCTCGTTCTATATCGACGACGCTAGCCTGCAGTTCATGCCGCCGCCAGTGATTGAGAACATCCCCTCGATCGGGCAGGCCTATGCACCTGATTTCCTGGTCGGCTTTGCGACATTGCAGCAGGACCTCTTGGGACCGCACGGTCAACTCGCAGCTCTCCACTACACCAGTGTCACGCCGGGCAATGACCTGAAGTGGGACACGACCGAGCCGACACAAGGGAACTTTAACTTCACTCCAGGCGACAACATCCTTAGCTTCGCACAAGCCCACAACATCAAGATGCGGGGACACACGTTTGTATGGCACAACCAGGTGCCGAATTGGGTGTTCCTGGATGCGAACGGCGTGGACATGTCCACGCAACCGTTTAGCGACGCCAACAAGCAACTGTTGCTGTCGCGCCTGAAGAACCACATCAATGCGTTGGTTAACCACTACCAAGGCAACATTTACGTGTGGGACGTGGTGAACGAGGCGATTGATGAGAGCCGGCCCGACGGTTTCCGTCGGAGCAAGTGGTACACCATCACTGTGGATCCGAATAACAACCCGGGATACCCAGAGTATATGGACGACGCGTTCATCTATGCGCGGGAGGCGTTGGACGGACTGGGAATCGACCGCACGCAGGTGAAGCTGTGCTACAACGACTACAACACTACGATTGGCGCCAAACGGACATTCATCTACAACTGGGTGCAGGGCGCGATCAACCGGGGCGTTCCGATTGATTGCGTGGGACACCAATTCCACAACACGATTAACTTTCCGATTGACGACCAGGGCTCGACGGCTTCAAAGCAAAGCGTAGTCGATACGATCAACCTGTTCGCTGGCCTGAACTCCACGGGAGGCGTTCCGATTATCAACCAGGTCACCGAGTTCGATGTCAGCCTTTACCGGTTCGGCCAGTGCTCCCAGACGTTCTACAAGGACTACGATGACCTGCTCGCCGGAGATACGGCAGACCTGATCAACGAAGGCTATCGTTATCGCGACTACTTCCAGATTTTCAAGAACCTGAAGAACAAAATCGACAGCGTGACGATCTGGGGCTTGGGCGACGATGACAGTTGGCTGAACCCATCGTCCAACAAGGCGGGATGTGCGGGAGTTACGGCCGCGGACGCGCCGCTGCCGTTTGATGCCTACTTGCAACACAAGTATGCGTACACCGGCATGATGAATCCTTTGGCGTTGCCGGGTGCGAACCTCTCGACCACCATCGCCGCGAGCCCCAGCACAGTGTTGAGCGGGCATTCTGTTTCTTACGTCATCACGATCACAAACAATGGCCCGGATGACGCGGCGAGCTTAACGCTGTCTGATACGCTGCCCGCCGGCACCGTGTTTCAATCCCTTGCGGCCCCTTCAGGATGGGCGTGTACGACTCCATCCGTGGGAGGGAGCGGGCAGGTCAGTTGCACCGCGGCTGCTCTGTCTAATGGTTCCGCAGCGCAGTTCACATTGACCCTAACAGTCTTGTGCGCCACGCCGAATGGCACAGCGATCTCCAATGCGGCGACTGCAACCTCCACCACGCTAAATCCGAATCCCACGCCGCAGAACAGCGCGTCAGTGGGCATCGTCGTCTCTGATCCGCCACCGGTGATCTCGGGGCTCGCGGTCAGTAAGCCAGTGCTCTGGCCTCCGAATGGCGCGCTGGTGCCGGAAACGCTGAGCTATACGGTGACCACCACTTGCGATGCGAACCCGGCGCTGGCCGCATCGGTCACGAGCAACCAGCCGGTGAACGGCGACGGCACCGCACCAGACTGGGTGGTGATTGACGCGCACCACGTTCAGTTGCGGGCGGAACGGGAAGAAGCTACACGCGTGTACACGGTGACCGTGACTGCGACGGACTCGGCAGGATCGAGCAGCAGCGGTTCTGTCTCTGTGAAGGTGCCGTTGAGCCAGCGCTAGAGGATTGAAACATTGACTGGGGAGCCCCCCGCTTCGCCGTCTTGAGGTTCCCCCCACCCTTTGAAAGGCGCAAAGGGTGGGGCAGCCTCACCACGCAGCAGAGGGTCACAGAGGAAAGCGGTGAGCTGATATCATTCATTGTTTCAATGACGGCTGCTTGGCCATTCATCCATGGGGCATCCCAAACTAGACCTAACATCCAAGAGCGCGGTGGTGATTGGCGGAACCTCGGGGATTGGTCTGACTCTGGCATTGGGGCTGGCGCAGGCTGGAGCCAATGTTGCGGCATCTGGACGCCGCGCTGATCTGGTGCGATCTGCGGCTGGCAAGATTCGGGCCCTCGGTCGCAAGTCGCTGGAGACGGTCTCCGATGTAACCAACCGTTCCAGCCTGGAAGCACTGCTTGCCGCTGCCGAAGCGGAGTTTGGCCGCGTGGACATTCTGATCAACTCGGCCGGAATTACGCGGCGCACTCCTACTCTGAAAGTCAGCGACAGGGAGTGGGATGGAATCCTCGAAACCAATCTGACCGGCACTCTGCGCGCTTGCCAGATCTTTGGGCGTCCCATGATCGAACGCAAGCAAGGCCGGATTATCAATATTGCTTCCGTGTCATCGGACCGCGGCTTCTTTGAAGTGGCAGCTTACGCTGCGAGTAAAGCTGGGGTCGCATCTCTCACAAAGACTTTGGCAGTTGAGTGGGCGAAGTATGGCGTGTGTATCAACGCGATCGCTCCCGGAGTATTTCGGACTGATTTGAACGCAGGATTGCTGGATGGCACTGGTCGCGGCGAAGAGTTTTTGGTCAGGACTCCCATGCGGCGGTTCGGGAGCCTTGAAGAATTGGTGGGAGCCGCGGTATTTCTTGCCTCCGACGCGGCGAGTTTTGTCACCGGACACATTCTGGTGGTGGATGGCGGCTTCCTGGCCAGCGGCGTGAATCAGTAGTCGCCATGAATTTTCATCTAGCTTCTTCCAAACACAACTCATCCGATTTTGCCGCTGACGTCCATAGTGAGCGCAAGGCGATTGTGATCGGACATTTTCGCTGGGTTATCTGTGCGCTGCTGTTGTTCGGCACAACCAAAAACTATATGGATCGCCAGGTCATTGGGATCCTGAAAAATTCTTTGCAGCATCAATTTGGCTGGAATGAGATTGACTACGGCAATCTGGTGCTGGCTTTTCAGGCCGCTTATGCGCTGGGGATGGTGCTAGTCGGTCGGTTGATTGACCGGTTGGGCACGCGTGTTGGTTACGCTCTCGCGATGGCCGGCTGGAGCCTGGCTTCCATGGCCCATGGCATGATGAGCTCACTGAACGGATTCCTGGCTGCGCGGTTTGCTTTAGGTTTCGGCGAGGCCGGCGTTTTCCCGGCCAGCTTGAAAGCGGTGGCGGAGTGGTTCCCCAAAAGAGAGCGGGCGCTGGCAACTGGCATCTTTAACGCTGGAACTAACGCGGGCGCGATTATCACTCCCTTGATCGTGCCCTGGATTGCCGTGCACTGGGGCTGGCGTTGGGCATTTTTTCTGATTGGCGCGCTGGGATTTGTGTGGCTCGCGGTATGGTTATGGATTTATCGCAGGCCAGAAGAACACTCGCGCTGTTCTCCCGGCGAACTGGAGTATATTCACAGCGATCGCGCACCGTCCGGGCGGAAGATTGGCTGGGCGGAACTGATTCCGCACCGACAGACCTGGGCGTTCTCAGCAGGGAAATTCATCATTGATCCTATTTGGTGGTTTTATCTTTTTTGGATACCGGACTTCCTGCAGCGTGAGCATGGGCTGGTGTTGCTGAAAATCGGGCCGCCGATTGTTGTGATCTATCTGATGGCGGATGTCGGAAGTGTTGCGGGGGGATGGTTGTCATCGTCGTTGATCAACCACGGCAAGACGGTGAACGCCGCCCGCAAGTGGGCGATGCTGGTTTGCGCGGTTTGCGTTGTGCCGATTATTTTCGCGCCCAGAGTCGCGTCGTTGTGGGGAGCAGTATTGCTCATTGGACTTGCGGCGGCGGCGCACCAGGGATTTTCTGGCAATCTCTTAACTTTGCCTTCCGACATGTTCCCGGCGCGGGCGGTAGCCTCGGTCGTCGGAATTGGTGGAATGGCAGGCGCGGTGGGCGGAATGATTATCGCGCGGGTTGTGGGATATCTGCTGCAATGGACCGGCAGCTACCGCGTACCATTTCTCATTGCGGGATCCGCTTATCTGATAGCTCTCGGAGTTGTACACCTTCTCGCGCCCCGGCTAGATCCGGTGCAACTTTCGCCCGCGGAAACGTAAGATAGTTTCGATGACTCTGAAACCCAAGCCGCTGAATCTCGGAGCGCTGAATCTTAGAGCGAAAGACCAGTGCCGATGGGACCTGCTCAGCCTGGGCGAAGTCATGCTGCGCTTTGATCCCGGGGGCCGGCGCATCTGGACGACGCGGGCTTTCGACGTCTCGGAGGGCGGTGGCGAATACAACGTAGCCCGTGGGTTGAAACGGTGTTTCGGGCTGAATACCGCGCTGGTAACGGCTTTGGTGGATAACCCGGTCGGCAGGCTGGTGGAGGATTTGATCTTTCAGGGAGGCGTGGACCAATCGCTCGTCAGGTGGGTCGAGGATGACGGCGTAGGCCGGACCGTCCGCAACGGGTTGAACTTTGTTGAGCGCGGCTTCGGAATCCGGGCGGCGCTCGGTTGTTCCGACCGCGGACATACGGCAGTCTCAAAACTCAAGAAAGGTGATATCGACTGGGAAGAGATCTTTGGCAAACTCGGCCTGCGATGGTTTCATACTGGCGGAATTTTCTGCGCGCTTTCGGATACCACGCCGGATGTAGCCATTGAAGCAATGACCGCGGCTCGTAAGCACGGCACCATCGTTTCCTATGATTTGAATTATCGGGAGTCGCTGTGGAAATCGATTGGCGGAAAGAAGCGCGCACAGGAAGTGAACCGCCGAATTGCACCGCTGGTGGACGTGATGTTGGGGAACGAGGAAGACTTCTCCGCCGCTCTCGGCTACACGGTTGAGGGAGTGGACGAGCACATCTCGCAAATCGAAACCGACGCATTCAAGAGGATGATCGAAAGGGTCGTGAAGGACTTTCCCTTCAGGCTGGTTGCCACCACGCTGCGACAGGCAAAGACCGCTACTCTCAATGACTGGGGCGCTATTTGCTACCAGGATGGCAAGTTTTATGAAGCGAAGCGGCGGGAGAATTTGGAAATATTCGACCGCGTTGGCGGCGGAGATTCATTCGCGTCAGGCTTGATCTATGGTTTGCTCACGGAACAAGGCCCGCAGTGGGCGGTGGAATGCGGCGCTGCTCACGGCGCACTGGCGATGACCACTCCCGGCGACACGACGATGGTAACTGTTAAGGAAGTGGTGCAGGCAATGCGAGGAGTTGGCGCGCGGATTGCCAGATAAACATGACCAAAGCTCAAGTAGCGGCTCGGATTGTTGAGATTGGAATTGTGCCGGTGGTGCGCGCTTCTTCGGATAAGCATGCCATCCAGGCGGCAGAAGCTGTTTGCCAGGGCGGCATTCCGATCATCGAAATGACCATGACGGTGCCGGGCGCAATCGAAGTGATCGCACAATTGGTGAAGAGTGTTGGCTCTGAGGTGTTGATTGGAGCCGGAACCGTGCTTGATGCGGAAACTGCCCAGCGATGCATTGACGCCGGTGCGGAGTTTATTGTGAGTCCGGGGCTCGACGTGGAGACGATCGCTCTTGTGAATCGGCTGGAGAAATTGATGATTGCGGGAGCGCTGACGCCGACGGAAGTGATACGTGCCTGGAAATCCGGGAGTGACTTCGTCAAGGTTTTTCCCTGTGGAGCGGTTGGGGGAGCAAAATACATTAAGTCATTGAAAGCGCCGTTGCCGCAGGTGCCATTGATTCCCACCGGCGGCGTAAACCTGGAAACTGCCGTGGATTTTATTCGCGCCGGCGCCTCGGCTTTAGGCATTGGCAGCGAACTGGTCTCGGCGGCAGCGCTCCAGTCAGGCGATCTGAACACGATCACAGAATCAGCACGCCGATATGCAGGCATCGTGCGGGAGGCAAGAATTAAACGCTAGAAAATGGTGCCGAAGAAGGGACTCGAACCCCCACACCCTTGCGGGTACATGGACCTGAACCATGCGCGTCTGCCAATTCCGCCACTTCGGCAAGTGACCTGATGCGGGGCGGCCACGGCCGCCTTGAAGGAAGAGACTACGCTATCTATTCTACAAGGCGTGAAGTGAGTGTCAAACCAACGTCACGCAGGAATTGAGTTCCAGATCATCGCGGCGAATCTACAAAGCGGCTAGAATTCTGGGCAGCACGAAAATGGAGAGAAGATGCCAGCTAAGGGCGCGGTCAAATCGAAATCGCACGAACCGGACGATGTGGCGCGCCTGCGCTCGCTGGCTCACGATCTGAGTAACGCCCTCGAAGCTATTTTGCAGGCGGCCTATCTCCTGGGGCAGGGGAAGCTCGATGGCGATAGTAAACGTTGGGCCCAGTTGATTGATTCCTCTTCGCAGGAAGCAGCGCGGATCAATCGCGAAATGAGGAAAGTGTTGCGGGCGCTGAGTGAGGCGGAAGAGGCAATAACCACAAAGGGCACTCCTCGCCTTCGCACGGGGCAGGCTCCGGTACACGAAGTAAAAACCAACAAGTAGCGAGTCACCATATCCAAGGAGAAGAAGAATGGAACGCAAGGCAAGCGCAGTTTGGAAAGGCGGTTTGAAAGAGGGCAAGGGTGAGTTTTCAGCGCCCAGCGGAGTTTTTTCTCATGTTCCCTATTCATTCAAAACACGGTTTGAGGATGCTCCTGGGACGAACCCAGAGGAATTGATTGCCGCGGCGCATGCTGCCTGTTTTTCAATGGCGCTTTCGGCGCAGCTGGGCGGAGCGAATCTCACACCGGAGAGCATTCAAACCACCGCAAACCTGAAGATGGAGAAGTTGGACTCAGGCTGGGCGATCACTGCGATTCATTTGGACGTCACCGCTCGGATCCCAGGCGCTGACGATGCGGATCTTCAGAAAGCGGCGGCAGACGCAAAGGCCGGATGCCCGGTGTCGAAAGTCCTAAATGCGAAGATCACCATGAGCGCGAAGCTCGAAGGCTGAAGGCGAACGATCGGATAGTCACTAGAACCCGAGCAGCGCAAGTAATCCAGACTGCGGGCACGAGCAGGAGTTCGCGTCCGGCATGGCCGCCGTTTCCGAAGACTCAGGCGCGCTGCGTGCCGCCCAACTCTTTGAGCGCGGACACGACTTGCGAGGACCACTCCGCCACTTCCTGTTCACGCAGCGTGCGTTCCAGCGATTGGAATTTCGCGCGCAGCAGGATTGAATACTGGCCCGCGACAACCCCTCCGCCGCGAAAAATCTCGACTGCATCGAGACTGCGGAGCTCCGCGAGACGCAGGTACTGGACGGTATCGCTGATCCTGGCAAATGTAACGTCGTCACTGAACAAGAATGAAAAGTCACGTTCTACGCCGGGAAACTTAGGCAAAGGTCCGTAACGAATTTCGCGCAGGGCCCTTTGATAGAGCCTGTCGGCAAATACTTCCGCGACGTAAACTTCCTGCCTTAATTTCCTGCCCGAAGCTATTTCGGAATGCAGTTGCCCGAGTTGAGAAACCACCTCGCCGTCCATTAAGGCGCGGGCCGAGCGACCCGGGTGATAGTAGTCCGAAGTCTGCGTGTCGAATCGGAGCGACTTGTACCCAAAGGCGCTGAGCAGCGTCTCAATTGCTCCCTTGAATGATCTAAACACGTCCAACTCGGAAAGCACCTTGCTCTTGTCGAGCACGCCGCCTTGTGGAATGTCGTGATGCAGCGCAGCAGCCGTTGCGGCCAAGCAGATCCGCTTGTGTTCAACCGTGTTCTCGCCCGAGGCCTCGTACACGTCTCCGATTTCGAATAGGCGGACGTACTCCGTTCCCCGATTCAAATTGTGGGCAAGCATGTTCAGCATCCCGGGAAGCAAGGAGCTGCGCATGAGCGAGGCTTCCTCGCTGAGCGGATTCGCCAATTCGATCACGGGAGCTGATGAGAATGTTTCCGCGTCTTCGTGTGAAATGAAGCTCAAAGAAACGGCTTCGTTGTAGCCCAAAGAGAGCAGGGAAGACCGCAGCTTCGCTTCTTTCGCTGCGCGCGGGTTCTCGACGACCGCGCCCGAGAATGCGGGCAGAGTGTTGGGGAAATTGTTGTAGCCGTGCAGGCGGGCAATTTCTTCGAGCAGATCTATTTCGCGCTCAACATCCAATCGCCAGGTCGGAATGCGGACGGAGAATTCGGGCTGTGCGGCGGGTTCCGGAACCAATTCGAAGCCCAGCCGCTTCAAAATGGCGACGATTTCATGGGTTTCGAGCTTGCTGCCGAGAATGCGGTGCACCTGGGAAACGCGCAACACTACTGGTGCCTGATCGAGTTCGCGGGCGACCGCGTCAATCAAGCCGCCGTCGAGTTCGCCTCCGCCGGATTCGATGATTCTTCGCGCAACAAGTGAGCACGCCAGCGGAGTGGCACCATAGTCAGCGCCGCGCTCAAAACGATGCGAGGCGTCGGTGTGCATGCCAAGCCGCTTGGCAGTCTTGCGAACGGCTTGAGGGTCAAACCATGCTGACTCGATCAGGACGTTCTTCGTACGCTCAGTAATCATCGTGTCGAAGCCGCCCATCACTCCGGCCAGAGCAAGAGGCTTGTTTGCGTCGGCGATGAGCAGGTCTTCAGGCGAGAGTTTGCGGTCAACTCCCTCGAGGGTTTTCAGTTTTTCGCCTTCGCGGGCGCGACGGACGATTATCTTGCCGCCTTCGAGCAAATCAAGATCGAAGGCGTGCGTCGGGTGGCCCATCTCCCACAGCGTGTAGTTGGAGGCGTCGGCTGCATTGTTGATAGGTCGCTGATCCACGAGGGCCAGACGCTGTGCGATTTCCTTGGGGGACTGTGTGATCGTTAACCCCCGGACGATTTGCGCCGTGTATCGCGCGCAACCTTCTTTGTCTTCGATATGGATTCCAAACGATGAATTCGCGGAGGGTGCATTTCGGGAAGGCATGACTTCAGTCGTGCCGTTAGGCGTCTTCAATGACCCGGCTTTAGCCGCTGAGGTTTCGATAGATTTTAAGCTGGTGCCATAAAGCGCCGCAGCTTCCCGCGCGACTCCATAATGATTCATGGCGTCTGGCCGGTTCGTCCCAATCTCCATTTCGAAGACGGTGTTCGCGCCTTCACCAGAGATGCCCTCGACTGCAATTCCGACCGCAGTCAGATCGTCAGCGAGACGGTGGTCGTCCACTGTGAGATCAACGAATTCGCGCAGCCATTGTGGTGAGAGTTTCATTCTGAGCCATCAGCCATCACCCGTCAGCTATCAGCCAAAATCAAAAACCTGATGGCTGATGGCTGACAGCTTTATCCGAATTGTTCCAAAAATCTGACATCGCCTTGAAAGAACAACTGCAAATCATCCAGGCCATATTTCAGCATGGCAATCCTGTCCGCGCCCATGCCAAACGCAAAGCCGGAAATGTTCTCCGAGTCGTAGCCGTTGTGCTTGACGAAATCGAAGACGTTTGGGTCAACCATGCCACAGCCGAGGATTTCGATCCATCCGGTCTGCTTGCAGGGGCGGCACGGGGCGTCGTCGTTACCCCGTTTCCCACTTCCGCCGCAGATGAAGCAGGAGACGAACATCTCCGCACTTGGCTCGGTGAAGGGGAAGAATGACGGCCGGAAGCTGGTCTTCACGTCCGATCCGAAGAGCGCCTTCATGGCGTGGTCGAGCGTGCCTTTCAAATCGCCGAATGTAATGTTCGTATCCACGGCCAGGCCTTCGACCTGGTGGAACATCGGTGAATGGCTCGCGTCCGGAGGATCGTTGCGATGGACTTTGCCCGGAATTAGGATTCGCAGCGGCGGCTTCAGCTTCTCCATGGTGCGAATCTGCACCGGAGAAGTGTGGGTCCGCAACAGCAGCCGTTCGCGCACTGGCTTCGATTCCTGATTAGCAAGGAACAAGGTATCTTGCGTGTCGCGCGCCGGGTGGTTCGGCGGGAAATTCAGCGCCTCGAAATTGTAATAGTCGGTTTCGATCACCGGCCCCTCAGCAACCGAATAGCCGAGATTGCGAAAGACGGAGATGATTTCGTTCATTGTGCGGATGATCGGGTGCTCGGCCCCGATGGGGCGGCGGATGCCGGGGAGGGAGATATCAACGCCTTGCATTTCATAGATTGCCCGTATGGCATCGGCGGCAGTTGCGTACGATTTCGCTGTCGATTCTTCCGGCCGCCCGTACGTTCGCCCTTCCTCCCACGCCATCACAGTTTGGCGGATTTCGTCGACTTTATCGTCGATTTGCGACTTTAGCTCGTTGAACGTCTTGCCAGCTTCTGCCTTGGACTTGGAGGGAGCAGGTTTGAGCCACCCCTCTCGGATCTGGGTGACGATCCCATTCTTGCGAGCCTGCCATCTATCCCGAAATAGCTTCCATTTTTCCCAATCGGCGACAGCATCAGCTTCCTCTTGCAGCGCGGACAAGAGCTCGTTAGAAGCCTTGTTAAGCGCCGCCGGTGAGAAATCTTTCAGTTTGGGAACTGTGTAGGCCACGTTTCTTTCGCCCCTTCGGGTCTTCGTCATGCATGCCGAACAACTACAACCAGCGAGCGCGCTGAAGCACTTCCTTTGCAATCTCGGTTAGGGATCGATCTTCGTTGGTAATCGAAAAATTCTCCAGCCGCGCCTGGTCTAGGGCGGCATTCAACGTTTTGACGCGCTCAATGTATTTGCCGCGACATGTACCAAGCTCGCGCAATCCGACGCGCTGCTCCATTGTCTCAATCGACGCCATAACGCGGCACCCGACCACTTCTTTGGCTCCAACCGCGGCGAGACAGCGTTCAAACTCCGCGCGATTTTCGACGGCACGCGCTAACAAGAGCCGGTCTATTCCGTAATCCACATAATTGCCCCAGACGGTCTTCAGGTTACGATACATGACGTCGCTGTTCTCTGCGGCGGCGGGGAGACGCGCCATTCCAAGCATGTCCAAGTCAATCGCGGCGTGCGGTATGCCGTGCAGTGCCAGGATATCCGACGCCTCTGCTAATACGGCTGTTTTGCCCGACCCCATTGAGCCCGTGATGATCAACAACGATTGCGTCTCTGCGGCTTCCATTCACGCTCCCTATACCGATTCGCACACGGGAAGGACAACGTTCGGAGCACAATGACGGAATATGGGGACGGGTTCGGCACTGCTGGAGCCGTGCCCGACACGAATCTCCTCATTCAAGGCTTTTGCTGAAAGCTGACGGCTGAGAGCTGAGAACTGATTTTACGCTGCCCCGAGAGAACTCTTTGCCTGCTCGGCGAGGCTCTTAAAGGCGGCTGCGTCATTCACTGCCAGGTCAGCCAGGATCTTGCGGTCGAGCTCTACGCCTGCCGTTTTCAATCCGTGAATGAACTGGTTGTAGCTCATGCCGTTCAGCTTGGCGGCGGCGCCGATGCGCACGATCCAGAGTGAGCGGTACTGGCGCTTTTTCTGTTTCCGCCCAGAGTATGCGAACTTCAGGCCGCGTTCTACGGCTTCCTTCGCTGAGCGGTATAGTTTTGATTTTGTAAGGAAATAACCGCTGGCGCGGTCAAGTATCTTTTTGCGTTTGGCGCGGCGTTTGGTCCCGCGTTTTACACGAGGCATTTATTGCTCCTTTTTACTTACTAATTAGCGGCTGGAGGCAGGATGTGCCTCTTCACTCGCTTTGGCGCGAGAAAACATTCGCGCCCTACGCGTATCTTCATGTCCGTGTTGCAGTCCAAAGGCACTAACCACAAAGGACACGAAGGAAACCTAGTACGGAATCATTCTCTTTACTTTCGGCGTGTCCGCATCGCTGACCAGAGCAGAGCTACGAAGCCCGCGCTTACGTTTCTTATCTTTGGAAGTCAGGATGTGACGCAAAAATGCGTGCGACCGCTTGACTTTCCCACTAGCGGTTTTTTTGAAGCGCTTGGCCGCGCCTTTGTGTGTCTTCAGTTTTGGCATAGAACCTCAGCAATTAGCACTCAGCAGTTGGCATTAGCAAAACTGGTCCCGCAGGGCCAAATGCTAAGTGCCAATTGCTAAATGCTGAATTTACGCTTGGCGTACTGCCGGTGCCGGCTTCTCTCCCGGTTTCTTCGCACTGGGCGCCAGGATCGCGTGCAGCGTGTTGCCTTCCTGCCGGGGGCGGAACTCAACGATGCCGCGATCGCCAATATCTTTAATCAGGCGCTCCAGAATTCCACGTCCCAAACCTGTACGCGTCATTTCGCGGCCGCGGAAGAAAATCGTCGCCTTGACTTTGTCGCCCTCATCCAGAAAACGCAGCACGTGGTTCTTCTTGGTCTCGTAGTCGTGATCGTCCACATTGATGCGGAACTTCACTTCTTTGACCGTGATGGTCTTCTGGTGCTTCTTGGCTTCGCGTTCCTTTTTTTCCTGCTGATAAAGAAACTTCCCATAATCCATGATGCGGCAAACCGGAGGTTGCGCGGTGGGGGAAATTTCTACCAGATCCAAGTTCTTTTCGCGAGCCATCTTGAGCGCTTCAAAGGGTGGCATGATGCCGATTTGCTCGCCTTCGTCGCCAATCACGCGGATTTCGCGCGCGCGAATACGATCATTTGTGCGGATAAAACGTTTATCGATACAAAACCTCCGTCCATTCTCAAAGGCGTAGGGATGAAGAATTATAGCATCAGCCGGTGGTCATCAGTGTTGGTAGCCGGAAAGAGTAGCGTTCGCGGAAGTCGCACTTAGCATTTGGCACTTCGCCTTTGGCCCTTCGAGTCTTTGGCCTTCAAATTCAAATTCAAAATATTGCAAATATTAAAGATAGCTAAATGAGGCCAGTGCTAGGCGCTGTGCACAACGCTAACAAATTGAAAAAGGTAGGTTAACGCATCGCGAAAATATTTCTCAATATCCACAAGTTTTTTCTGTGTGCTTTGGATTAACGGTTGAGCGTGCTCTGCTTGTTTCCTACAATTCGCGGTGTTCCCAAAAAAACTAAATAGACGAGGAGACAAACGTTATGGCACTGCAAGCTCCGGAGCAAGAAACTCTCAATGTAAAACTCGTCCACTTCACCAAACAGAACTCCCCCGATGAGCCAGTGCAAGTCGCTTTTTCGGTAACCGACGATCAGGGAAAGGAAGAGATCATCACCGGCGAAATTCCCTACAGCTATGACTTGTTCCGGGTTTGTCAGGAGCAAGGATGGCTGAACCTTCGCCGTGGCGTATCGTCCATTCGTGAGACGACCACCAGGCAGCGCAGGGCAATGTCAGCCTGAACTGTGAGTAAGAAACAGCCTTGCAAGGAGGGCGCCGGAACCTTCGGGTTCCGGCGTTTCGCATTTGCGGGCGTCAGTGGGCAATACCCGCATAAACCGAACGCCCCTTCTGGAGCAGATCGAGTACTTGCTGCTTTTCTGCCGGCGTATTCCAGTCCGAACTGCTGCCGGCGGCTTCGAGGAGGCGATCAATCCAGGCCACAAAGTAGGCGGCATCTTGCGCCGAAGCTACTCGCTGGCCGCCAACATCAATGTAGATGGGGCTGGTAGTGGCGTAGGGATATGAATCCAGCACCGGATATTCCGGCTTGTCGCTCAACGCCCGCAGCACGCACCATCCACTCTTGGTGACGGGAATGCTGCCGGTTACGTTGGCATTTCTGTGATCCTTAGATGTGGGGAGCTCTCTGACAATTTCTCCGTCACAGACGACTTGAAGGTGATCAACTGGCACAAACGAGCCCAGCCAGGCCGTGAACTTCATTGTGGATGCAGTGCGCCTGAGTCTCACTTCTCCGCCAATCTGCTGGCCTCCCAATGTGAATCCCAGCAGCGGCCCATTGGTGGCAAATGTCCGCCCACGCTTCAGCGAATCGAGCCATGGACTAATCTCGATCTTGCCCTTGGGGACCGCGGCATACACTCGGTTGAGCCCCACTGGTCCGCGCAGGGATGAATAGTTGGCCATGGCATCAGTTCCAGCGGCCGCGGGAAGATGAAAGCCACAGTTCAGCAGACGATACCAGACCTCGGTAGTGGCTTTGTGATCGCTGAAGCCGAGTACCTCGAGATAATCCACTTTTCCGAGCGCGACATCCACGGGAAGTTCATCCGTAAGCGGCGTATTCCTGTTTGCGGGATCAGGCAAAAAGTCGAATGGATGTGCGTAGCCGACTAGCCCATGTTGCTCGTGGACCAAATCGGCAATAACAGCGTTAGGTGGAAACAAACTTGCCGCAGCGGTATTCGAATATGCAGCGTAATCCGGAACCAGGAAATGGTTCGCAAGATTCAGGAGTCCCAAGTGCCCCCAATAGCTGGTATGAAATTCCTGCCCGTGAAAAAGCAGAGTCGTCGGGGTGGAAAGGTTATCACTGCCGGGGCTAAAGTTGGAAATGTCAGGGATCCTTTGTTCTTTGTTGACGACGAGGTTTTCAATTATGGAGAGATTCTCCGCCTTGGCCTGCTCTATGAGATGCGCGGGCGTGTTGCGATAAGTCCCTCCGTAATTCATGTGAACATGGACGTCGCCGCTGATCCATTGCTGAGCCGATGCCGCAGGAATCTTAAGAGGTCTAAGGGTGACGATCACATGGTGATCGCCCGGCAGCATCGTCAAGTCCTGTTGCTCGAACTGATACTCAAATCCCTTCATGACTACGACCTTGACGCGGCCCACGGGAACCATCAAGTCCGAGTGGCCCGTCGAAACAAAGTAATGGGCCTCGAACGGCCGCTCACTTCGCACGAAGCTGTCATCGGATTGCATCCAAGCATTGTTCGGAGCATAGGCACGTCCGTCATCTCCCGTGATCGAGATTCGTGCCGGAGTTTGCTTTCCGGATTCGTCGAGCACGGTAATGTTCAAACGGGCCCTCGCGTGTACGTAGCCGCGTTTCTTCGCGATAATTTGCCTCTGTCCGCCTCCCAGCACTTCTTGTATCCACAGCGAAGTATTTCCGCCTCGATTAGAAATAAATGCGATGTGCTTGCCATCCGGTGACCAGCGCGGAGCTATGTTGTCGTACTCCCCAAAAGACAGCGGAATGGGATCGCCGCCGTGGGATGGAACCGTCCACAACTGCTGCCATTGCCGTCCGGCGTAGGATGCATACACCAATCGCTTACCATCGGGAGAGAAATCCGGCCGGGCTTTCCACTCCGTCTCTTCGTAATGAATCTCGTGCGTCTCAGCTCCGGGTTCCGCTTTCATCCGCCAGAGCCCACCGGTACCGTAGAGATGTCCGCGATTGGAAATGAAAACAACTTCTGATCCATCTGGCGACCACATGGGGCTAATCTCGTGATCGAAGGCGCTGTAATAATAACGAGGAAGCGGGCTGCGGGTTTCAGGCGTCAACTGTTGAATATTCTTCAGATCACCATTTTCAAAATCACCGATGAAAAGGTGAAAATGTTCTTTGTACTGAGTTGACACGAATACCACACGCTTACCGTCCGGCGAAAACCTGGGTTCAACATTGACGGCGCCGCCACGAGAGAGTTGGCGTGGCTGCTTTGTCTCCAGATCCAAGGCCCAGAGCTCAAGCGAGTCATGCTCATACTTTGTATAGATGACCCATTTTCCGTCTCGCGAGCAGGCTGGCTGATAGTCATAGCCAGGTCCGTCTGTCAGTTGTTCCGCAGTGTCTGAACCAAGTTGCTGCTGCCACAGCGAACCAGCCATGGAGTACACCACCGACTGCGAATCTGGCAGCCATGCCACACTACTTGGTCCAGTGGTCAATTGCGGCAGATACATTTCACGGAAGTAATAAGGATGCGGAAGATCGATCTGTGGGAGAACGGGAGTGCGCTGTCCGTAGAGTGGTCCCGAGGCGAGCAGCAGCAGAGCAATGATCCGGAGGCGCAAGTTTCCCCTTATTCGCAGGAGTCTCTGATTACGCAGAGGAATCGGCCGCACACATTTTCTCTCTGACCACCGCTTCGGCGCGCTCAAGCACTTCATCTTCGGAGAGCGATGTGGAGTCGAGCAGGGTGGCGTCCGGCGCGGCTTCGAGCGGGGAGTTCGCCCGGGTGCGGTCCCTACGGTCGCGTTCTCGCAACTCAGCCGCCATCGAGTCCGCTGATGCGCCGCGTGAATGCTGCTGCTGAATACGTCGCTGCTCGCGAATCACCGGGTCGGCGTCCAAAAAAATCTTGACGTCGGCGTCGGGAAAGACTTTCGTCCCGATATCGCGGCCTTCCATCACTACGCCGCCGCCAGCTCCAAGTTCACGCTGGCGCGCTACCATCCACTCGCGGACTTTGGGATGCACCGAGACTCTGGAAGCTGCCTCGGAAACATCGGTCTCGCGCACCCGCTGGGAGACATCGCGGCCATCTAGCAGCACGCGATTTCCTCCCAGCGTAGGTTCAAGTTTGATGCGCGACTTTTGGGCAAGCTGGTCAAGCGCGTCTTCATCGTCGAATGAGATGTCCCATTCAATCGCCTTCAGCGCCAGGGCGCGATACATGGCGCCGCTTTCAAGATTCACATAGCCGAGCTTGCGCGCAAGGCGGGAAGCGATTGTGCTCTTGCCGGCGCCGGCGGGGCCGTCAATGGCAATGATCAGTTTGCGCGGGGAAGGATCGCTCATCTCCGGTGTGATTGTACATGGAGACTTGTCAGGCTCGAACTACGGGTTGCGTATCCAAGTGCCGAGTTCGAGGCCGTCCACAACGGATAAGCAAGCTGCGTACTCAATGTGAAGCACACGCCTGTGAGCAGTGTTAGATTTGGCTTCGAAGAAGAATGGACGAGCAGCGGCTTCATGAGGAGAACCCCACCTGCCGCAACATGACAATCTACTGCCGGAATTTTGTTTGCCAGATCGTGAATGGCGTCATCCGAAAGCACTCCGAGCGTGTGAGCCCGGCGAAGCACCCGGAGTGAACCATTTTGCTCATTCGAATGGTCCAGGTGAATGCGGATCGCAAGAACCTGTTCCAATGCGTACGCTGGCGCATGAGCGCAAATCACGCCCTCTTTTACCGACCACGGTCCCCAGCCCTTAACATCTCGACGCTCACGTAGTGGTAAAGTTGTGTCCTGATGCCATACCACCAGCCAGTTCGCGTGGAGAGACTTCTCAAACAATGTTGCTCGGAACGGAACCGCATTTCCACCCAGGACACTGCTCGCAATGTTGAGCAGTTTTGAATCCGTCGCTAAGTCGCGAACTGAATTAATCCGGAGGGCGTTGCGCACACCAGCGCGGCTGCGTCGAACCGGCGACGCATCCAGAGACTCAATCACCGATGATATTCTTCTCTGGTCGAAAAGCTCGGGGATGATTTCAAAGCCTTGGTTCTCGACAGCCAGCATGAATCTACCCGGTTGCTTCGGAGGTGCTCGGTTGGGCTTGCGTGACTTGAATTAGCGAGCGGTTTCCAACGTGAACGAAATTCAGCTCCCGCGCGGCCATCAGCGCCTTTACCGCTTCTCGAACTCGTGATCGCGGAACGAAGTTGCCGAAGAATGACTCCAGTTCCTGCTGGTCGGCGGCAATGACGCAGTCCAAGTATTTCGAGAGCAGAGCGGAGAGCGCCTCGCCTACCGAGCTGTTGATGCCTTCGGCAACCGCTGCCGGTGACCAGCGTTGCAGCACATCCCATGAAGCTCCCTCGCGTTCGTCGTAATCTACGCGAGTGATGCGCAGTTTCGACCACAGTTCGGCGAGAGACTTATCGAGTGCGGGAACGGAAATCCCTTTGCCGATCTCTTCGAGCAATTTCAGTTTCGAAATCGGACCTTTGCGATGGATGATCTGGTAGGTGTCGCAGGCGAGTTCGGAATACGGCGACCTCGGCCCCGGCTGCGGGGCGTGTTTGGGATTCCGCTCCCCAACCAGCGTGTAGAAATAAGGAAAGAGCGACCCGGAAATCAGCAGCGCATTGTTCTCATCGCCAAGGTTCGCTTCATACGCTGACTTATCGCGAAGCAGGCGAATCATTAAATCGGTTGCGTCGCGGGCCTGGGGATCGAGGAACGCCCGGTGCTGAGGCAACCGCTCGTCGGATCCGTACCAAGCGCCGATGAAAGTCGGGAGCAGAATTGAGGGCCGGGTGGGATAGGTGAGGCAGAATCCAACTGACTCGATAAAACTGCGCGCCTCATCGAGCGTGTGCACGGGGTTGCCGCTGACATGCCATTTCTCGCGGCGTCGTTGATTTAGTTCGTCAGTCATCATAAAAAGCGGCTTCGGGCGTTAGGCTCCGGCTTCAGGTCTTTCGATGGAAGGCTGATTCCGGGATCGAGAGCCCGGCGCCTAAAGCCCGATGCCTAGATCCTCTTAAACGCCTTCTGTATATCCTTCATTGAGTATCGCAGAACCACGGGTCGGCCATGCGGGCAGGACATTGGGCACTCGGTTTTCGCAAGTTCAGCGAGCAGCCATTCCATCTTGTTTTGCTCGAGCGGCATGTTGACTTTGATCGCGGCATGGCAGGCAATAGAAGCCGCGATGCGTCCGCGAATCTGCTCAAGGTTTAGCGCCTGCTCTTCGCGGGAAAACTGGTCGAGCAGTTCGTGCAGCATGTGTTCGACTTCTCCGGCCTGAACGCCCGCTGGCGCAATCTTTATTGCAAGGCTGCGTGCGCCGAAGGGTTCCGCGTCGAAGCCATTCTTCTGCAACTCGTCGGAAATTTCTGAGAACACCGCATGCTGCGCGGGAGTCAGTTCGATCACGATCGGCATCAGCAGGCGCTGGCTCTCGACCTGTTGTTTGGCGCGTTGCTTCAGCACTCTTTCGAACAGCACGCGTTCATGGGCCACGTGCTGGTCAATGATCCATAACCCGTCGTGATTCACAGCCAGAATGAACGACTCGCGCAGTTGTCCCAGCGGCTTCAACGAGGAGAGACTAGGCACAACATCGGCCGAGGCTTCAAATTCTTCGGTAAGCGGCGGAGCACACCGGTCTTCATTGTTATTGCCGAGCGCCTGCGGCCCTACGGCAAGCGCCTGCGGCCCTCCAGTAAACGTCTGCTGTGGAAACCGGGCGACTGGTACGGCGGCGTTGGCTCCGACGGTGATTCCCTCGGAAAAGTGAAAGCGCTCGGTGATGATGGGCTGTGGCGGCCCTTGCAGAGAGAACGCATCGGGCGCGGTTGCTCCGTAAAAGGTCGTCAATGAACCGCCGGCCTCGGCCGTCGCTGCCCGTGCCCCCGGGGTCAGCGACGGACTTGCAGTCGCATGCGCCCGAATCTCAGTGACAAACTGCGGCACCGGCCGCGCTTTCATCAGTGCCGCTCGCACCGAATCACGCAAAAAGTCATGCATGACGGTTTGCTGACGGAATCGGACCTCCGTCTTCGACGGATGCACATTGACGTCAACCTCGGCATTCGGCATCTCTATAAAGAGCAGCACCACAGGAAAAACTGTAGGAGGCAAAATATTGCGGTATGCGTCAGTCAGCGCGTGCTGGATCAGACGGTCGCGGATCAGCCTTCCGTTCACAAATGTGTAAATCGAATTGCGGTTTAGCTTTTGGATCTCGGGCTTGGAAATAAATCCGTGTAAACGCAGACTCCCAGGGTCTATGGAGGGACGGGCGTCTCGCCCGTCTTCCGCATAGTCTCCCTCGACACGCCTCCAAGGCGGGGGCTGCGGAAGTCCAATGTGAGCCAGCGGCAATTCCGCAGCTACAGAGATCAACTGATCCAGCACATCTTTGCCGAACACTTGATACACGCGCTCGCTGTAGCCAGCAACTGGAGGCGCTACCAAGACCGCATTCGTCGCGGAATGCAATTCAAAGTGTTTGTCGGGATGCGCCAGGGCATAGTGGGTGACCAGGGAAGCAATGTGCGAAAGCTCGGTCGATTCGGCCTTCAGAAACTTCTTGCGCGCCGGCGTATTAAAGAAGAGATCGCGAATGGTAATCGACGTCCCGGCAGGCAGGCCGCCTTCTTCCACGCGAAAGATCTTTCCCCCAGTGATCTCGATGATGGTTCCCGAATCCTGGTCAGGCGCGCGGGTTTCGAGGCGCAGGCGGCAAACTGATGCGATTGACGGCAACGCCTCGCCCCGAAAACCCAAAGTTGAGATGTTTAGCAGGTCTTCGGCATTCTTGATCTTCGAAGTCGCATGGCGCTCGAAGGCGAGCAGGGCATCATCGCGCACCATACCGCTGCCATCGTCGGTGATCTGGATGAGCTTCTTGCCGCCAGCCTCGATCTGAATTTTGATTCGCGTGGAACCGGCGTCGAGAGCGTTTTCAAGCAGTTCCTTCACGACCGAAGCAGGGCGCTCGACCACTTCGCCTGCGGCGATCTTGTTGGCAACCTGCTCGGGGAGGACGTGAATGCGGCCCATGGGTGAGACCAGTTTCGCAGAGAAGTAGAGCGAAGACAAAGGGTGAAGTCGCCGCCTACGCCATAAGTGCGTGAACGGGTTCACTCCGAACGCCTGATTGATGCAAATATATATATTGGTTAGGCGAACAATTTGCGAAACCGTGACGCCGGGAATAAAATAACCGAATGTCACCTCTCTCCTGGGCGCACCCCCTCGTAGCCGAATGGTTCACCCACAAATTCGGCACGCCCACTGAGCCTCAGGAACTTGGCTGGCCTCACATTCTGGCGGGCCGAACGACCCTGATCTCTGCGCCCACCGGCTCCGGCAAAACGCTGGCTGCATTCCTCGCTTGCATTGATCGGCTGGTGCGTAAAGCGCTTGATGGCAATCTCCACGATCGCACTGAAGTTCTCTACATCTCCCCGCTTAAGGCTCTCGGCAACGATATTCAGAAAAACCTGGAAATACCGTTAGGCGAGATTCTGCAAATGGCGGGCGAGCGTGGACTGCTCATGCCGCAGATTCGTACAGCAGTCCGCACCGGCGACACGCTCATGCACGAGCGCCGGGCCATGCTGAAGTGTCCGCCTCACATTCTGGTAACTACGCCCGAGTCGCTGTACATCTTGCTCACGGCGGAGAAGAGTCGCGCCATTTTGCGTGATGTCGAGACCGTCATTGTGGATGAAATTCACGCGGTAGCTGACGACAAGCGTGGCGCCCATCTGACGTTGTCCCTGGAACGGTTGGAGGCACTCACCTATCGTCCGCCGGTCCGCATCGGCCTCTCGGCTACGCAGAAGCCAATTGAAGATGTCGCGCACTTTCTTGCGGGAAATGGCCGGCCCACTCCAGTCATCGTCAATATCGGGCACAGGCGCACACTCGATCTCGCGGTCGAGATTCCGTCAACCCTGTTGGGCCCGATCGCGAGCAACGAGATGTGGGAGGAAATTTACGCTCACATCGTGGAGCTTTCCGAGCAGCATCGCTCGACGCTGGTTTTCGTGAACACCCGTCGTCTGGTCGAGCGAATCGCACACCATTTAGCCGAGCGTCTGGGGGAAGACAAAGTGGGGGCCCATCATGGGAGCCTCTCGCGCAAGCTGCGACTTGCGGCGGAAAAGAAATTGAAAGAAGGGCAGATCAAAGTTCTGGTGGCGACGGCTTCGCTCGAACTGGGAATTGATATCGGCACGGTTGATCTGGTCATCCAAATCAGTTCGCCGCGCGCCATTGCGGTTGCCTTGCAACGTGTCGGCCGCTCCGGCCACTGGCGGGGCGCGGTCCCCAAGGGACGCTTCTTCGTTACTACTCGGGATGATCTGCTGGAGTGTGCGGCACTGGTGCGGGCCATTCGTCATGGCGATCTCGATAGGCTGATGATTCCGGATGCGCCATTGGATATTCTGGCGCAACAGATTGTGGCAATGTGTGCGGCAGGAGGTACACATGTGGCGCGGACACTCTTGTCCGCGAATGCTGCGGATACGAATTCGGGGAGCGCGTCTCTAGCGGGCGAGAATGATTCCTCCCCCGAGACGCGGACAGGGGTGTCCGCGCCACACGAGTCGGAGCAGGGATGGGATGTTGATGAGCTGTTTGCATTGGTTAAGCGAGCTTATCCCTACCGCAATCTTTCGCGCGAGCTTTTCGATTCGATTGTTGAAATGCTTTCCGAAGGCATTGCCGCTCGTCGTGGGCGATACGGGGCGTACCTGCACCACGATCGCGTGAACCGGCAACTCCGCGCGCGTCGCGGAGCTCGCTTGGCGGCGATTACCAGTGGCGGCGCAATTCCCGAGACCGCATTGTTCACTGTAGTGGCTGAACCCGAAGGCATTATGGTGGGCACGCTGGACGAGGATTTCGCGGTTGAGAGCAACGCGGGCGACATCATGCTGCTGGGGAATGCTTCCTGGCGCATTCGCCGGGTGGAAGGAAAGTCGGGCCGGGTGCTGGTCGAGGATGCGCATGGCGCTCCGCCTAGTGTTCCATTCTGGCGCGGAGAAGCGCCGGCGCGTACGGAAGAATTGTCGTTCCATGTCGCTGAATTGCGCAGGGAAATCAGCGATCGTTTGATTGATGTTTCTCCTCTGTGTTCCTCTTCCTCTGCGCCCACTGAAGCTCAAAAGCTTTTAACCACAGAGGGCACAGAGCTACACAGAGGCGAGCTAGCTGAAACAATCTCCTGGCTGATGCAGGAATGCGGGCTGGAGGAATCCGGCGCATCGCAGATGGCGCAATACATTCTTGAAGGTCGCGCCGTGCTCGGCGATGTTCCTACCCAGAGCACGATTATCGCGGAACGTTTTTTCGATGAAGGCGGCGGAATGCAGTTGGTCATCCACGCTCCCTTTGGCGCGCGCATCAACAAAGCCTGGGGACTGGCGCTTCGCAAACGTTTCTGCCGCAGCTTTAATTTTGAGCTGCAGGCAGCGGCGACCGACAACGGGCTGAACATCGCGCTGGCCGAGCAGCATAGTTTTCCACTCGGCGATGTCTTTCATTTTCTGAATGCGCAAACGGTCCAGCCAGTTCTGGAACAAGCGGCTTTAGCTTCACCGATTTTTGCGACGCGGTGGCGTTGGGACGCTAACCGGGCCCTCGCGCTGCTTCGTTTTCAAGGTGGAAAGAAAGTTCCTCCGCAGATCCAGCGCATGCGCTCAGATGACCTGCTGGCTTCGGTCTTTCCCGATGTGGCCGCCTGCCAGGAGAACATCACCGGCGACATCCAGATTCCCGACCACCCGCTGGTGAACGAAGTGATGAAAGATGTCCTCACCGAAGCCATGGACATTGAGGGAGTGAAAGAACTCCTGCGCCGGATGGAGGATGGCTGCATCCGCTGCATTGCCGTGGATACGCCGGTGCCGTCGCAGTTCTCGCACGAAATTCTGAACGCGAATCCTTATGCCTACCTTGACGATGCGCCTCTCGAAGAACGGCGCGCCCGGGCGGTCGAGATGCGGCGGATTCTGCCGGAGTCGGTCCTCGAAGAAGTTGGCAAGCTCGATCCTGCAGCTATCGAGCAAGTGAGGGAAGAAGCCTGGCCGGATGTGCGCGATGCGGATGAGCTGCACGATGTACTGCACACGCTGATTGCATTGCCAGAACCCATGTGGGGACAGCCGCCCTCGGCTGTCCAGTCGAGCGAAGCTCGACTAGGTTTTGATTTAGCCATAGGAGAAGAGAACTCAGCTTCGCTGAGCCGGACAGCTGAGGGCGGACGTCCCCACACGGTTCGAGCTGCAACGGAATGGCGTGCTCACTTCGACCGCCTGGTTGATCACGGTCGCGCAACCTGTGCGACTAACAAAGCCCGGAAATACTGGGTAGCTGCGGAACGAGCGAAAACATTTGCTTTGCTTTTCCCAGACGCCAAATTCGAGCCACCAACACCTGACCTTGAGACTACGATTACCACGTACGACGATGCCCTGCTGGCCACGATTACGGGATGGATGGGGCACATAGGTCCGATCACAGCAGGCGACCTTGGGGATGCGCTCGGTCTTCCAGAGACGGAAATTGAGAAAGCCCTCCTGCGTTTGGAAGCTAGTGGGGCAATCTTGCGCGGAAATTTTACCGGCGTCCAATCGCGGGCGGCCACCCCGTTCGACTTCGCTCAGGGCAGGTCCGCGCCACACAAAACCGAATGGTGCGACCGCCGGTTGCTGGCGCGGATTCATCGCCTTACTGTGGCGACGTTGCGCAAGCAAATCGAACCCGTTACCGCTGCGCAGCTCATGCGCTGGTTGTTGCGGTGGCAGCATATCGCTCCCGGGTCACAGGTCCAGGGCGAACGGGCAACTCTCGAAGTGCTTCGCCAATTGCAAGGTTTTGAAATTCCCGCCAATGCCTGGGAGCGGCAAGTGCTGGCACGGCGCATCGCCGACTACGATCCCAAATGGCTTGACCAGCTTTGCCTTACCGGAGCAGTGGGCTGGGGACGGGTTTCACCGCATCCCGCAACCCTCGAGTCCTCTAGTAGCAACGCTAGTACCAATGGAGACCAATCCAATCGCCGGCGCGTGATCCCCACCAGCGTTGCGCCGATTACTTTTTTTGTTCGCGAAGAAGCTGATTGGATGATGCCGCACCATTCCATAGGCGATTCTCAAGGACTAGGACTCAGCCCGATTGCGCGCCAGGTGCTCGAATATCTCCGGCAGCGCGGCGCTTCTTTTTTCCCGGACATCGTTCGCGCCACCGGCAAACTCAAAGCCGAAATCGAAACCGGATTGTGGGAGCTGGTCGCAGCAGGCGTAGTCACTGCCGATGGTTTCGACAACCTACGTTCGCTTATTGATCCCAAACGCCGCGCTGGGCAGGGAAGTGGCCGCACCACTCGGCCGCGCCACAGCGCCGGGCGCTGGGCGGTGCTGCACACAGATTCCGCAGTCGAACGCGAGCGCGCCGTCGAAGCGACCTGCTGGATGTTGCTGAAGCGTTACGGAGTCGTCTTCCGCGATCTGCTGGCCCGCGAGGCCAATCTCCCTAAATGGCGGGAGCTGCAACTTGCATTCCGCAGATTGGAAGCGCGCGGTGAGATTCGCGGTGGCCGTTTCGTAGATGGATTTCTAGGCGAGCAGTTCGCATTGCCGATTGCAGTTGAGTCCTTGCGCGCCACACGCCGGCTGCCGGGAACAGCGGAGGTTGTCACCATCTCTGCTGCCGATCCTTTGAATCTAGTCGGGATTATTGTTCCGGGTGAAAGAGTTCCCGCCATCTCCGGCAGAAGCGTCAGTTATCGCGATGGAGTTGCCGTCGAACCAGGCCGCGAAGTTTTGACCGAGGATGTTGTGGCGAAGGTCGCGGTACTTTAATCCAAAAATTATCGGGAGCTTGATTGAGGGGGTCTCTCCAAGTTCCCGATAGCTTTCGTCCAGGCAAATTCTGAGCGCTTCCCCACGCTTATATCCTGACGAGTAAGCCACCACAGCTTTGCACAGAGTGGCAATTTGCTGCTTAACGAAACGTTTTTGTTACGAATTCGGAACAAGAATTATCGGAGAATTGACGCTCAGTCCCCAGGCACCTTAAGTTTCATGAGGATAGCGGGGTTCAAATACACACCTTGCCAGCGGATGGCCAGGTGTAAATGGGGTCCGGAAGCCCGGCCTGTTCCGCCGCTCAAACCTAGTACCTGCCCAGAGGCAACTTCCTCTCCCTCTTTTACCGAGATTTCGGATAGATGGAGGTACAGACTCAGAAGGCCAAGGCCGTGGTCCACGACAACACATCCGCCTTCAAAAAAAAGCTTGCGGGCTAAAATCACCGTGCCGTGATTTACAGTGCGGACCTCAGTTCCTGCGGGCACTGCGAAGTCCAAACCCAGGTGCCTGCTCTGGACGGCGCCATTGAAGATTCGTTGTGTGCCGAAAACGCCAGAGATTGGCGCCGATGCTGGAGCAACGAACGCTCCCGCCCACTGTTGCTGGGTACTCTGCGTGGCGAAGATTTTTTGTTTGAGGTCCCGGTCGGCAGATATTTCGCTGAGTTGCTCGGGGCTTGGTTCGGTGTATTGTTTGGGGACCTTCACCGTGACTTTGGGAAAAAGCGCGCGTGCGATCTTGATCTTCGCTCGAATTTCAATTGGCTTGCCCTGCGAACGAGTCTGGGTTATTAGCAGATCGTAGGTGCCGGGAACAGTTTCCGCGGGAACGCCGGCCAACCCATACCACATCGCAGAGGTCGCTCTTCTCGTTGCGCTGGAAAAAACTATTTCATGACCGAGCCAAACTGCCGAGACTGCCTGAGTGGTAGCAGGCGCCTGCAACTGAAACAGAACGGGAGATCCTTGCAAGAGCTTACTGGGCTGCCAGACGAGCTGCCTTTGAGGCGGAGTTTTCGACGCCCCTAGTGCAACTTGCTGAAATTCCAGCGCCAGCAGGATCAACCCTGCCAGAATTTGCGTTCGTCGGATTGCGAGTCGCATAGATGATTACTAATTGGTAATCAGTATAACCCTGTATGGCAAAGCAGAAGAGCTGCTGTAAGACTACTTACAAGCGTCATTTTTGAGACTTAATGCCACTCGTCTCCACGTCAGCTTGCCCTGCGATGAAATCGGCTAATGCGATGAAATCTGCTAAAGGGGACCCGTTTGCGCTGACGCGCTTTCTCGCCGCGGAAAGCTGTTATCTCCTATGTCCACCAAATCAAAAGCACTGATTGTCGCTGCATTGGGAGTGTTAGCTGGCGGTCTCCTTGTTCTGCGTGAGCCCAAAATAGTTTCCGGAGTCGCCTCTTCATACGGGTCGGCCCACGCATATTCTTATCTGAATAACACGGATCTTATCTGGCTGCACGTGATCAGCGACTCTGTGATTTTTTTATCGTACGCCGGGATCGCCATTGTGTTGGCTTATCTGGTTTACCGTACGCGGCGCGAACTGCCATTCAGTTGGATGGTCCTCGCCTTTGGAACTTTCATCATCGCGTGTGGATTCACTCACCTGATAGAAGTGATTGTGCTGTGGAAGCCTCACTACTGGCTTTCCGGCGCCGTGAAATTGATCACTGCGGTCGCGTCTCTTATCACCGCCGTCGCATTGCCTCCGTTGGTGCCGAAGATAGAGGCAATGATCCGTGCCGCGAAATTATCAGCCACCCGCTATAAGAGCTTGGAGTTGGAGGCTAGAAAGCTTGCGCGCACCGAGGAGATGCTTCGCCGGCTCTCCCGACGTGTGCTAACTCTGCAAGACGAAGAGAGGCGGCGTCTGGGCCGCGAGCTGCACGATAGCGCCGGCCAACTGCTGGCCGCCATCCGTCTGAATCTGGGAATAGTTTCGCAATGGACGAACACCGACCCCAGAAGCTCCGCAAAACTTGCCGATACTGCGGCTCTCGCCGATCAGGCCATTGCCGAAATTCGAACATTGTCTTATCTCTTGCACCCACCCATGCTCGATGAAACCGGGCTCGCCGGCGCAGTGGAATGGTATGTGCACGGCTTCGGTGAGCGCAGCAAGATAGCTGTGACCCTCGAGATTGATCCCGGTCTGGGCCGATTTCACAGAGACGTGGAAACGGCGATCTTCCGCATCGTGCAGGAATGCCTGGTAAATATTCACCGCCACTCCGCCAGCCGGACCGCATTCATTTCTCTCCAATCCACTTCATCCGGAATTTCACTCGCCATTCGGGACGAGGGCAAGGGAATTTCGCTGCAAGCTCTCCGTGAGGAGGGTGGCGACCTGGGTGTGGGAATTCGCGGAATGCGTGAACGGGCCAGGCAACTAGGTGGCTCTCTTGACATTCAAAGCGCCAACCCTGGTACTTTGGTCGCCGTGACTCTGCCTGCAATCAAGGCCGCGCCTACAGGGGACATTGCCCTGAGTGAGGCTGCGGGCTAGGCCAGCCACATCGTCTTGGTTTTTCCTAACGGCCCTATGCTAGTATTTACCGCGCCAAAGGGCGATGCCTGGGATTCCTTAATTCTCTGGGACGGCTCACAGGAGCGAGATGAAAGACACCTTAGGAGTCCTGCTGGCAGGAGGAGCCGGGGAGAGGCTTTATCCGCTAACTCGCGACCGCGCCAAACCCGCCGTGACCTTCGGCGGAATTTACCGCATCATTGATATAACTCTTTCCAACTGCATCAACTCTGATCTTCGCCGGGTGTACATTCTCACGCAATACAAGGCGCTTTCACTCAATCGCCACATTCGCGAAGGCTGGAACATCGTAGCTCGCGAACTGGGCGAGTTCATCGAAGTGCTTCCGCCCATGAAGCGGGTGAGTGACCAGTGGTATCAGGGCACGGCCGACGCGGTTTATCAGAATATTTATTCCATCGGATCCGAGCAGCCGCGCCACGTGCTCATCCTCTCCGGCGATCACATCTACAAGATGAATTACGATCTGATGCTGAAGCAGCATCTCGATTCCGCGGCCGACGTAACCCTCGCCACTATTCAGATTGATCCCGACGAGACCTACCGCTTCGGAGTAATGGCGGTGGATTCCGATAACCGCGTAACCGGATTCGAAGAGAAGCCTACCTTCACCAAACTGCGCTCGCCCTATAACCCGGAGAAAGTCTCGGCGTCCATGGGCATTTATCTTTTCAACACCGATGTGCTCATTCCCATTTTGTTGAAAGATGCCGAAGACGAGCACTCCGCCCATGACTTTGGCAAAGACATTCTTCCGAAGATGGTGGACGACTACCGCGTGTACTCGTTCGATTTCGTGGACGAGAACAAGAAGGAAGCGCTCTATTGGCGGGACGTGGGAACGCTCGAAGCCTACTACGAAGCCAACATGGATGTGGTCTCGATTTCGCCGGTGTTCAATTTGTATGACGAAGCCTGGCCCATTCGCACTCACCAGCGTCAGTATCCGCCGGCAAAATTTGTCTTCGAGGAACTGGGGCGCACCGGCCAGGCGCTCGATTCAATCGTTTCCGCGGGATGCATCGTCTCGGGAGGTACGGTGCGTTACAGCATATTGTCGCCGGATGTGCGGGTGAACTCCTACACCGAAGTGGATTCGACCATCATGTTTTCGCATGTCAACATCGGCCGCCACTGCCGCATCCGCCGCGCAATCATTGATCGCGATGTACACATCCCCGAAGGAACTACAGTTGGATTCGACCCCGAATCTGATCGCCAGAAATATTTTGTTACTGACAGCGGAATTACGGTGGTGACGCGCGATTATTCGCTATTTGAAAATCCGGTCACGGTGGATTATTTCACTAGCGAGTAGGAGATTGGGGATCCGGTAAGCGATGAGGTCACGGATGAACATCGCGGCGTCGCTCAAGAACCCACCGTTCGAAAACCGCGAAAGTGGGCCAACCGCCCGCTCCCCTAAAACTTCCTCGCCCGCAACCACCGGTCATTTTTCTTCCGTGGTCTTGGTCACTTCCCGCGCTGGCTCTCCGGTCCAGAAATCACCGGGGGCTTTGGGAACATAGATGATTTTTGAGAACACCGTCGCGCATTGCTCACCCGATGGCGACTGCGACGCAAAACCAACCCTGAGCCCTCCCTTGCTTGGAAATTTGAAGTATCGGATGTACTGCCACTTCTGTCCGTCCGCGGAGTAGTAGAAGGTGAATGCATCCTTGGACTTGGTGATGCGCAGATCCACTTCTTTTCCCGGCACGTCGGCATTCACGCTGTCATCGGAATAGGTATTGGTGACGCTCGAGCCGACCGACAACTGCCCATAATGGCTCTTCTCGAAAAGCAGCTTGGCCCAGTGCCCCTGGTCAACGTAGACCACCAAGAAGCCGGCATCGAACTCCTGCTTGAAATCCGGCGTCACCCGCGCCGTCAGGACAAATGCATCGTCCGGCGGGAACGTCAGCATCGGAGCGCTGCCAGCGACTGTGCCAGTCTCGTTGTCGTTATACAGATCTGTTCCCTTGGACGCCGTGATCGACAACGAATCATCGGACAACACCCGGTAATCCTTCTGCTTATTGATCCACGACAACGGATGCGGAACGGCCTTGACCTTAATTTGCTCGACCGCTGGTTCGGTTGGCGTGGCCTGAGTCTGGGCCTGCGCCCCTGGTATCAAGGCGATCATCATGAGCGTTGCCGGTAACACGAGGTGGCGTAGGTTCTTGAGGCGTGCAGATGGATGCATTTCGTTCCCCCTTCATACTTGGCGGGGTGGCCCACCCTTTGCCTTACCACCATTTTAGGCTGCCCCACCCTTTGTGGTTTTCAAAGAGTGGGTGACCTCGATCTTCCGCGCTACTCAATTCCGTTAAACAGGATCCACCGACATGGTGGCTCCGATCGAAAGCCCACGCTTCGAAAAGCACGAAGGGTGGGGCAGCCTCACCTAGGGTGAGTTCAGAGTGGGTTCATTTCTAGTAACTTCATTACCAGACTTTGCAAACTTTATCCGACGCCTTGCTCATTGCTTGACCCGCCTTGCACGAGAAAGCCTGCGAAAATTCCGGCATGTTGACCACGACTCCGTTGATGCGATAGACCGCGGGCGAATGTGGATCGGTTTGGGCGCGGAGACGCAAATCCTCGGGACGCTCATTCGCGCAATCCCACTGCGCGAAGCCAATAAAAAAGCGCTGCTCGGGAGTGAGCCCATCTATCGGCTGCAGGTTCTTGTCCTTAGTCGCATCTTTCCAGGCCATGTAGCCTAAGATCTCGCCGCCCAAATCGGCGACGTCCTCCCCAAGAGTTAGCGCGCCGTTGATGTGAACATCGTCCACGACGACGAACTGTGAGTATTGATCTTGCACGCACTTTGTCTTGGCGTCGAATTTTTCGCGGTCTTCTTTGGTCCACCAGTTTCGCAGATTCCCTTTGGCGTCGAACTGGCTGCCTTCGTCATCGAAGGCGTGAGTCAATTCGTGACCAACGGTGCCTCCGGTATTGCCGAAGTTGGGCGCGTCGTCCATTTTCGCGTCATATAGCGGCGGCTGTAGCACGCCGGCAGGGAAGTTGATGTCATTCATCTGGGGGTCATAGTAGGCGTCCACCGTGGGCGGAGAAATCTGCCATTCGCTGTGGTCCACCGGCTTTCCGATTTTGCTGATGTCGCGATGACTTTCAAATTCGCGAGCGCGCTCCATGTCTCCGCTGAAATCTGTGCGAACCATTTCAAGCGAGCTGTAATCGCGCCACTTATCGGGATAGCCGATTTTGTTGCGGATACCGTCCAGCTTGGTCAGCGCCTGCTCTTTGGTCTCGGGACTCATCCAGTCCAGCCCGCGAATGCGCTGCTCCATAGCTGCCTCGATGTATTTGACCATGTCCAATGTGCTCTGCTTTAGCTCGGGAGAAAAAACTTTGGCCACATAAGCCTGGCCTAACGCTTCGTCGAGATTTTGGTCCGCATAGGAGACACAGCGCTTCCAGCGGGGCTGCTGTTCTTTGGCTCCCCGCAGATACTTGCGGTAGAAGTCGAAATTCTCTTCCACAAACTTTGAGGAAAGATACGGAGAGGCGGAATTAGCCACATGAAAGCGGAGATAAGTCTTCCAGTTCTCCATCGGTTCCGAAGTTAGCAGCGCGTTCACTTCTTTGAAAAAATCCGGCGGGCCAACGTTGAGAGTCTCAAAAGCTGGGTAGTGCGCCTCGCGATAGTATGCCGGCCAATCAAAGTTCGAAGCCAATAGGTTTAGGTCAGCAAGTTTCATCTTGTGCTTGAGCTTGTAGGGATCGCGGCGCTCCACCTGGGTAAGGGAAGCCTTAGCCATCGCGGTTTCCATCCGCATCACCGTCTCTGCGTGGGTTTTTGCACTTTTACTAGCGTCGCCGGCTAGCTCGAACACCTTCTGCACATGTTGGACATAGCGCTCGCGAATTTCTTTGGATTTGGCATCTTCCTTGGTGTAATAGTCGCGGTCAGGCAGACCGAGCCCTCCCTGATCGAGCTCAGCAATTTCCTGTTCGGAGTCGTCAGGGTCCTGAACCGAGCCCGCGCTGAACAGAATAGGTCCACCATAGATGAGCTGCAGGCGCACGATCAACGGCGTCATCTCCCGTTTTGACTTGAGCTGGGCGATGGCGTCGAGTTCCGGCTGGATCGCCGCGAGTCCGCGCTTTTCCACGGTCGCTTCGTCCATGCAGGCGGCGTAGAAGTCGCCAATTTTCTGCGTGACCGCGTTGCGCTGCCCGGTGTTCGCGGCTGCCTCCTCCAGAATCCCACGCAGAAATTTGAGATTGTCTTGATAGAGTTTGCCGTAAACCGACCACGAAGTTTGATCAGGAGGGATGGGGTTCTTCTTCTGCCAGCCGCCACAGGAATAGTGATAAAAGTCCGTGCAAGGATCTATGGACTTATCCATAGAAGTTACGTCGAGGCTAGGAGAATAGGGTAGAAGCGGTTCTTGGGCGGTTTGAGCCAAAGCGATGGTAGACGACAAAAGAAGAACGTAAATACAAGGAATGAAAATCCAAATCGAGTGGCGGAGTCTTTGATTCATATCTTGTCCAGGCATATGGTTTAGACCGAAGAACGATAGAGCGAGGGCAATATTAATAGAACTGGATCGGTTCCTGAAACCTCTTTGTGACGAATCGGCAGCCCATTAGCTAACGAATAGCGTGCCCCAGCGTCCAAGTGGAGGTCTAAGGCTAAGGGCGATTTTTCTAAAGACGCGGTGCCATGCGACTTTTGATTGTTCTTCTGTTGGCCAGCCTCGTTGCGAGTTCTGGACTGGCGCAAACTAAGCGGGAGAACTTCCAGAATGCCGATGTGACCTATTACTGGGTCACAGACAATCAAGGCAATCGCCTTCGCACGTTCGTCACCCGCCCAAAGGCGCAAGGCAAGGTGCCAGTCATCTTTTTCGTCGGATGGCTAAGCTGCGACTCGGTCGAATACCCCAACGGTGAGACCGATGGTTTTGGAGCCATCTTTTGGCGGCTCATCGAGCAGTCGGGATACGCCACCATTCGCATGGACAAGCCTGGCATCGGCGAGAGTCAGGGCAACTGCGCAAAAACAGATTTTCTGACCGAACTCTCCGGCTATCAAGCCGCCTTTCGCTCCATCAGCAACTATGACTTCATGGATCGTGATCGCATCTTCGTCGTTGGCCTGAGCAACGGCGGCGGTACCTCGGTTCTCGTACCCACTGAGTTTCCGGCACGCGGTTATATTGCCGCCAGTTCCTGGGGACGTACCTGGTTCGAACACATGCTGGAGCTGGAGCGAGTGAGACTGACAAGAGCTGGCAAGAGTGCAGGCGAAGTTGATCAGGCGATGAAGGTCTTTGCTCAGTTTTACGACTTCTATCTAAATCAGAAAATGACGCCTGGCGAGGTGATTGACCGGCATCCCGATTGGAAGAACTCTTGGTATGACGAGCGCGAAGGTCAGTATGGACGTCCAGCAGCTTTTTATCAGCAATTGCAGGCAATCAACCTTGGAGAGGCCTGGCAGAAAGTGAACTCCCCGGTTCTAGTCATGCGTGGCACAGCCGATAACGTCATGAGTGACGCGGATAGTCGTGCCATCGCGGAGATCATTAACCGCACACACTCGGGGCAAGCTCGTTATGCGGAGATCAAAGGTGGCGACCACCTTCTCACGGTGAACGGGAAGCTAGAGGATAGCGTTGTCCCCGCGATGCTCGACTGGATGCGAGCCCACGCCAACTAGCCGCTGAGCTTCGTTCTACATTCCTCCCTCATCGGCAGATGGTCCAAAGATCGCGGGCACCGCCACGTCATTCAGCCGCAAATACACGGTCAGCTGGCCACGATGGTGCGCCAGATGGCTAAAGACCGCGTCACGAATAAAAATATGTCGTGGCTGCTCGCTTATGACGTGAGCGCCAGCCCGAATTCTCCACGGCGTTATTAGATGATCATCTGTTGTTTTCGAAAGGGCCTCGCGAGCTTGTTTCACCCAGCTATCGTGTGAGTTGACCAGTTCGTGCGTCGAGTTCATCGCCTGGGTTTTGTAGCGGCCGGGGGAGGCGAAATCGAGTTCGTCCTGGTTGACCATCATCTCAATCCACCCCGGCATCGTGGCCACGAGCGCCGCGAGGTACCCAAGTCTCATGGACTTCGGGTGTGGTTGCCATTCATTTTTTCCCTCAGGCACTCGCTCCAGCACGCGATGTGACAAGCCAGCTTCTCGTTCCAGCTCAGAGATGAACAGACCGGTTAGTTGCATTTAATCCTCCATTTGGGCCGAAAAGTAACAGCCGATATTAATGGACATCGCCAGCCATCGCCACCGGGCAATATTCTTGAAAACGCATCATTTGACCCGCTTCCGGCATCTTAAAGAGGAAGTGACTTGCGGGTGAACCTAAGGTTGCGAAAGGCTCTGCAAGTTTCGTTTTTCCACGTGTTATACTGCACAAATTCAGCCTGCCTGGGAGGGACCCGGTGCCCGGGCCGAAGGAAAATTGACGATGGCCCGTAGTTCTCACCGAGCTTCCATTCTTATCATCTCGTTCCTCGCAATGTGCGGTTTTTTGGGCATGCTGTTCGCCCAGAAGAACCCGACCACTGCCCACGACGGCGACTCCGACGTCAGCCAGAGCCTACGCCAGTTCGCCGAGGTGTATGACGTCGTCGAGCGGAATTATGCCGAGCCGGTCAACCCTGATAAGGCCATCTATAACGGAGCGATTCCCGGAATGTTGCACGTTCTGGATCCGCATTCCAATTTCTTCGATCCCAAGTCGTATTCTCTGTTGCGGGAAGACCAGCGCGGAAAATATTACGGCGTTGGTATGACAGTAGGACCGCGCAACAACAAAGTTATCGTGATCGCTCCTTTCGTAGGCACTCCAGCTTACCGCGCGGGAATTCATCCCGGAGACGTCATCATTGCGGTTGACGGCAAGCCGACCGACAACATGACTACCGGCGATGTCGCTGACCTGCTGAAAGGTCCCAAAGGCACTACAGTCCACATCACAGTTCTCCGCGAAAGCAATGACAAGCCGCTAGAGTTCGCGGTTGTTCGCGATGAGATTCCCCGCTACAGCGTGGACCTGCACTTCCTGATTCGTCCCGGCGTTGGCTACATGCACGTTTCAGGATTCAATGAGACCACGGAAAAAGAGGTGCAGGAGGCGCTCGAACAATTCGGCGACCTGAAAGGTTTGATCCTTGATCTGCGGCAAAATCCCGGTGGACTGCTCAACGAAGGTGTGGGAGTGGCGGACAAGTTCCTGCACAAAGGCCAGCTGATTGTTTCGCACCACGGTCGCTCTTCGCCGGAACATCGCTACACCGCAACTCACGGCAATGGGGGAAGGGAATTCCCGCTGGTGGTTCTAGTGAATCGTGGAACTGCATCGGCGGCTGAAATTGTGGCTGGAGCCATCCAAGATCATGATCGCGGCCTGGTAGTCGGCGAAACCACCTTTGGCAAAGGCCTGGTGCAGACCGTGTATCCGCTCTCGAACGACACTGGCCTTGCCCTGACTACGGCAAAATACTACACGCCAAGCGGGCGCCTGATTCAGCGCGATTACAGCAATGTGTCGCTCTATGACTATTATTTTGACCGCGATGGCATTGGAGATACCGCCAACAAGGAAGTAAAGCTGACGGACAGCGGCCGCACGGTTTACGGAGGCGGAGGAATCGCGCCGGACGTAAAAGTTGATCCCATCAAGAGCAATCATTTTCAGGACGCGCTGTTGCAGCACTACGCTTTCTTTAACTTCGCCAAGCACTATGTTGTGGGCCACAAAGTTACCAAGAATTTCGACGTGGATGACAATCTGGTGCAGGACTTCCGCAAGTCGCTCGACGCCGAGAAGGTTCCATACACCGAGGCCGACCTGGTGCAGAACAATGACTGGATACGCTCCAGCATCAAAAGCGAGATATTCGTGGACGCTTTTGGCCAGGAAGAAGGGTTGAAGGTGAAGGCGGAAACTGATCCCGAGGTTCTGAAGGGACTTGACCTGTTGCCACAGGCACGGGCCTTGGCGGAAAATGCCAGGAAGATTATTGCCGAGCACAATAACTCCAGTTTGCCTCGGTGACGATTTTCCCATCGGCGTCCTTTCGGGGCCGGATGCCGCTTTAGAGCTGTGCGGGGGCAAGCACTCGCGGTAGAATCTCCAGAGCTGCCGTGAACAAGACTCTCTGGATTCTTTCCATCATTTTCTCGCTGACCGCCGGCATTACCGACCTTCGCTGGCGGCGAATCCCGAACTGGCTCACTTATCCTGCGATTCCTTGTGCCGTCATCCTGCATTCCATTGCAGGGGGTTGGCATGGGGCCAAACTCTCATTATTGGGTACGGCGCTGGGTCTGGGATTGCTACTACCCTTTGTTCTTATTCGTAGCCTTGGTGGCGGAGATTGGAAGTTAGTTGGAGGTCTGGGTGCGTTCTTCGGTCCACAGAGGCTGATGGAGGTCCTAGTCTGGGCGGTTCTGATTAATGGAGTGATGGCCGTGTGCCTGATCATCTGGAGAAGGCGGGTTGGCCAAACTTTCCGTAATCTTGGCCACATGACGGCGGCGTTTTTCTCGCTTCATCTGCCAGGTTCTGAGCTGACCATAGAAAATCCCAATGCGGCGAAAGTGCCGTTCGGAGTGGCAGCGGCGATTGCGGTTCTGCTTTATACTTCCACCCATCCTTGGGGAGCATTTTGATGGTATGAGGTCCCCTTCTTCAGCTGGAGCTGGGTTTACCCCGAGTCCTTCACTCGCCAACAAGGTTTCTGGCGCCTTCGATTTATTGCGCGATAGCGCCGGAGCCGAGATCGCCGAGGCCGCCTTTGTATTGCCGGTTCTGTTCCTGTTCCTGCTGTCTATCTTCTGGTTTGGACGCGCTTTTAGCATTTCCGGAAGCATCAACCACGCCGCTCGCGAGGGGGCACGCGTTGCCGCGGTCCCTGCTTGTGGCAGTTGCAGCCCTGCTCCTGGGACTGTCTGGTCCGGGAGTGCGCTGCCTGGAGACAAGAGCGTGGTTGACGCGGTCAATGCTGCCTTGATTGCGGCGCATGTGGATCCCACGAATGCCCAGCCCTATTCTCCAAATCCTGCGCCGGTAGCTTGTGAGGGCGTAGTTCCCCAAGGAGTCTGCGTGACCGCAACTGGCACCGCCCCAAGTGCCGAGATCAACATCTGTCGCAACGTAGTGTTGAATCAAGGCAACCAGTCGCCTCCTGTCTGCGGCGTCATCGTCAACTTTCAGTACCCTTATCAGCTCGTCCGCCCATTTAGCAAGCAGGCGGTAGTTCTGAAAGCTGAGGTGGAAATGCAGGGGGAATTCTGATGCACCGGCGCCTCGCATTCTACCCGGCTAACGACGACGGCGGTTCCCAGATCATGGAATTCGCGATCTCGGTTCCGTTGCTGGTCGTGCTGGTGGTCGGCATCTATGATTTTGCCCAGGCCTTCAACGTGAAGCAGAAACTCAATTTTGCGGTTAAAGATGGAGCGCGATTCGGTGCAACCCAGCCGACCAACGATCTAAGCCTATCCACACCTAGTTCGGTGGTGGCCATTCGCGACCTGGTGGATGCCGATCTGATTGCCGAAGGACTTGATGATTGTGGACTGGGGAAAATTCGGCTTGCCGGCACTCTCAGTTGGACTGCAACTGGAAATTGCTTTAACCAAGACAATGCCAATAGTCCAGACCTGATCTTAACTATCAACCGTGGTTTTATAGTTCCCCCAGCCGCGGGTACATCCGAGCCTTCTTTGGCCGCAACTCATGTTTCCATTAGTTATCCGTACAAGTGGCATTTCAATGGGGCGGTCCAATTGGTAGCGCCTGGCGCAAGTTTTGCCGGACCTTCACCAATCACCACCGACTCAATCGCAGCCAACCAGGACTGAAATGAAGCAGCGCTTCGATCTGCGAAAGCATAGTTTAGGCAACGAGCAAGGCGTGACGCTGATATTGGTCACTGTCTCGCTACTCAGCCTGGTAGGCATCGCCGCTCTGGCGATCGACATGACAACACTCTATGTGGCGCGGGCTGAGATTCAACACGCCGCCGATGCCGCGGCCCTTGCCGGCGCCAAGGCGTTCGTGGATTCTGGTGTCACCAGCGATCCTTCCAATGCCACGCTCCAAGGCATTGCCACGACTATGGCCGGGGACTTCGTCACTGCGGTTGCAGCACAAAACAACGTTTCGGGATCTCCACCGCAATTGGTGAGCGCGCCTGTGATCGATTTGACTCCCGCCGGCCAGCCAAACGTTGTCGGTAATCCGCGAGTTACGGTCACTCTACAACGCGCCAACCTTCCGCTTTTTTTTGCGAGGATATGGGGTGGTTCGTCCGCGTCGGTCAGGGCGACGGCAATCGCCGAAGCCTACAATCCCGCTTTTTCCAGCAATAACACGGGCTCCTTTACGCCCGCCGCGCCTAAATGCGTGAAGCCCTTTCTGGTGCCGAATAATGATCCCAATCCCGCGCAGACTGGCAATCCGCCGTTCGTGCTTCCCGCTACCGGCGCTGTCAATAGCACCGGAATTTCCTTTGTGGGAGAAAGCATTCTGTTGACTCCCGCCTGCAACCATGGTCCGCAGAACGGGCCGAACTCCGGGTGCAATTTGCGCACCTTTAACCCTGCGAACCCGACCCCGCAAGTTTCGCCAGGTGAGTACTTGCCCTTGGTGCTGCCGGACACTCACCAATACTGTCCCAGTGTCTCAGCGCCGGGATGTTCGGGAGGGGCGACCGATTTCGAGCAGAGCACCGAATGTTGCGACGGAACTCCAATCAATTTTCGCAAGTGCGGCGCGTCAGCAATCCCAGCGACCTGGGATCCGTCAACAAATCCGTGGGGTCCGAACGGGCCCGCTAAGCAAGGCTTGCAGTGCCTGATTCACACAACAAATTCGGGTCCGCCCAGTGGCACCGCTGCGCAGGACATCCTCATTCCACCACCGGCACAGATGCAGATTCTGGCTGGCGATTATACCCATGCCCGTTACAACATTCCGGTTGGAACGCCGATTGCCACGAGCGATTCGATCATCACTGTTCCACTTTTTGAAAACAATACTTCACCGATGCCTGCCACGGTGACCATCGTGGGCTTCCTGCAGCTATTCGTGGATTACGTGGAGAATACCGGAGACGTGCATGCCCACATTCTGAATGTTTCGGGATGCGGTAGTAACCCTTCGGGCAATGTGGCGTCTGGCGGAGGAGTCTCGCCTATTCCGGTTCGGCTGATTCACAACTGAGAAGAAAGCCGTCGCCTGTGTCTGGCATTTAGTAGGGTGGTGTTTCGATTGGAGGCCCGTTTCCTGGAGCCTCCTGTGGCGGTTGGTTATTCTCGGTGGGGGGCGGAGGCACGATTTCGAGGCCCTGCGGCTCGATATTTTCGGCAGTCGGCTCGACATATGTGGGCGCGACGAATTGCGCCGGCTCTGCCGGTCCTCCTGAATTGCGACTGAGAATCACGCTGCGCAGCGCGTTCGGGTCCGCTTCCGAGCCGACTACAACAAAGTTCAAACCAGAGCCATTCAGCAGTTGCGCCAATACGTCGCTGGCCCGGCCCGGTCCAAAGTCGGCGGCCACTTGGTCCTGCTCGGTGCCGGAGGGGATGGCAATTTCCGCCCCGGTTTGCTTTTGAATCTGGAACAGAACTTCGGACAGGGTAGCGCCGTGGGCATGAATCGTGAGGAGTCCGTTCGCGTATTGCACGGTTACTTTGCTCGTACCGATTCCAGCATTTGGCCTTGCTGCGGCCTTTCTGACCAGGACCGCAGGCTGAATTGAAGGCGTTTTGGCGGAGACTCGTGCGGAAACCCATCCTATTGTGGGCTGAGGGTCGGCGGCAGTTTCTGCGTCGCTGCCCAGGATCACCAGAAATCCCGAAACGTCAGGCTGCACGCGATACCATTGCGGCTGTTTCAGGTCCACAACAATTCTCGTAACCGGAGGCGAAGTCGAAAACAGGCTCACTCGCACACCCTTTATCTGGCCGCGATTCATTGCAACCATGCTGTGCAGCCCTGAACCCGGGGTTGAATTAGGGATATCAATCACTAGCCGCTCCGGACCGGAGACGATTTGTACCTGTGGCGCGACCGGCTCACTGGTTTCAATTTTCAAGCGAATCGGATTCTCGTTGATGACCGAGAGCCTGCGAACCGAAGCCTGATGACCAGTCTGCGCCAGTGCGGGCGCTAGAAGCGCAGTAATGATGCAGATTCCACAGAGTTGTCGGCGCGCTGGCATGGTTCTCAGCGGATTCTAGCAGCGTGAAAGCTGTGACGATCTGCACTTTGGTACTAGTACCAGCCAGGCTAATATCGCGGTTTCCCGAAACGAAATCACTTCCGCTTTCCGCGGAATCTGGCGAGTACCGCGGCGGCGCCAGTCATCATAAGAACCACGCTGGCTGGTTCTGGGACGGTGGACGGAGGCGGCTCCGAAGGTGGTGGCGGAGTGGGATTGCAATTAGTCCCGGTCTGCTGAGTACAGCCACTTGTAATCGGTGAGCCTGGCGGGATTGGGGATCCCACCGGAAGAGGAATAAAGCCGCCGAGAGGTACACCGCCACCGGCTAGGCCGTTGCGACCGCTAAGCGATGAAGGATCGGCGGGCATTCCGGGGTCGGCGCTCAAAAGGGATGCCAGGTTCGCAGGGAGTCTCATTATTCCGCTGGCCGCTGCATCGGGACGGTCGAGTTCGGCCATGAGCGGTTCGTCCGGCGAAGTGTTCGCCTGCGGCAATACCGATACTTGGTTACCACATCGCGCGCGAGCGGCGATCTTGCCATCAGTCAGCAGCTTCTCGCCCGGATGCAGACTCACCTGTTTGCGCGTCCAATAAACCTTATTGTGGCGACGATAGGAGACGTAAACCAGTCGCGGCTGGCTAACCGGGACCACGCGCGCGTGAGCGTAATCGAACGCGGCATAGTGCTCGGCCACGGTCTGGTCGTGAGCCGCGACATTACGCAGCTCTTCCGCCGAACTTACGCCTCCAGGAACGACTGAATACGGATAGACCGCGCGCTGATTTCGGGGTTGAACGCCGGCGACACGCGGACCAGCAAGGGCTGACAGGCTTTGTAAGTGAGTCGCAGGCCGATTCCAGTGCTCCGCATATACATGGGCTCGGCGGGAAATCCAACGAGTGCCAGCAACGCAGATTACAACCAGCGAAAGAAATGCGAGGGCCCGAAAGGTTGTGCCAAGCCATGCCGCACTTCTTCTGGTTGGACGACTTCTTCTTCTGTTCCGGCGACTTTGTTCCCTACGCGAATACTTCAAATGGACTCTCCTAGACACACTTCAGCCCCAAAAAAGTGGGAGGGGAGAGACTACAACTTTCGTTGCAGTTGCTGTTCCAGAGCGCACCCAAGCGCAAATTCGTAAGCACATGAAATTCTTGGAGATATGGAACTGCTATTGCGGCTGATGCTAGCAGAGTAGGAAAAACATTGCACAATAATATCTGTTAACAACTTGGATTCTAATGCCGTTCAAAACGAGGCAAGGTTCATTAATCCAGCAACTTACAAGTGCTAATGCCTTGTGGATATCGTTCCCAAGCCTGACCACGTTTTCCGTTTCTCGCAAGCCGGTCGTTTATATTGAAAGGCGATGAAACAAACGCGGGACCATTCGGCGAAGCGCGGCGCGCGCACCGCCATCGTCATCATGGCGGCTGGAAAAGGTACCCGCCTCAAATCCAGGCACCCGAAAGTTTTGCATGAAGTCGGTGGCAAGCCGCTGCTTGCACACATAGTTGCGGCTGCACTTCAGGTTGTGCCTGCTCAGGATGTTCTGGCCATCGTCGGACATGAGGCCGAGCGTGTGATCGAAGCGATGCGGGGCACGGGAATCGGCTTTGTACGCCAGGAGCCGCAACGCGGCACCGGGCATGCCCTGATGTGCGCGGCTCCGGCTCTGTCGGGTTACGACCGGGTGATCGTGCTTTCCGGCGACGCGCCTTTGATTACCGCTGAAACCATCAGAATGTTGCGCGATTTTCACCGTCACAAGCATGGCGCCATGACCATCTTGAGCGCACAACTCGACGATCCTACGGGATACGGCCGGATAATTCGATCGGGAGACGAAGTCAAGGCCATTGTCGAAGAAAAGTCCTGCTCGCCAGCCCAGGGCAAGATTCGCGAAATCAATTCGGGGTTCTACGCATTTTCGGTGAAGCCGCTGTTTGCGAACATTGAGAGGCTGAAGACCGACAATGCTCACGCCGAATACTATCTCACCGATATGGCGGCCATCCTGCGCAAAGCAAAACAGCGGGTGCTGGCGGTCAAAGCCGCGAATGCCTCGGAAATCCTGGGGAGCAACACTCGCTCCGAGTTAGCGGAACTAGATCAGAAAATGCGTTACCAGAAATGCCTGACGCTGATGGCCGAAGGAGTGACAATATTTTATCCGCAGAGCTGTGTGATTGACTCTGACGTCGAAATCGGGCCGGACACCGTGATCCAGCCATTCGTGCAGTTGCTGGGGAAAACCCGAGTCGGCAATGACTGCCGTATCCGCTCCTACTCGGTGATCCGCGATTCCGTAATTGGCAACGGCGTCGTTGTCCGCCAGGGCAGTGTACTGGACGATGCACGCGTGGGAAATGACGCGATGCTGGGACCATACTGTCACCTGCGGCCTGGCAGCGAAATCGGTGAACGCGCGCACGTTGGAAATTTTGTTGAAACGAAGAAAGTGCGGATGGGCAAAGGATCGAAAGCCAACCATCTTACTTATCTGGGCGATGCTGAAATTGGCGAGGGCGTAAACATCGGCGCTGGGACGATCACGTGCAACTACGATGGCGTGCAGAAGCATAAGACTGTGATTGAGGATGGAGTGTTCGTCGGCAGCGACTCGACTTTGGTTGCGCCAGTGAAGTTAGGCAGAGGATCTTACGTGGGCGCGGCTTCCTGCATCACCAATGATGTTCCGGCGGATTCGCTGGCGTTGGGTCGGGCCAAACAGATCGTGAAGGAAGATTGGGTTAAAAACAAGCCTCATCAGGAGAAATAAAACAAAAGCCTTTAACCGCAGAGGACGCAAAGAAAAGCCGCAGAGATCGCGAAGAAAAGCCTTTCTCTGCGATCTCTGCGACCTTTTTTTCGGTTAAGAGCTTTAGCGCGACACAGCGGCGAACAAGCTAGTATGCAGTAATGACTGGAAGTGCTTGTCGTCGGCTTTGAAGTGCATTTGCAATTTCGAACTGTCAGAGTTTACGGAAACATCTTCCAGCGCGGATTTCTCCACCGCACTCGCAGTCATCTTGCGATAAAGCACGCCTGCCTTTACCAGCGAAGAAAGCGTCGCGGCCGTGACTGAATCCGACGTGATCACGTCCAGATCAAAATTTACCCCGCTCGAAAAGTTCATGGTGTAGCGCGAGCCCAGAATGCGTTTCTTGACTGTCTCATAGTCGGCGAGCCGAGAGGCATCTCCCAAGGCCGACAGCAGCATGTTCTGGGTGCCCTTCTGGTCGAGAATGCTCCACACCGAACCCGATTCCACATCGCCGATCAGGTTGGCCATATCCGGATTGGAGTCGATGGTTGTGACATAACCGTCGCGCGCGTCCAGTGATCCGCGCAGCGCCGCGCCATCGCCAAACAGCAGCGCAGTTTCATCGAGGAAGGTCATTTCCATGCCACCAGACATGGGATAGACGTCCGCATCGTGATACTTCACCGGCTTTACTTTCTTGAGTTTGAGCTTCCGCAATACGGCCTTGTTGGCGAAAATTCCTTGCGCGACACCAACCACCTCGAGCCCCTGCTTGGGATGGCGATAGGAGATGAATGTCAGTTGGTCCACATCGCGGTCCGGATCAATGCCAATGCCTTTGAGCGCAGTTTCAAACTGCTTCAGGTTCTCGGGCAATACCTGCGACTTCAGTTGCTGCGCGGTGTCGGAATTCTTGAGAGCGCGGTAATCCACGCAAATGAGCTGCTGCACCTGAGCGGGAATCACCGGATGCACCGACGAACCGAGTGGCGCAGCCAATGCGGTACCCGTCAGAATGGAGACACAGAAAACGCCAAGGCACTTACGTAAGATGCTGTTCATCCTAACCTCAGGGATCAAATAGTTGGATGCAGGGTGGAATCAAGCAGTCACCCGGCTTGTAAGGTCATTGTAGCCGAGGGGCTGCAGTTTGGTGGTGACTGAGGTACGAACCATCTTACTTCTTAGTTGCCTGCTCGGGGACCTGGATTGCGGGTTTTTCCTGCGCTCGCTGTACCACGGCCTCCAAATGGCGCAAGGAGTCCTCGGTCGTCATCTCAGGAACAATTTTGCTCGGGAGCGTTCCCCAGTTCTCAATTGGCAGGCCAGAACTATCCGAACTGTCGATGCCAACGTATGCTGGTCCGAAGATCCCTGCACTGCTGGAATACGCTTTGCTGTCGCGCGGAATCCTCAGTTCGTAGTCGGTTTGAAGTTCCATCTCGACCATCACTGGACATAAGTGGTCGTCAGGCCGCACCTGAACGCTCCGCACGATCCCGACTTCGACTCCGGAAATCCGCACTGGAGCGCCTTCTCTCAGTTCGTCTGCTTTTTGTAGACAGGTTTTAAGATGAAGGCGATGTCCGCGCAGCCTACCGATTGGCAGAATAAATATCAGGAGTAGTGGAAGAGAAATCAGGGCTAGGACACGCACGCCGCTGTGCATCGTCGTCCGTGGAGATGACGGGGCGGCGCTCTCGGAGTTCATGATTTCAGTGCTCTGGCACGCTTACGCACCTGCGAGACGAAAGGCGCATCGTTTAATGACTCCAAATTGATTTCTACATTTGCCAGCGCGCCTTCGATTGCTGCTCCCGCTAGCGCCGATGCAGTTACCAGATCGGATTTCATATTGGGATTCGTAATTGGCCGGAGCTTTTCGACGATGCGCAACAATTCTGACGCCTGCTCCGCTACGCTCAAAGGCACGCTGGTTGCCTGCTTCAACGCCGTGTCTATGAGTCCGTCGGCGACGGATGCTTCTTTGGATTTTTTGTACGCGGCCATCACGGAATTGTAGGATTCGGCGTCCGCGTCAATTGACGCTTTCAGCTCTTCGCGAAGTTGCGACAGGCGCGATATCGCCTCGCTTAGATCCCGTTCAAATTGTGCGTAGGCCTTTTTCCCGCGCGACATGGAGGCAACCATCGTTGCCAATCCAGCCGCCATTGCCCCACTCGCCGCCGCAGCGCTACCGCCGCCCGGAGTTGCAGTTGGCGCTGCCAATTGCTCGATGAAGGGTTCGACTCCAGCGCGTAAGCCTCCTATAGCTACCTTTCCGCCCATCACAGCACTGAGACGATTCTCGAGAATCAGCGACGAGTCAAAGTTCTCCACTTGCAGGAACCATTCCGCCGCTTGCTCCAGAGCTTTTTTCGGAATCAGGCCGACAATTTCACTGCTGGTAGGTGTTACTCCATATCTTTCCGCTTCGCGGTGGACCATTTCGAAGACCCGATGAATTGGTGTCTGCTCGAAGTCGGTCAGGTTCATCGAAACCTGCGCCTGCCCGCGTACCAGGAATCCCGCAGCCTTCACAAAACGCAGTCCGCCGGTTGAGAAGCGCACCGCCTTCGCAACTTTCTTTGCAATATCAACGTCCGGCGTATTCAGAAAAATGTTGTAAGCGATGAGGAACTTGCGCGCTCCGACAACGCAGGCCCCGGCAGTGGGATGGAGACGCGCCTCTCCAAAATCCGGCTTGCGCGCCGCGTTTGTGGCAATCTCAGCGCGAATGCCTTCGAACTGTCCGCGCCGAATGTTCTCCAGATTCTGCCGCTCGGGTGAAGTGGCCGCCGCTTCATAGAGGTAAACCGGAACCTGATATCGCTTCCAAATCTGCTCGCCCACATGACGCGCCATGACGACGCAATCTTCAATGCTCACGCCCTCGATAGGGATAAACGGCACCACGTCGGCCGCCCCCATCCGCGGATGCGCTCCCTGGTGCTGATTGAGGTCAATGAGTTCAGCGGCTTTGCCCACACCGCGAATGGCTGCTTCCTGAATCGCTTCACGTTCTCCAACCAACGTGATGACGCAGCGATTGTGGTCGGCGTCCATCTCCCGGTCGAGAAGATAAACTCCGTCCAGCTTCATGGCCTCGACGATTGCGTCAACTTTGGACTTGTCCCTGCCTTCGGAAAAATTTGGGACACATTCCACCAGTGTTTGCATAAGCGAGAAGGATATCTGGCGGGAAAGTTCGCGGCAAGCAGTGCAAGCTCGTTTCAGGGCACGCCCCTTCGACTGCGATTAGGGCATCGCCTTCAGGCGTGCCGCACATACGGTAAGCAACTAGCGCTTTAGGCGCTGCAGGCAGCGGCTGAAAGCCGCGATGGCTCACCGTCGGTTTCGATACGGCTGAAGCCACATCCTGATACGAACCATTCTGCGATCAGCAACGAAGCAGGTGCTCAACTTGCCCAGGCATCCGCAGAAAGATAACCTTAATCCAGCGGAGAGGAGCGACTATGAAGCGGCACCGTTATCATCCTGAAACCGAATCTGTTCGTGGTGCGGCACATCTGGACAAGCGCAATGCGCCGTTGGCTCAGCCCATCTATCAGACATCAACTTTCCAGGTGACGGATTCGGACCAGCAGTTGCGCGCCACCAGTACAGACATGTTCTACACGCGTTATGGGAATCCCACCCACACCGCCGTCGAGTCGGCGATTGCGGAACTGGAAGGCGCAGATGCCGCGCTGCTCTTCGCTTCCGGAATGAACGCAATCACGACAAGCATTCTGTCGTTGGTGAAAAGCGGGGATCACATTGTTGCCCAGCGTGACATTTATGGTGGCGTTACAAAGTTTCTCTCCACCTGGTTGCCGAAATTCGGGGTTGAGACCACGTTTGTGGATACCACCGACTACGACCAACATGCGCGGGCCATTCGTCCGAACACCAAATTTCTTTATCTTGAGTCGCCGACGAACCCCACGCTCCGCGTGGTTGACTTGCGCAAGCCCGTCGAACTTGCCCGCAAACATCAAATCATCACTTTGATTGACAGCACTTTTGCTACTCCGATCAATCAGCGCCCCGTTGAATTCGGCGTGGACTTGGTGCTGCATTCCGGTACCAAGTTCCTGGGCGGACACACCGACTTGATTTGCGGCGTGGCCGCAGGACGTAGCGACCTGATAGCAAAAATTCGTGAAACCCGCACCACGCTTGGTGGGACTATGGATCCTCATGCAGCGTTCCTGTTGCTGCGCGGAATCAAAACTCTTGCCTTGCGCGTCGAACGGCAGAATGACAGTGCGCTGCGCGTAGCGGAATTTCTCGCGCGCCACCCCAAGGTGCGGTCCGTCAACTACCCGTTTCTGGAAGGCCATGCACATCGCGCGATCGCCAAGGAGCAAATGAAGGGTGGAGGCGGCGTGCTCAGCTTTGAAGTTGACGGCACGGGAGAAGACGCCAAGCGCCTGAGCGAAGCCCTGCGATTGTTCACGCTGGCTCCCAGCCTGGGCGGCGTGGAGTCGCTGGTTTCAATCCCCGTACTTACTTCGCACGCCATGATTTCCGCCGAGCAGCGGCAGAAGATGGGAGTGACCGAACAACTCATCCGCCTCTCGGTGGGAATCGAGAACGCAGGTGATCTGATTGCCGATATTGTGCAAGCGTTGGCCGCAGTTGCTTCCGCGCCGCAACACGTTGCCGTCGGATAAAGAACGATGCCGGCCGGCGCCTACGTGTGCGAATTCGTGCCGGGACTTAACGTCCCACTTTTTCATCAAAGAACCTCGCCATCATATCTAGTGCTTCCTTTGTTTCCGGAAGCTGGAAGTGATACCAGAAGGCATGCGGCAGCGCCTCGAATACGAGAAGCTGTGAGTCCACCCCGGCGTGCAGCAGCGCGAGATGAAACATGGAGGTGTCACTGAGCAGCAGGTCGCGAGTGCTGGTCACCAACAGGCTGGGAGGGAAGCCGTGCAGGTCAGCGAAAATGGGTGAGAGCACGGGATCTTTGCGGTCGGTCTTGGCGGCGTAGGCATCGTCCGGCGGGGTGTTCGGGTTCTTCGGAGCGATGCTTCCCGAGAATCCGTTTAAGGCAAAGAGTTGTTGGGAGTCGGTGGGACGGCTGAAGTCTGGGTGCGTAGAAAACATTCCGAGCGCCCCCGGAAGAGGAATCCCCAATTGCTTTAGCCTAACTGCGACTTCCGGGGTAAGTGTTGCTCCCGCCGACGTGCCGAAGATTCCGATGCTGGGTGGCTGATAAGTTTTCAGCAGCTCTTTGTAAACCGCGACAACATCATCCACCGCCGCCGGAAACGGATTCTCCGGCGCTAGCCGGTAATATACCGACACAACTTTGATTTTTGTCAGGTTTGAGATCGGAATTCCTTCAATCAGCGATCCCGAGTCAGAGACAAATCCGCCACCGTGCAGATTGATCAGCACGCGATTCTTGTTCGCCTCGGGCATGGCGAGCGGAGTGATGATGTCGGTGCGGACGCCGCCTATCGTAGTCGCCTCCACATTTACAGGATAAAGCCGCTTTGCTTCGGCCGATTGCGACTTCTGCCAGGCGTCAGTTCGGGCGCGATTCTCAGCCAGATCTTTCGGCGGGGCCGACTCGCGCTCAATTTCTTTCAGCCACTTCTGCGCCTCCGGAGTGACGGTTGAAGGCATGGGTACCACGCGGGTGATGTGCGCGGTACCGTCGGGATCGAATGTGGCGGAATCCGGATTCGCAGCCGAGTTGGTCTGCGCAATCGCAGCGACAGCCAAGGAAAATAGCAAAACGAGAGTCAGTCCGCAGCGCATGATTTATTCTTTCCTCTGTGTTCTCTGTGCCCTCTGTGGTTATTGCTTTTCCGTGACAGCCAGAATTCCCGTAGCCACATTCCATCCCCGGATCGCCAGTTGCGGCGTTCCCTGGACCGCGGACGAGCGATAGTCGACACTGATTTCACGAGACTCTCCTGGCAGTAAAGGAAAGTAATTGTCGCTGTAGTAGGCGGGTAAGATTCGCTCACCGGTGCGGGAATCCAACAGCGTTAGCTTGATTTCCAGTGCTGGACTCAGTCCGCGATTCTTAAGACGGACGGTTTGACGTGATACACCACCGAACGCGGAATTGAAGAAAGCGGTCGCAGAAATGCTGGCTGCCGGCAAACGGTTCAGCTGCCGATACGCGGCAGCATCCGCTCCCAGCCAGTAGAAATTATCCGAGAGCAACTTTCCGTCTGCATTCTTAAGCTCCAGCTTCACCAGCAGCACTCCGTTTGAGAAGAGTGGCGCGAGTTCAAGCTTCGAACCATCAACTGCAGAATCCGCCGCTATATCCAGTTTCTGCTCGTTACGCAGCAGCGGCTTATTTTCCAGCGAGTAAGCGTTGGCTACGACAGTTAGCCCCTTTAACGTGTCGGGAGTCGTGTTGACGACGGTTACGCCGTAGTTCGAAAGATCCAATTGCACGTGTACTGGTTCGCACGCCTTCTTCACGCCATAAAAAGAAGCTTGCGTGTCATAGTCATGACTGAGGATTTGCCAGTAATTGCTGGGCCACGCGGGTTGCGTCATCCACAACATGCGTCCGCTGTTTGGCGCCCACAGGTGCGCATTCATCCCTTCGAAGATGGCGCGATGCTCCACGTAATTCAGCATCTGTGCTTTTCGCTCAAAATCTTCAAGACTGGTTGCCGCTCCAAATTGTGCTTGCAACTGCGCCATGAACGGAGCTATGTCGCCATTTCCGCTGGCATGCCAATCGTGATAGGCCCAGGCATCGTCAATCGGCCACTGATCTTCTTTTGGAACCGAGGCGCGAAACGATTCCAGTGTCGAGAACGACGGAGTTCCCGTTTCCACCGAAAATCCATGATTCAGCGTCGTGTAGTAGAGCGCCGGGTCCATGAATTTGTAGGGTCCACTATTTTGAAGATTTACCTGATTCGAGCTCGGTGAGTAGTAACGGGTGCCATCCAGCTTGCTAGTCAGATCCGTCAACCCTTCATTGATGATCGGCTGTGGCACGCCTTCATTTCGGCCGCACCACATCGCGATAGACGGATGATTTCGAAACCGGAGAATAGTGTCGCGTGCATTGTCGAGAAACAGCGCCGGGTCCTGCGCCTCGGCGTTGTAATCCTGCGTCGATTCCCAGAAGTCGTTCCATACCAGCATGCCGTACTCGTCCGCTAAATCGAAGAAAGTTTCTTCCGTATTCTGCCCCACCCAATTGCGAATAATGTTGAGATTGGCTTGCTGATGCAGCTTGAAATATGGCTCCAGCCGTTCGCGGGAAACGCGCTTGCGCGAATCATCCATGCCCCAGTTGCCGCCGCGACAAGCAATGCGCACCCCGTTCACCTTGATGACGAGATAGTGGGTCATCTTGTTGTCATCGAGCATGTGCACGGAGTAAGATGACTCGCCACCGGGCGCAAGCGATGCGACCCACGACTTCCACCCCTCGCGCCATTCCTTCGGGAAATCCGGCGGAAAGGGATCAGCCGGCGGGATTTCGCGCATGCCTTCGTGGCTGACGTCAACGACGCGCTCGTTTTTCAACATCGCGTTGGTTGGCGAATATTCCAACCGCCTCAAGTGGCCCCGGCTGTCGAACAAGCTAAGTTCGTAAGTGATTTCGCGAATGCCAAACCGAAGCTGCTTGACGTCCGAATCTTTGCCGGATTCGGCGAACGTCAGAGTCAGACCATAGAGTTCCTGCTTTCCGTATCCATTCGGCCACCAAAGCCGCGGGTGTTGCACTGTGAGTTGAGTAAATTCGGTTGGGCTCAGCCTCACTTCACTTTTACCTGGCGCGACGGTGATTTCTTTTGTGACCTCCACTTGCTCGAATGCGGCCTTCAATGTTCCATGAACAGGCGCACCCGTAACATTTTCGAGCGGCACGGTTATTGAAACGTCAGCGCGGCTTGTATCCGGTAGGGGAAGGGAAGTTACCACTTGCGCGTCGGCAATCTTCACTCCGCCGGAAGCGGACAGGGTTACCGGCTGCCAGATTCCAGTATTGCGATCGCGAATCGCGGGAATCCAGTCCCAGCCCTCGGTCGCCATAAACGTGGGCCCGTCCAAAACCATCGTTCCGCCGTTTTCACCGGGCCCGCCTTTAATGGATTGCTCCTGAGGAATTCCCGGATGCGGTGGCGGCGAAACTTTCACCGCCAGGACGTTCGTCGGCTTCAACACATTGGTCACATCAAACACGCCGCGGATGAAGGCCCCGGTAATCGTGCCGAGCGATTGCCCGTTCAGCCAAACTTCAGCCTTGTAATTGATTCCTTCAAAGGTGAGCGTTAGCCGCCGCCCGGCAACTCCCGTTGGTGCCTTGAATTCGGTACGATACCAGTAGTCCTGCTTGTTTAGACTCTCAGGAATCGCAAGATTGTTCAGGCCGTAATCGGGATCGGGGTACACTCCGCGATCCACCAAAGTTGTGAGCACGGTGCCGGGGACTGTGGCTAGCAACCAGTTTTTGGTTTCGACTCCGGGCTTCGACAACTGGTCACCCGTTGAGCGAATTTCTGGAGCCGCAACCAGCTTCCATGCGCCGAGGGTCCATTGATTTTCCCCATTTGTCCCAAGGCTGGGCGTGCCATCTTTGGCTGGACTTTGGCGATAGAGCGGACTCGGTGGTGCTGGAATCTGTCCTCTGCCCCGCGGCATCGTGGCTGGATCTTGCGGAGCCCTGTAGCCGGCCTGTCCACGCGTCTGCAGTCGCCACGGTTTCGATCCTTCTTCGAATACAGCGAGGGAAAAATCCTCATGCTTTTCGTAAAGCTGCTTGATCTGATTCGCGCTGAGCGCTTCCCGGGTGAGAGTCGCGCCGGCAATTTTTCCGCCGAAGTGCCCCTCGCCCAAGGGAAATATCGGGGGCGCGATTTGCAAAATTGGACTCACGGAGCCCAGCGCAAACTTGCCACTCGCCACGTGTTGCCCATCGCTATACAAATGAAACTGGCTGCCGTCAAAGGTTGCGGCGAGCTGATGCCATTTCCCCGAAGTGACCACCGCAGCCCCTCCGAGGGTATTATCTTGTCCGAGCCACAAGGTCACTTTGCTGGTATCGAAGCCGAGGTAGCGCGGATACTCCTCGTTCAGATCGCCCACTCCAGCTACCAGCGTCTGTGATTTCGCATCCTCTTCTGTCCGAACCCAGCAGTAGAGCGACCATGGGGAATCGGCGCGCAACACACTGTCGTGCTCACCCAAAGGTTTCTTGAGCCCATCTCCATCCGGCAAGAACAAACCGTTGAACGGCCCATAAAAAGGAGGATCAGTGGTTACAGGGGATTGCGCGTTCAGTGTTTCTGCAGACAGCAAGATCGCAGCCGCAAATACTAAGACATGCCAGGGTCTGGCAGTAAGCCTCATCGATTTTCTCCGCGTATGTCGCTCAGAATGTAAACCGAGAATGTATTACTTCGGAGGGGTCGTCGTCCACGGGAATGTTCTTCACAATATGGCGGCCGGGTGCGCAGGACCAGTCCTTCGCAGCCAGAATCAGGTCCTATGCAAGCGTGTACTTCCCGCGATCAATAACCTTCTGCGCGATATGCTGGCGAAGCTCAATCGTATTACAGGGGTCATGTTTCGCCAGTCGCCGCAGGAGGGCCAGTTGGGTGCGCAGCATGTCACCGTCAGCGACAGCTGTAATAATCTTGCGAGCCGCGGATTCAACTTTCTCCATGGCCTGCGAGAGATACACGCGCGTCATGGCAATGGGCGATGCGGCAGCGGTTTCCCCTTGCGCATCGGCGATCTTCAGAGTTCGCAGCAACGCAGATTCCATGGCATAGATCTCGATTACCATGTCTGCGATCGCACCCATGATTTCCTGTTGCTGTTCGATTTGCTGCATGTATTTCTGTGTCGCCGCGCCCGCAGCGAAAAGCCCGAGCTTTTTTGCGGAAGCCACTAGCTGCTGCTCCTCCGCCAATCGGCCTTCCACTTCTTCGCCCAGCGACGGGCCGGAAAGAACTTCGTCCATGAGTTGCTTGATCGCCGGCATCAACGGCAGTTGTCCACTCATGGCGCGTTTCAGCAGGAACCCGGTGATGATCAGTCGGTTGATTTCATTTGTGCCTTCAAAGATGCGGTTGATTCGCGCATCGCGATAAGCCCGCTCCGCCGGATACTCTTCGACAAATCCGTAGCCGCCGTAAATCTGCACGGTTTCATCAACTACATAGCTCACCATTTCCGACGCCCAGACCTTAATGATCGAGCATTCGACGGCGTACTCCTCGATGGCTTTCAATGTGCGCTTGGGAGCATCCGGCGCTGATTTGTCAACCGCTCCCAGCGCGGCGTCCATCATTCCTACGGTGCGGAAGACCATCGCCTCACCTGCGTACGTGAGCACCGCCATGTTCGCCAGCTTCTCGCGCACCAATCCGAAGTCTGAGATCACTTTGCCGAATGCCTTGCGCTGCTTCGCATAGGAGATCGCATTATCCATGGAAGCGCGCGCCCCGCCGACGCACATCGCACCAAGCTTGAAGCGGCCGACGTTGAGAATGTTGAATGCAATCACGTGCCCTTTGCCGATTTCACCCAGCACATTTTCGACCGGCACCTGACATTCATTCAAAATGATTGGGCAAGTGGAAGATCCGCGAATGCCCATCTTGTGCTCTTCCGCGCCAATGGAAAATCCAGGAAACGTGCGCTCGACAAGGAACGCGGTGAACTTCTCGCCGTCAATTTTCGCAAATACGGTAAACAGATCTGCGAAACCGGCGTTGGTGATCCACATCTTCTCGCCGTTCAAGATGTAATGCTTTCCGTCGCTTGAGAGAGTTGCGCGCGCGCGGCAATTTAAGGCATCCGATCCAGATGACGCTTCTGACAGCGCATAAGCACCAACAATTTCGCCGACCGCGAGCCGCGGCAAATACTCCTTCTTCTGCTCTTCCGTCCCAAAATAAACGATCGGTAAAGTGCCAATTCCAGTGTGTCCGCCCCACGTGGTGGCAAAGCCCGCGTACTTGGCAATTCGGTCGGCGATCACCGCGGCCGTGACTTTGTCCATTTCCAGGCCGCCGTACGCCTCCGGAATTTCGACGCCACTCAATCCGAGTTCGCCGGCTTTCTTCAGGAGCTCGCGGGTGATGGCGAAATCCTTGTGCTCCATTTTCTCGATGTTGGGGATGATTTCGTTCTGCGCGAATTCTTCCGCAGTTTGCGCAATCAGCAGGTGCTGCTCGGTGAAATCTTCAGGGGTGAAAATTTCTTCCGGACGGCGGGTCTCAAGCAGGAAGCTTCCGCCCGGGATGCTGTGTGCGGGAACTGCAGTGGTCGCCATCTATATCCTCTTTCAAGAGACAAAGATCAAAGGCATGAACCACGAAGGACACGAAGGTTCACGAAGGAAACCTTAGAAGCATTTCCTGTTAATAGTCTCTGCTTTTCCGCCTTTGTTTCCTTCGTGGAACGTCGTGTCCTTCGTGGTTCACGCCCTATTTCCAGCCTGTGCCATTCACGAAACGTTTAATTCCGTCCTTCAAGTGAACAACATTGAAGTTTATAAGCAGGCCGACAGATTTACCACTTAGTTTGAGATAGGAAATGATCTGGGCTTGGTGAACAGGTAAAATGCCATCCACCGACTTTATTTCGACAATTACGAGGTTTTCGACCACTAAATCCACTTCGATACCCGAGGTCGAGCTTCACTCCGCGATACACAACCGTAATCCCAGTTGTGCTAAAGAACCCAATCCTGCCTGCTTCAATTCGAATTGCAAGCATGCGGTGTAGGCGCTTTCAAGGAGTCCGGCACCCAATTCAGAATGGACGCGCATGGCCGCGCTAATCACAGCATGGCTGACTTCCTGAGCGGTGAAGTTGTGGGCTGGAATACTGAATGCTGAGGACATCTTCCGATTTTGAATTGGCTGGGTTCGACCACGCAAGGTCACAGATCACAAAATGAAGCATCAGCCCCAATTCGGGATCGGTTCTTCCTTCGTGAACCTTCGTGTCCTTCGTGGTTAATGAACTTAAGTCTGTGAGATTCCCAAGGGCAGCTTCCAATCCTTCGCTGAAACGTGTCCGGCATAGATCCACGCAATGCGGGTGAGCAGCGATCCGGCGATGGCGGATGCAGCGGCAGTTTTCCGTAACGTGCTCGAATCTCTCGAGCCCGAGAACAAGCTGATCAGCCGCAAAGCTGCCGGCAACGGACCAGACAAAACACCTCCAGCACGGATCAAAGTACCGCTCCACCCATCCGTCAGGGGATTTAAGCCTGTGGTTTGTCGCGCTTCAATCCGCAGTCCTTCCAAGGATTCAAATAATGCGGCTCCAAGCCCCAGCGCCGAGAGCGCGCGACTGCGGCGGTGACCCATCAGCTCCAGCATCCCGACGGCGGCGGAAAGGCCTGACATTCCAAAATGAATTGGCAGATCGCCGGCGCTCTCATTCCAGACGGGAATTGCAGTCGCGCCGATCAGAACGCCAGTGTAGTTGGAAAAGGGAAGTCCGAAGGCTAGCGACGCTGCCTGACCGGCTTGCTCAATCACTCGAACTGGCAGCGATGGGCCGTAGCGGTCGGTCAGAAACTGCGCGAATGCGGCAGCTGATGTCCCCGCAGAAAATCCCAGCAGAGTCCACACTCCCATGGACATCGCGCTCTGGGGCTTGAACACTCGCAGCATGTTGAGGAAACGGGATGGCCGTCCCAGGTCAGAAATTAGTAATGCTGGAGAAATCACTGAACCGGCTGCCGCGATCCAGCGCGCATCGCGCACCAGCTTGCGATCGGCTCCAGTGTAATTCGCAATCGCGCCGACAACCGCGGATGCTCCGGCTGCGCCTCCGACGAAAAAGTAGAGAGGAATTTCCCAGGTCCACGCCGGTTTCTTGAGCAACGGAATTCCGTAGTAACCCGTTTCCGGCGAAGCCACGGGAAATGGAGCACCGCCGGGACGAATTCCCTTTGCGGCGACTGTGCCTTTGGTGTCCGCCTCGCGCCGGATTTCCACCAGGCGGCGCTCTTTCAAAGAATCGGGAATAGAAGGCGTGATACGAACAGGGTCGCTCATTGCTTTTGCTTTCCTTCGTGGGCCTTCGTGTCCTTCGTGGTTGATGGCTTCCCCTTATGCCCGCCTATTTCCATCCGCCAGAAACGCTGCGAGCGCGCCACCCAGCAACATGAGTGCGCCAATCGCCGAAGACTTCCAGGCCTTTTTTAGATATAGGGTGGGCACTTCCGGACTGGGCGGCAGATTGTAAGCGCGGGGATCGCCGCGAACGATGAACATGGCATGGGTTCCGCCGACACTTGAATCTGACGCGTCGTAAAGTTGCACGTCCTTCATTCCGCGCCCGAGTAATGCCGCAACTCGTTTGTCCGCTTCTTCCCGCAATTCTTCGATCTCGCCAAATTTTATCGATTCTGTCGGACACGCCTTGGCGCACGCAGGTTTCAATCCCACTTTTTGCCGGTCGTAACAGAAGGTGCACTTAAATGCCCGCCCATCATCCGGATTGCGTTCCACCACGCCAAACGGGCACGAGACTACGCAATAGCCACAACCGTTACAAATATCCGGCTGAATGAAAACGCCTCCGAATTCGGTACTGACAATCGCTCCTGTGGGGCACGCTTCCAGACATCCCGCATTCTCGCAATGCTTGCAAACGTCAGAAGAGAAGGCCCAGGAATTCAATTCCGGAGCATTACCGCCGAATCCCGGCTCGGGTGTCTGCTCCACGAACTTCACGTGCCGCCATGTTGAAGCGCCGACCGCGCCGGTGTTGTCGTAAGAAAATCCGCTCCAGTTCAGGCCATCTTCGCCGACTCCGTTCCATTCTTTGCAGGCGACTTCGCAGGCTTTGCAGCCAATGCACAGCGTCGAGTCGGTGAGAAATGCGGTAATGGCCATGAGTTGAGCTCCTAGCTTTTTAGCTGCTAGCTCTTAGCAATCGGTTCGTCATTAAGCTAGCGGCTAGAAGCTAGCGGCTAACCGCTGCTTTCGGTTCGACCTTGCACACCAACGCCTTAGTCTCCATGATGCGCACATTCGGCTCTTCGCTGATGGCTAGCAGATCGTTAACCACATCTCCCTTTACCATTCCTTTGTGCCCCCAGTGATATGGAAGGCCGACTTGATGAATTCTTTTGCCGTCAATCCACACCGGACGCATTCGTCGCGTGATCAAAACTCTGGCCTCTACTTTCGCGCGCGGCGTCGAAATGATAGCCCATTCACCATGCCTTAGGCCGATCTCCTCCGCCAACTCTGGCGAGACTTCCGTGAACAACTCCGGTTGCAGCTCAGCCAGATGTGACAGCGTGCGCGTCATGCCGCCGGCTGTGTGATGTTCCGTGAGCCGGTAGGTTGTCAACACGTAGGGGAAGCGCGGATCACCCGAGGATTTCGCATAAGGGTTGTCGGGCCGCTCTTTCTTCTGCGCCGCCGGATTTACCTGCTGCGCATATAGCGGATTCTCAATGACAGACTCCAGCGGCTCGTAGTGGGTTGGCAGGGGTCCATCTTTCAATCCGCTGGCTACATAAAGCCATCCCACGCCATCGGAATGCAGTGTGAATGGGCGCGCCCCGCCCAGCGCAGTGACTCCTACGCCTGCATCCAAGTTATCGGGAGTATCGGGCGCGAGGTCTTTCTTGTAATCGGGATTGTCTAGCCCCGTCCATTCCTTCTTTTCTTTGTCCCACCAGACCAGCTTCTTGCGTTCGCTCCAAGGCTCTCCATCCGGACGCGCCGATGCGCGATTATAAATGATGCGGCAATCGTTCGGCCAAGAGAACCCCCATCCATGTCCGAGTAGGTCTTTTGGATTGCGTTCATTCGCGCGGTTGCGATCGTCTTCCGGATAAACCCCGCAGTAAATCCACGCGCCGCAGGCGGTTGAACCGTCGTTCCTCAGATCCTGAATATGTTTTAGCTGCTTCCTTCGTGAACCTTCGTGTTCTTCGTGGTTTATGCCTTTGCCGTTGATCTCTTTCAGCACCGCGTCAACACTAGGTTCGCGGTGCTTTCCCTCTAACGGATAATCCCAAGTCAGCGCATTCAGTCCCGCATTTCTCGGACGCGGATCATTCTTTGCCTGCTGCTTTAACCGCCGACCCAGGTGATACATGAACCAGGTTTCGTTGGTCGAATCCCCTGGTGCCTCAACTGCCTTATTTCGATACTGAAGCAGCCTTTGGGTGTTGGTGAACGTACCGCTCTTTTCTGCCGTCCCCGAAGCCGGGAAGAGGAAAACTTCTGTCGCGATTTTCTCTGGAGAGAGTTCCCCGCGTTGTACCTCCGGGGAATCCAGCCAGAAAGACGCCGTTTCTGTTTCCACCAGATCGCGCACCACCAGCCACTTCAGCTTGCTCAACGCTGTGCGCTCCAGTCGACCATTCGCAGCGCCGACGGCCGGGTTCTGTCCCATGACGAACAAGCCATCCATTTTTCCGTCCTGCATCTCAAGCCAATAGCCAAAGTGCGAGTGGTCGCCGGTCACTCGCGGCAGCCAGTTGAATCCGTAATCGTTCTCTTTGGTCGCGGCCTCGCCGTAGTACGCCTTCAAAAGACTTATGATGTAGGCGTCAAAGTTCGACCAGATTCCTATCCTCACGCGATGTTTCTTAATGTAATCCTTTAACTTGTGCGAATCCGCGCGGAATACCGGCATCGGCAAGTATCCCGGCAGAATGTCGTACAGAGTGGAGACGTCGGTTGATCCCTGAATTGAAGCATGCCCCCGTAGGGCGAGAATTCCCCCGCCGGGCCGTCCAATATTTCCCAAAAGCAATTGCAGAATGGCCGCCGTGCGAATGATCTGCACACCCTTGGAATGCTGCGTCCATCCCACTGCGTAGCAAATCGCGGCTGTCTTCTCTGGACCAGAGGCGGAGGTAAACGTCTCCGCCACTTTCAAAAACACATCCTTGGGCACACCGCAGTAGCACTCCACCATATCCGGGGTGTAACGCGAGAAGTGACGCTTCAGCACCTGAAAAACGCAGAGTGGATCTTCCAGCGAGATGTCCCATTCAAAGTTGGTGACTTCTTCCGCCCATCCGCCTCTGTCTCTTCCGTGGCCACCACCATAATCGGTATGCCCGGAGAGCGTGCCGCCGTCTTTCGGAGGAGCGCTTCGATACAACCAGGTTTCCGGATCGTACTTCTTTTGCACCGGGTCCCAGCCCGAGAACAATCCATCCAGATCCTCGGTGTCCCTGAAATCATCTCGCAGCACTGATGGCGCGTTCGTGTAACGAACTACATACTCGCGAAACTCTTTGTTGTTCTCGAGGACGTAATTCACCATCGCGCCGAGAAAAATAATGTCGCTGCCAGCGCGCAGCGGAACCCAGATATCGGACATCGCGGATGTTCGCGTGAACCGCGGGTCCACATGGATGACCTTTGCCCCGCGTTCTCGCGCCTCGATCACCCATTGGAAGCCCACCGGATGGTTTTCCGCCATGGACGATCCCATAATCAGGATTGCGTCGGCGTTACTCAGGTCTTGTTGAGCGGTGGTGGCGCCGCCTCGTCCAAAGCTTGTCCCCAGACCGGGGACGGTGGAGCTGTGTCATATACGGGCCTGGTTGGAGATGCAAACCATGCCCAGACCGGCGGTGAACAGCTTCTTAATAAGGTAGTTTTCTTCGATGTCGAGGGTCGCGCCGCCGAGGTGGGCCATTGCGGTGGTCTGCATCAGCGATTCGCCATCGCGCGTCTCCTGAAAAGTTCGCGCACGCGTCTCCCAAACGCGGTCGGCGACCATGTCCATGGCCGTCTCAAGGTCGATCTTTTCCCATTTGGTGGAGTAAGGGCGGCGGTATTTGACCTTCGTCAGCCGCTCGGAATGGGTGTGCAGTTCGTAAGTAGCGGCGCCTTTAGGACAAAGCCGCCCGCGCGAAATCGGCGACTCGGGATCGCCCTCGATTGAAATCAGCTTGCCATTCTTGTGATAGACAAGCTGCCCGCACCCCACGCCGCAGTAGGGGCAGATGGACCGTGCAACCTCCGCGCCATCAGTCTTTGGGCGCAGGTTCCGCGTGCGCTCCGACATGGACTCGACGCCGTTGCCATTCGCGCCAGTTCTAATCTGTTGGATCAGCGGCCAACGGGAGAGCATATCCCTGAGCACAGCTTGCCTCCACAGAGATTCCCAAGGCGTACAGCCTTAGACGACGTTATCAAGAGGGAAGTTGCCGGAAGAGAGTTCCGGCTCACAGATGCCGCCAAATGCACCAGGCTCGAGGTATCGTCATTACCGGCAAAGATGCCTTGCGAGACCACTAATGTCGAACGAAGTCATAAATCAGCCCGGTCACTGAAATCAGGATCATGGAAATGAAAAGGATATCGAGCCAAAGGTCTTTGTGGGTGGGCCGTGTTGCGGAGTTCGGTCTCACGTTCATCTTCCAGTTTTCGGTCAAGGGTGAAATGTTATGAAAGACGGGTGGCGGGACTTGGCGAAAACATAGCTTCACCATTATGAAATTGCAATTCCACTTTAGTAATAGCCAATAGGGTTACCGCAGGGCATGTAGTGCTTCCATGTATGATGACGCGGCGGCCACAGGAACTATGGCGCGAACCGACGGGTTTCGAACTCCTGGACCTACATGCTGACCGCGTCAGTCGCGGGGGTTTTGCTGGTGCCGCAGCCGGAACCAATCTGGCCTGTCATGGAAGATACCCCACATACTTCCCGCGCCGGTTGCTCACAATCCATCATGCAAGCGGCTCGGGCATTTGTGACCCGTGGACAGGGCGAGTGTGACGCGGTGTCAGTGAGCTCCCATTTCCACGTTACCAGAATGCTGCCTGCGCCCCGGAGGGGCGGCATCCGTTAGCCAGCGCCTAAGCGCTGGGCAAGTTGTTATGAGAACTGAGTCCCGCAAGGGACGACACCCATGTCGCATTCATATTCCAGCAACCTGGTGCATTGCGTATTCAGCACCAGGAACCGCGTCAACTCAATTCCGCCGGCGCGTCAGGAAATGCTCCACGCGTATTTGTTTGGAATCGCCAAGAACCTGAAGATCTCTCGAAGCGCAACTTTGAAGAGGAGTTCTTGGCTCTTCTAATGAAATCCGGCGTTCCGTATGATCGGGGGTATGTATTCGGGTAGTGCCGCCCTTCCAGGGCTTTTCCCCATTTCACCTCACCCAGCGCTGACGCGCTGGGCTAACGAATTTCGCTCCTGCTGGAGCTAGAAGCTAAGAGCTAGGAACTAACAGCTAAACGGGTGTAGCCCCCACTTTGGGGCCAGTGCAAGAAGTAGCCTTCGCTCGTGACTACGAGGCGAATGACTCCGATTCGCTGCTGTACCGTTCATCCCCACCACCCGTGCACTCATCCCACCGCCGTAGACCTTTTCCGCTGTTCAACGTCTATTGCACGTGCCCAAAGTCGCGCTTATCTTCTTGTTGACCAGCGTGCTTTATGCCGCTCCGAAGCCCGCCAGCCCCGCTGACCCGACTACGATCATCCTCGAAGCCTTCCGCACCCACCCAATCGTCGCGCTTTCCGAAGGACAACACTGGAACGAACAGGGTCACGCATTTCGCATGTCGCTCATCCGCGATCCGCGCTTGTCCGCCGTGGTCAACGACATCGTTGTCGAGTGCGGCGACGCGCGCTACCAGGAGGTAATCGATCGCTTCATCGCCGGCAGCGACGTTCCCTACGACAAGCTGCGCCACGTGTGGGAAGACACCACAATAACTAACACCGTCTGGGACATGCCCATTTACGAGGAGTTCTACCGCACCGTGCGCGAAATAAACCGTGCACTTCCACCGAACAAGCGATTCCGCGTGCTGCTCGGCGATCCTCCAATCGATTGGACGAAGATTTCCGGCAAAGACGAAGTTCTCAAGTGGATGAACCAGCGAAACGCATTCGCCGCCGAACTAGTCCGCAAAGAGGTTCTCGCGAAACACCGCAGCGCCCTGCTCATTTATGGAGATGGCCACTTATTCCGAAAGGGAGAAGAAACCGTGCCGGCCTGGTACATCGACAAGACGAAGCCTGAAGAGCCACTCGTCAGCCAGCTCGAGAGGACAAACCCGGGAGCCGTCTTTTCCATCGGCGCCCCAACCGGGTCAGACCTAACGAAGTTCCAGCCCGACGTAGCCAACTGGCATGCACCATCGATCGCCTTGCTCCCCCGCACCACGCTCGGAGCGGCACCCTTCGCGGTGGTCTACGACTTGACCGGCCCTGAGTTTCAGTCAGTGTCCATGGAGAACCAGTTCGACGCCATCCTCTACCTAGGTCCACCCTCGACCATAACGCTGGCCGAACTGTCCAAAGCCAAATGCTCCGACAAGCAGTATATGAAGATGCGCCTCGGCCGCATGGCCCTGGTCCCGTGGGGCCAGTACGAAATCAATTCCCTAAACAGCTTCTGCGGCTTAAAGACTGTGACAATTTCGTTCCTCGACCACCTTGGAGCGGGCACGGCGCGGAAGGCCCATCAAGCCTTGAGCCATTTCAGCTAGTGGGCACGGGCAAGACAGCACGGGTCGGAGGGCGTAATCCAGTGAAGGGAGAGAGATAAGCTGGCGCGCCCGGAGAGATTCGAACTCCCGACCTACAGCTCCAGAGTGTAAACCAAAGATCTACTAACCCTATGGCTCGCCTTGCTTTTCTGCAGATTAGGGACATGCCTTTCGGGGAATTCTCCCTAGTTTTGCTCTCAAAGTTGCTCCCAAGGAAGGGGGTGCCTTCTGTCGCATGCCTGAAAGGGCAACCTGCCAAATGTTCCCCTAGCTCTCTCCCCGGGGTCCTCAAAAAAAGTCCGCCATGGGCTTAGCTGTAGCTCCTGCTCCGGGACAGGTCATAAATCCTAGAGCATCGCACACCGTCCGCAGCAGGTTCTGATGATGGTAAAGCGTCTGCGATTTGAAGTTGCGCTTTACCTTGGGGCCGATCACGAGTGTGGCGACCCGCCCTCCGCAACTGCCTGAGACCCATGCGCTGCACCGATTATCGGTGTAGAGGGTGCCTTCATCCCAAACGATGAAGAGGAGTCCGTCTCCGCCGGACTGAAACTCCTGGCGAGCCAGTATCTTGGGAACTTGTTGCGAGAGCCAGGCATCGGCTTGCGCACGGGTTCCGTCGTGCGCGTCGTGCTGCAAGTTGGGGGAAATATAGACGTAGTTTGGGGTAGCGTTGTTGGCCATGTCTTTCGCAAGCTGTGCGAAGGGGACGCTGTTCAGCTTCTGGCCGGGAGCGCAAACGTCGACGAAGTCGATCAGCGGGTTGTGCCTGCGAAGGTAGTTCGCCCACCCGAGTCCAGTGAAACCGGCGTAGGGCAAGTCTTCCTGATAACTTTTCCAAGTCATTCCATGAAAGAGCAAATGTCGGACAATGTTGTCCACGTTGAAACAGGAGGTGGTGTTGTTGTTGTTGGTCACGCCTTGGCCAGCCACGAGCCACATCAAGGACGTAAGCGAACTGTGCAGGTTGGCATAATACTGCGTGGCTAAGGCGTACTTATTTGCGAGGGAATTGTAATATGGCATTTGGGAATTGCCGATCACGCTCTCGTAGCTGTGATTTTCCTCGGTGATGATCCACACATGGTTAGATCGCGGGACGCTGCTGGCTGATTGCGCGACGTGGATGGTAATTGCGACTTTGGAGGAGCGTCCACAATTATCCCATTGCTGCACCACGGCATTGTAGCTTCCGGGATTCAAATTTAGATGGGCGTCGAGCTTCGATCCAGAAGTGACATGGGCCAGCACATAGGGAGCAGTATAGATTCCCATCGCAGCTATACCCTTCGAACACGACGTACTACCCCTAGCGACAAAATGAACCGGCGAACCGACCAGGACGCCGTTTCCGGGACTGGTTAGAGTTACGCCTGCAAACGCGGGCAGTGAGAGCACTGCGTAGAGACACACTACGGAATAGAGCTTCCCAACACGCATCTCGAACTCTCCATGAATGATTTTTAATGGCCAGCTAAGTTCTGACGGATTTTAGGCGGGCAGCTACTTACACTCAACAAGAGACGACGTGAGAGGCGCAATCAGAAGTACATGCAGCTTGAGTAGGGAGAGGCCACGACAGGTCAAGGTTATGTGGAGGGCCGCGCTCGCATCATCACTCGCGTAGGCTCCAGTGAAGGGAAGAGAAATGGACTGGCGCGCCCGGAGAGATTCGAACTCCCGACCTACAGCTCCGGAGGCTGCCGCTCTATCCAGCTGAGCTACGGGCGCGTAGTTTAAGTTTACATCGGAACTGGGCTGAGTTGCCGCAGGCGGCCAAGGCGAGGAAACTGCAAGGCGAGAAAAACCGCAAAGCAAGAAAAAGCGCAAAGCAAGTGCCAGAGTCAGACCCGAACAAATTTAGAACTGCGGCAGGGCGATGTGACGGCACGACCAGACCCAGGGGAAATCCCAGGTTACTTTCAGGTCAGCGGCGTCGTCCGCCGCGATCTCCGCGATCGCCGCCACGTCCTTCTCCGGCACGCTCAGTCTTAGGACGTGCCTCGTTCACATTGATAGTGCGCCCGCCAACCTGAGAACCGTTGAGGCCGGCAATGGCCTTCTCACCTTCCTCGGCATTCGCCATCTCAACGAAGCCGAATCCGCGCGAGCGTCCAGTGTCGCGATCGGTCAAAATGCTGACCCGTTCCACTTGTCCATAGGGCTCAAATATCTGTCGCAGCTCCTCTTCCGAAGTGTTGAAGCTGAGATTCCCAACGAAAATGTTTTTCAAGGTGCCCTCTTTTCTGGCTTTGCGAACCGAGGCGAACAGTCCAGCAAACAGAAGGCGGTTTTGCCGGGGTACGCAAGTGCGCGGAGAGTATAGCAAATCCTGCAACTTCGGCAAGGGGATTCGGCTCCTGGCTAGGGGCCCTGCTCTCCGGCTTCCGGGGACAGGAGCTCTGTTCGACTTCGAACCATGAGGACTGAAAGCGAACGAGAAGAGGTCCCCGTTCAGTGGGTCTCGGCTCGCCAGTAACCTTCTCTGTGATAGCAGAGCTCGATGGCGGGGTTCTTGGGATCGTGGCGCTTGCCACAATTTGGGCAGGTCAAATATCGCATTAAGTTGGTACCGCTTCGGTCGCTGTCTTCAGCTATTGAGAAGTTTGTCCCGCAACTGCATGGGATCAGGTACATACGAATTTCGTCAGCCTTGGCCATCAAGAGGCCGTATCCCAAAAGTCATGTCTCGCATTCCTCGTTGTAGTCCGCACAGAACGTGCAGCCCACGAGACGAAACATTTAGTCCTGACGCCCTCGTCTGGGGTGAGCGGACGAAGGCGTCCGCCCCCTACACTAAAACCTTTCCGCCTGATAAACCACTCGGCCGCCAACCATGGTCAGCAGCACTTCGGTCTTGCTGATCTTTAGCGGATCGATTTTGAAAATATCCTGTGAAACGATGATCAAATCGGCCAACTTACTCGGCTCAAGGGAACCCTCAGTTTTTTCACGATGTCCCGCAAAGGCGGCGTTCAGGGTATAACCTTGGATTGCGTCAGCCAGGCTGACGCGCTCCTGCGGAATCCAACCGCCCTTCGGCTCGCCATCGGTTGTTTGCCGGGTGACCGCGTTCTGCAATCCCGGCCAAGGACTGATAGTCACAATCGGCCAGTCACTGCCGAAGGCAAGCACTCCTCCTGCGGAATGAATGCTGTGCCATGCCCAGGCGCGTTGAATGCGCTCTGGGCCTACGTTGGGTGACCAGGCTTTCAGGGTGTCATCGTCGGGATACGCATGCAGTGGCTGCATGCTGGCGATGACTCCGAGTTGTCCAAAGCGGGGAATGTCGGCCGCCGAGACTGCCTCGATGTGTTCAATGCGATGGCGCACGTCTTTTGTGCGGTTGGCCTTGGCGGCATTCTCGTAGGCATCAAGCCCCAGTTGAATGGCGCGATCACCAATGGCGTGAGTAAAGATTTGAATTCCCCGCTGGTCGAGTTCGGCGACGAATCGCTTGTATTTCTCAGGGTCCCACAGCAGATGACCTGTCAACGATGGATCGTCGGAATAGGGTGACAGCATGGCGGCAGTGTGGGTCTCAATCACGCCATCGAGAAAAAACTTTACCGAACCGGCCGCGATCCAATCATCGTGATGGCGCTCCCGCGCTTGCATAATCTCTCGCATCTGCTGCGGGCTGACTTCCGGCGGATCAAGGCGATAGGCCAAATAAAACCGCAGCGTCAGATCGCCCTTGCGGCGCAACTCCTCCAACAGATCGACCTGGTGTAAGTCGTCCCGGCCAGCCGACTCTCCACCCAGAACATGCACCCGCACTACTCCTAACCTATTTGCGTGCTTGATGCCGGCGCGGAGAAGCTCCAGCTTGGCTTGGCGGCTCAGTTCGGGGATCGCTTTGCGGACCAGCGCATCCGCAGCATCTTCTTTTATTGCTCCGGTCGGCTCGCCGGTTGTGGGATCGCGCACAATCGTACCGCCAGCCGGATCAGGTGTGTCCTTATTTATATGTGCGGCAGCAAGCGCTTTGCTATTTGCCCACCAACTGTGGCCGTCGTAACTCTCCAGATATACCGGCCGGTCAGGAATGATCTCGTCAAGATATTTCTTGTCGGGAAGGCCACTTGGCGCGAATACGGGATACATCCAGCCACGCCCCAGTACCCATTCATCCTTTGTATGTGAGGCCGCGTAGGTCTTGACCAATTGCTGGATTTCGGCGACGGTTTTAGCTTCATCGAGATTCACTTGTTGCATGGCCGTCGAACCATCCAGGAAGTGAACGTGGCAATCGGTAAAACCAGGAAACACCAAACGGCTCTTGGCGTCGATCACTCTGGTCTTCGCGCCGCGGTAGTGGGCAATTTCGCGATCGCTTCCCACGGCCAGAATCTTGCCGTTACGAATAGCGAGCGCTTGCGCCCACGGGTGCTGCGCGTCCACTGTGTAGATTTGCGCGTGCAGTAGGACGGTATCCGCTAATTGTCGTGAAGTTTGGGCGGCTGCAAAACAGGGCAAAAGCAGCGTCAGCGTACATCGCCAAATCCAGCGCATCATTGTTGGATGAATAATTAGTTCTCCAGTTTCGATTTCGTCAAAATGTCGGCGGCGTGTTCACCCACAAAATCAGCGTCTCGACACGCCCAGGATTTCTCCATTTGTGCGGTACGGCGCTTTCAAAGTAAAAACTGTCACCGGCTTTGAGTTGATATTGCTCTCCCCGAAGAGAGATTTCCATTACGCCCTTCAGCACGTAGAGAAACTCCTCGCCAACGTGGGTGTACGATTCGCCACTGCCGGCATTGGGCGCGATGCGGAACAGATGCGGTTCCATAACCGTGTTGCCCCAGGCAAGCAATTCCATGCGAACGCCGGGGCCGGCATCAAGAATCTTGCGCGCGCTCGGCCGGACGAGATGCTTGTTGGGCGTGGCGGTATCGTAAAAATCGAGAATATTGGTTTTGTAGTAACGCGCGAGTTTACGCAATGTGCTGACGGACGCGCTCATCTGCGACCGCTCAAGGGCGCTGAGGAATCCAACCGAGACCCCGACTGACTTAGCGACGGTTGCTAGTGATGCATTCTGCTTTGCGCGCAGTTGTCGCAAACGTGCTCCGAGCGCGCCAGCGGTGCCATCGCGCACCGGCTGCACCAAGCCTTCGCGTTTCAATGTCTGCGCAATTGCCGGAGCATTCATTCCCCGTACTTTGCGCAAAAAGCTCGCACGCTTCAGCAGGCGGACATCATCGCGGGAATAGAGGCGGTATTTACTGGCGCTACGCCGAGGGCGCGCAAGCCCCAGGCTTTCCCACATGCGAATCACCGTCGGCGAGATGCCGACCAGCCGCGCCACGTCGCCAATTTTCAGATAATCGTTGTTGTTATCCGAGGACATGGACTGTGTGGGGCGAGCGCCCTCGCCCGCCATGTGTGCCAGAAAGTTTTCACTTGACAGTATTCTTCAGCCGCTACTAACCTTCTAACCTTACCGGATTATAGCAAGGTTTGTTGGTCGCGCAACTTGTGTCTCGTGCCACGAATTCTTCTGGCCGGAAACTTGGAGGTGTCCGCATGTGTGCTTCCCCCGCACTCCGTCGCACAACTTTGTGTTTCACTCTCATTGCCTGCGCATTTTTGCTTGTATCAGCCGCTTGGGCCCAAAGCACCGGCGGACGCATCCTAGGCCGCGTCTCAGACTCCACCGGCGCGGTCATCAACGGCGTGCAAGTCACGCTGATCAACGAGGCCACCGGCGTCAGCCGGGAGACTAAGACCGACCAGAATGGCGACTACACGCTCATTGAGGTCATCCCCGGCAACTATCATGTGGAATATGTGCTGCAGGGTTTTAAAAAGTACGTCCGCGCCAATGTGACACTCGAGGTCAACCAGGTCCTCACCCTGAATGCAACTCTGCAACCAGGCGCCACTCAAGAAACGGTGGAGGTCACGGCGGAGGCGCCGCTGGTGGACACCACTAGCACACAATTGGGCGCTGTCGTAAACGATCGCGCTATCAGCCAACTCCCGCTCAACGCCCGCGATACATATCAATTTCTGCAATTGCAACCCGGCGTTACGTCCACGGTGGGATCAGGAAACCAGATCGTTTACGGCAGTGACAAGGCAGGCTCGGTGTCGGTCAATGGCGGACGAGGGCGCGCAAACAACTTCAGTGTGAACGGTGGCGACGCGAACGATCAGTTCGTGAACCTGCCGACGGTGCAGCCCTCGCCGGACAGCATTCAGGAGTTTCGGGTCCTGACCAATACTTTTGACGCAGAATACGGGCGCAACTCCGGTTCGGTGGTGAACGTGATCACGAAATCGGGAACCAACGATGTTCACGGGAATGTATATGAGTTCCTTCGAAACACAAAGCTGAACGCCAATCCTTATTGCTTCACGGCTATAGATGGTGTTCCTTGTGACAAGCCACAATTCAATCAGAACCAATTCGGGGTAACATTCGGTGGACCGATCGTCAAGGACCGGACGTTCTTTTTCACTTCGTATGAAGGACGGCGCATTCGTCAGGGAATCCCGTCTCCACTGGTATTCGTCCCCACGGCGTCGGAGCGTCCCAGCGCAACTCAGCCCTTTGCTGATTTCTCTTCAGAATCACCTTTCAGTGGCACCTTGACCGATGGGTATGCCCTGAATCAGCGGCCCAACTGCACGACAGCACTGGGATCAGCTCCCAACATCCCGGATGGCCAACTCTATTCGGACCTCTTCCCCGGTAACATCATTCCCCTGGGTTGCCTGGATGCTACTGCCGTTGACCTGCTCCAGTATGTTCCGATCCCGGCCAACAATAGCGACAAACTGGTGACTACGCCTGTGCAGCCAGAGCGTGCCGACCAATTTACGCTACGGCTTGACCACCGCCTTAACAACAAGCAGAACCTCAGCTTTTATTACTATTTCGACGATGACCACCTGGTCTCCCCATTCGCGGTGTTCCAGGCTGCGGGCGCGAATGTGCCCGGTTTCGGGTCCATTACCAACATCCGTTATCAACAGTGGAACCTCAGCCATACGTGGACCATCAGCAACACAACAGTCAACGAATTTCGCTTCAACTACAACCGCGAGGGACAGAGAACCTTCCAGCGTCCCGTCTTCACAACGACAGTACAGAATTCCTGCCCACCCGCTCCTGCGTGGCTCACGAACGCTGCCGGCGGCCCTGTACCCTGCTTCTCAGATGGCACGCAGGCGAATGCCCTGGGCATTCATCCCAATTTAGGCCCTGAATTCGAAGGGCTCCCGTTCATACAGGTCAGCGGCGGGTTCACCATTGGAAATAACGGAGAAGGTTCACTGCCTCAGGTAGGCAATTCGTTCCAGTGGTCCGACAACGTCAGCAAGGTTGTTGGAAAACACTCGTTCAAGCTCGGCAGCGACGTTCGCCGCCAGCGCTTCGATCAGACGCTCTATTTCGACGTGAACGGCGAGTTCTTTGTTGACCAAACGTCGACCAATAGCACTCTCGGCGATACGGCATTTTCCGACTACCTGCTCGGATTCCCCGGTTCGTACGGCCAAGGATCGGCACAGATTGAGAACGTCCGCAGTACTGGGCTGTATCTATTTACACAGGACAGCTGGAAGATCAGACCCAATTTGACCCTCAACTACGGCCTGCGCTGGGAACTCAATACTCCCATTGCCGATATTAGTAAGCACGTACAAACCTTCCGGCCTGGGCAAGTTTCAACTGTTTACCCGTGTCAACTCGGTACTGACACCATCGCCTACTTCCAGAACCTGGGAGTCACGAACCCGGACTGCGATAACACGGGAGTTGTCCCAACAGGCTTGGTTGTACCTGGAGACGCGGGCGTACCCAATGCTTTGACCCAGACGTACTACAAATCCTTTGCTCCGCGAATCGGGGTGGCCTGGAGTCCCGGAAGCTCAGGCAAGACCAGCATCCGCGCAGGTTGGGGATTGTTCTATAACCCAATTGAGCAGCTTGTGCTGGAGCAGTTCAGCGCTGAGCCGCCTTTTGGTGGAAGCACATTCCCCTTCAATACCCTGTTAAACACGCCTTTTCTGGACCAGAGCGGGGGCTTCACTTACCCCAATCCATTCGGCCTGCCTTCGCTGGCCGGTGTGAACGGTATCCTGAATCCGCCACGCGACCAGCCGGTGGACTGGTCTCTGTTCCGTCCAAACACGCTGTTCGGACAATTCCAGCCGAACATGCGTAATCAGTATTCGGCGCAATACAACCTTACGATTCAGCGCCAGTTGACGAACGATCTGAAGTTCGAGATTGGCTATGTCGGGTCACAAGGGCACCGGCTTTTGGCGACACACGACATCAACTACGGAAATCCCCAAACTTGCCTCGACATCAATGACATGCTGGGACCGCTGACTTGCGGCCCATACTTCTCTGACAGCGCGTTCTTTATCCCTGCAGGAACAGTAGCCGGCCCGAATGGATTTCACATTCCGTATGGACCAAATGGCCCGACTGTGATCGCACCGAACACAGCCCTTCCTACGGACATCACGCTTGTCGGGCTTCGCCGGTATTCCTCACCGCAGTGTGATCCTTCGACCGGAACCGGCTGCCCGGTAGACGGAATTCCCGTGTTCAGCAGCATCTTCGCTCAGGACACGATTGCCAACTCGGCCTATAACTCATTGCAGGCATCGCTCGACAAGCGCTTTGGTAAGGGTCTGCAGTTCACGGCCGCTTACACATTCAGCAAGTCATTTGACCAGGCCTCGAGCTTTGAAGGCATTCTCAATCCGATTGATCCGCGCATCAGTCGGTCGCTGTCGGCCTTTGACGCCCGCCACCGCCTTGTCCTCAGTTACTATTGGGAGCTGCCTCTCCGCAAATTCAGCGGGGCGACTGGCAAGTTGCTCAATGGCTGGGCCGTTTCCGGGATTACTACTTTCCAGACGGGGTTCCCCATCCGCATTTCGACCGTGGCAGATAACGAGCTGATGTACAGCTTCGATTTCGAATTGCCAGGTGAGCCTGCGCAGCTTGCCCCGTTTCATACCATGAGGCCGCAGTCGAACGCTAACTATTACTTCGATCCCAACAGCTTTACGGATAACGCCACCGATGACACTGCCCCGCCCTGCAGCGCGGGGGCGGAGTTCGAATGCTATGAGCCGTCCTTGTTGGGGACACTCGGAACCGCGAAGCGTACGATCTGCTGCGGGCCGCACATCAGCGAAACTGATTTTGCCATCCTGAAGACATTCCCAATATCGGAGACCAAGCGGGTTGATTTCCGGGCTGAGTTCTTCAACATCTTCAACCATACGCAGTTCTTCAATCCTGACGGCAATGTTTCTGACGGGTCGCAGTTTGGGCAGGTCACGCAGGTTCGCGACCCGCGGCTTGTACAATTTGCATTGAAGCTTTTCTTCTAGTCGAACGGTCGAACACCGGGCGGCAATGCCGCCCAGCACAATCTAATGGCCTAAGGGCCTGAGTAATTCGAGGACCACGATGTACCCCGATCTTCAAAGAGAACTGGACACATTTATCCGCCGCACGCCCAAGTCGGCGGAGGCGCACAAGAAAAACTTGAAGCGCATTCCGCTTGGCGTGGCCAGCAACTATCGCGCCTATGATCCCTATCCGATTTTTGCCAAAGAAGGACAGGGATCGCATTTTCGCGACCTGGACGGCAACGAGTACCTTGACCACAATCTTTGCTTTGGCGCGCTGATGGCGGGGCATTGCCATCCTGCGGTGATGAAAGCGGTGGAAAAGCGTCTGACAACGGGCACCATGTTTGGAATGCCGCATGACATGGAATGGGAGCTGGCGGAGGAAATCTGTAATCGCTTTCCAATTGAGATGGTCCGCTTTGGCAACAGCGGAACTGAGGCGACCATGCATGCCGTCCGCTTAGCCCGCGCTGCTACCGGCCGTGACAAGATTGTGAAGTTTGAAGGTGGGTATCATGGCCTGCATGATTCTGCGCTGGTCAGCGTGAAGCCGCACGCGCCAGATTTCGGAGACATTCACGCTCCCACAGCAGTTCCCGGCGGACTTGGCGTCCCCAAGGGAAGCCTCGCCAATGTCGTTGTTGCGACTTTCAATGATCTGGCCACGGTGGAACGCCGCTTTAAAGAGAATCCGGGCGAAATTGCAGCGATTATTCTCGAGCCAATCATGATGAATGTCGGCCTCTGCATGCCGCAGCCGGGATTCCTCGAAGGCTTGCGCGAAGTTGCGACCAGGTCCGGCGCGTTGCTGATCTTCGACGAAGTGAAGACCGGCGCCAAACTCTGTTGGGGTGGAGCAGCAGAGTACTTTGGCGTCATCCCCGACATGATTTGCCTCGCGAAATCCATCGGCGGTGGTTTGCCGCTGGCGGCATTCGGGACGCACAAATCTGTGATGGATCTGATTTCGCAACACAAAGTGTTTCACGGGGGAACTTACAACACGAATCCGGTTTCGATGGCCGCGGGGCTAGCGACTTTCCGCGATGTGCTTTCCCGCGATAATTATTTGCGTATCGAGAAGCTTAGTAAGAAGCTCACAGACGGATATCGTCAAACTGTTTCGAAATCAGGATTGCAGGCCTACGTAATCAGCGCGGGTGCGAATGGCGCACTGATGTTGTACCCGAATGAAATTCGCAACTACCGTGACTGGCTGGCCGTGGACACCGACCTGTGGCGCCACTACTGGTTTGGCATGGTCAACCGCGGTGTCATGCCGCAGCCCTACTGGTGGGATGAGCAGTGGACAATCTCGGTGCAACACACCGACGCCGACATTGAAAAGCACCTTGCCGCTTTTGGAGACATGGCACCGGCCCTCGCGAAAGCCCAGCAGGAGCGGACAGCGGCGGTAGTCGCTCAGTAAATCCTGTGTGGGGCGGGCCCCCTCGCCGGCCGGACAGGGCGAACAAAGCAGCCCGATCAAAGGAGTCAATTTGCCGGCAGGAGCAAATGAGGAAAACCAGCCCCACCTGAAGCGTGTTCTCGGCCGCTGGGACCTCGTGCTTTTATTCGTGGTCGCTGTGTTCAACCTGAACGTCGTGCCCTCGATCGCGGCGAACGGCGGGGTCACGGTCTGGCTCTGGATCATTGCGTTGCTCTTGTTCTTCTGGCCGCAGGGAATTGCTGTGATTGAGTTGGCGCATCGCTATCCTGGCGAAGGCGGAGTCTATCTCTGGGCGAAGGAAGTCTTTGGTGACTTTCACGGATTTCTTTCGGGTTGGTGCTACTGGACCAACAACATGTTGTACGTGCCGACCGTGATGCTGTACTTCGTTGGCGTGTCCGTGTACGTGCTGGGGCCGAGTCATCAGGCTTTGGCGGACAATAAGGTTTTTGCTTTGACGACGTCAACAGTGCTACTTGCGGTGCTCACGTGGTTGAACATTGTTGGTCTCGGCGTGGGCAAGTGGATCAACAATCTTGGCGCCATCGGGACTGGAGTTGCAGCAGCGGTTCTGATGGGACTGGGCGTCGTCCTCTGGTCGCGCTTTGGCAGCACTCTCACCGCAGAGGATTTTCGTATTCCAGATGACCCGCGCTTCGTTTTGAATTCGTTTGGGGTGATCTGCTTCGGGCTGGTGGGTCTGGAATTGGCATCCATCATGGGCGACGAAATCCGCGATCCGGCACGGACGCTCCCCGGGGCAGTCGCGTGGGGAGGCATTGTCTCAGGCGCGCTTTACGTGGGAGTGACGCTCACGCTGCTGGTCGCGGTTGGCAAAAAGATCAGCGTGCTGCAGGGAATTGTGCAGGCAGTGAGCCAGATGGCTTCTCAAGTCGGCGTGGCTTGGATCGTAGTCCCATTCGCATTAATGCTGAGTCTCTCAATTGCTGGAATTGGCTCAGCGTGGATGGGAGGCTCGGCGCGTATTCCGTTCGTCGCGGGGTTGGACGCTTACATGCCGTCATGGCTGGGAAGATTGCATTCACGTTATGCAACCCCCTACGCGGCGTTGATCGTGCAAGGTCTGGTTTCATTGGCGCTGGTGATATTTAACTTTGCCGCAGCCGGCGGCGTGCAGGCGGCGTTTCAGACCATGCTTTCAATCGCTGTGGTGCTGCAGCTTGTTCCATTTATTTACATGTTTGCGGCGTTGTTGAAGCTCTCTTTGAGTTCCGCGACAAAGACCTCCATGGCCAAGGGTCGTTACAGTGGGAGTGTCCTCTTCCTTGCCGGGAGCAGTGGCCTTATCACGACTGTCGCAGCCATTGTGGTTGCGTTTTTTCCTGCCAGCCAAATCAGGTCGGTGTTGAAGTATGAGTTAAGTATGTTTGGCCTGACGCTGTTCTTCATCGCCCTGGCGGCATTTTTCTTTTTTGTTTATGGGCGTCGCAAGTCGCAAAACGAAGTTCTAGCGGGAGCATCCTCGGCCGTCCGGTCGAGCGCAGCTCGGTAAACTAGCAGGAGGTGTTGAGTGCCAGCCGGCGTAACATCAGAAGTCAAAACTTATCAGCTCTTCGTCAACGGCGAATGGGCAAACAGCAATTCGAAGAAGAGCTTCCCGGTTTACGATCCCGCAAGCGAAGAGATCATCGCGCAGGTTCCAGATGCGAATTCAGAAGATGTGGATCGCGCGGTCTCCGCAGCCAGAACCGCATTTGATGAAGGTCCGTGGGCTTCGACAACCGCGCAAGAGCGGGGACGTGTGCTGTTTCGCTTGGCGGAAAAGATCCGCCAAAACGCCGCGATGCTGGCGGAGTTGGAATCCCGCAACACCGGCAAGCCGATCGTCGAATCCGAGTTCGACATTAACGATGTCGCGAGTTGTTTCGAATATTACGGCGGGCTGGCGACAAAAATCCTCGGCTACGTGAATCCTGTCCCAGACAATGCTGTCAGTCTGACTCTGAAAGAGCCGGTCGGAGTTGCCGGACAAATTATTCCGTGGAACTATCCGTTGCTGATGGCGGCGTGGAAGTTGGCGCCAGCATTGGCCGCAGGTTGCACGTGTGTGTTGAAGCCGGCAGAGCAGACTCCGCTGACTGCGCTCGAGATGGCGAACTGGTTCGCAGAAGTTGGATTGCCGCCTGGCGTGGTGAATATTGTCACCGGTTTCGGCGAGACTTGCGGGGCCCCGCTGGTTAAGCATCCCGACGTGAACAAAATTGCCTTCACCGGCAGTGCGGAAGTCGGAAAAATTATCGTCAAGCAGGCGGCCGAGACGGTCAAGCGGGTGACCTTGGAACTCGGCGGCAAGTCGCCAAATATTTTCTTTGCCGACGCCGATTTCGAAGCCGCCGTTGATGGTGCGCTGTTTGGTGTGTTCATTAATCAAGGGGAAGTCTGTTCCGCCGGAAGCCGCATCCTTGTTCACAAGCCGATTTACAAGAAATTTGTCGAAGCCATGACCGAGAAGGCCCGCGAGATCAAGCTCGGTCCGCCGCTCGAACGCGAAACCAAAATGGGGCCGCTGGTGAGTAAAGATCAGTACGATCGCGTTCGTTCCTATCAAGAACTAGGAAAAAAAGAAGCCAAAGTTTCAATCGGCGGAGGTCGGGCCGAGAAATTCGCAAAAGGCTATTACGTTGAGCCTACGATCTTCTACGACGTCGAAAATAGCGCCCGGATTGCTCAAGAAGAAATCTTTGGACCAGTCGCGTCAGTCATTCCATTCGACGATGAGAAAGATGCGCTGAAAATTGCCAATGACTCTCCCTATGGCTTGGCTGCTGCGGTTTGGACGCGCGACATCTTCAAAGCCTTTCGCGTGGTGAAGGCGCTGCGCGCGGGAATTGTCTGGGTCAATCACATGCAACCCACTTACGTCGAAGCTCCCTGGGGTGGCTACAAGCAATCGGGATTTGGCCGCGAGCTCGGGCCTTGGGGAATCGAGGAGTATCTCGAAACCAAGCAGGTGCACATTAATTTGAGCGAGCAGCCGATCGGGTGGTACTGATTGGGTGATATTGATGGGTGATAGTGAAAGATGAGCACGATTCAACTACGGACATCGATTCCGGGGCCCAAATCTCGCACCCTCGCCGCGCGCCGGGAGATTGCCGTGCCTCGCGGCCTTTCGCACGGCACTCCGGTGTACGTGGCGCGGGCGCAGGATGCGTGGATCGAAGATGTGGACGGCAACCGGTTTCTGGATTTCGCTGGCGGAATTGGTTGTCTGAACGTCGGTCACCGTAACCCGATCGTTACAACGGCGATCGAGTCACAGCTCGAGAATTTCTTGCACACCTGTGTCCAGGTTACCCCCTACGAAAATTATGTAAGGTTGGCCGAGCGTCTGAATCAGATCACGCCCGGCAAGTTTCCCAAGAAGACTTTGCTGTTGAATACCGGCGCGGAGGCCGTGGAAAATGCGATTAAGATCGCCCGCGCACACACTGGACGATCCAGCGTTATCGCCTTTGAAGATGCGTTTCACGGACGCACTATGATGGCGCTGGCGCTGACCAGCAAGACGCATCCCTACAAGGCCGGATTCGCGCCATTTCCATCCGATGTTTACCAGGTTCCATATGCGTACTGTTATCGCTGCTCGTATTCCTTGCAATATCCATCGTGCGATGTGTTTTGTGCACGGCATCTGGAAGACACATTCAAGCGAGTGGTGGCGGCGGAGGATGTGGCTGCCGTAATCGCGGAACCCGTCCTCGGCGAGGGAGGTTTCGTGACGCCTCCGCCAGAATTCCTCCGCATCGTGCTGGACATTTGTCACAAACATGGCGTGCTCTTTATTGCTGATGAAGTGCAGAGTGGGTTTGGGCGGACGGGAAAAATGTTTGCCTGCGAGCATTACGGTATTGAGCCGGACATGGTTGTGACCGCGAAATCGCTGGGCGGGGGACTGCCGCTTGGTGCAGTCACTGGACGGGCCGAGATCATGGATGCACCAGGTCCTGGCGGCTTGGGCGGGACGTTTGCCGGCAATCCACTTTCATGTGCCGCTGCGAATGCTGTGCTGGATGCGTTCGAGAGTCAGGATCTCTTATCGCGGGCGAATTCGATCGGCGACCGTTTCCGGAAGCGCGCACAAAGTTGGCAAGCCCGCTACGAAATTATCGGCGATGTCCGCGGACTAGGCGCAATGCGCGCAATCGAATTGGTCAAGTCGCGGGAGACACGTGAGTCGGCACCAGAAGAAACAAAGCGTATAGCACAATACTGTTATGAACACGGGCTGATTACGATCACGGCGGGGACTTATAACAACATCATTCGCGTGCTGGTTCCGCTAGTGATTACAGATGAGCAAATGGATGAAGCGCTGGATGTGCTCGAGGGTGCGTTGGCGTCAGTCTCTGCGGCTCAGCCAGCTATTGCTGAGGCTATTACCAAGTGAAGAGTCACAAGCTTTTAACCGCAAAGGTCGCAAAGGAAATCCGCAAAGTTCGCAGAGCAAAACGCCTTTCTTTGCGAACTCTGCGTTCCTTTGCATACTGTGCGGTTAAAGGCTGTGCATGTTCGAGTGATCCAAAACTAATGATCCGGACGGACTCAAGATGACTGTCGCCGCGCCGCCGCTCACCAAAATTCCAAACTATGTGAATGGACAGTGGCAGGACTCAACGGCCACTGAGTGGCAGGATGTCGTCAACCCCGCGACCGGCGAGGTCCTCGCGCGAGTGCCGTTATCGGATGTTGCGGAAGTTGGCAGGGTGATCGAAGCCGCATCGGCTGCGTACCCCGCCTGGCGGCGCACACCTCCGGAAGACCGGATTCAGCCGCTATTCAAACTGAAATATCTTCTCGAAGATCAGCAGGATGCTCTGGCGCGCATCATCACCCAAGAAAACGGCAAGACTTTTGCCGAAGCCAGAGCGGAGTTGCGGCGTGCCATCGAAAACGTTGAAGTCGCGTGCGGCATTCCAATGATGATGCAGGGCTACAACCTGGAAGATGTAGCCCGCGGCATTGACGAGACTATGATCCGCCAGCCACTCGGAGTAGTCGCGGCGATCACGCCTTTCAATTTTCCCGGCATGATTCCGTTCTGGTTTCTGCCCTACGCGATTGCCTGCGGTAATACTTTTATCCTGAAACCTTCGGAGCGTGTGCCGCTCACCGTGCATCGAGCGTTCGAAATTCTGGAACAAACGGGACTGCCAAAAGGCGTGGTGAACCTGGTCAACGGTGGCAAAGCTGCCGTGGACACTCTGCTCGACGATCCCCGGGTGAGAGCCATCAGTTTCGTCGGTTCGACTCCGGTAGCAAAATATATCTACGCTCGTGCCGGAGAGAATGGTAAGCGCGCACAGTGCCAGGGCGGAGCGAAGAACCACGTCATCGTCCTTCCCGATGCCGACATGAGTATGGCTAGTCAAATCATCAGCGACAGCGCTTTCGGATGTGCTGGCCAGCGATGCTTGGCCGTTTCCGTGGCGGTAACCGTCGGCGAGGCACAAAAGGCCTTTCGCGATTCGATCACCGCGGCGGCTTCCTCGCTGCGTGTTGGTAACGGGCTTGATGACGGTGTGCAGATGGGGCCGGTGATTACCACGCAGAGCAAGGCCAGAGTCGAATCGCTGATTACGCAAGGCGAAAAGCAGGGCGCGAAGGTGCTGCTGGATGGCAGAAACGCAAGCGTTCCCGGCCACGGGAATGGAAACTTTGTGAAGCCGACCGTGCTTGAGGCCCTGCCAGCAGGGAGCGACTTGGCTGACACCGAGATTTTCGGCCCCGTCCTCAGCCTGGTCCATGCCGACAATCTCGACGAAGCTCTCGCGTTTCTGGAACGCAGTGCTTATGGAAATCAAGCGTCGTTGTTTACATCGAGTGGCGCGGCAGCACGACGGTTCCGTTACGAAGCACCCGCCGGGAACATCGGCATCAATATCGGCGTGGCGGCTCCCATGGCTTATTTCCCATTCAGCGGCTGGAAAGATAGCTTCTTCGGGGTGCAGCACGGCCAGGGACGCGATGCCGTCGAGTTCTACACCGAAAAGAAAGTGGTGGTGGAGCGCTGGGCGGCGGAGCACTCGCGGAAGTTTTGAGTTTTTCCTTCGTGTACCTTAGTGTCCTTCGTGGTTTAAGCAGTCACTAACCACGAAGGACACTAAGGTACACGAAGGAAGCAAAGGCGACGATGTCTGACACGATTCAAAAATACAAAGACTACGTAATGACCGGGTTTCTCAAGTCCGTTTGCCCGATTGTGATTGATCATGCCAGCGGTGCCCAGGTTTGGGACGAAAACGGGCGTGAGTATCTCGACTGCTTTTCCGGAATTTCGGTCGTCAATGCCGGTCACAACAACCCACGAGTGATTGCCGCTGCCAAGGCGCAGATGGACAGGTTAGTCCATTGCTCTTCTTATCTCTATCACGTGAAGCCGGTCGCTGACCTCGCCGAGAAGATGGCGGAGATTGCCCCGCACGGACTCACCAAGACTTTCTTCGGCAACGGTGGCGCAGAGGCCATAGAAGGCGCAATGAAGCTGGCCCGGCTTCACACCGGCAAGCACGAGTTCATCGCGCTGCATGGCAGTTTTCACGGACGCAGTTGGGGTGCGTTGAGCGTTACCGGCAATCAAGGCCGCAAGAAACGCGGCGGCCCATATGCCGCAGGGGTCTCATTTGCGCCCGCGCCCTATCCATATCGGTCGCTTTGGCCCAATGATCCGGAGGAATGCGGCCGGCAGTGCGCAAAGTCCATTGACGGGGTGATTCGTTTCGCCACCGCGGGGGACGTCGCCGCATTCATCGCGGAACCGGTGATGGGCGAAGGCGGAATCTTAGTCCCGCCGAAGAACTATTTTCGCGAGGTAAAGAAGATTCTCGACCAGCACGGAATTATGTTCATCGCCGACGAAGTGCAGTCCGGATTCGGGCGCACCGGCAAAATGTTTGCCATCGAGCATTACGGAGTCGATCCCGACATCCTGGTTACTGCCAAGGGGATTGCCGACGGATTTCCGCTTAGCGCGTTCACCACACGTCCGGAGATTGCTGCTGCTTATAAGCCCGGCGACCACCTTTCTACATTCGGCGGCAATCCTGTATCATGTGCCGCCGCCCTGGCAAACATTCAATTCATGCAGGATGAGAATCTATCCGCGCGCGCAGCCGAATCAGGAGAATACGCAGTGAAGAAGTTGAGGGAGCTTCAAAAGCAGAATCCGCTCATTGGCGAGGTCCGCGGAATTGGCCTGATGATCGGTGTCGAGCTGGTGAGAGATGACAAACTTACTCCCGCCAGCTCCGAAGCCGAAGCTATTCGCGATTCGCTGCTGCGACAGGGAGTGCTGGTGGGTGTAGGTGGCGTTTACGGAAACGTGGTCCGCTTCCAACCACCGCACATCATCACCAAGGAGCAGATTGATTGCGCACTGAGTGCATTCTCCGCTGCGCTGGACGAAGTGGTCTCTATGGCACCCGTGGGACGTTAACGAGTTTTGTAGCCCTCGGGTAGGACTTATCGGCAAGGTCGGAAACGGCGGATCTCGTAAGATTGCGACAAATGATCTATCTAAAGAGCGCGCTGGCAGGAATTGCGGCTGTAGTTGCGTTAGCCATCCTGACCATTTCGGTCGCTTCCCATCCGGCGGGAAACGGAGTCGCTCAATGGGATCCGATTTCTCTCACGAGCCCGCTGACGTGGCTCGTCATCATCGGCGCATTTCTGGTCGGGTTCTTTTGGGAATTTCGCAGGGTTGCTTGAAAGAACCTACCACGCCTGCTTAAATACTGTCCTCTCCGCCGTCGCCGTTCGTGCTTCGCGCGGGGCTGAGAGCACGTCCATCATTGGCGTGACGAACATCAATGCGTCCATTCACGTTGTTCAGTTTGATCTGAACTCCTCCCCCACCCAACTCACCACGCAGGTCGTGGCCCACAAAACGATTCGTGTGCAGTCCAAAGTCGTTATTAATTCCTCCGTGTACAGTTGTAGCTTCTATGCTGGCCTTGGCATCGGAAGGTAGCGTCAGCTCCAGGGGGCCATTCACGGATGAGAGCTCAATCGGAGCTGCCTGCAGGCGATCGAAATTCGCAGCCAACTGCCCATTCACGTTTGTCAGGTTCACCTGGCCTGTAAGCCCGTGCGCGGTCAGCCGGCCGTTGATGCAGGAGGCGTGCACTTCGCCGGTTACGCCAGTAATTTCCAAGGCTCCGTTGATCAGCTTGATTTCGTCCAGTCGCGCATTGCGGGGAACGACCAGCGTGTATTCGACGGAAGCGGGATTGTGATACTCATCGCGCCATCTTTCCTGGCGTACATATTCGGTCTGAATTGAAATGGAATCGGCACGCGGTTCAATGCGGATCTCGGCGTCCTTTAAGAGCTGCTCGTTGTAGGCGCGTTTAACCGCGTCCACTTTCACTTCATTGCGGTCCGACACTGAAATGTGAACGGCGCCGTTAATGTTCTCAAGTTGGACGCGGCCATTCGCGGTCAACGGATAGGTCTGATGAAATTCTTCAGTTACGACCGTGTCGTCATTATCCCGAGCGTGAGCCAGAGCGACGTTCAGCAGCAGCGCAAGAAAGATGCCCAGAATTGAGCCTGTCCATGTGGCAAGCTGACGGTTCCGTTCCATAACTCCTCCTTCAGATATGGCTTAGACGGGAGATCAGGGAAAGGGTTAGGCGATTTTCTATGGGGCTGGAGCGGCAGCAGGCTTCTTTTGTGCTTCCGAGATCACGTAGGCAATCAGAATACCCAGCTCCGGCTCGATGGGGTGGCGATAGCGCGCGTGGGGAAACACGAAATAATAGGCAGCAGGATACAGCAAGACTAGCCAGAGAAATAGCCAGGCACCTGGCTGGCGTTTGCGCAGAGCGCGGCCTAATCCCCAGATCGCCAATACTGAAGATGCCAAGAATAGGGAATTGTCAGCCAGTCCGGAAGCTCCCGACGCTCGCGGCCGCCCAGCCCAGTAATAGATGAAGCGTTTGAAACTGATCCACGCGAAGCGGCCATAGTCCTCGCGGATGAACTGCATTGCCTCCTGCTTACGTTCCTCGACATAGGCAATCTCTCCCAACTCTTGATAGCGGCGCATTGCCAGCACATTCTGCGTGGGATGCAAATAGACCATCCACGTCCCATCCGCGCCCGGGCCGTTGCCTAATCGCAGTTCCGCGCCAAAGTTTGATCGGATGTAAATGAATTTGCCAAATGTCTGGTAATTGCGGACAAGCCATGGCGCAATGGTCGCGGCAAAGAAAACTGCGGCGAGCAGGACGCCGCGGATAGATGCCCTGCCCTTCTTCCAATGCCGGTACCACGGCCACAGTCCAGACGCCGGCAAAAATGAGAGCAAGGAAGTGTTGGTCAAGGCAGCTACGCCCCAGAGCAGGCCGAAGGCGATCCATATTCTGGCGCCGTCAAGTTGTTCAAGCTTCAAAGACAGCCAGAAAATGACTGCCAGAAGCAGTGCTGCCAAGCTGGTTTCCCACACCCAGCGAGTGCTCCAGTACATCACTGGGGGGAGCAGTGCCCAGGCCCAGGCAGTCCACACCGCGACTTTTTCACTGAAACATCTTCGCGCGATCAGGAAAATCGGAATGCAGGTGAGGGCTGAAAAAACGCTGTTAAGGCTCAGCAGGATCAAGGCCGAGGCGCTGGTGTAAACCCCGGTCAACTTGAAAACGCCAGCGATCACATATGGATAGAGTGGCGGCTCCCATGCGGTCGGCCCGGTAGCAGCATCGAACGGGTCGGCGAAGCCGCGACCCATGGCGATGGCACGGCCGATCCGCCCCATTTCGTAACCAAAGCTGAAATTGTTCTGGTCAGGCTTAAACCGGTACGTGTGCGCAATGAGAATGAAGCCCAGTCTCAGTGCGAATGCGATCACCGTGATCCAGAACAAAGATGTGGGTACGCGGGCCCACCCCCACCGGAACGTGTCGGTAATTCCCGGGACATGGGTGGATGCGGCTTTAGGTTGAGCCATCTGGAATCTAGCTTCTCACAAATGGCAATTCCAGTACGTTGAAGCCTAGCCTTTGCCACGTTGTTGCGCACATACGGGCGGTACGCATTATTGAGGTGCAGCATTATTGAGGTGGAGGGAAGGGGAGAACGCAGGGATTTTTGTGCCTCCTCGGCACTAACTTGCAGCACCGGGGAGGCGGCTACGCTTGCCTGTAGCAACTTCACCTTACCGCGAAGGCCAGGTCTAGCAAAGCGCCAACAAACGCCACTTGGATTTTTCTGTTAACAACGCCGCGGCGACTTTCGGCAACGAAAATTGACAGTGGCCGTCACCGACCCTAGACTTAACCGACCCAGACTTGAACGAAGCAGGGCTGATCAGTCACAATCCGAGCCAGAACCATGTCTTACGTCAAACTTACTGTGCAATCTGAACTTCCTGGCGAGGGCGAAGCCAAAGAATTCGAGCTAGGCGGCAAAACCATTTGTGTCGCCAACGTAAACGGCACCATAACCGCGATGGATAATGTTTGCCTGCACATGGGCGGTCCCCTGGGACAGGGCTATATCGAGGGCAACAAACTCGTTTGCCCATGGCACGGCTGGGAGTACGACCCAAGGACCGGAGCCCTCGAGGACGATCCCAAGACTAAGCTAGCGGTATATCCCATCAAGGTTGAGAACGGCGATGTGATGGTGGAAGTATAAGGGCCGCCAGAAACTCATGAGCCCGGTCACTCATTTCCTCAGCGGATGGGTTTTGGCAAACTGCACTAAGTTGAACCCGAGAGATCGTGCCCTCGTTACTCTGGCATCGGTTGCGCCGGACCTGGATGGACTGGGCATCATTCCTGAGCTGCTCACTCGCAACTCAGCTCATCCTCTGCTCTGGTTTTCGCTGTATCACCATTCTCTGCATACACTCGCATTTGCATTGGTCATAGCCGCCGTAGTGCTCGCTGTGGCAAACCAGACCTGGAAGACGGGATTCCTCGCCCTGCTGAGGTTTCACTTGCATCTCTTAGAAGACTTGCTGGGCTCGCGTGGTCACGATGGCTATCAGTGGCCCATTCCTCCAATGTCTTGATCACAGTCGCGTTGCTTCTGATTACCTTGTGGCTGGCATGGCGGCGCGGATTCTCGCCTCTGGAGATGATTTCCTCGAAGTTCGATCTAGCTTTTATAGGGGTTGTGCGCCATCGCTTTCCCAGAAAGCTGAAGGCTGAGAGCTGATAGCTGACGGCTATGTCAAATACATCCTGCCGCTTGAAATTTTGTGCTGGAGATCGGCCGCCAGATGATCAATGTCGGCGGGACCAAGGTGCACGGCGGTGCCTTCGAGGAACGGAGTGCGGTTGCTGCCCACGGCGTCGCGACGTAGCTGAACCAGCAATGCCTGGACGGCACTGGCATCGAACTTTTGCGGCGTGATTCTCACAATCTCGCTGAGAGTCGCCCCTAACGAAATCGGATCGCGATAGGGACGGGGACTGGTCATCGCGTCAAACGTATCCGCCAATCCGACAATCCTCACTTGTACAGGAACATCTTCATTGAGCAGGCCGTCGGGATATCCAGAACCGTCGGCACGCTCGTGGTGCCAGCGCACGATTTCCGGAATGCGCGGCCAGGGGAACTGTACACCGGTTACGATCTGATGTCCGACTGTGGTGTGATCGGCCATCTCGCGGAACTCTTCGGGATCGAGTGTGCTGGGCTTGCCAAACAGACGCTTGTCCACCGCGACCTTGCCGATATCATGCAAGTATCCCGCCGACTTGAGCGCGGCAACTTCGTTGGAGTCCATGCCAAGCGCGTCACCGATCGCGGCTGCATACTTTCCCACTCGCAGAGAGTGGCCGTGAATATTTACGTGTTTTACATCAATAGCGGCCGCGAAAGCTTCGAGGGCATTGTCGTAGAACCCGTGCAACGAGGCCATGAGCCGCAAATTTTCTGATACCCGCTGCGACAGAGTCTGGGTGAGCGCGTGGTTCTGCACTGCCAGCGCGATGTAATGACAGAGGAGGTCCAGAGACTGTAAGCCATCCTCGTCGTACGCCTCATCGCCGCCGCGCCGGCCCAAAGCGATTGCGCCCACCAACTTTCCCGAGACCTTCAGGGGGGCGATGCACTTGAACAGCTCTGGAGCGACGTTCCCATTGGCGCTGAGGAAGGTGTCATAAGAAGTCTTTGCAAGCAGCACTGCGCCCTGAGTCGAACTGAGGGCGTGGACATGTCGCGGCAAGAGCGGGATGATCGAAGGCTCCGGGATTAGCGCGAACCCCTGCGCGGCGACGGAGCTGAGCATCGAAGGTTTTTCGATAAACACAAACAGCACGCCTTCGCGCGCGCCCGTCGCATGCAGCAACGCGGAGAGCATGGTTTGCGCCGTTTGGGCAAAGTCACGCTGCACCGTCATCTCGGGGCCGAGATCGGAGAGCGTTTCAACCGTGCGCAACAGCTGCCGGAAATTTTCTTTTGGTGCTGCCACCCATTCGCGGGAGCAACAAATACCAGAGCAAGTTGAGAGTACCATGCGCGGAAACAACTGCATGCGTTGGGTTTGTTAGTTAGTTTGGTGCGCGGACAAGAGCAAAAGCCTTTAACCGCAGAGGACGCTAAGAAGGGCGCTGAGGATGCCGAGAAAACCAACGTCTGCGGACTTTTCTCTGCGACCTTTGCGTGGCCTCTGCGAGCTTTGCGGTTAAAATCTTTGCTGTGCCGGTATGGAGATGCGCAGCTCTCTTTCTCTTCCTACTCAGCGTGAGCACGTCGTCAGTTGCCTGGGGACCTGAAGGCCACGAAATTGTTGGCGACATTGCGCGATCACATCTCACCGATCACGCGCGTTTCCGTATCCGCGAGTTGCTGGGCAGTGATGACCTTGCCGCCGTTTCGGCTTGGGCTGACGACATCAAAGCGGAGCGGCCGGAAACTTCTGCCTGGCACTTTGTAGATATTCCTGTCATCTCTTCGGGTTTCTTGGAACAGCGAGATTGCTACCGTCCTGATGGCAGACACCCCGCAACCAAAGAAGATCACCGTAACTGCGTGGTGGAGAGAATCTCGCTGTTCGCACACGTTCTCGCGGACAAGAACGCGTTGCGCCGGGACCGAGTTGAGGCGCTGAAATTTGTCGTGCATTTTGTCGGGGATATCCATCAACCGCTGCACGCAATCGGAGAAGCGCGTGGAGGAAACGAAATTCATGTTGTGGAGTTCGGCCAAACCCAGTGTGGAAAGTACGCCTGCAATCTTCATTTTGTCTGGGACATAGGTCTGATCGAGCACGCCGGCCGCCGCGAAGCCGATTACGTCAGCTATTTGGAGAGGTGGATTGTCCGCCGACGCTTGCAGGACAAGGCTGGCGGATCTCCGGAGAACTGGGCGAACGAGTCGTTCGCCTTAGCAAAACAGGTTTGGCTAAGCGACGGCAGCCAGGTTGATGAAGCGTACTTTCGGACCAACATTGAAGTCGTCAATGAACGCCTGGCGCTGGCCGGACTACGTCTGGCGCGACTATTAAATGAGGCATTCGCGAGGTGACCGATCCCTTACGTCTTAAACAAGTGATAGAGCATGAAATAAACAATCACGCCGGTTACCGAGACATAGAGCCAGAGCGGATATGTCCAGCGGGCGATCGCTCGGTGCTGATCAAAGCGCTCGCGGAGCGCACGGCTCAAAGTAATGACGACCAGCGGGAGGATCGTAATCGCGAGGATGGTGTGCGAAGTCAGTATGCTGAAGTACAACGGACGCGACCAGCCGTGTCCCTGAAAGTGCACCGATCCCACATGCCAGTGGTAGTAAAGGTAAGAGGCAAGGAATAGCGACGACGTGCATACGGCGGTCAGCATCAGCGCGCGATGTGCCGCCATGCGTCCACGGTGGATCATGCGGTGCGCCGTCACCAAAAGCACGGCGCTGGTGCCGTTTAACGTGGCATTAATAACGGGAAAAATGGAGTAGTCGTTCGGCATCGGCGCTGAGGACCAGATTGCAGCGATACGACTACTTTAGCATCTCCGAACAGCAGGGCTTTTCCACCGGCTTGGGCTCCATTAGTTCCGCGCGTGTGAAGTTCGGATCATACAAGTTCAACTGCCACTTGCCGTCGCGCCCAATCTTTGGCTTTTCGCTGTTCTTCAACCCGCGCTTAAGCAACTCCTGATAGCTGGCGTGCGCGTCCGGCACGCCCAGCGCAAGGTGATTCATCACCCCGCGTGTGTGAATTTCGTCTGGCTGCTTCACGTTCTGCATGTACTCGAGCCAGTCGCTGCCTTCTGGGACGCGCATATCCACCCAATCGGTTTCTGTGTCCGTCATCCCGCCATGCCAAAATTCTTTGAATCCGAGGATGTCGCGGTAGAAATGGTCTTCGGCGGCACGGTCTTTCACAATAAAGCCCACGTGAATAATGCGATTTGAAATCCGTGTGTCCGAAAGAAACTTTCCAAACGCGTTCTCATGCAATGACCCAGGCATGTACTGCATGAACTCAATGTCATGCCCATCAGGATCGGTGATGTCGAATCCGAGATCGTGATCGAACCGGGGCCCCAGTTTGTCTGGCACTTTCACGCCTTTGCTGGCAAGGTATTGACGAAGCTGTTCTGCGTCCGTGGTTTCAAACGAAATGTGCGACAGTCGGTCTTCCTGCGGATCTTTTAGAGAAGGGAAGACCTCAATATATTGATGGTCATTCACTTTGAAGTAGGTCAGCAGCAGGCCGCTGCCATCGGGCTTGTCGAGAGTGAACGGTTCTTGAAAGCCGAGCAAGCCGGTATAGAACTTGCGAGCTGCAGCCAAGTCATCGGTCTTAAGTCCGATGTGCGCGACCCCAACAATCGGCGGCCGGGTGATTGCTTTCTGTGCTGCCGCTGACTGGCTTAATGCCGGAAGTTGAAACCAGCCTACGAGAGAGACCGCGGCCAGAATAACGAATCGCTGGGCTAAGTTCATGGTTGAGATACTGCGGGAATACGCTTTGTGCTGTCAAGCGACGGGGCATTTGCGGGCCGCCGCCTGCTCTCAATCCAGAGCTAGAGTTCTGTAACACCAGATTCGTATCAGGGCGCCGCCTTCAGGCATGCCGTGAAGAACGCACGAACCTGCGCCTTCAGGCGCTGTGTGCAGCGGCTAAAGCCGCAAGCTCTAGTCAGACGCTTCGATACGGCTGAAGCCATACCCTGATACGAACCTCCGGCAAGATGACCCAAGGGGCCAAGAGAATGAAGAGATCAAAAAATCTGGAGTTGAGAAACTGCGGCCGCAGTCGCAAGTAGACCGCTTACATGTCGCCTCAAAACCTTTACGCCTTGCGCAAAAACGGATTGCTTTCGCGTTCAGCGCCGATCGTTGTCAGCGGACCATGGCCTGGGACAACAACCGTCTCATCCGGCAAGGTGAGAAGTTTCTCGTGTAGCGAACGGATGATCTTGTCGAACGAACCGCCAGGGAGATCGGTTCGGCCAATGCTGCCAGCAAACAGCGTGTCCCCAGCAATCAACTTTTGCTCCGCGGGAAAATAGAGGCAGATGCTGCCCTCCGTGTGCCCGGGAGTGTGCATCACGCCGGCAATTAATGGGCCAGCCCGGACTTTGTCCGACTCCGCCAGGCTGTGATCAATTTCAACTTTTCCCGGAACGTCCACGCCGATCCAAGCGGCCTGCAGGTCGAGCATTTTTAGCAAGGTGAAATCGTTGTGATTCAGAAGAATGGGAGCGCCTGTTGCGGCACGTAACTTCATGGCTCCACCCACATGGTCAATGTGCGCATGGGTGATGACGATCTGCTTCACCTGCAAATTGTGTTTTTGGATAATGGCGAGTACGTCGGCGATATCGTCACCAGGATCGATGACCATGCCTTCGCGCGCAGCCTCATCGCCGATGATCGAACAGTTGCACTGCAGCGGCCCAACCGGCAGGATTTCGTGAATCATAGTGACCTGTTTGTGAACCAGCGAACAGGGAATCGCGAAATCCGCTCACTACTTCTGCTGCGCGGGAACAGCTGGTGTGGCAGGCTTGACGGGAGCTTTTGTCTCCGATGATTTATATCCCTGCAACGCCGATCCAGTACCGGTCTTGCGCGATGCCACGACCGACAACGTGATGGAAGTGACCATAAAGATGATGGCGCACCAGGTGGTGGCTTTGGTAAGGATAGTGGCGGCGCCGCGGGGGCCGAACGCGGTCTGACTTCCCTGGCCTCCAAAGGCGGCAGCGATGTCCCCGCTCTGCGCACTCTGCAGCAGGACGACGATAATTAAGAATAGACAGACAAACACATGCTCATAAGAACTCGGGAACCTTCAGTCTGGAATTTTATTCGGGCAATAACGCTGGTGCGGAAGGGGGGACTTGAACCCCCACGCCTTTCGGCGCCACCCCCTCAAGATGGTGTGTCTGCCAATTCCACCACTTCCGCTTTGTAATCAATAACTTAGCTCAGTCAAGACATCTGCCAGCAATCAACAGCCAAGTACCATCTTTGCAGATGCTTACGCGGAGGACGTCCCAGCTGTACCCGATATTGTACCCGATAATCTTTCAGAGTCATAACAAGACTGATGACGATGTCGGCGAATCGGATTAATGAGTTTCGATTTCCTGAAGCGTGCCTAAATCCTGCATCACTCCGTTCTGCCAAATAAACGGATGGACGGACTCTCCCAGAAAGGAGTGTGGATCAGGTGTGCCTGTGATAGATGCTCCCACGATCTGGCCGCCGTCATCGACGTGAACGCATTGCTGTTGAATCCGCCCAGCGTCCCAAGAACGAATAGCGCATGTGGACTCAATCTTGTGCGGTTCATGACATTCTCCTGAGTGACAGATTCGTACGGTGAAGGAGGGCAGCACCTGCGCTGCCCTCGTTGTGTGGCTCTAGTTGCGCGCAGGGAGGCCCGGTACGCGGAGATGCGGCTTAACTAGCGAACGTAGGTCGCCTTGAGCTTTGGGGGTCGGCTTGCGTTGAGCAGCGTTTGCCGAGAGCGGATCAACAGTCACTGTTGCTGCGGCTCCGCTCGTCGCATTCCCATTTACCGGAATCAGCGTAAAGAAACGGACATCGCCGTTGGGAAGTAATCCGTTGCCGGCAATCTCTCCTCGATCATTGAGAAAAAGATCGTCTCCGACTACGTCAAGTCCTGATTCCGGCGGGACGAAGGTGTTGAGATCGGTGACGGAACCGTTTTCCCACAAAACTCCTTTGCTGCACGAGAAATCGCACGAGTAGGAAGTGCCGAGGATCTGGTGTTTGGAATTGATTCTTATCGCGATGCTGAAGCAATCGCCTGGTAGAGGTTGCAAGGCCGTCATGACGCCATTTTTCCAGACAAAGCCATAGTACACCTCGTCACCATCGATATCGGCACCGCCAACGACTTCTCCCGGCGATGAAATTACCGAGATCTTAGAGCTCATCGCCAAGCACGATTTGCATGTCAACCAAATCGTGATCACACACGCCCATATTGACCACGTGGGTGGAGCCAAGAAAACGCGTGCGGCGACCGGCGCCCCGATCTTGCTCAACCAAAATGATTACACGCTGTTGAAGATGCTCGACGTGCAAGCGGCATGGCTAGGCATGCCAGCGCCGGGGAAAGTTGAAATTGATCGCAGTGTTAACTGAGTTGGACAAGATTCAAGCTGGACCACTACTCGCGAATGTTCTTGAGACGCCGGGGCACACCCAAGGCAGCATCTGCCTGTACTTCCCTGCCGAGCGGGAGTTGATTGCCGGCGATACCTTGTGTGCCGGCAGCATAGGCCGCACCGACCTTCCCGGAGGATCATTCGACAAAATCATTCGTTCCTTGCACGACAAGTTGCTGGTGCTGCCCGATGACACGTCTTTAAAAAAAACTTTGCGTCGTGATCGTTGTCCCCTCTGAATTACGCCCGTACAGATGAAGCAGATTAATGGTTTGTCCTAGAGCGGATCTGAGACTGTGAAATTCAATTGGAGGGCAAGAAAATGAAAAAGCTATCTGTATTTACGATTGTGATTGCGCTGTGCCTGGGTGCAGCAGCAATGATTCAGAGTGCTCGGCTGACCGACGGATGGAAAAGCTCCAGCATTGACGCACCGCGCCTAATCAGTGCGCCTTATCGCGACGGGCTGTATGTAGGGAAACTCGCAGCTCAACGTGGCGGTGAGTCTCTCATTTCAACCGGCCGATGGGCGGCGGAGGCAGACCGTGCCTCTTTCAGGGAGGGATTTCAGCAGGGCTATCGCGATGTGCTGGTGCTCCGGGCATCGAAGGGAAGCGCGAATTAATGGTCAGTACTGTTGCGGCCCCGCGCAGTAAAGAAAGCCCAAGGGGACTGTTGCCACCCTTGCCTCAACTCACTTATTTTTCGCTGATGGCGAAGTTTACCGCCGCCGTCGTGTTCGGAGCAACGCTGACCTTCTTGTCCCAGCTGTGCGGGGGCGCGAAGACCGGGCGCTCGACCCGCCGCTCGGTGAGAACATCGTAAGACCCCTCCCGGCGGCTGACGCTCCATCCTTCGTGCCAAGCGGTGATGGTGTATTCGCCGGGAGGAACATCGGACAGCTCAAAGTGTCCGCTTTCGTCCGTGACGGCGTAGTAGGGATGCGAGACCACCAGCATTTCGGCATTCATCCAGGTGTGCCCGCCGTTGCATTTCAAGTTCACCAGACCGGCGGTCGGCATTGGGCGTGAAACTACCTGATTGGGAAAGGGAAATGGCAGGTTGTAAGTGGCGGCGCCATCCATGTGAACGGTGTGAAGAGTGGCGTCCGAACTTTTCATCATCAACGTTCCATTCGCGGGAACCAACAGAATGTGAGGCTCATAACGGCAGTTCTTCTGGTCCAGGGCCTGGCGCTGCGGTGGGAGATCCAAGGTCTTACCACGCGAGACGTCCTTCAGGAACACAACTGTATTAGCAACCCCGCCCTCGGGACCGATGATGAGTCGTTCCAGATCACGTGTTTTATGCGCTTCCGGGTCGCAAATCTTGGGATCTTTGCTAATGGTCATGTTTGGGAGGTGCGGAGTCGGGCCCGACCATTTGACCGTGCCGGTGATCTTGCCGCCGTCCTTGACTGTGATTACCTGATAGCCCTGGCCGCGGGCACTCGCCGACATGACAGCGAATACTGCAGCCGCGAACACGATCCGAAAACATCTCATGGCAGTAACCTCCAAAAACCTTCGCCACGCCGGATTGCGGCTTAGCAAATTCTAGGCTGGAAAATCACCTGCCCCCAAGTAACCGAGGTAACTTTTGGCGAAACTGCTCTACCAATCGGCTCCGCGGCGGAAAACTTGAGTACGTTCGGAGAGTTGCGATATTACAAACAGCTAGCCAGAGAACCTGCCGGTCAATGTCTGTTATGCGGGGTACTAGTGCTTGGCCAGCGCGATGATGGTAAGAACCACGGGAAGGTAGATTACGGAAGCGTGGAGGAGGCGGCTGGCAAGCACTCTGGACGTTGAAGCGGCCAGTCGCAGCGAATGGTGAAGCAGAAATCCCCCGGCCAGGAGCATTGCTCCGAAGTAGACCGGTCGCGCACTGGTGGCTGGCGGGAGAAGCGTGACCGCGACAAGCACACAGGTAAAAATGACGATTTCGACACGGGTGAAATGCGAGTCCAGGTCGAATCGGGGCAGCATTCGATATCCAGCGCGCTGGTAGTCTTCGCGATACATGAGAGCAATAGCCAGGAAATGCGGGAATTGCCACAAGAACAGTACCGCAAATAGGAACATCGCATGGAGATTTACATGGGCCGAAGCCCCTGCCCAACCGATCAGGGTGGGCATCGCGCCCGGAATTGCACCCAGCAGAGTACACAGCGGAGTGCGGCGCTTGAGCGGAGTGTAGATAAGAAGATAGGTTAGCAAAGTCGAGATCGCGAGAAGCGAGGAGAGTCGATTCACCAGGAGCGCTAGATAGAGTCCGCCAGCAGCGCTGAGCGCTACGCCAAATAGCAAGGCCTCGCCCGAGTTGACTCTGCCAGATGGAATTGGCCGACCGGCAGTACGCCGCATTTGTCCGTCCCACACGCGTTCCATCCACTGGTTCAGAGTTGCGGTGCCGCTGGCTACCAGCAAGGTTCCGATCAGAGTATTAAGCAACCCGGAGATATGAAATGGGCCCGCCAGACCGAGGTAATAGCCTGCCGAGGTTGTCATTAAGATCAGCAGGTTCACTTCCGGCTTGGTCAGAACCAGGTAATCGCACAATTTGGAGAGCGATCGCCCCATCTGGCCCATGGTTGGTGTGTTCTCATTCCGCAAGGTTCTTCCAATCTTTGTCAGGATAACCTTCGTCAGGATTATCTTCGTTAGGATTATCGTCCTCGTCGGCATCTATTCTGAATTGGTTACGCTTGCGGTAAGCTAGCCAGGTAATGCCGGCGGACATAAACATTGGCGGGACAATCAGCACAATTATCCCACTGCGTAACGCGGCAACGAATCGCGTCCCACTCGATGCTGCTTGTGTGTAGCAGAGAGCGCAGTTCTGCGAGAACGCTGGTGCTGAAAAAAAAAGAAGCACCGCAATCACCAGTACGCGTCTTCCGCAATTCAGCATAGCCTATTTCCCAAATGCAGCATTTGACTCAATGCGCAAAAGGTCGCATCGTCAAAAGCCGAAAGCTATCCGCCCAGAACATGTTCATCATCGCCAGGACAAACACCGTCACCGGCACAAGGAATAGCGCCAGGCTGCGCTCCTCTGATCTCATGTGCATGAAAAACATGACTGCGAGTCCGGCCTGGACGATTGCAATCAGCAGCATCCGCAGGAAAATCTGTGAACCATCAATATGTTCGTATGCAATTCGGATTTGCAGCGCAGCAAGGACCAGAATGCTGGCATAGACTACAAAGTAAGTTGCCAGGCTGCCGCTCGGTCCTTCTGAGGTCTCCATAGGTTCTCCTCGATAATTAATGCTTCACATTCAACAGATACACGAAAGGCACGACGAACATCCAGACCATGTCCACAAAGTGCCAGTACAACCCCCAGATCTCAAGATCATCATCGCTGTAGCGGCCACGCTTGTAACCCAGGGTCACAACTGTGATTGCTACGCATCCGACGATCACGTGCGTAAGGTGCAGGCCCGTGATGCTGAAAAATGCAGCGCCAAACAATCCAGATCCCCAGGGATTGGCAAACAGCCGCAGGCCTTTGTTAATCAGGCCGAGCCATTCTTTCAAATGCAGGAGAGCAAAGATCAGTCCGCCGGCGACGGTCACGAAGCTCCAGGTAATCGCGCGCGATTTATCTCCGGCCTTCGCGGCTCGGATCCCGATCAGCATGGTCAGGCTGCTGGTGACCAGGATGAACGTCATCACATACGCGTTGATGACGCTCGAAGACTCAAACGGCCTAGGCCAATCCGTGGTGGCATTACGCAGGTATCCGTAAGCGAACAGGATGGCTCCGAAGGTGATCGCATCGGAGATGATGAACAGCCACATCACCAACTTTTTGTGTGGAACGGCAAAAGCGGGCGCTTCACGTACATCCATCGCCGGGCTGCCGGCCGCCAAGTTGGCTTCGTTCACGATGCCTCCTCAAGTCCTGTTATTGCTCGTCCGCATTCAACAGAATGCACAAGCCGATCCCTCTAGGCCACATTTTGAGAAGACGTTTGTTGACCAAATGAGTGGATTGCGCTCGCTTCGTCCGCTTGTATATCGAATACTGCAGATAAGTGCGTGATTCGCAGCAGATCGCTGACTCTTTTGCTGGGGTTGACTAATTTCATCTGTCCGCCCTGGCCGCGAACGCTGGTGTAGGTCCTCACTAACTCTCCCATGCCGGAGCTGTCTATGTACCCGACTTCATGAAGATTGAGCAGGATTTTCCTTGCGCCCTGATCCAATAACTGACGAACCATGTCCCGAAGTAGGACGCTGCCCTCCCCAACGGTAATTCGCCCGGCGACGTCCACCATGGAAACGTCTGCTGTGGTGCGAGTCGACAGTTCAGTCTTGACCGGAGCATGCCCTCGAATCCCGAGACCAAGCCTATCGAGAATGCCACACGCAACCGTCGCGGTGTCCCCCGAATCGGTGCGGACGACGATTAGAGAGCGTCCCTCTTTTAGCACATCCTGGAAGAAGACAACATCTTCAGGTGCCTTTTCATCGGGAGTTGGTTTTGCTTTTCCGCCGCTTTCTGCGAGAGCCTTGCCCACACTCGCGCCGGTGCCTGCTCCGGCAAGACCTAATAGAGCGGCTGCACCAAAACCCAGTGCAAAGACTGGCCCCACGCCTGGGAGAAGCAAACTTGCGACCGCCACCCCAGCCGATGCTCCCGTAGCCATACCCATAAATCCGCCGACCGTGGCTCCCAATTCCTTGGCTACGGTTTTTGCCTCTGACTCCGACCGCGTGAGAAAAACGATGGCCTGTTCCGGAACCTTTCCCTTTAAAAGCTCTCCTACGGCCTCTTCTGCGCGCTCACGCGAAGAAAATACTCCGATTACGGTTTCCATCGAAATTCTCCGTTTGTCTCACGGAATTTCGCACATTAAATCCTGAATCTGAGAACCACCAGCAAGTACAGCCAAAGCAGGCCCATAAAATGCCAGTACATCGATGCAGCACTCAGGGTGCTCAACCGCAATACGCCGCGATGCAATTTGCTGATCACATACGCAAGTCCGAA